>Ga0316222_1004249_pt1 | contig 13243 bp, 20 predicted proteins | sample TBH18011metaG_FD_206008 | JGI IMG/M metagenome (GOLD analysis project Ga0316222, IMG submission 206008) | Freshwater microbial communities from Trout Bog Lake, Wisconsin, USA - TBH18011 | ecosystem: Environmental > Aquatic > Freshwater > Lake > Hypolimnion/Profundal zone | place: USA: Wisconsin... | reverse complement strand
CGGATTTTGGTGACAACGTGCCCAGCGAAGACGCAACGCGGTACGACGCCGGGGTGCGCTTTTACCTGTTCGTACTCAAAGGGCTGGCCTACCTGAACATGCGCCTCAACGACATGGAAGAGGCCCATCTGATGCTGGGCGAACTGCGCCGACTCGACCCCGAAGACCACGTGGGTGGCGCCGTGCTGGCGCACATGCTTGTGCACTTTGAACGCGGCGGCGGCACCGACACGGCACCGCACTACCCGGTTCGCGGCTGGCCCAAGGTGGCGCCATGATGGCGATTGCCACCCCCGGCGAAAGCCGACACGCCGGCGTCCTGGCGCGTGCCCGTGCGCCGCAGGACGATAGGGCGCCCCAGCACTGGCAGGGCGGCCCGTTGAACTGTGCCGACTGTCCCTATTCCAACCTGCGCGAATTGCCCGACCGCGCGGGTTGCGAGCCAGGCTACGCCTGCTTGCAAGATGTCTACGCGCGCCGCATTGAACGCTTCCTGCGCTGGCACCCCACGCTGTGCGACGCGCAGCTCGAACACCCCTACTTCGAAGTGCGCGCGATTGCGGCACGCTTTGCCAGCATCTTCCGTCTGCCCCCGCTGATGAAGGATCCGGACGAAACCGTGCGCCTGCAAGTGGCGCTGCGCGTACCGCAGGCGCAGCTACACACCTTGATCCACGACCCGCACCGCGAAGTCCGGCTGCGCGTTGCCATGCGTCTCGCACCGGACAGCCTGCTGGCGCTGCGCCTGGATGCCGACTACGGCGTGCGCGAACGGGTGGCACAGCGGCTGCCACTGGCCCTGCTGCCCACCATGCTGAACGACAGTGACCGCGCCGTGCGCATGCGCGTCGCAGAGCGCCTGGACATGCCCGCGCTGCTGCGCATGGTGGATGACAGTGCGCCCGAGGTGCGCCGCATCGTGGCCGAGCGCCTGCCCGTGGCGTTGCTGACGGGCCTGGCCCAGGACGACGACTGGCGCGTGCGCTTTGAAGTCGCACAACGCGCCGACCTGGCCACGCTGAGAAGCATGCACAACGACGCCGAAGCCGATGTCCGCGCCACGGTGCACAGCCGACTGGCAGCACTAACCACCCCAACGGGAGCCATCCATGGTTGACATTGCCCGTGACAGCGACGAAATAGAACTGGCCTCGCCGCCGCGCTTCTCCTACGGTGAACGCGTGATTGCACGCTCCGTGGTGCGCAATGACGGCACCTACAACGGCTGCGACATCGGCGAAGTGCTGGTGCACAAAGGCGAGATTGGCTACGTCATCAACATCAACACCTTCTTGCAGCAGTTCTATATCTACGCGGTCGACTTCGTGGAATCCGGCCACCGCGTCGGCATGCGTGCCAAAGAGTTGTGCACCCTGGACAACCTGCCGCAGGAAGTGCTGGAGCAACTGGGCGAAAAAGCCCAGGCGCTGCAGACCCTGGGTTCCGCCACACACACCAAGGAGATGCAACCATGAGCACCATGACTGGAATGGACCTGCGCGAACCGGCCTATGCCTGGGGCCAGCACGTCGTCGCCCTGGATGACCTGATCAACGACGGCAGCCACCCGGAGTACCCGATTGACGCCCTGCTGGCCGCGCGCGGTTCGGTGGGCGAGGTGGTCAACATCGGCCACGCGCCGGAGCTCAACGAGCCGGTGTATCTGGTGCAGTTCGCCCACGCCGTGGTCGGCTGCCTCGAAATCGAGCTGGTGCCAGCGCCACCCGGCCTGCTGCCCGAATTCGACGACGCTGCCACCGGCACGCCACCACGCTAAAGCCGCACCCATGTCCGCGCCCGTCACCCCGTCCACCCGCAGTCCGGTCAGGAATCTGACGCTGCACCGCGTGCAACGGGCGCTGCGCGAACGCAAGCGCTACCGCTATGTGCGCCCACTGGTGACGCTCGAAGGCGAGGCCCTGCGCATCCAGAGCCCGTGCTGCTCGCGCACCGTGGACGCCAGCGGCGGCCTGATCGACATCGCGCTGCTGGTGCCGCACGGCAGCAACCAGTGGTGCCTGTGTTCGCGTGACCACGCCCGCCACGAATGGGTGCCGCAACTGCGCAATGTGCCGCTGGAAACCCTGCTAAACGTGCTGTGCATCGACCACAACCGGCAGTTCTGGCCATGATTTACTTCGACCACAACGCCACCACACCACCGGCTGCGCCGGTGATGGCCGCCATGCTGGACGCCATGGCGCAACACTGGGCCAACAGTTCGTCGCAGCATGCCCTGGGGCAGGACGCCAAGCGCCTGCTGTCCCAGTCCAGAGCGCGCGTGGCGCAGGCGCTGGGCTGCAAGCCGGTGGAAGTGGTGTTCACCAGCGGCGCCACCGAGGCCAACCACCTGGCGGTACGCGGCCTGCTGGCTGGCGCCAACCCGCTGCGTCGACGCGTGCTGTTTGGCAGCACCGAACACGCGGCTCACCTGCGTCTGGCGCAGGCGCTGCGCGACGCCGGCTGGACCGTTGACCTGCTTCCGGTGCAGTCCGATGGCCGCCTCGACCTGGACACGGCCCGCGCCCTGACCGGGCCGGACGTGGCACTGATTTCGCTCATGGCCGCCAACAACGAAACCGGCGTGCTGATGCCCAGCGGCGACGTGGCCGAACTGGCCCATGCGGCCGGCGCCTTGCTGCACGTCGATGCCACCCAGCTGATCGGAAAACTGCCGTTCCACTTCGGCGCCAGCGGTGCCGACGCCGTGTCGCTGTCGGCGCACAAGTTCCACGGCCCCAAAGGCGTTGGCGCGCTGCTGTTGCGCCAGGGCACGCCCTTCGTCACACCGATACCCGGCAGCCAGGAACGGGGCCGCCGGGGTGGCACCGAAAACCTGCCCGGCATCGTCGGCATGGCCACCGCCCTGGAGCTGCTCGGCGACATACCCGCCGAAGCACAGCGCCTGCGCACCCTGCGCGATGCGCTGGAAGCCGGACTGCAGCAGGCCTTGCCCGCTACCGTGGTCTGGAGCCAGCACTGCGCGCGCCTGCCCGGCACCAGCTATTTGCGTTTCGGCCACCTGTCGGTCGATGTCGTGTTGCAACGCCTGGAACGCATCGGCGTAGCCGCCTCCAGTGGCGCCGCCTGCTCCTCGGCCGGCAGCGAACCCTCGCATGTATTGCGTGCCATGGGTGTGGCGCGCGACGACGCACTGGCCGCCGTGCGCCTGTCGCTCGGGCGCAGCAGCACCGACACCGAGGTACGGCAGGTGCTGACCCAATTACCGCCCCTGTTGTCACCGCAGCTGGCACCGTTGTTACCCCAAGAGAAGACCCATTTCACTATCTGGAGCCACTGATGAAACTCATGATCCGCAAAGACAGCAAGGGCGTGCTGACCGGCTACGTTCCCAAAAAAGATCTGGAGGAACCCATCGTCTCCATGGCCAACCCCGGCATGTGGGGCGGCCTCGTCACGCTGGGCAACGGCTGGCAGTTTGACCTGCCCGAGATGCCCGCCGACACCCCGCTGCCCATCACGGTGGAAGCGCGCCGTCTGGCCTTAACCGACGATTGAGCCATGCACACACCCATCCACCCCCCCATCAACGCCGACTACCTGCGCTGCGCCAGCGAAGTCATCGGTGCCGCCAGCAGCGTGCGTGACGCCGCCGCACTCTGGCGCGCGCGCGACCCCGCGACGCGTGTCATGGTGGTGGACGCCATGGACATGCGCGACGAAACGCCCGCACTGCAACTCGGGCACCGCCGCGTGTACCTGGCCAGCACCAACGGCCACTGCTGGACCGTGACGGACCAGCCCGACGCCGCCACCGCCCTGATCCTGACGGAGGACTGAGTATGGACGTCGACTCCATTTCCCTGTTTGAACCGGATTGCGGTGCGCGTGACATCGAGCTCGTCAGCGCCGTCCTGCAATCTGCGCAATGGAGTCAGGGTCCGATGGTCGATGCCTTTGAACAGGTGTTTGCGCAGTGGGTGGGGCGCAGCCACGCCGTTGCTGTGGCCAGCGGTACGTTGGGCACCTGGATGACACTGCGCGCCCTGGGCATCGGTCCCGGCGATGAGGTGGTTTGCAGCGCGCACAGCTGGCACCAGGTGGCCCAGGCCATCACACTGTGTGGCGCCACGCCGGTGTTTGCCGATATCAATTACTGGACCGGTTGCCTCAGTCCGGAAAAAGCCGCGTTAAAAATCACGCCGCGCACGCGCGCCATACTGGCCGGCAACACCAACGGCCACCCGGCCGCCTGGGCGCCTCTGCGTGCGCTGGCCGACGCCCACCAACTGGCGCTGATCGAAGACAGCAGCGAAGCGCTGGGCTCACGCTACCAGGGGCACAACGTGGGCACCTTCGGTGCCGTCTCGGTGTTTGACTTCTCGGCACCATCGGCGCTGTGCACCGGCGAAGGCGGCATGCTGGTCACCGACGATGAGGCACTGGCACACGAACTGCGCTACCTGCGCCAGCGCCGCCTGGCCGACCGCGCCTCGGTGTCCATTGGCGCACACGTGCCGCTGCAAGCGGGCATGAGCGAACTCACCGCCGCGCTCGGTTTGTCGCAATTGTCGGGACTCGACGAACGCCTGCAGGCGCGCAAACAGGTGGTGGCCTGGTACCACGAACAAATGCAAAGCTTCGAAGGCGTGAAGCCGCCCTACCTCGGCGAACACGTGGACGACGTGCACTGGATGCTGTATGTGGTGCACCTGGGCAAGCGCTTTACCGCCAGCGCGCGCGCCCAAATGATCGACGACCTGCGCTCCTGCGGTGTCGAGACCGCCGCCTACAGCCACCCCTTGCACCAGCAGTTCCACTATATGCAGGCCGCCGACACCATTGGGCGCCAGCGCGGCGTACTGCCCGACTCCGACCGCATCGGCGACCGCGCCCTGGCCCTGCCACTGCACACCCAGCTCGACGAAGAACAAGTCCAGTACATCGTCAAAACGCTCAAAGACACCGCCACCAACGTCGGTGCCGGCGCTGCCATTTACTTGTAAGGAACCACCATGACCGACCTGATCCACACCCTTGCCGCCAGTCTCCAGCGCGGCGCGGTCATTCCCTACCTGGGGCCCGACATGCTCTCCCTGTGCAGCGCCGTGCAAGTGCCCGCGACACCGCTGGCACTGGCCGAAAGCATGACCAGCAAAGTCAGTGTGCCGCACAAAATCCGCAAGCGTCTGACGCAAGCCGCGCAGTTCATTGAAAACTTCAAGCACCGCAAATCGGTGGTGCACCTGATGAACGAGGCCTTCGCCAACACCCCCGAGCCGTCAGCGCTACACCAGGCACTGGCCGCCAGCGGCGCCGGTCTGTGGGTGGACACCTGGTACGACGACACCTTCGCCCACGCCCTGGCGCAGCAAAGCGCGGCTGGCGACTGGCTGCAAATTCAGGGGCTGGCGCAATCGGAACACTTTGGCGACTGGACCGGCGCCTATGGCAGCGGCGGCGAGCTGCTGGCCGACCTGCCCGAAGGCAGTCCGCGCATTCTCTACAAACCGCTGGGCAGCCACGCACCGGCCGCCAACTACCTGGTGTCCGACAGCGACTTTGTAGAGGTGCTGACCGAGATCGACATCCAGACCCCGATTCCCGCCGCCGTACAGGCCTGGCGCACCGGACGCAACTTCCTGTTTCTGGGCTGCCGCTTTAACGACCAGCTCACGCGCTGCTTCGCACGCCAGATCATGAAGCGCTCCAGCGACCGCCATTGGGCCGTGCTGCCCGAAACGCCGACGCGCATGGAGGCGCGCTTCCTGCAGGAGCAAAACATCACACGCATCGACATGCCACTGGCCGATTTTTCGGCGCAACTGGCTGCAGCCCTGGTTGCCGTCGCGCCGTGCCCAACGGCTGCCTGACCACCTGACCACCTGCCCGCCTGATCCGCTGCCCCCATTCACCCTCATTTCTCAAACCCCAAAGCGCCACGCGCCTTCTTTCCAACACACACCATGACTACTCTGACCGTCCTTCCCTCTGGCAAATCCTACGACGTCGCGGCTGGCGCCAGCCTGCTCAAGGCACTGCAATCGGTGGGTGAACCCATTAACAGCAAATGCGGCGGCGAAGGCCGTTGCGACGCCTGCCACATACACGTGACGGTGGGCCGCAAAAGCCTGTCCAAAATTCAGCGTGCGGAAAACGAGAAGCTGGACGCCACGGTCGGCGTCAGCTCCAACTCACGCCTGGCCTGCCAAGCCATTCTGGGCGACGAAGCCGTCACGGTGCAACTGCTGTAAAGCCACGCAAGCCGGTAAGTCGGTAAGTCGGTAAGCCGGGTAAGCCGGGTAAGCCGGGTAAGCCGGGTAAGGCGCCTCCAGGTTTACCCGGCTGGCAACACCTTCCGGTGCGCCTGGCGGTCACTCTTCCCGGCCAAAGCAGTTGCCGTGGTCCTTGCATTCGCCACAGGACGGCGCCGGGCAGACATAAATGCCTTCACGCGCGCAGTAATGGCGGTATATAAATTTCTTCCACTTCATGTCGCCCACATTCAGGGCCGCCAGTGCAGGAAACGCCACGCCCATCAACAGCGACAACTCGCCCCGATTCGCCAGCCCCAGGTCTTGCCAGAGGTGGTCGCGGCCACAGCAACCGTACGCCACGGTGTGCGCCAGCCAGACCTCGGAGGCGTGCGCACCGGCACGGTACTCCAGCAGCAGCAGTCGCAAGTCGTCCAACTCCACGATGACCTCGCCCGGACCATCGCACAGCGCCAGTGGCGCGCCGGAAAAGTAGGTCGCACACAGGGTCTCAAACGCCGCAGGTTCGAGTCCCAGCGTTGCGCTGAGCACGCCCAGGTTGAGCACGCGTCCAGCCAGCAGGCTGGCCAGCACGGGCCGCAGCGGGTCGGCCAGGGCCTGCGCGGTGGCCGGGCGCGCCAGCAGCGCGTCCTGCAACGGTTCACGAAACTTCAGGGAAGCATTCATGGCCGACCGCCCGTTTTCAATGCCGACTCAACAAATCACGCACTTTGCACAACGCGGTGGTGATGTCAAAGCGCGTGTCGGGCAATGCTTCGCCCGCGATTATTTTGTGCAGCACGTTAACAGGCACGCTCTCTCCGGTCAGCACGACTTGTATGCCCCACGTGGCCATGTGGCGGATATAGCCGTCACCCGCGCTAGCCGCCACCACCATGTCCACCCCATGCAGCGGGTGCGGACCATCGTCCTTGAAATGGTGCGGCAATTGCGCATCGCTCAGCGTGATGTGCTGCGGCGCGGGCAGCACAGCGCCCGGTTGGCAGTCAAACACCAGCCAATCGTGTGCCTTGCCCGCATGCCCTGCAACCTGGGTCCCGTTGTCTTTCGTCGCCACTGCAATTTTCATGGTTCACACTCCTGTGCATCAATCCACCGCCGCCAGAAACACGCTGGAGGCTTTGAACACGGCAGAGGCCCGAAGGCCCACCACCAAGCCCAAGCGCTTCAAACTGTCTTCGGTAATCACCGCCGTGACCACGATGCGCCCGCCAGGCAGGGCCAGCGTGACCTCCGCATTGACAGGTCCTTGCTGAATGCGGGTCACGGTGCCGGTCAAGCGGTTGCGTGCGGACACGCGCTCTTCGTCACCCACCATCAGCAAAATGCTGGAAGCTTTCACAAAAGCCATCACATCCGCACCCACCACCAAACCCATGTTTTCTGCCGATTCGCGGGTGACGGTGGCCGTCAACACCAACGCGGCGCTCAGTTGGACGGAGACCTCCGTATCCACCACACCCTCCTTGATGGCGACCACCGGACCGGCGAACTGATTGCGGGCACTGGTTTTCATGGACATTCTCCGTAAGACCTGGCGAAAGTCATCCACACCACAGACGCCATCCTGCTCAAGATTGTGGGTAAGTTGCTCCAGCGCCCGTTGCGACTCTTGTTCCAATGCACGGTAGAAAGCAATCAGACGCCGTGCAAAGGGCGTCAGCGCGGTGCCACCGCCATGGCGCCCGCCTGCGTTGCGAACCACCAAAGGCTCGGGCGCCAGGTTGTTCATGTCGTCCACCGCGTCCCACGCCGCTTTGTAGGACATCGGCACCGCCTTGCCCGCTTGCGAAATAGAACCACACTGTTCAATGGCCTCCAGCAGACGAATGCGCTTGTCACCCAGAAAGCTGCCCATCTCGGTGTCAATCAGCAATTTCCCAGAAAGCCTGGTGATGTTCGCATTCATCGCGGCATGCTCGCGCTGAGCGTGAACTCGGTCTGTGCACCGGCGCCGCCGAGCCGGTCAATCGTGGTGCGGCAGACCAGCCAGCGCTCATCAATCAAACGCCATGACGTGAGCGCTTCCACATAGACCGGCACCTCGTAAAACATGTCGTCGTCGTCGGTGCGCAATTGCGTCAGCACATACCGGTGCTCATAAAAACAGGGCGCATTGGCGCTGTCCCTGCCGTGCACCCGCTCAGCCTGCATTTCATACTCACGATACACATCCAGCGAAACCGGCGCCACCACCCACGCACTGAGGTGCTCCGGCAAGTCAGACAGCCAGCGCTGGGACTGACGCGCGCGCGCCGGACAGCGCTCCGGACTGCGCCCTGTATGCGCGTTGGCGGATTTTCGATACAGCGCATATGTCATTCAGACCTCCCGATCATGGTCACAATTCAGACAATTGCTACACGTGGTGCACTACAAATGGGCGATTCACGGGCAGCGCTGTATACACAGCAAATAACGCGCCTGGTCAACGCCCGCGCGCCACGCTCGCGCTAAATATTCTTTTTGCCCTGCAATAGCTTGGCTTTGTCCGAGGGGCTGTAATGGTCCAGATGGCCCTGTGCCGCCGCAACGCGTCGGTGCGCCATACGGATCGCCTCAATGCGCCCGGCCGGTGCGATTCGGGACACACGCTTTTCCAGCACTTCGCCGTGGCACTGCGGGCAGCTCGGCGTATGGCCCGAACGCACCAGCGTTTCAAAGTCGGCGCCGCAGGTGCTGCAGTGGTAATCAAACAGTGGCATGGATCTATCCTCCGGTGGTGGATGGCGTGGCGCAACGCTCCGTGGGCGAAGCGCAGCCCTCCAATGTGTTGGGTGATGCAGGGTTTGTGCCAAGTCCCACCCAGGCCTGGACCGCCGCCGTATCAAATCCGACATGGCGCGACAAATTGTCGCTGCGCTGCATCAGCGGGCGGCGTATGAGCAACGGGTCGGCCAGCAGCAGCGCCAGGGCGTCGTCCCTGCCCAGCCCGTCCGGCTGCACTTCGCCACACTTGACACGCGGAGCCGCCCGATTGAACCAGTCGGGCACCGGCAGCGACGACAGAAACTCCAGCAGGGTCGCACGCGTCCACGGTGCGGTCAGCAGATTGCGCCGCTCCACGCGGTGACCTGCCGCCTCCAGTGCGGCGCGCTGACGCGCATTACCGCTGCAGCCGGGCTTTTCGAAAAAGACAATATGGGTCATGGCAGTGCGTCCTTGTTTCAACGTGGGGATGGAAGGGGCGCTAATGCTAGCAACGCCACGGTCTGCTGGCGAATCAGATGCACCGTGGCCGGCTGCAAGCGCTCCAGCCAGCGCTGCGGCAAGCCGGCCGCACCACAACGCGCCCCAGCCAGCATGCCCACCAAGGCGCCGGTGGTGTCTGCATCGTCACCCTGATTCACGGTGGCCACCATGGCACTTTCGAAGTCCTCATGCAGCGTCAGGTAATGCAACACGGTCTGAACCGTGTCCACCACATAGGCCGTGGCACGCTGGCGGTACGGCGTGATGGAAAACACCGGGTTGTCATCGCTCCAGCGCGCCACCCACCAACGACACTCCTGCTGCGAGCCACCGAGCAACAGCAAACGCAACAAGCGGCCCAGTCCAAGCGTGGCGCTGTCGGAAAACGGATGGTTGTGGGTCAGGTGCGCCTGCGCTAGGGTGAGTCGATCAAAGGCGGCGCCGTCGGCCAGCGTCACCAGCACCGCTGGCAGGTTTCGCATCAGGGCGCCATTGCCACCGTCGCCCGGGTTGTAGGGTCCCTGCAGGCTGCCGTCCCGCAGGTAACGCTGAATGCCCCGTCGGCAGGTGTTGCCGCAATCCACCGGCTTGGCCTTGAGCCAGCGCCCATAGGCGTCGCCAATGAGGTGCACCAGCGCCATGTCACCGGCATAAAAGTCACGCAAACCGGCGCTGCCAGCAGCCACCAGCGCATCGCCCAGTGCCAGACTCAGGGTGGTGTCGTCGGTCACCTGACCGGCTGCCAGTTTGAGCCAACCGCCCCCCACGATGTCGCGGTGTACGCCGTACTGCAGCGCGATTTCGCGCGGACGCATGAACTCCACCGTGGCGCCCAGCGCGTCGCCAATGGCAAATCCCAGGTAGGCGCCCAGGGCCTTGTCGAGCAGCTCAGACATAGTGCGCACCCACCTCGTAATCGCCGCCCAGCGCCAGCACTTCCTGCTCACCGCGCAGCACGTGGCCGGGCAGCAGTTCTGGAAACACCAACACCTTGCACAAGGGCACCTGCACCTCCAGCACCCAGTCACCAAAGCAGGACGCCTCTTCCTGCGACAGACTGAACGACACCAGGTTGTTGAGGCGCACCGTACAGCGCCGGTCCTGCAAACGTCCGGCCACCACTTGTTCTTCGCACTGGTTGGTGCCACGCCACAGGCGCAAGTGCTGCTGCGCGGTACGCCCCCACTGACGCGACAACCGGTCCAAGGCCCACTGACTGTAGGCATAGAGCAGGTCAATCTGCTGGTAAATGCTGTTGTTGTTATAGCGGCTGGCAGCCTTCTCTTGCACATAGCGAACCCAGGCCGGCGATGGAAAACGACCCAGTGTCGCCTTGTGGTAGTCAGGCACCAGACCAAAACGGCTCTCCACCCAGCCTTTTAACACCGCACCCGACGGCCCGTTCGAGTCCATGCCCCAACCCTGCAGCAACTTGTACCAACTGCTGCGCCAACGCCGTTGCTCCGCCGCACCGAGCTGGCCCAACTCGTCTTGCCCAGGCTTGCGCAGGCCAAAGGTCAGGTCCATGTAGTGCACAAAAAAGTCATAGGCCTGCAGCGGGTCCTGGCTGCTGTCAAGCAACTGGAACAGCCCACGGTGCGCGTCATAGGTACCGGCAATGACCAATGGCCGTGGCTGGGCGTTGAAGCCGACACTGCCCAGCACCGGCGCTGGCACACTGACCAAATTGGTCGCGTACCAGCGCGGCGACTGGTGCATGGCTTCGTTATAGGCCACGGGCGCCGGACCCGCGTGTCAGACCGGGCGGTTTTCGTTGGGGTTGCGCACCGGCCCCATCAGCTTCAGGCCTTCTTCATACGTGATGGTGTCGAACGTCACGTCAAACTTGAGCGCGGCATCGGCCACGGCGTCGAGCTTGCCCGCCGTGTCCTTCTTCTTCAGATCGTTCTTTTCCAGATAGAACAGGTCCAGCAATTCGTTGTACACCGTTGACTCATCAATCGGCAGCACATAGAACAGGGCGCCGCCATAAGCCACATGGTATTTCTTGGACAGATCGATGTTGTTACAAAACAAAAAGTATTTGCCCCCAGCGCTCAGCGCGTCACCCAGCGTTTCTGCCACTTCCTTGAGATATTCAAAGCTCAGCAAATAGCCGGCATAAAACGGAATGTGCTTTTCGCCCAAGTTGGCAATCGCCATGGCCTGTGCGCTGAGAAGCTCGGGCGGGCGGGCTTCGTCGGCCAACTTGGGCGCAAAGCGCAGCGCCAGTTCACCCCGGAAGCCGAAGCGCCCCGGTCTGCTGGTCAGCGCCTTGAGCAACGGATTGAGCAGGCGACCTTCGCTCTCCAGTCGGGCAAATGCGGTTTCGTCGATTGGTTTGGTGGCCAGTGTGGCAGTCATGAAGGTTCCTTGGGTGGGGTTGCGAAAGTTGCAGAGTGCTGGCCGGTGTTTCGCATCCAGTCGGCCGTTTTGAAAAAAGCTGTCATCAGGGTCTGCTGCAGCGCGGGCGCGGCGCCAATGTCCTTGAGTGCGGCGTCCATGCAGGCCAGCCAGGCGTCGCGCTCAGCCACGCCAATGGCAAAGCCGCCGTGGCGCATGCGCAGGCGCGGGTGGCCATGCAGTGCGGTATAGGTTTGCGGCCCTCCAAGCCATTCACACAGGTAGCGCACCAGCACCGCCTTGGTCGAAGTCAGGTCCGCGCCGTGCATGGCGCGGATGCCAGCGGCATCGCGGCGGTTATCCATCTGCCGGTAAAAAGCATGCACCAGTCGGAGCACGGCATCTTCCCCTCCGAGCAACTCGAAGTGACTGATACGCGCAGCGGCTGAATCGGGGGTGGTTTGCATACGCCTATATCAGCAATGAACATACCAACCTGCCGCCGACGCTGTGGCGCTGCAAAACCGACACAAATCACCCAACAGCTCCCGCGACATGGGGATTTTTCCGACATCCGGGCCGCTTTTGTAGGGAAGTCAACAAAGCCTGAGAGCCGCCCATGGCGCGCCAAAAACCCTGTTTTCCCTCTGAAAGAGCCCGCCATACACGGTTTGACAGCAGCGTTGGAAAAGCATGGCACGGAAGCTGCGGTAGGGAGACTGCGCGGACAAAGGTCCGGCCGATACGTAGCCGCAATAACAAGACTTACTGGCACGTCAGGCTGACATGGTCGTGGCTAAGCAATCTTAGTTTTTCAACCTTCCTGAATGGAGTATGCAAATGGCTAAACTTCGGCAAATCGCCTTCTACGGCAAAGGTGGCATCGGCAAGTCGACCACTTCTCAAAACACGTTGGCCGCCCTGAGCGATCTGGGCCAAAAAATTCTGATCGTCGGCTGCGATCCGAAGGCCGACTCAACCCGCCTGATTCTGCACGCCAAGGCACAGGACACCATCCTGTCGCTGGCCGCTGAAGCCGGTTCGGTGGAGGATCTGGAGCTCGAAGACGTGATGAAGATCGGCTACAAGGACATTCGCTGCGTCGAATCCGGTGGCCCAGAGCCAGGTGTTGGCTGCGCTGGCCGCGGCGTGATCACCTCGATCAACTTCCTCGAAGAAAACGGTGCCTACGACGGCGTGGACTACGTGTCCTACGACGTGCTGGGTGACGTGGTGTGCGGTGGCTTTGCCATGCCCATTCGCGAAAACAAGGCGCAGGAAATCTACATCGTCATGTCCGGCGAAATGATGGCCATGTACGCCGCCAACAACATCTCCAAGGGCATTCTGAAGTACGCCAACTCGGGTGGTGTGCGTCTGGGTGGCCTGGTCTGCAACGAGCGCCAGACCGACAAGGAATACGAACTGGCCGACGCACTGGCCGGCATGCTGGGCACCAAGCTGATTCACTT
>Ga0316222_1004247_pt1 | contig 13249 bp, 15 predicted proteins | sample TBH18011metaG_FD_206008 | JGI IMG/M metagenome (GOLD analysis project Ga0316222, IMG submission 206008) | Freshwater microbial communities from Trout Bog Lake, Wisconsin, USA - TBH18011 | ecosystem: Environmental > Aquatic > Freshwater > Lake > Hypolimnion/Profundal zone | place: USA: Wisconsin... | reverse complement strand
TTCGTGTGTTCATGCTCAGTGAACTTGAAGATCAGCTCCGTCAGGTCGGTGTTACCTGCCCGGTCCTTTTCCAATGCGTTAACGCGAGCGTGGCTAAGGACACCGGCACGGTCCATCCTCAGAACAGCCACAAATACGTCAACGAATGGATCGCCCTGTGGACCGGGATTGCGTTTGTTCTTGGTACACACGCAGCACGCGAAATCATAATGACGCAGCCATTCCTCAGGGACTTCCTGGCCGGGCTACGCTACGACGCCTATACGCCTGATAACTTGGCGATTCTGTTTGAATCCATTGCCCAGCAGGACCGTTCCAACGACGGGGGCGTGCGGGCATAGGTCAGGAGGCCCGCCGAGACGGCGGGTGGAAGCGATCGCCATGACGACACTTCGAGCCGCGCCAACGTCATCGACATCGCCGACCCGCCCCTATCGCGCGATGCGCTCGGACAGCGAGCGAGCCAACCCGGCCACCGCCAGCGCGATGGGCAACATCAAGGTGGCCGCCAGCAGACGTGGCTGGGCTTCGACCACGTAGATGGTGATGCCGGCATAGGCGATCACCGCCGCTAGCAGCCCGCTTTCCCGCCGCCGCCACGCCGCCGCACTCAGCAGCAGGAAGGCGATCCCCAGGATCATGATGCCGACGATGCTGTTGCCGCTCATCACGTCCTCCATCTCATATTCCTGAACCAGACAGGCGGCACCCTAAGCGAGTCTGCCTGTCGGAATCTATCGGAAGCCGATGGCAATCCAATGAAAGTTTTGCGACCAGCGTCAGCCGTCAATCCGCCATCGACAATCAGCAAGGCAAAGGCGTAAAATTACGGCCGTGCGTTCGATTCCACTCAAGCGAAGGGGATCACCATGAAGCGTCTTACCGGGCATCTATATTTCTGGGTTTTGCTGGCAATCTTCGGCGGTGGTCTCCTCGGCTTTGTCAATCCCGACGCAGCAGTGGCATTGAAGCCCCTCGGCGATGGCTTCATCGCCCTGGTCAAGATGCTGATCAGCCCGGTAATCTTCTGCACGGTGGTCCTCGGCATCGCCGGCGCGGGCGACATGAAAAAAGTGGGCCGGGTCGGCGGCAAGGCGCTGATCTATTTCGAAGTAATCTCGACCTTCGCCCTGATCATTGGTCTGGTGGTGATGGCGGTGATCCGGCCGGGCGATGGCTTTCATATCGACCCGCAAACCCTCGACGCCAAAGCGGTGGCCACCTTCGCCAAGGCCGCCCACGAGCAAAGCGCGATCGATTTCTTCCTGCACATCATCCCCAAGACGGTCTTCGACGCGTTCACCGGCTCGGGCGATTTGCTGCAGGTGCTGCTGGTCGCCATTCTGTTCGGTTACGCCATGATCCGGATGGGCAAGAAGGGCGAGATGGTCTTCCACTTCATCGAGCAGTGCTCGGGCATCTTCTTCGCCATGATGAACTCGATCATGAAGCTGGCCCCGATTGGCGCTGGCGGCGCCATGGCCTTCACCATTGGCAAATATGGCATCGCCGCGCTAAGGCCGCTCGCTGCCTTGATGGGCAGCTTCTACCTAACCTGTTTCCTGTTCGTGATTGTGGTGCTTGGCACCGTCGCCGCCCTGACCGGTTTTAGCATCTTGAAGTTCATCGCCTACATCAAGGCCGAGTTGCTGACCGTGCTCGGCACCTCGTCGTCGGAATCTGCACTGGTGCCGCTGATGCTCAAGCTGGAACACTTGGGCTGCTCGAAGTCGGTGGTCGGACTGGTGGTGCCGTCCGGCTATTCCTTCAACCTTGATGGCACCAACATCTACCTGACCATGGCGGCGCTGTTCGTTGCCCAGGCGCTGGATATCGACCTGACCATGGTTCAGACCATGACCATCCTGGGGGTCGCCATGCTGACCTCAAAGGGTGCATCGGGGGTGACCGGGGCCGGGTTCATCACCCTGGCGGCGACGCTGGCGGTGGTGCCGACCATTCCGGTCGCTGGCCTGGCGCTGATTCTCGGTATTGACCGCTTTATGTCGGAAGCGCGGGCGCTGACCAACTTCGTCGGTAACGGCGTCGCCGCCGTGGTGGTCTCGTCCTGGGAAAAGGAACTGGATCACGGGCGCATGGGCAAGGTGCTCAACGGCCAACCCGTCGAGCCGCTTGCCGAACGGGCCGTGTAAGAGCCGTGCCGTCAGGATGCGCCAGCAACTTGGCCCCTTTCACGTCACCGTGAAGGGGGCCTTGCTCCGTTCGGAATTAATCCGTGCCGCTCAGTGGTGACCGCCGTGGCCGTGATCGTCGCCGTGACCGCCATGGGCGGCTTGGCCGCCGCCGATGCTCATTAGGCAGCCGAAAACGACGAAGCAGGCGACAACGAAAATCGCGATATCGACCATGACCGCATTCCTTTATCCGCGACGATAACCGGCCGCGACCGTCTCATGCGGGGGGCGGCGTGTCAATTGTCGCCGGACGCTTGATGCATGCTATTGTAACAGCCGTCTCGTATTTAGTGCTTCCCCAGGAGTTGACATGCCGTCCCCCGTCCTGTTTCCCGACATCATCGGGCATTCCATTCCGCCGATCAGCATCGTCGATGTGGGCGCCATGAGCGAAGGCCAGGAGCGTTATCACGACTTGCTGGCCAGCGAACTGGCGGTGGTCACCGGCTTCGAGCCCAATCCCGAGCAATTCGCCCAGCTGCAGGGGCGGCCGGGTCCCTATCGCTATCTGCCGGTGTTCCTGGGGGATGGCGGTGGGGCCACCTTCAATATCACCCGCTATCCCGGCTGCTGCTCGCTGCTGCGTCCCGATCCGGCGGTGATCGATTTGTTTACGACCATCAGCGCGTCAGCGCCGGACGGCAATTTCGAAGTACTGCGCTCAGTGGCGGTGGAAACCACTCGGCTCGACGATCTTGATGATCTTCGGGCCGATTACCTCAAGCTCGACGTTCAGGGCTCGGAGTTGGAGATACTGCGCCACGGCATCACCAAATTGACCGAAACGCTGGTGATCGAATGCGAGGTGGAGTTCCTGCCACTGTACCGGGATCAGCCGCTGTTCTGCGATATCCAAAGCTTCCTGCGCGATCAGGGTTTCGTCCTGCACAAATTGATCGATTGCGCCGGGCGGCCGTTCCGGCCGTACCGCCAAGCCAATCCGCATTTGCCAATGAGCCAGCTATTGTGGGCCGATGCGGTGTTCGTGCGCGATTTCACCCGGCTTGACGGTTATGACGATGACGGTCTGCTCAAAACGGCGGCGGTGCTCGATGTGGTTTACCGCTCGGTGGATCTGGTCACCTTGCTGCTCGGTGAATACGACCGCCGACGGGGTGCCGGGCTGCGCCAGCGCTATATCGATTCCCTGCCGAGCCGGGAGATCCATTTGCAATGCCTGAACATCAAGGATCGCCCCTAAAATCTTGGCGGCGTTTACGGTGGATTCAGGACTCTGTGATAACGTTTCTCATCTCGCCCCCGTGATGGGGCTTGTCTGTCAGAACGACGGAGGATGCCATGATACCCAAGCTTCTGCTCGCCGCCGTCAGCGCTTACCTTGCCCTGGAGGGATTCTCGGTGCTGACCGCGCCGAAATCGCTGATCAAGGAGGCGCTGCAACGCATTCCGGTCGATCCGAATCAGGGCCGAGACCGCGAGCGGCGCTGACGCCCTCGCGAGCCGCTGCCGCCCAACCGCCTCGACATGTATCATTTTTTGATACATACTCCGCCCGCATCGACGGCGTCTAAAGGGCGGAAATGACTGGGGATCGAGGCGATCAGAATGTTCCGCGCGTCAGTCGGGCTACGGATACCGACCGCCATGTGGGCGCCCGCATCCGGGAGCGTCGCATCGTGCTGGGGTTGTCGCAGCATCAGATGGCTGATTTGATCGGTGTGACCTATCAGCAGGCCCACAAATACGAAAGCGGCATCAACCGCGTTTCGGCCGGGCGTCTCTTTGAAATCGCTCGGGTGCTGAAGGTTCCGGGGGGCTATTTTTTCGAGCAGCTCGAAGGCGTTCAGACCTTGTAGCCTTTGGCCCTTGCTGCGGCCAGGTACAGGGCGTAGCGCTCGAAGGTGGTCAGAGCCGGGGCGTCGGCCAGCCTTTCGCACATCTCTGCAGTGGGCGCCCGCTGCCCGATCACCATGCGGGCGATGCCGACCCGGTTGACTCCCAACATTTCCGCCGTGGCGGTCTGGGTTAGCCTGCGCTGGTCGAGTAGCCAGCGCAGCAGGGTGGCGAAGTCCATGGTGGCCAGTTGGGCCATCTCGCGCCGGCTGGCGTCGGGCTGCTTGGCGCTCTTGTCGAGGCGCTCCGAAAACATGACGATGCCGCCAATCTCGCCGTCGCGCGTTTTCCATGGTTGCACCGCCCAGTGCAGCCAGCAGACTTCGCCGCTGGCTCGGACAAAGCGTTCGGCTTCGCAGTTTTCCGAGACGCCAGCCAGGCAGCGACGGTGAGTTTCCTTCCAATGATCGGGGATTTCCGGAAACACGTCGTAATGACAGCGGCCAATCAGGTCGTGGTCGGTCAGGTGGAAGTCTTCCTTCCAGCGCCGGCTGACTTCAAGATAGATGAGCTCGCGGTCGAAGACGGCGCCGGCGGCCGGAATAAAGTCTAATAACTGCCGCCATAGGTATTTATCTGTTGTATTGGCCTCTCCATCAATTTCAGGTTGCGAGGACATAAATCATAATCTCCGCATATAGAGCCGTTACATCTCGTATCAAATACTGATACAGTCCGTTCATTGGGATCAAATTCTTCGGCACCGTATCCTGTGGGGAACTTGGCTGCAATACCAAAGGATGCGGCCGCCCCTGAAAATGGCTTGGGTTGCTCGTTGCCAGTTGGATCGTGATCGGCCAGACTCCGCCCGTGGCTTGGCGAAGGAGTTCCCAGTATGGTGAAACACAGGCCGCCCAACAGGGCCAACGCCGAGGTGGCTCGCCTCGTCAATGTGGCGTTGGCGGCCCATGGCGCTGGACGGTTCGAGGAGGCGGTTGCCGCCTATCGCGAGATTCTGCGCCATCGCACCGACATGTCGGCGGTTTACGCCAATCTGGCTGACGCCCTGGTCCAATTGGGCAGCCTGAGTGAGGCGGAGCAGGCCTATCGCCAGGCCTTGGCCCGTCAGCCAGCCGCCACGACCTTCAGCAATCTGGGGTCCGTCTTGCTGCAGGGCGGTCGCGCCGCCGAGGCGGAAACGGCGTTCCGCCAGGCTATCCGGCTTGACCCTTCGATCGCCGATTATCACGCCAATTTGGCTGCGGCGCTGCTTCAGCGCGGGGAACACGCCGAGGCGGTGGCCGCCTATGGCGAGGCAATAGCCCGCGCCCCGGCCGATGCCCGCGCCCATTATGGGTTGGGCTGCGCATTGGTGGCGCAGGGGCGGCGCGCGTCGGCGGTCGAGGCATTTCATCGGGCCGTTGCGGCGCGGCCAGATTGGCCCGACGCCCTGGTCGGCTTGGCCAATCAACTGACAGCCTTGCGGCGAGGCGCCTAGGCGATTCCCCATTATCTCCAGGCCGACGCTTTGGAGCCGGGACGGGCCGACGTTCTGGCCGCCCTCGGCCAGGTCCTCGCCCGCTCCGGCCCGGTTGGCGCACTTCCGGCGCAGGCGGCGTTTCGCGCCGCTCTGGCCTGCCATCCGCTGCCGACGCGCATCCACGCTTCGGTGGCGGCCGGGCTGCATGAAAGCGGAGACACCGCAGAGGCGGTCGCGGCGTTTCGCAACCTGATCGAGACCCATCCCGAGGACCCCCACGGCTGGAGCGGCTTGGCCAAGGTGGTGGCCGATGGCGGCGGGTCGGATTGGGGGCTTTCGCCCGATCTGCTGGCCACGATGCTGGAGCACCCCTGCGTGCGACCCAGCGCCCTGAGGCGGGCCACCTTGGCCTCGCTCAAGGCCGACGCCGGACTGGCCGCGCTGGTGGCCGCGGCCGAGCGGGGCGAGCGATTGGAGCCGGCGGGTGAAATCGCCACCCTGTTGTCCGGGCATCGCTTGCTGCTCACCGCCTTACCTGCCCTGCCGCTCTGCGATGTCGGCTTCGAGCGCCTGTTCACCGCGCTTCGGCGTGGGTTGGTGCTAGGCGGGCTACCGGCGGCGGCGCTGCCCTTCGCGGTCGCCTTGGCCGCGCAATGCCAGTTGGTGGATTACGTTTGGGAGGAAGGCGCGGATGAAACGGCGGTGGGGGCGGCCGCCGGCATCGTCCTTCTGGCCGCCTATCGCCCGCTGGTCACCGTTGCCGGGGTTGAGAAAATGGCCGGGATCGCCGAGGTATTTGACCTGCATGTGGCCCAGCCGCTGGAGGAACGGCGCCTGGCGGCTGCGATGCCCCGCCTCACCGGCCGAGCCAATGCGGTGTCCGAGGGAGTGCGGGCGCAATACGAGGAATTCCCCTATCCACGCTGGCGGCGTCCCGGTCTGGAGCCTGAAAAGCGCAGTCTGGACGAGATCTGGGGCGCCATTCCCGCCCATCCCGCGCCGCCCCAATTGGATCGGCCGCTGGAGGTGCTGATCGCTGGCTGCGGCACAGGCCAGCACGCCCTCAATAGCGCCTCAATCTATGGCGACGCCAGGGTGTTGGCGGTTGATATCTCTCTGGCCAGCTTGGCCTACGCCCAACGTCAAACTCGGGCGCTGGGAGTCGAAGGCATCGAGTATGCCCAGGCCGATATCCTTGAATTGGGCGGGCTGGAGCGCCGCTTCGACGTCATCGAATGCGCCGGCGTACTGCATCACTTGGCCGACCCGTTGGCCGGCTGGCGGGTGCTGCGGCGCCTGGTCAGGGATGACGGCCTGATGCGGATCGCATTGTACAGCCGGGCCGCGCGCCAGGCGGTGGCGGCCTGCCGCGCCTTTATCGCCGAGCGGGGCTACAAGGCCGATCTCGACGGTATCCGGCGCTGCCGCCAGGACATCCTGGCCCTGCCCGATGGCCACCCCGCGCGCCCGGTGATCGCCTTTCCCGATTTCCACGGCGCCAATGAATGCCGCGATTTGTTGTTCCATGTTCAGGAACACACCTTCACCCTGCCGGCCATCGAGGCGGCGTTGGCCGAATTGAACCTTTGTTTCCTGGGCTTCGCCGCACCGGCGGCGACCAGGGCCTTCCGCGCCGAATTCGGTGACGCCGCCGATCCGCTCTCGCTGGCGGCCTGGCACGCTTTCGAAACGGAGCATCCGGACGCCTTCGTGGGGATGTATGATTTTTGGGTAGCGCCGGCGGGTGGCCAGCCATGACCAGCGCCGCCCCCGTGCCGGTAAGCCGGACCATCGCCCTGGCCGGCGGAGACGCCGCCACCGCCGCCCAGGCGCTGGCCGGGCGGCCCGGCGTTGTCGCGGCGAATGCCGAGCCGGGAGGAAAGTCGGTACGGGTGGAATACGACCTTCGCCAAACCCGCCTGGCCGCCATCGAACTGGCTTTGGCCGAAACCGGCACGCCGGCCAAGCGGGGACTCGCCGCAATCTGGCGCCGGGCGCTGATCCGCTTCACCGAGGACAACCAACTGGCCAATGCCAGCGCCGAACCCCATTGCTGCTGCAAGCCGCCCAAGGGGGCGTGATCAGCCGATCCGCCGCAGGGTATTGGCCCGCTCCAGGGTGTCGCGCAGGCTGGTGTCGCATCCGCCCCCCAACAACGAAAACCCCGATGCCGTCATCCGGCACCGGGGTTACCGCTCGCGCCGACCGGGGGGGGGATTGGGCGGCGCGAACATGATTGGTTTACGGGGTAAGTCCTCGCCCCGGCATCCCCAGATGGGGACGGCGGGCTTAGATATTTCGGTGAAAGCGTCACCCGCTCCAGGCCAGCCGGTCGCTGGTGTGCCCCGGAGCCGTCTTCCATTGCAGGGCGGGCAGCAGGATGACGCGTTGGCCGTCGAGTTCCTCGTAGATTTGGATCACGCCGAGCTGCTCCATCCGGGCCAGCGCCGCCAGGGCGCGGCGGGGGGAGTGGCTGCCGAAGGCTTGGGTGATCATCGCGTCGGTGGGGCAGGGTAGGCCCTGCAAGGCGGCGGCGGCCAGGCGCAGGAAAATCCCTTGGAGTTGCTCGTCGAGGGCATTGGCGGCGGCCACCGCCAGCTCCCAGCCGGGCAGGGTGGCCACCTCCGGGGTGATGCCAGCCTGGGCCAGTACCAGGCGGCGGCGGAAATGGGCCAGGTCCAGCACTCGGCCGGGCAGGCGCCGGCTGCGGCAGCGGGCGAGGAAGTCTTCGTAAAGATTGGCGACGCTGCGGCCGATGGCCGCCTCTTCGCTGAACAATTGGGCCAGCACGGCATCAATGCCGCCGCGCTGATCGATTTCCGGCGCTGGCGGTCGTGGTGGCGGCGGCGGCGATGGGACGAGGTCGATCGCGGGCTGGGGCGCGACCGCCGGGGTGCGTTCCAGCGTCGCCAGCACTTCGTCGGTGCCCGCTGCCGGCTCGGGCCGGTAGGGCGGTGTCGGCGGGGCGTTGGACTGGAACAGCAGGCCGCGCGCCTCCTCGCTGGTGCGCTCGGGCAGCGGCACCAGACGGGCGCCGCTGGCGTGGCTCTTGGTGGTCACCTCGCCGATGCGGATGGTCACCGAGCGGCGCGACAGCGCCGGTCCCAGCCCGACGAAGCGGCCGCATTCCAGGTCGCGGAAGATCTCGGCCTGGCGGCGGTCGATCCCCAGCAAATCGGCGGCGCGCTGCATGTCGATGTCCAGGAAGGTGCGGCCCATCAGGAAGTTGCTGGCCTCGGCGGCGACGTTCTTGGCCAGCTTGGCCAGGCGCTGGGTGGCGATGATCCCGGCCAAGCCGCGCTTGCGGCCGCGGCACATCAGATTGGTCATCGCCTCCAACGAGGCTTTGCGGGCGTCGTCGGCCACCTCGCCGGCCACCGCCGGAGCGAACAACTGGGCCTCATCGACCACCACCAGGGCCGGGGTCCAGAACTGGCGGTCGGTGTCGAACAGGCCGGCCAGGAAGGCGCCGGCATGGCGCATCTGGCGTTCGGTGTCGAGGTGCTCCAGATTGACCACCACCGACACCCGCGATTGCCGGGTGCGACTGGCGATCAGGCGCATGCCGTTCTCGCTCTGGGCGGCTGCGTCGATGACCACGTGGCCGAAGGAATCGGCCAAGGTGGCAAAGTCGCCCTCGGGGTCGATCACCACCTGCTGCACCGCCTCGGCGCTCTGCTCGATCAGCCGGCGCAGCAGATGTGACTTGCCCGATCCGGAATTGCCCTGCACCAGCAGACGGGTGGCCAGCAATTCCTCGAGCGACATCACAGCGGGGGCGCCGGAGGCGATGGTGCCGAGAACAATATCCACGTCGAAGGGCTCTCTGGTGGGCGGGGCGGAATGATAGACGATAACAGCGGGATACGCCAAAAAAAGGCCCCCCGGTTTCCCGAGGGGCTGCAAGTCTAACAGGGAGGCTTCACGTCAAGGAGACGTCGGATCCGAGGACCCGTCGAGACCTGGGCATCGCGCCCAGGGGAACCAGGCGGCTCCAAGGAACCGCCCAATCGGGGTGGATATCGCAGGGCGACATCCGACGTCTCTTACTTACGGCATGGGGGGGATTGATGCCACGCGAAAAAAGGCCGTGCCCCCATGCGCCCCCTGCATGACTTGTGGGCAGGCCTAGGGTATTGACCGGATATTGTGCAGAGAACCTAGAGGTCTTCCTGAATTTTGTGCAGCAGGAAGTCGCGGAAGACGGTGATGCGCTTGGAGTGGCGCAGTTCTTCCGGATAGACGAAATAGGTTTCCAGTTTGGGGCCGCGCAACTCGGGCAGAACGTGGACCAGATTGTCGGTCTCGGTGCTCATGTAATCGGGCAAAGCGGCGATGCCGAGCCCTGATCGCACCGCACGGTAGATGCCATAGATGTTGTTGATCTCCAGCACCGGCTTGCGCGGCCGGGCCGGGTCGGCGCCAATATTGAGCATCCAGTTGATATCGGAAACCGGTGGCGAAATGCGTTGGTCGTCGCCATAGGTAATAATGTGGTGGTTGTCCAGATCCTCGGCGCTGGTCGGCATGCCGTGGCGCTTGAGGTATTCCGGCGCGGCATAGACGTTGTAGTTCATTTTTAGCAACGCGCGCTGGACCAGATCGGGTTGGCGCGGCGGCATCATGCGAATGGCGACGTCGGCCTCGCGCATGGCCAAATCGAGTTCGCTGTCGGTCAGCACCAGGGTGACCTGGATATCGGGGTAAAGGTCGAGGAAATCCTTGACCCGAGGGGTCAGCCAAAGGGTGCCGAAGGCCACCGAGGTGGTGATCTTCAACGGACCCTGGGGCCGCTCGCGGCTCTCGGTTAACAGTGCTTCGGTCATCGCCAGTTTGGAGAAGATTTCGCGCGCGGTGCGGTACAGCAACTCGCCCTGTTCGGTCAGGATCAGGCCGCGGGCATGGCGATGGAACAGCGGCAGGCTCAGGCTTTCCTCAAGGGCGCTGATCTGGCGGCTGACCGCCGACTGGCTGAGGTTCAGAACCTCGCCCGCATGGGTGAAACTTCCCGCCTCGGCGACGGCGTGGAAGACTCTGAGCTTATCCCAATCCATCCTGTGCAAACCACCTCAGGTCGTGGGCGGCCTCGCCGACCGGGCCGCCGCTCCGACGTCTTGTCGTTCACTGTGCCGTAACTTATTCCCCATGTCCATGGACGGCGAGGAACCGCTCGGATTCCAACGCCGCCATGCAGCCGGTACCGGCGGCGGTCACCGCCTGGCGATAGATCTTGTCCTGGACGTCGCCAGCGGCAAACACGCCCGGCACGTTGGTGGCGGTGGAACCCTTGACGGTGACCAGATAGCCTTCGGAATCGATGGTCAGAGTGTCCTTGAACAGATCGGTGTTGGGCGAGTGGCCGATGGCCACGAACACGCCATCCACCGGCAGTTCCGACAACGCTCCGGTTTTGACGTTCTTCAAGCGCAGCCCGGTGACGCCGGCCGGATTGCCGCCGCCCAGGATCTCATCGACGGCGCTATCCCACACCACCGACACCTTGGGATTGGCGAACAGGCGGTCCTGGGCGATCTTCTCGGCGCGAAGTGAGTCGCGGCGATGGACCAGGGTGACCTTGGCGGCGATGCCGGCCAGATAGATCGCCTCCTCCACCGCCGAATTGCCGCCGCCGATCACCGCCACGTTCTTGTTGCGGAAGAAGAAGCCGTCGCAGGTGGCGCAGGCCGAAACGCCGAAGCCCTGGTAGGTGCGCTCGGATTCGAGGCCCAGCCAGCGGGCGGTGGCGCCGGTGGAAATGATCAGGGTGTCACCGAAATAAATGTCGCCGGAATCGCCCACGGCGCGGAAGGGGCGCTTCGACAGATCGACTTCCAGGATGGTGTCGTAGAGGAAGGCGGCGCCGACATGCTCGGCCTGCTTCTGCATCTGCTCCATCAACCAGGGGCCCTGGATCGGCTCGGCGAAGCCGGGATAGTTCTCGACCTCGGTGGTGATGGTCAACTGGCCACCCGGTTGCAGTCCGGCCACCAGGATCGGCTCCAGATTGGCGCGGGCGGCGTAGATCGCCGCAGTGCAGCCGGCCGGTCCCGAACCCAGAATCAGGACTTTGGTGCGATGGGTGGTGGCCATGACGGTTCCTTGGGCAGATGAAACGAACGGCGACAGGATAGTTACAGGCACCGGCCGGCGCAAGCGGCGCCCGCCGAAAACATGACGCGAGCCGCCGGAAAATCCGGCGGCTCGCATTATTGTTTGCCCCTCGCCGGGCGCAAACCTCCGGTTTGCTTGGCCTCGGCCATAATGGCCTCTCTCGCGGGATGATTCGACGAGAAATCACCCCGCTTTAAGATCGGCGCTTAAAGTTCGCCAGCGTGCTTGGACAGGTAATCGGCCACGCCCTTGGGATCGGCCTTCATGCCGGCCTTGCCCTTCTGCCAACCGGCGGGGCAAACCTCGCCATGCTCTTCATTGAACTGAAGGGCATCGACCAGACGCAGCATTTCATCGACATTGCGGCCCAGCGGCAGGTCGTTGATGTGGGCGACGCGGACATTGCCGGCCTTGTCGATCAGGAACGAACCGCGGAGCGCGACGCCGCCCGGCAGCAGCACGCCGTAATCGCGGGCGATGGTCTTGTTGAGGTCGGCGACCATCGGGAACTGGACGTTGCCCAGGCCACCCTTTTCGACCGGGGTGTTCTTCCAGGCCAGGTGGGTGAACTGCGAATCGACGCTGATCGCCACCACCTTGGTGTTCTTCTCGCCAAAGGCCTTGAGGCGATGGTCGTGGGCCAGGATCTCCGACGGGCAGACGAAAGTGAAGTCGAGCGGGTAGAAGAACACCAGGCCGTAAGAGCCGGCCAGGTAGGACTTCAGGTTGAAGGCCGGGTTGATCTCGTTGTTGGGCATCACCGCCTGGGCGGTAAAGTCAGGGGCGGCCTTGCCCACCAGCACCGCGGGATTGATCGAGGCGTCGCTCATTCTTCATGCTCCGGAGTTGGGTTGGGGAACTGTCCCGCAATCTAATCGCGGAACCGTGCCGATACAAGATGGAATAATTATAACCTGGCTATGGGCCGGGCGGTTGGCAATGGGGAAAGCGGGAGGAAATGACTATAGCGCTTGGCGGGGGCGGATCGGCGTTGTAATATAATTTCGTTTTGCCGTTCCTGGAGTAATGGATGCAACGGGTCAAGCTTGATCGCATCGACCGCCGCATCCTGGCGGATTTGCAAGCCGATGGTCGGATGACCAATGTCGAGCTGGCCCGACGGGCCGGAATCTCGGCGCCCCCCTGCCTGCGCCGCGTTCGCGCGCTGGAGGAGGCCGGCTATGTCAAAGGCTACCATGCCGAGATCGACCCTGCGGCGCTGGGCTTCAACGTCACCGTCTTCGCCCATGTCGGCCTCAGCAGCCAGGCCGAGGCCGATCTACGCGCCTTCGAGGCGCTGGTGGTCGGCTGGCCGGAGGTGCGCGAATGCCACATGCTGGCGGGCGAGACCGATTTCCTGCTGAAGGTGGTGGCCCATGACTGGGACGATTACCAGCGCTTCCTGACCACCCGCCTGACCGCCGCCCCCAATATCAGCCACGTCAAAAGCGCCCTGGCCATCCGCACCTCGAAGCTGCAGCCGGGTGTGCCGGTGGACGTCAACGCCGGCCCGGAGCCGGAGGGGGAATAGGGCACAAGGAACTGTCATCCCGAGCGCGGAGAGGGATATTTCACGCACCGCGTCAGATGCTTTCGCGCGAAAGATCCCTCGTCGCTCCGCTCTGTCGGGATGACAATGGCTACCCGAATCTCACATCCACAATTTCGT
>Ga0316222_1004244_pt1 | contig 13258 bp, 7 predicted proteins | sample TBH18011metaG_FD_206008 | JGI IMG/M metagenome (GOLD analysis project Ga0316222, IMG submission 206008) | Freshwater microbial communities from Trout Bog Lake, Wisconsin, USA - TBH18011 | ecosystem: Environmental > Aquatic > Freshwater > Lake > Hypolimnion/Profundal zone | place: USA: Wisconsin... | reverse complement strand
GCTCTTGCCGCTTAATCGAATCAAGTAGATTACGCTAATCCGGCATTAGATGCTGGAGTGGGACATCTCCCGGGTGCTGTAGATCCGAAGCGGCCCGGTCCGGAGGTGCAGTAATATCGGAAATAGTCGGCTAAATGCTCCGGTAAGTCGATGAAATTAAGGAGATAAGGTGATGATCGGTGGCCTTGATCCAGTTATCATTCGAAAATTAAATCTTGGATAAGCATGTAGAAAGCGTATTGCTTCCTCGTTTGGACCGGGGTTCGACTCCCCGCAGCTCCACTCTAAAGATTGAATTTCAATTCATTGCAAAATTTATGCACCTATGCACTCTTGATAGAAGTTGGATAGGTGCTTTTTTATTAAAACAGATCCCGGATAGCTATGTCTGTTAATTTAATCACCTCTTGCAGATTCAAAGGATATTCTGAATCTGCCTTAGTAGTAGTTTTTAATTTGTTGAAAATTAGTACATATGGAAATTTTTAAAACTCAAATGGGAAGAAATACTCAAGGAATATTTCTTCCCCGAATGAAAATCATTCAAATTCTCTACACGTTGTTTATCTCTATTTTGTTCACTTTCAGTGCCTCTCTTGTCGTTGCACAAAATCAGGATCAAATGAATAGTGCACCCCCATCCTGGGCCCCGGATTATGATTCTAAAAATCCGGCACATTATTATTATCTGCCTGATATTGAGTGCTATTATGATTTATGGAACCGTGAATTCGTTTATCTGGAGGATGGTAACTGGTTGTTCAGTTCCACGTTACCCTCTATTTATTCAGGCTACGATCTAAATAATTGTTTCACTGTAATCCTCAATAATTCGGTGCATGAACCCTGGATGCACTTCCATTATTATGTGGCTCATTATCCACGTTTTTATTATAAATCAATAAACCGAGATGGTTATCGCGATAATGTACGTCCGTTACGTGGATTTAATGAAAATGCAAAAGGTCTGATTTATAATAACCGCATGAATAATGGTTCAAATAACAGAAATGAAACAATACCATCTCAGGAAGCTAATCGTGTGCTGCCTGCTAAATCAGGCCGCCCGGCACAAGCCATGAAATACTACGGTAAACAAATCGGTCAGCCCGTGAAAGTTCAAAGAAATATGATGAAACCTCAGGAAAAAAGAAACAAAGAAAGATAAATGAAAAAATCCGGATTGCAGTTCATTTCTGCAATCCGGTATACAACAGTTTAAAATACCAGATTCCGTGACCGTTAGACATCCCTGAAATTGGGGATCGACCCATATTAAAACTTTAAAAATCTGATAATTGATGCGAGTGAACACCTTATCCCATCAAATTTGTTATTCCTGACCAAAAAGACAGACATAATGTCTGTAGCCTATATCAGTGCAGATGAAAACCAATTATATTTTATAAAATGATCAAAAAAACCTGGAAATGTCTGCTGGCATTGGCCCTAATCATTTTCCTTCCTGGCTTAAGTTTCTCCTCTTACGGAAACACAGGTAGGTTTAATCGGCCGACAGGATTGTCTGTTAACTTTTTAACCCACACTAATCTGGTGTATATAAATGGTTATCTCACCAATACCCTTTTGGATGACTCCTTAGCAGGGAAGGATAATTATCAGTTTACTGAAATTGCACAATGTCGCCCTTTCTTAGGCTGGATTGTCAATTCGGATCAGGATAATACCCTGCAAACGGCTTACCGGATTTTGGTTGCTTCAACGCCTGAAAAAATTCGGAATAACATTGGTGATTTCTGGGATTCCGGAAAAATTGAAAGCAATCAGTCTCTAAATGTAATTTATAACGGAAAGGTGCTTGTTCCGGGGAAGGTATACTTCTTTAGAGTGAAAACCTGGAATAATCATGGCATTGGATCTGATTTTTCTGATATTGCCCGGTTTAAAATGGCATCCAAATTATCTGATTATGCGACTGCACGCTATCCGTTACAAAAAGAGGATGATTACCCGGTGTCGGTAAGACAATTGCCCGGGAACCTTACGTTCATCGATTTCGGCAACGATGCCTTTGGTCGTTTAAAATTGACTTTACAGGGGAAAAGAGGTATCGACACCCTAACTATCCGACTTGGAGAAGCCCAAAAAGATGGCAGGATCGACCGGAATCCCGGAGGTACTATCCGCTATTCCGAATATAAACTCGGAATGAAAGATGGTTGGAAAACATACCTGATTGAAATCAGACCTGACAAGCGTAATACTGGTGCCAAGGCCATCAAAATGCCTGATTATACTGGGGAGGTTACCCCATTCCGGTATTGCGAGATAGCAGGGTATGACGATCAACTTCTTAAAAAACAGGTTGTAAGAGAAATAGTTCACTATCCGTTCGATGAAACCGATTCCTATTTCAGGAGTTCTGACACCTTGTTAAACCAGGTTTGGAATTTGTGCAGGTACACCATGAAGGCTACCTCATTTGCCGGAATTTATTTGGACGGTGATCGCGAACGTATTCCCTATGAGGCAGATGCTTTAATCAATCAACTTGGGCAGTACAGTGTTGTCCGTGAGTACAGTATGGCACGTTATTCTCAGGAATACCTCATTAACCATGGTACCTGGCCTACCGAATGGGTTTTACAATCGGTATTGTTAGCCTGGAACGATTACCTGTTTACCGGAAATAAAGCATATCTGGAACAATATTATGATGATTTGAAAGCTAAAACACTTTTGCCATTGGAAGATGGATCAGGCTTTATCAGCACAACCACCGGAAAACAAGCTTCTGCATTTTTGACATCAATCCATCTTGAAGACAAACTTCGTGATATTGTTGACTGGCCTCAAGCAGGTGGCGTATTGTCCTTGAAAAAAGAGCAGGGAGAAACCGATGGCTTCATTTTCAGGGATATAAATACAGTTGTCAACGCATACCACTATCGAGCCTTGATAATAATGGCTCAGGTAGCCGGACTTATTGGAAATGAGCGCGATAGTAAAATATTTGCCGGAACGGCGGAAAAATTAAAAACAGCTTTCAATGATAAATTATTAGATAAAAAAAGGAAAGTTTATGTGGATGGAATTGGAACTGATCATGCATCCATTCATTCCAATATGTTTCCGCTTGCATTTGGTCTGGTGCCGGAAACCTATGTGGATAAGATTATTAATTTTATTCAGTCAAAAGGAATGGCCTGCAGCGTTTACGGTTCACAGTTTTTACTGGAGGCCTTATATAATAGTAATAGCTCATCTTACGGGCTGGAACTTTTAACCTCTACAAGCGACAGGAGTTGGTTCAACATGCTTAAGTCAGGTTCCACTATTACCATGGAGGCCTGGGACAATAAATACAAACAGAATCAGGATTGGAACCATGCCTGGGGAGCAGCTCCGGCAAACATTATCCCGCGTAAGCTCATGGGTATCGAACCACTTCAGCCGGGATTCAGCAAAATTCGGATAAAGCCACAGCCGGCCAGCCTCGAATATGCCGAAATCAAATACCCAACTATTCGGGGTGAGCTATTTATTTCATTTAAAAATAAGCCGGGAAAATCTTTTTTGCTGAAAACAACGATTCCAGCCAATACAACTGCTGTTATTTATCTCCCATACTGGTCAGAATCACAAAAGGTAACCATGAATGGCAAATCAGCTTTATATTACAGGGAGGGGAATTATATAATTTTTGATCGGATTGGTTCCGGAAGCCATACGTTTGAAGTAATAAATTAATAAGGTTGGAACGGCTGAAAAAGAGAATCGGAGACCTATCCCAGGAATGAGCGCAAAGGATTATTTTTTTGGATATTCTTTAATTTTTTGAGCGCTTTCATCTTAAGTTGTCTGACTCTTTCACGAGTCAGATTCATTACAATAGCGATTTCATCTATCGATAAAGCGTGTTCGCCAATTAACCCAAAATTATACCTTAGGATTTGAGCTTCCCTGGCTTCCAAGGTTCCTAATGCTCTCTCAATTTCAACCTTTAATGAATTGTTTAACAGGGATATATCAGGACTTGGTTCATCATTGTTAATTAAAGTATCCCAAAGCGTATATTCATCACTGTCACTTTCGCGCAACGGGGCATCCGCAGAAATATGGAAATTAGATGATTGCAAAGCCTCCTGTATAATATTGGGTTCAAGTCTTAACAATTCTGCAATTTCGTCAGGCATAGGTTCACGCTGATAATCCTGCTCAAGTTTGATAAAAGCAGTGTTAATCTTTAACAGGGATCCTATCTTATTCAGGGGCAATCTGACTATTCTTGACTGTTCAGCTATTGCCTGTAAAATAGATTGTCTGATCCACCAGACCGCATAGGAGATAAACTTAAATCCACGGGTTTCGTCAAAACGTTGAGCCGCTTTTATCAACCCCAAATTGCCTTCATTGATTAAATCAGGTAAAGTCAAACCCTGATTTTGATATTGTTTTGCAACAGAAACAACAAAACGGAGATTTGCCTGGATTAGAGTCTCCAAAGCTTTTTGATCTCCGCTTTTAATGGCTCGTCCCAGATTTACCTCTTCCTCTGCAGAAATAAGATTTAATTTACCGATCTCATGGAGGTAAAGATCCAGGGATGCTGCATCTCTGTTCGTAATCTGTTTAGAGATTCTAAGCTGTCTCATAAAAAATATCAGGTTAGGAATTCCCAATGACATCAAAGATAGAATATATTAATTTACATTTTACATTAATTTATCAATAAAAAATTCAGAAAATTTTAATTATAGTTGCTTTTTATTTGGCAGAAGGCAATTCAGGTTCTGGTATGAAATTTGTACACTAAATGATAGAAACAAAAAAAAAGTATGATAATTTGTAAATTCAAATCTTATCCTTATTTTTGCAAAGTATTTCAAATACAACATTGCACGTAAACTTCATTGAATCCTGATTCACTTCCAAAAATTTAATAAAATTAAACTGTCAGATTTTTCAGTAATCTCTTATTGACAAAATCCTGGTAATCAATAAATAATCAAAAATACAACATGTACGACATTCTTGAATTAAGCAAGAAACTATTGCCCGAATTGCGCGATATAGGCAAAGAGTTAAATATTAAGCGGGTAGAATCATTTAAAAAGCAGGAACTTATTTACAAAATACTTGATAATCAAGCAATTCAGGCTTCTGAGATTAAAAAGCCTGAAAAAAAGGTTTTACCAAGAATTGTAAAAGCAGATACTTCCGTCATAGTGAAGGATATTGAACCAACCACACCTGAAGCCGCTCCTGAGAAAGATATTATTTTCGAATCCACTGAAGTAATCGCCGATACCACTCCAGTTGAAAGACAACCTTTAATCCGCCCTTTCCCCAAAAGGATAGAGAAACCCAGACTGGAATCAATTGATACCAAGGAAAGACGTCCAAGGGTGTTAAGAACAGAACCTTTGATTACGGTGTCCGTTGATAAAACCATTCCACCTGCGGTTATAGAGAGTGATCCTGAGAATAAAGAACCTGCCGTTGAGGCGACGTTAATTGGCGAGCCTGTTAAAGAGGTACGGATCGAAACTGAGCAGTCTGCCAGACCTATCTTTCAGAAAAAAAGTACGCACCAGGCCGGACCAAACCAGCCAAAACCGGTTCACCAGTCTCAGAAACCGCGCGAAACCGAGAAATCCTATGATTTTGAAGGAATTATAAGCGCAACAGGTGTCCTGGAGATCATGCAGGAAGGGTATGGTTTTTTACGCTCTTCCGATTATAATTACCTCACCTCGCCCGATGATGTTTATGTTTCTCAATCTCAGATAAAATTATTTGGACTCAAAACCGGTGATACAGTCAACGGAATTATCCGTCCACCTAAAGAGGGTGAAAAATATTTTCCGCTGGTTAAGGTGATTGAAATCAATGGAAGAAGTCCGGAATATATCCGCGACAGAGTCCCTTTTGAACATCTGACTCCGCTTTTCCCTGATGAGAAATTTAATATTACCGGAAAAGCGAGCAGTCTTTCTGCACGCGTGGTTGATTTGTTTGCCCCTATTGGTAAAGGTCAGCGGGGTCTGATTGTAGCTCAGCCAAAAACCGGTAAGACGGTTTTACTAAAGGATATTGCCAATGCAATAGCTGCGAATCATCCGGAAGTTTATATGATCGTTTTGCTGATTGACGAAAGACCCGAAGAGGTCACTGATATGGCTCGCAGCGTAAACGCCGAGGTAATCGCTTCAACCTTCGACGAACCTGCTGAGAGACACGTACGCGTGGCAAATATGGTGCTCGAAAAAGCGAAACGGCTTGTCGAATGCGGCCATGATGTGGTGATCCTTCTGGACTCAATTACCCGTCTGGCAAGAGCATACAATACTGTGGCTCCGGCTTCCGGAAAGGTATTGTCAGGGGGTGTCGATGCTAATGCACTCCATAAACCAAAACGGTTCTTTGGCGCTGCCCGTAACATTGAAGAGGGTGGTTCATTGACCATTCTGGCAACAGCACTTACCGATACCGGATCAAAAATGGATGATGTGATTTTCGAAGAATTCAAGGGAACCGGCAATATGGAGCTACAGCTTGACCGTAAACTCTCGAACCGCCGGATCTTTCCTTCGGTCGATATTATTGCCTCCAGCACCCGTCGTGAAGACCTTTTGCTTGACAAAGCAATGCTCGATAAGATTTGGGTCTTACGCAATTTCCTTAACGGCATGAACCCGGTTGAAGCGATGGACTTTGTTAAAGACCGGCTCATTAAAACTTCTTCTAATGAAGAATTCCTCATTTCAATGAATAGTGATTAATTCTGTCAAACTATACATAATAAAGAAAAGGAGCCGGAAGGTTCTTTTTTTTTGTCTGATATTTCCTTATTGTCATATTTATCACCTGTCAAATACCCTGATTTCCGGATAAATCATATCTGAATTTGCCAGCTTTGACCTGTTTTTGTTCACTGATCATACCTAAACTACTTATTTTTATTAAATATAAATTGCACAAATACGGTAAAATGCAAACTCCAGATAGCAATATTAATTGTTAATTGATTATTTTTGTCTCATTAAATTACTGATTTGGAAAATTTTTTTGAAGCACATAAAGTCTTGGTAGAGGCCTCATCTGATCTGATAAACAGGGAGTTGTATAATGATATTGACTGGTCACACCGGCTTATCGGGGTAAAGGGATTTCGCGGTGTGGGGAAAACGACCTTTCTGTTAGACTATATCCGGAAGAACTACGGCAATTCACGTGATTGTTTATATGTCAATCTCAACGATTTTTATTTTGCCAAAAGACGTATATTCTCCTTTGCTGATGAATTTTATAAAAGGGGTGGGAAGGTCCTGGTTTTGGATCAGATTCACAAGTATGAAGATTGGTCAAAAGATTTGAGACAGTGTTATGACGAACTTCCTGGACTGAAAATAGTCTTCAGTAGTTCACCTGTCCTGAGAATTTTGGAAGGAAATAATGAGCTGAAGGAAATTGCCAGTATCTATCATCTTGAAGGTTTGTCATTTCGCGAATTTCTCAATTACCGAACCGGGGAAGAATTTCCAAAACTTGGTTTGGAGGATATCCTGAGTCATCACCGGGAAATTGTGCCTGACATCATTAATAAGGTAAGACCTCTTGCTTTTTTTCCTGAATACCTGAAAAGTGGTTTTTATCCTTATTTTATTAAAAATCCAGAATTTTACAGGGAAAGCCTGCTTCGCCACGTTAATCTTGCACTCGAAATAGATGTGACCTATTTGAACCAGATAGAACTGAAGTATCTTCCTAAACTACGTAAATTACTCCAGCTGATTGGAGGGCAGATGCCTTTCTCACCGAATGTCAGCAAAATCAGTGCTGAAATTGAAACCTCCAGGGCCACGGTGATCAACTACCTCCATTATTTGAAAAATGCAAGGCTGATCAACCTGCTATTCTCGAACCATACCAATGGCCAGCTTCAAAAACCCGATCTGGTTTATCTTCAAAATACCAATTTACTGCATATTATTGCACCCGATAATATTAACAACAGGAATCTGCGGTTGACCTTTCTTTACAATCAGTTGGCCTATCATCATAAAGTTTCCAGCTCCTCCGATTATGATTTTAGGGTCGATGATCAATTTAATCTTTCAGTCGGCGGAAAATATACTCAGGCTGAAGGGGAGAATAGTTTTGCAGCGGCGGATATGATTGAAGTGGGAGAGGGGAATACAATTCCGCTTTGGCTATTTGGCTTCCTCTATTAATTACCTTGAATTTTGTGATATACGAATTTATATTGAATAAAAATTAAATCAAAATGGCAAAACAAAAAAAGTTTATTACCTGTGACGGGAACTACGCTGCCTCCTACATCAGTTATATGTTCAGTGAGGTTGCTTGTATTTATCCTATTACTCCATCCTCTACAATGGCAGAGGTGGTTGATGAATGGGCTGCAAATGGCCGTAAGAATATTTTTGGTCAGCCGGTCCGCCTTGCAGAAATGCAAAGTGAAGGTGGTGCAGCAGGAGCTGTTCATGGAGCGTTGCAGTCAGGTTCACTGACTACCACTTATACCGCTTCACAAGGATTGTTGCTGATGATTCCCAACATGTATAAGATTGCCGGTGAATTATTACCAACGGTTTTTCATGTCAGCGCGCGCGCTCTGGCCAGCCATGCACTCTCCATTTTTGGTGATCATAGTGACGTTTACTCTTGCCGTCAGGCCGGTTTTGCAATGCTTGCCTCCGGATCTGTGCAGGAAGTGATGGATCTGAGCGGTGTTTCTCACTTGACTACCATCAAGAGCCGGGTGCCATTTATGAATTTCTTTGACGGTTTCCGTACCTCTCATGAGGTTCAGAAAATCGAGACCATTGCCCAGGAAGACCTGGCTGCATTGCTCGATATGGAAGCGCTCGAGGCCTTCAGAAAACGCGCACTGAATCCTGAACACCCCGTAACCCGCGGCACAGCTCAGAACCCAGATATCTTCTTCCAGGCCCGTGAAGCCGGAAATAAGTATTACGATGCTGTTCCCGATATGGTCGAGTCCTATATGAATGAGATAACCAGGATTACCGGAAGGGAATATCATCCGTTTACCTATTACGGTGCACCCGATGCTGAAAACATTATTGTGGCTATGGGCTCAGTTACCGAAACAATCAAGGAAACAATCGACTACCTGAATGCACAGGGGAAAAATTATGGATTGATCAGTGTTCACCTTTATCGTCCATTCTCTGTTAAATACCTGTTTAATGTAATTCCTTCCACGGTGAAACGGATTGCAGTTCTTGACAGGACCAAAGAACCTGGTGCAAACGGTGAACCACTCCACCTGGATATGCGCGATGCATTCTACGACCGGCCAAATGCCCCGATTATTGTCGGCGGTCGTTACGGACTCGGATCCAAGGATGTTACACCATCACAGATTATCGCGGTTTACAAAAACCTCGAAATGAATGAACCGAAGAATAATTTCACCATTGGTATTGAGGATGACGTAACTTTCCACTCACTTCCATTAATTCCAGAAGTGAAAGTCTCTTCCGAAGATATCTATGAAGCCAAGTTTTATGGACTTGGTTCTGACGGAACCGTGGGTGCAAATAAAAATTCAATCAAGATTATTGGTACCGCAACCGATAAATATTGCCAGGCTTATTTTGCGTATGACTCCAAGAAATCGGGAGGATTTACCGCCTCACATCTCCGTTTTGGCGACAGCCATATCCGATCAACCTATTTGATCACCACTCCCGACTTCGTGGCTTGCCACGTTCAGGCATACGTCAATCTTTATGATGTATTAAAAGGATTGAAAAAAGGGGGTTCATTCCTGTTGAATACCATTTGGGAAGAGGAAGAGGTAAAACTCAGATTGCCTGATGCCATGAAAAAAACATTGGCTGAAAAGGAGATTAATTTCTACATCATCAACGGGACAAAACTCGCGGTTGATCTTGGTCTGGGTGGTCGTACCAATACCATTATGCAGGCGGCATTCTTCCGGATTACCAATGTGATTCCTTATGAACTGGCACAGGAGCACATGAAAAAGGCTATTGTTAAGTCATATGGAATGAAGGGCGAATCGATAGTCAAGATGAACTTTGCGGCTGTTGATGCGGGTGGAAACAATGTCCAGAAGATTTCGGTTCCTGCTGAATGGGCAAAGATTAAAGTCGGAGCAGATGATTCAGTTAGCACTCGTCCTGACTTTATCAAAAATGTGGTTGATGTAATCAACGCACAAAAAGGGGATGATCTGCCGGTTTCTACCTTCAACGGAAGGGAAGACGGAACATTTGATGCGGGTACCACAGCTTTCGAAAAGCGGGGTATTGCGGTCGACGTTCCTCAGTGGATACCTGAAAATTGTATTCAGTGTAACCAATGTTCGTATGTTTGTCCTCATGCAGCCATCCGGCCGTTCCTGATTGATGAGACAGAACTGGCTGCATTGCCGGCCAATACTGCAACGATCAAACCAAACGGAAAACAATTTGCCGGACACCAGTTCCGCATTCAGCTTGCCCCACTTGATTGCACCGGTTGCGGGAACTGTGCGGATGTTTGTCCTTCCAAAGAAAAGTCACTGGTCATGAAACCTCTTGAATCTCAAATAGCTGAGGTTGAACGCTGGGATCATTTTGCCACTAATGTGACTTATAAGGATAAGATTGTCGAAAAAGATAAAACGATTAAGAATACGCAGTTTGCGCAGCCTTTATTCGAATTTTCAGGTGCCTGCGCAGGTTGTGGTGAAACTCCTTATATCAAGCTGATCACCCAGCTCTTCGGCGAACGGATGATGGTTGCCAATGCCACAGGTTGTTCCTCAATTTATGGCGGATCGGCACCTGCAACATCCTATTGTACAAACGATGAATCGGGTCATGGTCCTGCATGGGCAAATTCACTCTTCGAGGATAACGCCGAATATGGATTCGGAATGTCGGAAGGGGTGGCTGCCAGCCGCGACAGAATTAAATCGATCATGCTTTCTGCAATTGAAGAGGGAGTTTCTGATGATGTAAAAGAGGTCTTTAACCAGTGGATTGAAGGCCGTGACAATGCTGCTGCTTCTGAAGTTGCTGCCAAAAAAGTTCTTGAGATACTCCACGGTAATAATACCCTCTATGCCAAAGAATTATTGTCGCTAAGCCAGTTCCTGATCAAGAAATCGATCTGGATATTTGGAGGAGACGGATGGGCTTATGATATCGGTTACGGCGGTTTAGATCACGTTTTGGCCTCAGGAAAAGATATTAATGTCCTGGTTTTGGATACAGAAGTGTATTCCAATACGGGTGGTCAGGCCTCCAAGTCAACTCCGGTGGGAGCTGTTGCCAAATTTGCAGCTTCCGGAAAGCGGATCCGTAAAAAAGACCTTGGTGCGATTTCCATGACCTATGGCTATATCTATGTTGCCCAGGTTTCAATGGGTGCCAGCAATTCACAGGTGTTAAAAACCATGCGTGAAGCTGAGGCATATCCAGGACCATCCATTGTGATTGCTTATGCCCCTTGTATTGCTCACGGATTACGTTCGATGGGCCGTACCCAGGAAGAGGAAAAATTAGCCGTTGAATGTGGCTACTGGCATCTTTACCGCTTCAACCCACAATTGGAAGCCGAAGGCAAGAATCCGTTCCAGCTCGATTCCAAGGAGCCTGACTGGAGTAAATTCCAGGATTACCTCAACGGGGAGGTGCGTTACACTGCACTCAAAAAATCGTTCCCTGCCGAGGCACACGAACTGTTCCTGGCTGCCGAGGAGAATGCCAAATGGAGATATCGTTCATACCAACGTATGGCGTCCCAGAATTGGGAGCTTCCAGCTGCAAAACAGGAATAATAATTCAGTCTGAGCGCGACTCCAGGTCGCAACCGGAATGTTCAAACTCCGAGCCCCACTTCAAGTGGGACCCGGAGTTTTTGTTTTTAGTCCAGGTGCGGATCCAAGTCGCGCCCGGACTAACTCCTAATCTAAATAAAGCCCAAATTCCTGAATTCTGTCCCGATTAATTAGCTTTCCATTTCTGATACCGATAAAATCCAAATAAGAAGAAAACTCCCAATCTTTTGCACTTTTAACCAGACCGTCTTTTACCGGGTTTTTTAGGATATAATTAAAACAAACATTGGGATATTCCTTTTCTGGAATATCAATAACAAACTGGGTAACTCCCATTTCTGTAATCCAGTTGGGAGATATTCCTTTTATATCAGTAAGGCAAACCGCTTTTGTTTCGCAACGGAAAAGGGATCCGGTCCAATCCTGTTGCTTATTAATTGCTCTGGTATATGAGGCAAGCATGATACCGAGAGATTGGTTGAAGCTCATGGTAGTCCGGGCGCGACTTTGGATATTAGTCCGGGTGCGACTTGGAGTCGCACCCGGACTCACTTCTACCTGGTTTACATATACCATCAGATGAAAATGGTTAGGCATTAAACACCAGGCCAGGATATCAGCAAAGGGTATAACATGATCCCTGATTTTTTCAACGAAAAAGAGGTAGTTTTCCCGTTCGAAGAATATTCTCTGCCGGTTATTTCCCTGATTAAAGATGTGAAACAAATGACCTGATTCAAATTGCATATAACTGACTGTTTTAAATTCAGAGTCCCACTCCGAGCCCCACTTCAAGTGGCACCCGGAGTTTTTGCCTGCAGTCCGGGCGCGTACAGTCCGAGCGCGACTTAGAGTCGCACCCGGACTTGCTCCACACTTTCCCCAAGCCTTACTTTATGAATTAAGTTCTCTGTTTTAAAAGTTACCCAAGCAAAAAGTTATCTGAAGTGGACTACTTTAAAAGCTACGGAGTTAAAAAGTAACTTGTAGTTGGCTGTTTGATAAATTAAGTTCATCATTTTAAACTCCACTGACCCGCAAATAAAAACCGGGGCCCTTAAAATAAAAACCCCGGTCTTAAAAATAAGAATCACCCGATCGGTTTGGAATTACCCGGAACAGTTTAGACCGGATATTTTCTGAAACCGAGTTTCGATACCTGTTTGTATTGGGGACTCGTCGCGCCAAAGAGCGATTTGATATAGAATTTGGCATTCCTGGCAGTATCTATCAGACCGGTATCTGTTTTGTAAAGAATATTATTTCGCGTGAGGCGGGCATTACTTAACGGTATGGCTGCACTTAAAACCGCAGCATTTTTATCTCTTAAATTATTGTAAAGCGTTGTCAGGGAATCGATGGTCAAATCGGTTTCGTTCGGCCCATAAAGTGGTACATTGGTTAACAATTTAATGAGTTTGTCGAAACTTTCCATCCGGCTGTTAAAACTCA
>Ga0316222_1004242_pt1 | contig 13265 bp, 14 predicted proteins | sample TBH18011metaG_FD_206008 | JGI IMG/M metagenome (GOLD analysis project Ga0316222, IMG submission 206008) | Freshwater microbial communities from Trout Bog Lake, Wisconsin, USA - TBH18011 | ecosystem: Environmental > Aquatic > Freshwater > Lake > Hypolimnion/Profundal zone | place: USA: Wisconsin... | reverse complement strand
ATCGGTCACTTCGCCGGGCACGCCTTGTTGATGGCGGCATAGGCCGCCTCGAAGCCACGCAGGCTGAAATTGTCCACCACATTGCCGCCGCGCGGCGCCGGCGAGGTGGCCACCGCCTGGCGGCCATGCAGGAAGGCCTGCGTCGTGGCATGGCCGTCGCGGGCGAAGGCGGAGCGCTGGGCGGTGTAGAAATCGAGCTGCGTCTTATCCACCGCCACGCTCACCTCGGCGCTCGCCGCATAGGCAAACCCGGCACTGATTGCCACCGCATCGCGCCCGGTGGGGCGCTGCGTGACCGTGAGCACCACATCGCCACGGCCCGGCTGTGCCGGGGCCGAGGAACTGGCGCGGGTGAAGGCGTAGCAAACGGTCTGCCCGCCTTCCTGGTGCGTGGCGGCCAGCCAGTCATCGAACTTGCCGATCTGCTTTGGCCCTGGGGGCTTTGGCTGCGTGGGCCTCGCCGCCGTATGGGCGGGGGCCGGCGCCGGAGCGGGCTTGTGCGTGGCGGTCTGCGCCAGCACAGGGCTCGCGGCAAACACGAGAAGGGACAGGACAATTTGGGGCAAAGCGCGCATGGACCGAGAGATACGGCCTGCCTCCGCGCCGAACAAGGAATATGCGACCGCATTGCAGCAAGCCCGCCATGACGTTTCTTCGTCCGCCCGCTTGGCCGGCCCCGCTTGGCCTGTCCCGCTTGGCCTAAGCGTGGCCGCAAGCTATGGCTGGTGCATGCACGAGCTCCCTGACCAGGCCGACGCACATCTGGTGGCGCAGTACGAGGCCTACCCCTACCCGAAGCGCGACCCGCGCGACGAGGGCAAGCGGCTGATCCTGGGCAGCCCCGGGCATTTGCGCGAAATCGACCATTGGGTGTTCGGCGCGCACCGCCCACGCTCCCAGCCGCTCCGCGCCCTGATCGCCGGCGGGGGCACCGGGGACGCCACGATCATGCTGGCCCAGCAGCTGGCCTCCGCCAACCGGCCGGGCCGGGTGACCTGGCTCGATCGCTCGGAAGCCGCCCATGGCATCGTCCGTGGCCGCGCCGCCGCGCGACGCCTCACCAACGTCGATTTCCAGCTTGTCTCGCTGCTCGATCTGCCGGGCTCCGGCCTCGGCCCGTTTGACTACATCGATTGCTGCGGCGTGCTGCACCATCTGCCCGACCCGGCCGAGGGGCTGCGCGCCCTGGTTTCGGTGCTGGCACCCGGCGGCGGGCTCGGCATCATGGTGTACGCGCCGCATGGTCGCACCGGCGTCTACATGCTGCAGGACGCGTTGCGCCTGTTGGCCCCGGTGGAGGAAGCTCCGCCGGCGCGGCTCGATGTGGCGCGGCGCGTGATGCGGCATTTGCCGGAAACCGCCTGGCTGCGCGCCAACCGCTATTTCTCCGACCACATCGATGGCGGCGATGCCGGGCTGTACGATTTGCTGCTGAACCCGCGCGACCGCGCCTTCGATATTCCGCGCCTGTTCGCCCTGCTCGACAGCGCCGGCCTGACGCCGACCTGCCTGCTGGAGCCGTTGCGCTACGACCCTGCCACCTGGCTGCCCGATCCCCGCCTGCGCGCCCGCGCGGCAGCCCTGCCGCCCATGCAGCGCGCCGCCCTGGCCGAGGCCCTCACCGGCAACATGAGCGTGCACGTGGTCTACTGCACGCGCACCGCGGAAGTGCCGCCGCCGCCCGACGCGCTGGCGCCGGATGCGGTGCCGCTGGCGCGGGAGATGCCGGCCGCGGAACTGGCCAAGCACATCCAGCCGGATCTGACGCTGCCCTTCCTGTTTGACGGGTTGCGCGCGCCGCTGCCGTTGCCGCGCCTGGCCGCGCCCATCCTGCGGCTGATCGACGGCGCGCGCAGCGTGGCGGAGATCGGCGCGGAGCTGGCCAAGCGCGGCATCGACCAGGAAGCTTTTGCGCGCGACTGGCGCGGCACCTGGGAGATGCTGTCCGGCGTCAATCGCATCCTGCTGCTGCCCCCGGCGTGAGCGGAACCACCGGGGCCGGCCGCGCCGCGATCATCATCTTCGGCGCTGCCCTGTGGCCCGGCGGCGTGCCGAGCCCGGCGCTGGCACGCCGCGTGGAAGCGGCGCTGCGCTTCGGCGCCACGCAGGAAAACCCACTTTACCTGCCCACTGGCGGCATTGGCCGCCACGGCCCGGCCGAGGCGCGGGTGATGGCGGCCATACTGGCCCGCGCCGGCGTGCCCGCTTCCGCGATCCTGATCGAGGACACGGCGCGCGACACCACCGATTCCGTGCTGGCCTGCCGCCGCCTGCTGCGCAACTGGCCCGGCCCGGTGTTTGCCGCGACCTGCGACTACCATTTGCCGCGCTGCCTTCTGCTGCTGCGCCTGGCCGGCATCCGCGCGCAAGCCTGCCCGCCCCCGCCGCCCACCGAGCGCGCGGGTCTGCGGGCCTGGCAGATCGGCCGCGAGGCGCTGGCCCTGCCTTACGATACCGGGCTGATGCTGTGGTGGCGGATGCGCGGGCGGCTGGCCGATTAAGGGGCGGGCGATTCACGGTTCAGGTTGAAGAAACCTGAACCGATCGCACGGCGGCGCCCCTACGCGATCAATGCTCGTCGTTGTCCGGCTCGACGGCGATATCCGCACCCAGCGGATCGGCGTCGTCTTCGAGGTCGGAGGTGTCTTCGAGCACATCCTCCTCGACCTCTTCCTCCTCGGCGCCCTCGATCTCCACCTCGTCGGCGGCCAGGCCGGGCACAGGCGCCTTTTTGATGCGCTTCTCCTCGGCCACATTGCCGGAGGCGCGGCGCAGGCGCGGCTGTTCAGCCGGCTGTTCGGTGCCGCATTTCGGGCACACGGCCGGGGCTTTGGTCAGGTCGTAGAATCGGGCGGCGCAGGAGACGCAAACACGCTTCTGGCCGAGTTCGGGCTTCGCCATGGATCATCCTATCAAGGCAACGCCCCGCGCGTGACGGCAAGACGAGGGCAGAGGGCGCGCCCCATGCCCCAACGCGGTCGATCTGTCAAACATCGATGCCGGAAAACCGCCCCGCCCAGGGTGCAATCCCGCCGCGTCGGTGATACAGCGCGCCGCCATGAACCAGTTGCACGCCCGCCCGCTCACCGCCCGCCGCCCGGCCGCCCCGCTGATCGGGGACATCACGGTGCCCGGGGACAAATCGATCAGCCATCGCGCCCTGATGTTCGCCGGCCTGGCGATCGGGCGCACCCACATCACCGGCCTGCTGGAAGGCGAGGACGTGCTGCGCACCGCGGGCGCCATGCGGGCACTCGGCGCCGAACTCACCCGCCTGCCCGATGGCAGTTGGGAGGTCTGGGGCCGCGGCGTCGGCGGCCTGGCCGAACCTGACGACATTCTCGACATGGGCAACTCCGGCACCGCCGCCCGCCTGCTCGCCGGCGTGCTCGCCAGCCACCCGATCTTCGCGGTGATGACCGGCGATGGCAGCCTGCGCCGCCGCCCGATGAAGCGCGTGACCGACCCGCTCTCGCTCTGCGGTGCCCGCTTCTCCAGCCGCGAGGGCGGCCGCCTGCCATTGGCCATCGAGGGCGCGCGCGACCCGCTGCCGATTGAGTATCGCCTGCCCGTCGCCTCGGCGCAGGTGAAATCCGCCGTGCTGCTCGCCGGCCTCGCCGCCCCGGGCCACACGATCGTGGAAGAGCCCGAGCCGACGCGCGACCACACCGAGAACATGCTGCGCCATTTCGGCGCCACGGTACATATAGGCGAACAGGGCACCGGACGTGTCATCACCCTGGTCGGCCAGCCGGAACTGCGCGCCGCCGACATTGCCGTGCCGGGCGATCCCTCCTCCGCCGCCTTCCCGCTTGCCGCCGCCCTGATGGTCCCCGGCTCGCGCATCACCGTGCGCGGCGTCGGCCTCAACCCGCTGCGCGCCGGGCTGTTCGCCACGCTCCAGGAAATGGGCGCCGACATCGTCATCTCCGCCCCGCGCCTCGAAGGCGGTGAGCCCACCGGCGACATCACCGCCAGTTTCGGCCCGCTCCGCGGCATCGACGTGCCGGCCAGCCGCGTGCCCAGCATGATCGACGAATACCCGATCCTCGCCATGCTCGCCGCCACCGCCAGCGGCACCACCCGCATGCGGGGCTTGAAGGAATTGCGCGTCAAGGAAAGCGACCGCCTGGCCGCCACCGCCGCCGCGCTCGCCGCCAACGGGGTGCGCGTGCAAATCGAGGGCGACGATCTGCTCGTGCACGGCAATGGCAGCCCGCCACAGGGCGGCGGCCTGGTCGCCACCCATATGGACCACCGCATTGCCATGAGCGCCATCGTGCTCGGCCTGGCCACCGCGGAACCCGTGTCGGTGGACGATACCGGCTTCATCGACACCTCCTTCCCCGGCTTCGTCGCGCTGATGAACAGCCTCGGCGCCGGACTCGCGGCATGATTCCCCGTGTGATCGCCATCGACGGCCCCGCCGCCGCCGGAAAGGGCACGCTGGCCCGCCGCCTGGCCGCCACGCTCGGCCTGCCCTACCTCGACACCGGCCTTCTCTACCGCGCCGTCGGCCGCCGCGTGCTCGATCGTGGGCTCGACCCCGCCAATCCGGTCACCGCCGAGCACGAGGCCCGCGCCCTCAAGCCCACCGACCTGGTCCGCACCGACCTCCGCGGCCCCGTCGCCGACGCCGCCGCCGGCCAGGTGGCCGCAGTGCCCGGCGTGCGCGCCGCTTTGCTCGATTTCCAGCGCAACTTCGCCAGCCAGGGCGGCGCCGTGCTCGATGGCCGCGACATCGGCACCGTGATCTTCCCCGAGGCCCCGGTGAAACTGTTTGTCACCGCCAGCCTGGACGCCCGCGCCCACCGCCGCTGGCTGGAACTGCAAAACCGGGGCGACGCCGTGCCCCTGGATGACGTCACCCGCGACATGGCCAATCGCGACGCCCAGGACGCCGCCCGCGCCGCCGCCCCCCTGCGCCCCGCCGACGACGCCATCCTGCTCGACACCACGAACATGGATGCCGACGCGGCCTTCACCACCGCCCTGGCCATCGCCCGCGATCGTTTGGCCGCCGCGCAATAACTTCCCGTCCGATTTTCGCCCAGCCTGCCGCGCACGCCGCCTGGGGCGCTTGGGGCGCTTGGGGCCGTGTCGCCGAATAGACATGGCAGCACAAAAATCACGGAACGGTGATTTTTGCTTTCCAAACCATGGCAAAATTGAGGTAACGAAAGCGGGAGTTCACGTTTGGTTGAATGAAGGTGCGCGATGGCGAAACATTGCCAGTTCAGTCTTTTGATTGCGCACACGACATTGTTTTCGCTCGCCATGTCATTGTCTGGCGGGTTCATCGGCGCGTATTTGTTGAAACTCGGCTTCAGCTTTTCAACCGCAATGCTCACCTATGCCGGCATCTGGGCCCTGCGCTTCGTCATGCGCCTCAGTGTCATGTCGCTTGTGCGCCACATCGGCTACCAGGGTGCCTTGGTCGCCGGCTCGGTGATCACCGCCCTTCAACTGCTGGCGGTGGTCAAGGCCGAACAGACGGCGTGGCTGATTTGCTGGGTGGCGCTGCTGTCGCTGGCCGACGCGCTCTACTGGCCGGTCTATCATGCGGCTGGCGCCGTCACCGGACGTGAAGGCGCGCGCGGGCGGGAGATGGGGCTGCGCCAGGTGATTGGCGCCGCAGTCGCACTCTGCGGGCCCCTGGCCGGGGGCTGGATGCTCACGACCTGGGGGCCAATGGCCGATTTCGCTGTCGCCGCGCTGTTCACCCTCGGGTCGATCATCCCGGTGCTGCTGATGCGTCGTGTCCCGGCCGGAAAGGTTCCCTCCATTGGCGAATCGCTGCGCGGCATCGATCTGGTCAGCTTCGCCGCCTTCGCCGCCGATGGCTGGATCTGTGCCGGGCTCGGCATCGCCTGGCCGATGGTGCTTTTCACCAGCCTTGGCTCGCACTATGTCGCCTTCGGCGTTTCCAACGGTGTGGCGGCACTTGGTGGGGCCGCGACCGGCATGCTCTGCGGTATCGGCATTGATCGTGGCCAGCGCGACCGGTTCCTGCCCCTCGTGGTCCTGGCACTGGCTGCCGGTATCCTGATGCGCGCCGGCGCCGCCTGGTCCGCCAATCTCGCCTCGATCGCCAATCTGTCCGGCGCCGCCGTTGGCGGGCTGTACGGCCCGGTCCTGATGAGCATGATCTACGATCGCTCGCGGGATTCCGGTGCGGCCTACCGTTTCCACCTCGCCGCCGAGGCCGGCTGGGCCGTCAGCGGTTGCCTGGTGGCCGCGCTGATCGTGGCCGGCGGGTTCACCCCCTCGCTGGCCGTGGCACCGGCGGCACTCGGCGTCGGGCTGATCTATCTCTGCGTCCGGCGCGCGGCGGTGATCCCGGCGGCCGCCCTCGCGGGCTGAATCCCCCCGCTGTCACGGCCGCGTGCCTTGACTCTGGCCGGGTCGGGGGCCATTACACCGGCCGTCAGGTTCCCACTGCTCCGCGGTGCGGGACGTTTTTGTGCAACCCGGCCTGCCGGTTGGCGGGCCAGTCGTGCCCTTTGATTTGGGTGCGCAGTCAAATCCATCCGGCCCCGCCGGATGCAGGAAACCTCGATCCACATGGCATCAACCGCCACTCTCTCCCGCGATTCGCACGGCATGTCCGAAGATTTCGCCACCCTGCTGGACGAAACACTCGGCCGTGACAGCTCTTTCGATGGTTCGGTCGTCACTGGCCGCGTCATCCGCCTGACCGACGAGTTCGCCATCGTCGATGTCGGCCTCAAGAGCGAAGGTCGCGTGGCTCTCAAGGAATTCGGCCCGCCCGGCGCCAAGCCCGAGGTGAAGCCCGGCGATTTCATCGAGCTCTTTGTCGAGCGCTATGAGGATCGTGACGGCTCCATCGTGCTATCGCGTGAGAAGGCGCGGCGCGAGGAAGCCTGGACCGCGCTGGAGCGTGCGTTCGAGGGCAACCAGCGTGTCAATGGCACGATCTATGGTCGCGTGAAGGGTGGCTTCACGGTTGATCTCGGGGGCGCCGTGGCGTTCCTTCCGGGCAGCCAGGTGGATATCCGCCCGGTGCGCGATGTCGGCCCGCTGATGGGCTCCCCGCAGCCCTTCCAGATCCTGAAGATGGACCGTGCGCGCGGCAACATCGTTGTCTCGCGTCGCGCCGTTCTGGAAGAGACGCGCGCCGAGCAGCGCAGCGAGCTGATCCAGGGCCTCAAGGAAGGCATGATCCTGGACGGCGTGGTGAAGAACATCACCGATTACGGCGCCTTCGTCGATCTGGGCGGCGTCGATGGCCTGCTCCACGTGACCGACATTGCGTGGCGCCGCATCAACCACCCGAGCGAAGCCTTGCAGATCGGCCAGGCCGTGAAGGTCCAGGTGATCCGCTTCAACTCCGAGACACAGCGCATCAGCCTGGGCATGAAGCAGCTCGAGGCCGATCCCTGGGAAGGCGTGGCGGCGAAGTATCCGCCGGGCGCCAAATACTCGGGCCGCGTCACCAACATCACCGATTACGGCGCCTTCGTGGAGCTGGAGCCGGGGGTCGAGGGTCTCGTGCACGTGTCCGAGATGTCCTGGACCAAGAAGAACGTCCATCCGGGCAAGATCGTCGCCACTTCGCAGGAAGTCGACGTCATGGTGCTGGATGTGGACAGCAGCAAGCGCCGCATTTCGCTTGGCCTGAAGCAGGTTCAGCGCAATCCGTGGGAGCAGTTCGCCGAGGAACACCCGGTGGGCAGCACGGTCGAGGGCGAGATCCGCAACATCACCGAATTCGGTCTGTTCGTGGGCATCTCGGCCGATATCGACGGCATGGTTCACATGTCCGACCTGTCCTGGGACGAGCCTGGCGAGTTGGCCATGACGAAGTTCGAGAAGGGTGCCATCGTCAAGGCGAAGGTTCTCGACGTCGATGTCGAGAAGGAGCGCATCAGCCTTGGCGTGAAGCAACTGCACGAAGATCCGGCGGCTGACGTGCTGAACCGTGTGCACAAGGGTGACGTGGTCACCTGCGTTGTCACCGCGGTGCAGGCGAACGGCATCGAGGTGAAGGTGGAAGAGGTCCTGACGGGCTTCATCCGCCGTGCCGAGCTGGCGCGCGACAAGGGCGACCAACGCCCCGACCGTTTCGCCGTTGGCGAGAAGCTCGATGCGAAGATCGTGGCGCTGGATCGCGCCGCGCGGAAGCTGTCGCTCACCATCAAGGGCAAGGAAGTCGAGGAAGAGAAGCAGGCGATGGCGGAGTTCGGCTCCACCGATAGCGGCGCCTCGCTCGGCGACATCCTGGGTGCGGCCATTCGCCGGCGCAACCAGCAGGCCCAGACGGAAAATTGATGCCAGACCATGACTGAGACCGCTTTCAACTCAAGCCGCGTGCCGAAAGGCGCGCGGCGATGAGCCTCGAGACGGATCTTCTATTGGACAGGCGGCGCCTCAAGCGCCGCCTTTTCCTTTGGCGGCTCCTGGCGCTGCTCGCCGTGCTGGCGGTGGTGCTGGTTGGCACGTCAGGATTTGGCCCATTCGGCCCGCGGCGCCATGTCGCGCGGCTGGAAGTGTCCGGCCTGATCACCGAGGATCGCCAGCAGATCGCCGCGGTGTCGGCGCTGGCCGAGGACCCATCGGTGGCGGCACTGATTGTCTCGGTGGACAGCCCCGGCGGCAGCGTGGCCGGTGGCGAGGGGCTGCATGACGCCATCGTGCGCGTGGCGGCGAAGAAGCCGGTGGTGACGGTGATGGGCGGTGTGGCGGCCTCGGCCGGCTACATGGTTTCGGTGCCGTCGGCGCGGATCTTCGCGCGCAATGCCACGCTCACGGGCTCGATCGGCGTGCTGCTCGAAAGCCCCGAGATTTCCGGCCTGCTCGGCAAACTGGGCGTGCAGGCACAGACCATCGTGTCTGGCCCGCTCAAGGACCAGCCGAGTTTCACGCACCCGCTCAGCGACCAGGGGCATGAGGTGCTGCAGGCGCTGGTCATGGATTTCTATGACCAGTTCGTGACCATGGTCGCGACCGGCCGGCACATGGACCCGGCGCGCGTGCGCGAACTGGGCGATGGCCGCGCCTATACCGGGCGCCAGGCGGTCACGCTCGGCCTGGTCGACCAGATCGGCGACGAGATCGATGCGCGGGACTGGCTGGCGCAGCAGAAACAGGTGCCGAAGAATTTGCCGGTGATCACCGTGCGCCCCGGCGACTGGCGTACGCGCGCGGCGCGCGGCTTGTTCGGATCGCTGGCCGACACAATCCTCAGTGCAACACTGGAACGTGGTGTTCTCCTTGACGGTGCATGGTCGGTCTGGCAGCCTTGAGTCTCCTGGGGCTGGACAATGACGAAGTCGGAATTAATCGCTGGGTTGGCGGCATCAAACCCGCACCTTCTGGGTCGCGACGTCGAGCTGATCGTAGCAACGGTCTTCGACGAGATCTGCGCGGCCCTGGCACGGGGCGAGCGTGTGGAATTGCGCGGCTTCGGTGCCTTCACCGTGAAGCGGCGTGGCGCGCGCACGGGCCGCAATCCGCGCACCGGCGAAGCGGTTCCGGTGGACGAAAAAGCCGTCCCCTTCTTCAAGGCCGGCAAGGAACTGCGCGAGCGGGTCGATCGTGGCAAGCCGGCGCGCAGCGAAGCCGCGGAGCGCGTTTCCGCCTGATCCGCATCTTTTCGCGCGGCTCCCCAGCATACCGGCCCCCTGCGTATCGGAGTGCTGTTTCGTGCGCATGCTGATCGCCATCCCGCTGCTGGTGCTGCTGGTGCTGCTGGTGCTGTTCACCCTGTCGAATCGGCAGGCGGTGGATCTTGGCTTGTGGCCCACCGATTTCGCCTGGCACGTGCCGCTGGCCATTGCGCTGCTGGTGTTTGCCGGCCTGGCCTTCCTGGCGGGCGCGCTGCTTTCCTGGGGCCGCACCCTGGCCGCGCGGCGCCGGGCGCGGCGTGCCGAGGAAACCGCGCAGCTGCTCGAAGCGCGGCTGGAGGACCTTCGCCAGCGCCTGCCGCTCGGCCGGTTGCCGCCTTCGTGACGAAAACCTGGATCAAGATCTGCGGCATCGCCGAGGAAGCTGGCTTCGATGCCGCCATCGACGCCGATGTGGATTACCTCGGCTTCGTGTTCTTCCCGCGCTCTCCGCGTTTCGTGACCCCGGCGCGCGCCGCGGAGCTCTCGGCGCGCCATCCGGGCGGCCCGGCGCGGGTCGGGCTGTTCGTCGAGCCAACGCCGGAGATGGTGGCCGAAGCGCTGGCGGCGCTGGAACTGGACGCGCTGCAGATCTACGGCGGCGCAATCCTGGCCGAGCGGCTGCGCACGCGGTTCCGCCGCCCGGTCTGGCAGGCCCTGGGCGTCAGCGAGCGCGCCGATCTGCTGTCCGCATCGCCGGTGGTGGATGCGCTGGTGATTGAGGCCAAGCCGCCGCCGGGCGCCGACCGGCCAGGCGGCAATGCCGCCACCTTCAACTGGCGCCTGCTGCGCGGCTGGCAGCCTGAGCTGCCCTGGCTGCTGGCGGGCGGGCTCACGCCAGAAAATGTGACCGAGGCCGTGCGCATTGCCGGGCCGACCGGGGTTGACGTGTCTTCGGGCGTGGAAAGCGCCCCCGGCGTGAAGGACCCGGCGCGCATAGCGAGCTTTGCCGCGGCAGTGCGGATGGCCTGAGTATTGCTCACCGCCCCGCGAATATTAGGCCAAAGTGACCGCGGTATTACGTCAAATTCACCCGTCATGCTGCTATGCACCATCGGTATTGTTGCACCGCTTGTCGGCACTTTGCCTGGATACCATCTGCCCGCACGAGCAAGGCGTGCCACCCTATCCTGGGAATGTTCCGCACCTCCCTTACTCCGTCTTTTCGGAGCTCGTTCCATGCAATCGAAATCTTCTCTCGTCGTCGCGCTTTTTGCCGCGGCAGGCCTTGCCGGCTCGTTCGGCGTGGCCGCGGCGCAGACCGTGCCGGCAACTGATGCGTCCGGTTACAACACCTCCGGCCCCGGCGCCGATAACGGGCTGATGCCCGTGGTGACGCCGACCGTCCCAAATCTCGCGGCCGCCGCCGCCGGCAGCTTGGCAAACACCGCCGGCTCGCCAACCAGCGAGGCATTGCTGAATACCTCCGGCCCGGCTGCCGCCAATGGCGAGCGCGCCGGCCATCTGGGCCTCGGCCGCGGCGCGATGATCACCGCCAGCAGGATCCACGTGGCCCCGCCGAGCCTGCAGGGCACCCAGCCGACTGACGGCCAGTTCTACAACACCTCCGGCCCCGGCGCCGCGAACGGCACCAACCCCGGCCTGAACAGCTGAACCTGGCGGGCCGGGCGGCATGCGTCGCCCGGCCCGCGCACATTCTCCGGTCCGCCCGAGGCTGGCCTTTGCCGCCCAGGCTCGCTATGACGCCACACCGGCGCCTGGCAGGTCTGGAGGCATTTTCTTGAGCATTGATATCGATCCCGGCGTCAACACGCTGCGCAATGGCCCCGACGCACATGGCCGCTTCGGCGTCTATGGGGGCCGCTTCGTGGCCGAGACCCTGATGCCGCTGATCCTGGCGGTCGAGGCCGCCTATGAGGCGGCGAAGGCCGATCCCACATTCCAGGCGGAGCTCGACTACTACCTGAAGGATTATGTCGGCCGCCCCTCGCCGCTGTGGTTCGCCGAGCGGCTGACGAAAAAGCTCGGCGGCGCGCGCATCTTCTTCAAGCGCGACGAGCTGAACCACACCGGTTCGCACAAGATCAACAACTGCCTGGGCCAGATCCTGCTGGCGCGGCGCATGGGCAAGACGCGCATCATTGCGGAAACCGGCGCCGGCCAGCACGGCGTGGCCACCGCCACGGTCTGCGCGTTGTTCGACCTGCCCTGCACCATCTACATGGGCACCACGGATGTGGAGCGCCAAAAGCCCAACGTGTTCCGCATGAAGCTGCTTGGCGCCGAGGTGAAGCCGGTGGTTTCCGGCGCCGGCACGCTGAAGGATGCGATGAACGAGGCGATGCGCGACTGGGTCGCGAATGTCGCCGAGACCTATTACCTGATCGGCACCGTCGCTGGCCCGCACCCCTACCCGGTGATGGTGCGCGATTTCCAGGCGATCATCGGCACCGAGGCGCGCGTGCAGATCCAGGAGGCCACCGGCCGCCTGCCCGATGCGGTGGTCGCGGCGATCGGCGGCGGCTCCAACGCCATGGGATTGTTCCACCCCTTCCTCGACGATGCGGGCGTGCGCCTGATCGGCGTCGAGGCGGCCGGGCGCGGGCTCGATACGCACGAACACGCGGCCAGCCTCTCGCGCGGGCGCCCTGGCGTGCTGCACGGCAACCACACCTACCTGTTGCAGGATGATGACGGGCAGATCCAGGAGGCGCACAGCATCAGCGCCGGGTTGGACTATCCGGGCATCGGGCCCGAGCATTCCTGGCTGCACGATATCGGCCGCGTCGAATACGTGGCTGCCACCGATGACGAGGCGCTGGCTGCCTTCCAGCTCTGCACCCGATCCGAGGGCATCATTCCGGCGCTGGAACCGGCGCACGCACTGGCGCATGTCTCCAAGATCGCGCCCGCCATGCCGAAGGACGATGTGATCCTGATGAATTTGTGCGGCCGCGGCGACAAGGACATCTTTGCGGTTGCCGACCATCTGGGGGTGAAGCTGTGAGTCGTATAGCCGCCCGTTTCGCCGCGCTCCGCGCCGAGGGTCGTGGCGCGCTGATCCCGTTCCTCGAAGCCTGGGACCCGGATGGCGCCACATCGATGCAGATCCTGCGCGGCATGCCGGAAGCCGGCGCCGATTTGATCGAAATCGGCGTGCCCTTCACCGATCCGATGGCCGACGGCCCGACCATCCAGGCGGCCGGCAAGCGCGCGCTGGCCAATGGCGCCAGGCTCGATCGCACGCTCGCCATGGTGCGCGATTTCCGCCACGAGGATGACGCCACGCCGGTCATTCTCATGGGCTACCTGAACCCGGTGCTGTCCTACGGGCCGGAGCGCTTCTGCGCCGATGCCGCCGCCGCCGGGGTGGATGGGCTGATCGTGGTCGATCTGCCGACCGAGGAAGCCGCCTTGCTGGCGCCGCACGCCCTGGCACGCGGGCTCGACATCATCCGCCTGGTGGCGCCCACCACCGACGATGCCCGGCTGCCGCATGTGCTCGAAGGCTCCTCGGGCTTTGTCTATTACGTGTCGATCACCGGCGTTACCGGCACGCGCACCGCGAGCGCCGAGCAACTGCGCGAGGCCATTCCGCGCGTGCGCGCCCACACCGACCTGCCGATCGCCATTGGCTTCGGCGTGCGCACGCCCGAGCAGGCGGCCGAGGCGGTGCGT
>Ga0316222_1004240_pt1 | contig 13269 bp, 10 predicted proteins | sample TBH18011metaG_FD_206008 | JGI IMG/M metagenome (GOLD analysis project Ga0316222, IMG submission 206008) | Freshwater microbial communities from Trout Bog Lake, Wisconsin, USA - TBH18011 | ecosystem: Environmental > Aquatic > Freshwater > Lake > Hypolimnion/Profundal zone | place: USA: Wisconsin... | reverse complement strand
ATGGCGGCCTACCTGCTGGATCGGGGAGTGGAGATCGAGGTGGCGGGCACCAGGCTGAAGCCGGATCTGTGGTCGACCCTGCTGGCCCCCAGCGGGGCGGGCAAGACCAAGACCGCCTCGGTGCTGGCCCGCGTCATGCCGGTTCGGCTGTTCCCCGAGACCACCACCTCCGCCCGCTTCATCGAAGAACTGGCCGCGCACAATCGCGGCCTGTGGCTGCAGGATGAATGGGGCCAGTTCCTGCGGCGCATCGAGACCCAGTCCTATGCCGAGGAGATGCGGGAATACCTGCTGCGCACCCATGACGGCAAGCCGCTGGCCCGGCGCACCGCCAAGGGGAGCATCGAGGTCGAGGAACCGGCCTTGGTCATCCTGGGCACCACGGTGTTCGAGACCTTCACCACCATCGTCTCGGCCGAGAGCATGCTGGACGGCTTCATGCAGCGGTTCGGCATTGTCATCGGCGAAGCGGATCCAGCCCGTCCGCCCCATCGCTTCCCGATCTACCGTGTCGAGGAGCCGGGCAACCTGGCCCCGCTGCAGGCGGCATGGGAGACCATTGCAGTCCTGCCGCTCCATCCCCTCTACACGGTGACGCCCGAGGCCGAATTGGAATTCGAGGCTGGCTTCCGCCACCACTTCGAACAGCACCATGCCATCCCCGCCAGCTTCTTCCGGCGCGTCATGTGGCGCGTCTTCAAATATGCCGCCATCTACCACGTCCTGCTGGGCAAGGCGGACGCTCGGATCGATGCCGAAGACGTGGGCTGGGCCATGCGGGTGGCGGTGCTGCACCTGAGCGACGCACGGCGCCTGCTGGACGGATACAACCTGAGCAAGCTGGAGGCGGTCATCGTCAAGGCCGAGGTCTTCCAGGCCAAGATCGGCCACCGCCCGAGCAAGAGGGAGCTGATTTCCGGCGTCCGTGACATCCAGAACAACGCCATGGCGGAGTTCGTGCTGGAAGTCATGACACCGCTGCCCGGGGCCAATGACAACACCGGCCTGGCCGATGACAAGGCCGCAGCATGAGTGCCCACGAACGGCTGGAGAGGGAGATGGCCATCGCCGAGGGTCGGGCCTGGTTGGAAGCCCGGCCCGACACCGCCATGGCGGCGGATCGGGTTGCCGGGGCCTTCTACTATCTCGGCGCCCACATGAACGGAGCCGGCGATGGCGACATGCTGATGGCGATCCGCGAGCCGGACAATCCCCACGACAACAGTGCCATCGCCCTGTGGTCGGCACTGGCGCAGGTCGGGCACATCCCGTCCTGCGCCGCCGCCATGCTGGCGCCGGTGATGGATGCCGGGCATGCTCTGTGGGCGCGGATCTTCCGCGAGGCGACGGCGGACCAACCCAGCACGGTGCTGGTGGAAATGTTCGGTCCGGCGATGGAGGCCGGGAAAGCCGACAGCGAGGAGATCGGATTGGACGACGACACGGATGATATTCCGTTCTGATTCCCTTGCTCTCAGGCATCGCCGTCAGAAACGACCTCGGACAGGAATCAGGGCGACGTCACGCAAATTGGTGTTGTTTAATAGAATAAAACTTGGTGGCGTTCAAGGCCAGCAGATTGGTCTGGCCGGCGATGTCGTTGATCAGGGTCACCACCTCGCCGATCCGCCGCGCCGCCTCGGTCAGCCCATCCATGGTGCCGTTGGCGACATGGATGCCGTTGACCGCCTCGGCGGTGATGGCCGAAGTTTCCGCCACCCGGTGGCTGATCTCGCGGACCGAACTGCCCAGTTGCTCGGCGGCGGTGGCGACCGTGGCCACATTGGCGGCGGAATGCTCGGCGGCAGCGGCCACGGCGGTGCCTTGCCGGCTGGTCTGCTCGGCGGTGGCCTGCAAGGAACTGGAGACCTTGTGGACATGGTCGATCGACCCCACCACGGTGGTGAGAATGCGTTCCATGGCGGAATTGAACTGGCCGATCAGCGCATCGCGCCGGGCGACGATCTGGTTTTGCCGATCACGCTGGCTGCGCTGTTCGGCCTCCAGCCGCGCCGCCTTTTCCATGCCGTCCCGGAACACCGCGACGGCACGCGCCATGGCGCCGATCTCGTCGCGGCTGTCGAGCGAGGGAATCGCCACATCGGTGCTGCCGTCGGCCAGCCGCCCCATGATGCCGGTCAAGCCGGTCACCGGCCCGGCGATCAGCCGCACCATGGCCAGGGTGACGGCGGTTCCCAGCGCCAGCGACGCGGCCAGCACCGCGAAATACTCCAGCTCGGTCGAATGGGCCAGGGCGGTGGTGTCGCGGTAATCCTCGGCCGCCTTGGCCGCCGTCCGCTCGGCCAGCCCGCGCAGCAGCTTGTGGGTTCCGTCATACTCGACCTCGGCGGCGCCCATCATGCTGAGGGCGGTGATGGGGTCGGAGGCGTAGATGTCCAGCACATCACCCACCGCGAAGCCATAATCCTTGATCTGTTTGGCGGCGGCCGGATCGGCACCCAGCGCCGTCAGCAAGACCCCGGTCTTGTCGGCGAAGGATTTGATGTCCTTGCGGACCTCATCGTCCAGGGCCTTGATCTTGTCCTTGTCCTCGCGGGCCGTCTGCCAGCCGAGCAGGCGATAGATATTGGACTGGATGCTGGCGGCCATGCCGTCCAGCTCGGCGGCGGCCCGGCTATTGGCGAAGGATACCGAGACCATGCGTTCCAGGGCATCGCCCTGGCGGCCGATGGCCAGATGAAAGACCAGACCCAGGACCACGATGCACGCCACCAAAAGAAGGGGGGCGATGAATATCTTAATGGCGATGCGGGCATTGGCAATGTGACCAAACACGGGCAGCCTCCCTGGATCAGAGCAAGAAAGTCCCGGACCGTCTGACGATCCGGGCCATCAATGGCACCGCAATTCCATCCCTGTGGCGGAGCACTTGTTTTATCCGCGCCCTTGCCTTCCCCTAAAGTGGTATGGGAGTGCCGATTTAGTCAAGCCCTTGTTGATCGCCGCTCCGGACTCCTCCGCGCTATGGGGCGGTGTCGCGGTTCTGGACAGCCGTCACCGCTTGACCGTCTGGGCGTCCTGGCCGAACAGCACCTTCCTGGCCTCTTCGGAAACCACCCTTTCGCTGTTGATCTCCTTGGCGCGGTCATAGGCCCGCTGGACCGCCGGGCGGGCGGCGATGGTCTCGAACCAGCGCTTGAGGTTGGGGAAATCGTCCAGCTTCTGGCCCTGGCGCTCCCACGGCACCACCCAGGGATAGGCCGCCATGTCGGCGATGGAATAGGCGCCGGCAACGAATTCACGGTCGGCCAGGCGCTTGTCGAGCACCGCGTAGAGGCGGCTGGTCTCCTTGACGTAGCGCTCGATGGCATAGGGGATCTTTTCCGGAGCGTAGAGGGCGAAGTGGTGGTTCTGCCCCGCCATGGGGCCGAGGCCGCCCATCTGCCAGAACAGCCACTGCAGCACCTCGGTCCGGCCGCGGAGATCGGACGGGAGGAAGCGGCCGGTCTTTTCCGCCAGATAGAGCAGGATGGCCCCCGATTCGAACACGCTGACCGGCTCTCCCGCCTCGGCGGGATCGAGGTCGAGGATGGCGGGAATGCGGTTGTTGGGCGATATCTTGAGAAATTCGGGTTTGAACTGCTCGCCCTGGCTGATATTGACCGGCAACAGCCGATAGGGGATTCCGGCCTCCTCCAGGAAGACGGTGATCTTGTGGCCGTTGGGGGTGGTCCAGTAATAAAGCTCGATCATGGAACCTCTCCCGGTTCTGGAAGGAAAATGCGATGTCCGGTCAAGAGTGGTGGCGTCCCGAGATTTTTGCCAGCCGAAAAGATAAGCTCGCCATCCGTGCCGGAGCCGTCGCCGCGACCCGCGCCTTCTTCGCCGCCCGCGATTTCGTCGAGGTCGAGACTCCCTGCCTGCAACTGTCGCCCGGCATGGAACCCCACCTCAAGGCCTTCACCACCGCCCTGGTCGATCCGTTCGGCGGGCCGGACCTGGAACTGGCGCTGCACACCAGCCCGGAATTCGCCATGAAGAAGCTGCTGGTGGCCGGGCTGCCGCGCCTTTACCAATTGGCGCGGGTCTTCCGCAATTCCGAGCGTTCGGACACCCACCACCCCGAATTCACCATGCTGGAATGGTACCGGGCCGGGGCCGGCCTGGCCGACATGATGGCGGACACCGAGGCCCTGGTGCGCGCCTGCTGCACCGCCGCCGGCACGCCCCATCTGCGCCGCCCCCATCTGCGCGGCGGCCACGGCGCCGCCTGCGATCCCTTCGCCCCCTGGCGCCGGCTGTCGGTGGCGGAGGCCTTTGCCGAGTATTGCGGCATCGACATCCTGGCCACCGCTCCCACCCCATCCGTTCCCGATTGCACGGCGCTGGCGGCCGAGGCGACCCGCATCGGCGTCTCGGTCAGCCCCACCGACCGCTGGGACGACATTTTCTTCAAGATCATGCTGGACCGGATCGAACCCCATCTGGGCTTCGAGGTGCCGGTGTTCCTGCACTCCTATCCGGTGTCCATGGCCGCCCTGTCCCGCCCCTGCCCCCATGATCCCCGCATCGCCGAACGGTTCGAGGCCTATGCCATGGGGATGGAACTGGCCAACGCCTTCGGCGAACTGACCGATGCCGCCGAACAGCGCCGCCGCTTCGAGGCCGATATGGCGCTGAAACAGGAGCTGTACGGCGTGCGCCACCCGGTGGACGAGGACTTCCTGGCGGCCCTGGAGTTCGGCATGCCCGAAGCCGCCGGCATCGCGCTGGGCTTCGACCGGCTGGTCATGCTGCTGACCGGGGCCGAGTCCATCGCCGAGGTGCTGTGGGCGCCGGTGGCGGGGGGCTGAGGGGGAGAGGGCGCGACACTACAGCCGGCCGATCCGCTCCACCACCTTCGCCACCACGGCGGTGATGTCCGCCGCCGTCCCTTGCGGCGCCAGCTGTTCCAGCCGGCTGAGCAATTCGAACAGAACCTCCTCGCCGAACATGCCGCATTTACCGCGCATGGCGTGGACATGCTCGGCCAGGGCGGCACGGTCGGCGCTATCGGTCAGCCGCCGCAGCCGCTGCTGGTCCTGGATCATCTCCTGGAGGAAGGCCGGCAGCAGGTGCTCCAGCCCCGGCGGAATGTTGAGGCCGCCCAGGGTGTCCAGGGCCGGCGCCGCATTGGTCTGTTCCGGCGGCAGCATCTCGGCCATGGCGGCCAGCAGATCCGCCCGTGACACCGGCTTGGACAGGAAGCGGTCGAAGCCGGCATCCTTGGCCCGCCAGCGCTCCTCCTCGCTCTGGCCGGCGGTCAGCGCCAGGATCGGCACCCGCGGCAGGCCCCGCGCCTCCGCATCGGCGCGGATGGCGGCGGCGGCCTTGAAGCCGTCGACCCCCGGCATGTACAGATCCAACACCACCAGATTGTAGGGGAGCGCCACCCCGGTCGCCTTGGCGATGGCCTCGGCGCCGTCGCAGGCCTCCTCGATCACGCAGCCGGTGCCCTCCAGGAAGTCGCGGAACACCTGGCGGACCAGTTCCGCGTCATCGGCGAACAACACCCGGATGCCGCTGGGCGCCGCCCCCATTCGCCGGTCGCCGGACAGTTCCGCCGCCCGGACAGGCTCGCCGCCGCGCCGGGTGGCGACGAAATCACAGAACCGGGCCGGACTGAGCGGCGGGCTGAAATGGTAGCCCTGGACCGTATCGCAGCCCCGCTCGGCAAGAAAGGCCATCTGTTCGGCGGTCTCCACCCCCTCGGCGACCACTTCGAGGCGCATGCTGTGCCCCAGGGCGATGATGGCCTCCACCAGGGTGGCATCGTCGGGATTGTCCAGCATGTCGGCGATGAACGAGCGGTCGATCTTGAGCACGTCCACCGGCAGGGTCTTGAGGTAGGACAGCGACGCATAGCCGGTACCGAAATCGTCCACCGACAGGGTCACGCCCATGGCGCGGATATGGTCCAGCTTGGCCAGCACCTCCTCGCTGTTGGCCAGCAGCAGTCCCTCGGTGATCTCCACGGTCAGCATGCGGGGCGACAGGCCGGACTCGCTCAGCGCCCGCTCGACGATGCCGAGAAAGTCGCCCTGCTGGAACTGGCGCGGGGAAATATTGACCGCGATGTTGATGTCGCCCAGCCCCTGGTTCCGCCAGGACAGCGCCTCGCGGCAGGCCGCCCCCAGCAGCCATTCGCCGATGGGCCGGATCAGCCCCAACTCCTCGGCCAGGGGAATGAACTGCTCGGGACTGACCACGCCGAGATAGCGGTTATGCCAGCGCAGCAAGGCCTCGGCGGCGATCACCTCGCCGCTGGCCACCCCGACCAGCGGCTGGAACACCAGCTGGAATTCCCCCTGGGCCAAGGCGCCGGCCAGTTCGTCGGCCAGGCGCGACCGCGCCTGGGCGCGGGCGTCCATGGCGGGGGTGAAGAACCGGAAGGTATTGCGCCCGGCCTGCTTGGCCTGGTACAGGGCGGCGGTGGCGTTGCGCATCAGCGTCTCGACATCCTCGCCGTCGCCGGGCCACAGACAGATGCCGATGGAACACGAGATCAGCACCTGGTGCTGCTCGATGACGAACGGCTCCTGCAGCGCTTCCAGCATGGCGCGGAGCACCGCCTCCACCTCTTCCATGGCGCGGATGCCGCCCAGCACCACGGTGAACTCGTCGCCGCCGAAACGGGCGGGGGTATCGCCCTGGCGCAGGCTGCCCTGGAAGCGGCGGGCCGCTTCCTGCAAGACCTTGTCGCCGATCCAGTGGCCCAGGGAATCGTTGATGTTCTTGAAGCCGTCGAGGCCGATGAACAGCAGCGCCACCCGCGAGCCGTCGCGCCCGGCGGTCACCAGCGCCTGCAGCAATCGGTCGAGGAACAGATTGCGGTTGGGCAGCTCGGTCAAGGGATCGAAATTGTCGCGCCGCCACAGCCGCTCGGCGGTGTCGCGCGCCTCGGTGACGTCACGGAACACGGCGATGCGGTGAACCGCCCGCCCCGCCGCGTCGCATTGGGTCGAGATGGACAGCCAGATGCGGAACAGGCCGCCATTCTTGCGGCGGTCCACCACCTCCTCCTGCCAGGCGCCGGTCGCGTTCAGCGCCGCCCACATTTCGGCATAGAAGGCGGCATCCTGGAGGCCTGATTTCAGCAGGCTGGGCGACTGGCCGATGGCCTCCGCCGCGCCATAGCCGGTGATGGCGGTGAAAGCCGGATTGACGGCGATGATCCGGTTGTCGCCATCGGTGGCGAACATGCCCTCGGAGGCATGGTCGAACACCGTTTGGTACAAGGAAAGCTGGTCCACGTGCCGGGACAGCTCCTCTACCTTACGCTGCAGGTCCCACCGCTGTCTCTCGGACACGGCCTCTCCCAACCGGGGGGTTACTGGTCTGCCCAGCATGCCGGGGAATGGAGCGCGGCGCAAGGGCTACACCTGCCCCAAGACTCCCGGAAGATCGCCGAAATGATCGATGATCGCATCGGCGCCCAGTGCCGCCACCGGCCCATGGGCATAGCCGAACGACAGCACCACGCTGCGGACCCCCGCCCGGCGTGCCGCCAGCACATCATTGCGGGAATCGCCCACCATCACCGCCTGGCCGGCGGCAACCCCCAAGCGATCCAGGGTCACCGCGATATGGGCGGGATCGGGCTTCAGGGCCGGGGTATCGTCGGCGCCGACCACCACCTCGAAAAACCGGCCGAGATCGAGGGCGGCCAGCACCTCCGCCGTGGCCTTGCTGGGCTTGTTGGTGCAGACCGCCAGGGCCAGTCCCCGCCCCTTCAGCGCCACCAGGGTTTCGACCACCCCCGGCCAGGGCAGCGTGGTTTCCGCCGAACGCGGCTCGTAATCGGCCAGGAAGCGGGCGAGAAAGGGGGCCAGGTCCGGCCCCGGCAGGCCGCCGGACATGGCGAAGGCCCGCGCCACCAGGGCGTCGGCGCCGTCACCGACCATGGCCTTGACCGCATCCGGCGCCAGCGGCGCCCGGCCCTCGCCGGCCAGCATGCGGTTGACCGCCGCCACCAGGTCGGGAAGGCTGTGAATCAGGGTGCCGTCCAGATCGAACAGCACGGCGCGCAGGCTTGGATTTGGGTGCATGAGCCTTTCCCGGGGCTGGGCCTCGCGGCGTCTGGTCCAGAGTTCGCCCCCGATATATCATATTTTCCGGACAATGAATTCGGCGGCTTCCCGCTCGGGCAGGCGGTCGAGAATATCCTGCCTCTGCTGATCGCTGGCAGTGTCCCACCCGCTGATCTCGCTTCTGGTGCGCTTGCAGCCGACGCACCAGCCGAAGCGCGGGTCGATCCGGCACACCGATTTGCAGGGACTATTGAACAGTCGCAACGGCGGGTGGGGCAATCCTACCTCCTTGGCAAGCTCCGTCCGGTGGGGCAATCTCCCATATGGGACCCACTCAGGAGGCATAAAAGACCCGAGGCCCCTGGCCGGCCTTCCCTGTCCGGCGTATCCTCCAGGAACAAGGCAGAAAGAATGACAGAGGGAGAACCGGAAATGTTGCACGGCAAGGTGCTGGTGGCCCAAGGGGGCGGCCCGACCGCGGTCATCAACCAATCCATGGTCGGTGCCGTGCTGGAATCGCGCAAGTTCCGCAATGTGGACCTGGTCTACGGCGCCCATCACGGCGTGCGCGGCATCATCAACGAAGAGTTCCTCGACCTCACCCAGGAGACCAGCCACAACCTGGAAGCGGTGGCGCAGACGCCATCCTCGGCGCTGGGCTCCACCCGCGACAAGCCCGACCTCAAATACTGCCAGGAGGTGTTCAAGGTCCTCCAGGCCCACGGCATCGCCTATTTCTTCTATATCGGCGGCAACGATTCGTCGGACACGGTGCGCATCGTCTCGGAGGAGGCGCACAAGGCCGGTTATCCCCTGCGCTGCGTCCATATCCCCAAGACCATCGACAACGATCTGGTCCACAACGACCATACCCCGGGCTTTCCCTCGGCGGCACGCTTCGTCGCCCAGGCCTTCATGGGGGCCAATCTGGACAATTCGGCCCTGAAGGGGGTCTATCTGGCGGTGGTGATGGGCCGCCATGCCGGCTTCCTGACCGCCGCCTCCGCCCTGGGCAAGAAGTTCCCCGACGACGGCCCCCACCTGATCTATATCCCGGAGCGCACCTTCTCGGTCGATCGCTTCCTGGGCGACGTCAAGGAGTGTTACGAACGCCACGGCCGCTGCGTCGTGGCGGTGTCGGAGGGCATCCACGACGAGAACGGCGCCCCGATCATCACCAAGCTGTCCAAGGACGTGGAGAAGGACGCCCATGGCAATATCCAGTTGTCGGGCACCGGCGCCCTGGCCGATCTGCTGTGCGCCGAGGTCAAGGACAAGCTGGGCATCAAGCGGGTGCGCGGCGACACCTTCGGCTATGTCCAGCGCTCCTTCATCGGCTGCGTCTCCGACCTCGACCAGCGCGAGGCCCGTGAAGTCGGCGAGAAAGCGGTGCAATACGCCATGTGGGGCGCCGTCGACGGCTCGGTGACCATCCAGCGCACCGGCTTCTATTCGGTGGATTACAAGCTGTTGCCGCTGGAGATGGTGGCGGGCAAGACCAGGGTGATGGAGGATCACTTCATCACCGAATCCGGCACCGACGTCACCGACGCGTTCCGCATGTATCTGCGGCCGCTGCTGGGATCCGGCATGCCCGACGCCTTCCGGCTGCGCTCCAACTCGGTGCCGAAGATCCTGAAAACCTAGGGCGTGCCGTCAATTACCGCGTGAGCCGCGTTGCTGGCGAAATTGGCGGAATGAAAGGAGAAAGGCGATGAGCGTAGCGGCGCTACGGTCGAGATTTTCGACGCATCAGTCGGGCAATTTCGCCAGCAACCCCCGTCGGCTTCGCCGACAATCCATTGAATCGCGCGCCAAGCGCGCCGAGGGACGCGGGCCTTTCGGTGCCCGGCTGCGTTGCTCGCCGCTCGTGGACGTCCGGTCCACGCCGCTCCTCGCGCCTGCCCGGACGCCGAAATCCCTCGCGTCGCGGCCATGTGCTAATTAAGGACACGCCCTAAAGGGCACTTGTGCCCGTTGCGCGGTTGTGCTTCTTACCCGGGATCGATGTCATGGCCGGGACGCGCCGTCGCGCCTTGGGTCTACCGACGAGAAGGAATGATCGCTCATGATGAAGCTGTTCGCGCGCGGCCCCGTGCTCGCCCTTGGTCTGGTGGCAGGGTTCGCCGCCAGCCAGGCGTATGCCGCCGACCAGAAGAATACCGTGGTTGCCGTGGTCAACGGCACCGATGTCCACCTATCCCAGCTGGCCGATTTCGCCCGCCAGATTCCGCCCCAGATGGGCCAGCCGCCCTACGAGGCGCTGCTTGAGATCGTCATCAACAACCAGCTGGTCTACGACGCCGCCAAGAAGGACAAGCTGGAGAACGACCCCGAGGTCAAGGCCACCCTCAAGAAGGTCGAGATGCAGGTGATGGCGCAGGCCTATATGCAGAAAAAGGTCCGCCCGGCCGTCAGCGAAGAGGCGGTCAAGGCCCGCTACGACCAGGCGGTCAAGGAATTCGTTCCCGCCGAGGAAGTGCACGCCCGCCACATCCTGGTGGAGACCGAGGAGGCCGCCCGCTCCATCATCGCCGATCTGGGCCGGGGTTCGGATTTCGCCGAACTGGCCAAGACCCGCTCGAAGGATCAGGGCTCGGGCGCCAATGGCGGCGATCTGGGCTACTTCACCCAGAAGGCCATGGTGCCGGAATTCACCGCCGCCGCCTTCGCCATGCGTCCCGGCGAAGTGTCCAGCGCCCCGGTCAAGACCCAGTTCGGCTATCACGTGATCAAGGTCGAGGACCGCCGCATGTCGTCGATCCCGCCCTATGAGCAGGCCAAGCCGGCCATTGCCCAGCAGCTGGCCGACGAGACCCGCGAGAAGCTGGTGATGGATCTGCGCGACAAGTCGAAGATCAAGCGCTTTGGTCCCGACGGTTCGCCGCTGAAGGAGCCGGAGCCGGACGCCGCCAAGAAGTAGGCCGGTTCAATCTTCATTGAAGTGTGGCGAGACTCCGGCGGGACGGTCCTGTACCTCCCGTCGGAGTCTCCGCCTTTCCGGATGGAATCCCCGCCATGACCACCCTGTCGCCGCTCGCTCCCGCCCGGTTCCCCGAGATGCCCGTGGTGGACGGAATCACCCTGGCCAGCCATGCCTGCGGCGTCCGCTATGCCGGACGCACCGATCTGCTGCTGGTGGAACTGGCGGCAGGCACCACCGCCGCCGGGGTCTTCACCCGCTCGCTGACCGCCTCCGCCCCGGTGGAATGGTGCCGGAGCGCCGTCGCCAAGGGCCGCGCCCGCGTCCTGGTGGTCAATTCGGGCAATGCCAACGCCTTCACCGGCTCGGTCGGGGTCGCCTCGGTCAAGCGCACGGTGGACAAGGCGGCCGATCTGGTCGGCTGCAAGGCCTCCGAGGTCTATGTCGCCTCCACCGGCACCATCGGCGTGCGCCTGCCCGACGAGAAGATCACCGCCGCCCTGGGCGATGCGCGGGCCAGGCTCAAGTCCGATGCCTGGCTCGAGGCCGCCCAGGCGATCATGACCACCGACACCTATCCCAAGGGCGCCACCCGCGTCGCCGAGATCGACGGGACCAGGGTGGTCATCAACGGCTTCGCCAAGGGCGCCGGCATGATCGCCCCCGACATGGCGACCATGCTGTCCTACGTCTTCACCGACGCCGCCCTGCCGGCCGGAGTGCTGCAGGATCTGCTGTCCAAGGGAGTGACCCGTTCCTTCAACTGCATCACGGTGGACAGCGACACCTCCACCAGCGACACCTTGATGCTGTTCGCCACCGGCAAGGCCGGCAATAGCAGGATCAAGGATGCCGGCGACAAGCGGCTGGCCGATTTCAAGGCCAAGCTGTTCGACCTGCTGACCGATCTGGCCCATCAGGTGGTCCGCGACGGCGAGGGCGCCACCAAATTCGTCACCATCACCGTCACCGGCGCCGCCAGCCGCAAGGCGGCGCGCACCATCGGCATGGCCATCGCCAATTCGCCGCTGGTCAAAACCGCCATCGCCGGCGAGGACGCCAATTGGGGCCGCGTCGTCATGGCGGTGGGCAAGGCCGGCGAGAAGGCCAACCGCGACAAGCTGTCCATTCGCATGGGCGGGGTTCTGGTGGCCGATCGCGGCGAGATCGCCGAGGGCTATGACGAGGCTCCGGTCGCCCGCCACATGAAGGGCCAGGACATCGTCATCGAGGTGGATGTGGGGGTCGGCAAGGGCAAGGCCACGGTGTGGACCTGCGACCTCACCCACGCCTATATCGACATCAACGGCTCGTACCGGACCTAAGCCCTAAGCCTCCAGGGCCAGTCATCAAAGCTTTATGTTGCGGCGCAGCATAAAGCCCCCATCTCTTGATGAGCCAACCCGGCAGGAGGCTCGTCATGCAGATCCGCAGGCTTTATGCCCACGAATGGCCGCTTTATGCCGAACACCTGAAACGGCTGGAGGGCAACGACCGCCGGCTGCGCTTCGCCAATGGCGGCGTCTCCGACGCTTGGATCGACGCCCATGTGGCCGGCATCGCCGAGACCGACCTGATCCTGGCCGCCCTGGAGCGGGACCGGGTGGCCGGCGCCGCCCATGTCGCCTTCAGCGGCGCCCTGGCGGAAGTGGGGGTCAGCGTCGATTGCGGCCATCGCACCGGCGGCATCGGCTCCGACCTGCTGCGCCAGGCGGTGGCCTTCGCCCGCAACCGCCGCGCCGAAAAACTTTACACCCTGTGCCTGTCGGAGAACGGTTCCATGGTGGCGCTGGCCCGGCGGACCGGCATGGCGGTGCACTACCAGGGCAGCGAGGCCGAAGCCTATCTCGACCTGCCGCCCCCCGATTCGGCCAGTGTGGGCCAGGAAATGTCCATCGGCCTGTTCGCGGTGTTCCACGACTGGGCCGAGGTAATGGATTCGACCCGCGCCGCCCTGGCCGGGGCCATGCCGCTGATCTCGCTGGACGGCCTGCCGCTGCCGCTGCCCGATTGGCTGGCCGGACCGCCCCGAACCGAGGGCTAGGCCGGATGGACCGCGCCGATCCTGCTAACGCAGTGCCACGCCAGATTGGGGGCCGCCCCCTTGAGCGACCTGGGGGGGGCCAGGAGGGGGGGTGATCACGCCGACGGAAAGACCGCCATGGGCCGAATTGGGGCGATTGCAGAAAGGCAGCTTTGGGAGATTATGGGGCGGAAGACGGCCTTCTCTCGTTGCGGTTGCGTATCGCCAATCCCCTATTTCCTATCGCATTCTCTACCCCTAAACTCGGGGCAAGGGGGGACGCCTATTATAAT
>Ga0316222_1004239_pt1 | contig 13271 bp, 6 predicted proteins | sample TBH18011metaG_FD_206008 | JGI IMG/M metagenome (GOLD analysis project Ga0316222, IMG submission 206008) | Freshwater microbial communities from Trout Bog Lake, Wisconsin, USA - TBH18011 | ecosystem: Environmental > Aquatic > Freshwater > Lake > Hypolimnion/Profundal zone | place: USA: Wisconsin... | reverse complement strand
TATTGAGGAGGGAACGGGTTCAATGTAATCGTATAGATGTTGAAGCCTCTGACTACCACCGACCAGAAAGGGAAACTACATGCGGGACCTGAACCTGACCGACACCGAACGTCTAATCCTCGCCAATCAACACGAGATCCTGTCCCTCCTCAAAAAGGAAGACAAAGACTACCATCTCCAGATGTCCGAAAACCTCCGGGATGGCCACAAGTGGCTCTACAACCAGGGATTCGACCATCTCTCCGATAACTTATCTGAGGAGAAAGTTAACCATGTGCTTCAGATCCTGGGTATCTACAGCGATATGCAGGATAGCTACCGTCAACTTGAAGACAAGACCGGAATTAAGGAAGGGGATCTCAAGTTCAAAGGCTTTGACGGCAATAACGAATGCGAACTCATGCACTTTGCAGATGCCCTACGGAAGGCGGATCGTTTTGAGTCCACTATCGGGAAACGGGCTAAAAATTCCCATATGCCAACCACTGATACTTATAGCCGTATGATCCAGAAGTGGAAGGAACTTGGTGAACCTCACTACCCTTACACCCGCGAGACGATCATCGCCATCTTGGCGGAGTGGATTCACCCAAGTAGACGGTAATCCTCGCGGTGAGGTCCTCAACCCAAAGGGCGGTCTTGGGGAAGAATAAGTCGGCGGCATCAACGACTACCCAACGAGCTTCTTTCCATCCGCACGGAGAGATCCATCCGGAGCGACATGGCGGTACAGGGTCTGCCTGGTCACCCCAAGCTCACGGCAGAGGTCACCAACCACCGTCTCAGGTTGGCCCATGCTGGCCATCGCTAGCCTGACCTTGGCCGGGGTCATTGTGAAGGGCCTCCCCCCTTTGCGGCCACGGGCACGGGCTGCAGCAAGGCCTGCCATAGTCCGTTCCCGCGTCAAATTCGCCTCATAGGAAGCCAGGCTGGCGAAAATCCCAAAGATCATCTTGCCTGCCGGGGTGGTTGTGTCGATCTCCGCCCCCTGTCCGGATAGGACTTTGAATCCAATTCCCCGGACCTCCAGATCATGGACGGTGTTGACCAAGTGACGGAGGTTCCTGCCCAGACGATCAAGCTTCCATACGCAGATGCAATCTAAAGGCCGAGCTGCCTTGAGGGCTGCCAGGAGGCCGGGTCTGTCGTCCTTCTTGCCAGAGGCGTAGTCCTCATAAAGATTGGCCGGATCCACCCCAGCGGCGATCAATGCATCCCTCTGGAGGTCCAAAACCTGGCTGCCATCACTTTTGCTGACCCTCATGTACCCTAGGAGCATCTGTCACCTATACGGTCGAATAAATTACAGTTGAACTTCGGAGGGTTCGGGCACCATTTCCTGTAACTTAACCCGTCACCTTATCTATGTTCTATATACACTTAGGTGATTTGAATATGTCACAAGATCTGCATTTTTTCACTGGCCGGATGATGATGGATCCCTCCCCACCGCCAACCGGTAGTTGTTGGCCTCTGGGATGCCACCCAAGGATGTGGCGAAGAACCTGGGCGTGTCGGTGCCCACCCTGTACCGATGGCTCCCGGCTGGCCAGGTGGGCTAAGGAAGGCCAGGGGGGCGTCCGGGAATCGTTACAGCGACCGAGTGGATCAGGTTCGTGTGAAGTTCTTCACCAGGATGCCGATGGAATCCAGCACCGGCATGATCTCGGCATCACCAGCGGCAAGAAGTCTCCCCTACGCGCAGAGGATGCAGTGCCTCGGCAGGTGAACCGCCAAGAAAAAGCCTAGGCTTTAGCTCCAGGGTCCCCTCTCGAAAAAGGGGTCAGGGGTGCTTTTGAAGGCGGCTTCAAAAAGCTGAGCAGGAAAGCTGCCAGGAAGGTTCAAACCAGAGCAGCCTATTCCCCAACCCGGATTCAACCTACCAAGATTGCCCTCCAGTTCCAACATTTCCATCTATATGTGGCGTTTAGAGCGGTTGGGCCTATGATAAATTCAAAAGTTCCCAGTCACAATACGCCACGTTCTCCGGGGTGGATCCATGACGACTCCGATTTTAGAACCCCTGGATCCGCAGGACGGCCATTCTCATCAAAGCTGGATCTCCCTGCTGGATGTCTTGCCCCAGGGGGTAATACTGGTCGGTTCAAGCGGCCGATACCTTGAGGTGAATCCGGCTGCTGCTCAAATCCTGGGCATGAACCGGGAAACGCTCCTGTCCTTCAGCCTACCTGAACCCTGGTCAAACTTGTCTGCAGCCGATGGGATGGTCCTGGCGGCTGAGGACTTTCCTGGCCTGGTGGTGTTGAGGACCGGGACCCCCGTGCACCGGAAGGCCTTGGGGTGGAGCCGTGAAGATGGCAGCACCCTATGGCTTGAAGTATCCGCAGAACCCCTTCAGGGGGGCGGGGCACTGGTTACCTTCGACCTCATGAACGAACATCCGCTCCAGTCCCGGAAATTGGAACGTCAAACTGAACTCTACTCCGCCCTGAGCCAAGTCAACCAAGCCATTGTCTGGTCACCCACGCGAGAGGCTCTCCTGAACAAGATATGCCAGGTGATGGTTGAGTTTGGCAAGTTCAAAATGGCCTGGATCGGTTGGGACGACCCTGAAACCCATGAGGTCGGGGTCATCAGTCAATTCGGAGACAAATACGGATACCTAAATGGCCTTCAGGTGCGCAGCGATGACACTCCCCTGGGCCGAGGCGGTACTGGCACTGCCATTCGTGAAGGGCATGTTGTCGTGATGAACGATTTTCTCAATTCATCGGCAACTTCTCCCTGGCGTGAGACGGCAAGACAATCGGGGTTTGCTGCTTCTGCGTCCATCCCCATCCATTTTCACGACAAGGTCTGCGGGGCTTTGATGGTGTATGCGACTGAGGAAAATTACTTCGGCGACAAGGAACTTGACCTGCTGAAGGAGGCGGCAGTGGATGTGTCTTTTGCCCTTGCCCATCTAGAAATGGACGCCCAGCGGAAGAAGGCTGAGGATGCGCTGCTGGAAAGGGAGGAACGCTACCGAACCTTCTTTGAATACGGACCGGACGGCGTGGCGGTGCTGGACCCTGAAACCCGGCACTTCATCGAATTCAACGACCAAGTTTGTCGCCCACTGGGTTACACCAGGGAGGAATTTGAGACCCTGACGTTGGCCGACATCGAAGCCAGGGAAACCCCGGAGGACACCGGTCAGACCATCAAAGGTGTGCTCGACAATGGTGTTGCGGATTTCGAGACGCGGCAGCGAACCAAGCAGGGCGAGGTTCGTGACGTCCATGTCACGGCCAATTACATCCATGTTGGGGAAGTGAACGCCTACCACTGCGTATGGCGGGACATAACCGAGCGCAAGAAGGCGGAGATTGCATTAAAGAGAAGTGAAGAGCATTCAAGGAGCATGCTGCAGACGGCCTTGGATGCCGTATGGCTATCGGATGCAACTGGGCACATCCTAGAAGTGAACGATGCAGCTTGCCGAATGATCGGATATTCCCGTGACGAGATTTGCAGACGAACAATATCCGACTTCGAGTCTGCTGAATCCCCACACGATACCATTCGCCATATGGAGAAATTGTTCAGAGAAGGGGCAGATCTCTTCGAATCCTGGCATCGGAAGAAAGACGGAACCGTTTTCCCGGTGGAGGTTTCCATGACTTTCCTTCCGGAGCAGGCTCGGACTGTCGCCTTTATTCGCGATATTTCAGATCGTAAGCAGGCAGAGGACGCGCTGAGGGCCTCTGAAGAGAAGTACTCCATGGTCTACCATCTGAGTCCGGACGCTATCAACCTCACCCAAATGGAAACCGGGGTCCAGGTGGAAGCTAACCAAAGCTATCTGAGAATGTTCGGTTATACCCGTGAGGAAGTCATTGGCCATTCCACGCTACCGGGAGATTTGGGCATCTGGGTGCGTAAAGAAGATCGTGATCGACTCATTGCAGAACTGCAAGACCACGGTGAGGTAATTGATTTCGAGGCACTAATGCGCCGGAAGGGTGGAAGCACCTTCACCTGCCTTATCTCTTCCTCTTTGTTGAAAATCGGTGGGGACCGTTACAATCTTTCAATAAGCAGAGACATCACGGAGCGAATTAAGGCTGAGAACGAGATCCGCGACTTGAACGAAAGCCTGGAACAGCGGGTTAATGAGCGTACGTTACAACTCGAAGCCGCCTACAAGGAAATGGAGGCTTTCAGTTATTCCGTGTCCCATGACCTGCGCTCTCCGCTCCAGATTGTTAACGGATTCAGTGAAGTCTTGTTGGAGGACTACCAGGACAAACTGGACGAGGGTGCGAAAAAATACCTTTCCCGCATTCGAGGCGGGGTTCAGCGCATGGGTATTCTCATCGATGACTTGCTGAAGTTGTCGAAAACCAGCCGCAGCGAACTGACTTTGTCGGATTGTGATCTGTCCAAGCTCTGTAGTCGGGTTGCAGGCAACCTACCCGATCTCAACGCAGAGCGCACGGTCGAGGTATCCATTCAGCCGGGAATGTTGGTGCAGGCTGACCACCACCTGATGCAGGTGGTGCTAGAGAACCTCCTGGGCAATGCTTGGAAGTACACGTCCAAAACAGAGCATCCCAGGGTTGAGGTTGGCGAGATCGTTTCCCCCAAAGGAGAAAGAACGTTCTTCATTCGTGACAACGGCGCAGGCTTCGACATGGCTCACGCTGACAAGCTTTTCACTGCCTTCCAGCGGCTCCATGCGACCAGTGACTTCGAAGGCACCGGCATCGGCCTCGCCATCGTCCAGCGCATCATCCACCGGCATGGAGGACGAATCTGGGCGGAAGCGAAGCCTGGGGAAGGGGCGACCTTCTTCTTCACTCTTTCAGAGTCGGTTGAATCCTAAGCCAGACAGTCATCCTGGGATCAGGCTCTCCTCCCATTTCGGCTAAGTTGATTCTATTTATATAAATATAATATGTTAAATTTGTTTACTCCGCATGGAAACCCCTGCTAAAAACCAACCCCAGCGGAATTAAATTCTGGCCGCCACAAAGCATTACACACTGGAATATTTTGTATTTTTCGTTATAATTTTATGACCCACCCTGTGGAGAATGGAAAAACTGTGTATTTGAACACCGCCTGGAGTTGGTCAGATGGAAACTCTGAACCGCGCTGAAATATCAAGAAATTCTATGGATGCTGCTACTGAATCGCTGGAGATGGACCGGATCCTGTTCCAGACTGCCCCTTTGGGAATTTTCATCCAGAACGCTGAGGGGACATTCCTAAGCGCCAATCCTGCCGCTGAAAGATTCCTAGGCCTGTCCCTGGAACAGTTGAACGGGCATGCATCCATTGATCCAAGGTGGGCCTCCATCCATGAGGATGGATCACCCTTTCAGCGTGATGCATATCCATCCATGGAGGCCTTGCGGACTGGTAAGCCCGTTGAGAAGGTCGTCCTGGGAATATTTAACCCGAAACTGGAACAGATCAATTGGATCGAAGCCAGTGCCGTTCCGGTTTTCCGTGCAGGAGACCCTTTCCCTTTCCAGGTGTTCACTACTTTGGTGGACATCACTGAGCGCAAGGAAGGTGAGGTTTCTCTCCGCGCATCCGAGAGGAAGTTCTCCACCCTCTTCGAAAGCATGACGGAAGGTGTGGCCGTTCATGAACTTGTGAGGGATGAACGCGGTGAAATTCTGGACTACCGCATCCTCGCTGCGAACCCCGCCTTCCGGACGCATACTGGGGTTGAACCGGCCAGAGTCATCGGGCAGCTGGGTTCTGAACTGTTTGGCATCCCAGGGGCACCCTACCTTGAGGTCTACAGCAAGGTTGCATTGACAGGCGAACCTTGCGTCTTCGAGACATTCTTCCCCCCATTGCAAAAGCACTTCCGCATCTCCGTCATCTCTCCCAAGATCGGCCAGTTCGCTACCGTATTTGTGGATATCACCGATTACAAGAAGAAAGAAGAACTTCTCCAGAACACATTGAACCGCCTAGAGTTGGCCACCACCTCGGCCGACATGGGGGTGTGGGACTGGAACCTCCTGTCAGGTTCCATGACTTGGAATGATCGGATGTTCGAACTCTATGGATGCACCAGAGATGAGTTTCACGGCACCGTGCAGGACTGGAAGGAATTCCTCCACCCCGAGGATCTGGACCGGGCCGTAGCAGAATGCAATGCCGCAGTCCGGGGCGAAGTTCCTTTCGATACTGAGTTCCGCGTTCAGCGCCGAGACGGGGCGGTCTTATGGATCAAGGCAAATGGCCTGGTTTTGCGTGATGAAAATGGAAAGCCTATGCGGATGATCGGTTTAAACCATGACATATCTGAACATAAGAACGCCCAGGAGAAGATCTACCGTTTAGCCGAGGACCTGGAGCGGCGGGTGGAAGAGCGAACCCAGCAACTGAAAATGAGCGAAGCCCAATTCCGCCTGTTGTTTGAGAACGCCCCCCTGGGCATGTCCATCATGGATTCGACCTCAGGCCGGTTCCTCTCTGTAAACTCCCGGTTGGCAGAAATCCTTGGTTACTCGCCTGAGGAACTTCTAGACTCCACCTTCCAGGAAATCACCCACCCCGACCATTTGCCGGAAGACATGGGTTCAGTTCAGGAATTGGTATTGGGGACCGTCCTGGAAATACAGAAAGAGAAACGCTACCTGCACCGGTCGGGCAAAGTTGTATGGGGACGCCTAAGAATGGTCCGGATGCCATCCACTCCGGGTGACTCTCCCCGGCACATCAGCTTGGTCGAGGATATAACGGAGGCTCACCAAGCCCAGGAACTGATGCGAAATAGTGAGGAAAGATTCCGCACCTTGATTGCAGACCTTCAGGTGGGAGTGTTGATTCAATCGGAGAATTCTGAAATTCTGCTGAGCAACCCGAAGGCTTTGGAACTTCTGGGCCTCTCCGAAGAGCAACTGATAGGCAAATCCTCCTTCAGCCCGGAATGGAACGTCATTCACGAAGACGGGACACCCTATCCTGGCCCGACCCATCCTGTGCCTCAAGCCATCGCCACCCATCAACCCGTCCGCAACGCTGTTATGGGTGTCTATCGCCCTGTTAGCAAGGACCGCGTCTGGCTTTTGGTGAACGCAGATCCGCAGTTGTATCCGGACCAGAGTCTGCACCAGGTGATCTGCACGTTTGTGGACATAACTGCGAGGAAAGAGGCCCTGGCGCAATTGAGGGAGGTTGAGGCACAGAACCAAGCCATCATCAGCGCTACCCCGGATCTCATTTTCATGAATCGACTAGATGGTGAATTTCTTGATATTCATGCGTCCGATCCCAGTTTGCTCCAGGTATTCCCAGAAGACATCCTCCATCGGAAGATTGACGAGGTTCTTCCCAAGCCCATCGCCGAAAAATTCTCGCAGGCCATTGCGGGTGCCGTTGATTCGAAGGTTTTACAAACGTTGGAATACTCTTTGCCCGTGGGCGGTCAGGAAAAACATTTCGAGGCCAGGGTAATTTCCCGAGATGTCGAAACGGTGGTCTCCATCGTGCGAGATGTCACCGCCATCAAGCTTGCTGAGGAGGAACGAAAAAGATCCATAGCACGGATGGACCGTGTCCAGGCCCTTGAAGCACTGGGGGTCCTGGTGGCAGGCATTGCTCACAACATCAATAACGTTCTGGCCATCATCATGGGCACTGCTTCTTGGCGGGAAGAACATGAACCTGCGCCCTCAGACCTGGAGGCCTATCAGACCATCGGCAGGGCCTGCAAGCAGGGCAGGAGCGTTTTGAAAACCTTGCTGCAATTCGCCAAGCCCACCCTCCTGACCCAAGCTCCTATTGACCTGCACCTGCTCATCGGCGAGGTTTGCATTTTTCTTGGCAACACCACCAGAAACCGGGTCAAGATCACGGAAGTGTTTGCCGGGGAGCCTTTGTGGATAAACGGTGACCTCGGGAGCATCAACCATGTACTCATGAACTTGGCAGTCAACTCTCTGGATGCCATGCCCAACGGGGGGAACTTGGCCTTCCAGACGGCCACTCCTGAAGCTGGTTGGGTGGAGGTATCCATTGAGGACAGCGGCAGCGGCATGACTCCGGAAGTCCTGGGACATGTGCTGGAGCCTTTCTATACCACCAAGGAGGTGGGCAAAGGGACTGGACTAGGCTTGAGTATGACCTATGGCGTGGTCAAGGCTCACGGTGGCACCATCGACATTTCCAGCCAACCCGGTCAGGGAACCTCCGTGAAACTTCGATTCCCACGGATCCCTGCTCCCACCCAGACTGAAACCATCTATGTTCCTGTGCCTTCCGTGGAACCCATGAATGTGCTGCTGGTGGACGATGACGAGGACGTGAGAACCCTAATGGGACGGATGCTCAAGAAGGCTGGAATGCATGAGGTAAAGTCCGTTTCCGGAGGTGAAGAAGCGCTTGAGAGCCTTCGTTCTGGAGAAATCCCAAACCTCATCATCCTGGATCAGAACATGCCTGGGATGAATGGAGTCCAGACTATGGAGTTGATCCGGAGCCTTTTCCCAGAGATGCCAATTCTTGTTTCATCCGGGCAACCGGACATCGAAGATTGGGATTGTTTCAGGCAGCCCAAGGTTGGCGTCATTTCGAAGCCCTTCACCATGGAGGAGATCAAGGTCAAGTTGGCTCAGTTTGCCCATGAACACAATCACGGCCAATAACTGGTTGCACAATCTACAGCCATAGAAATCGATGTACTCGGACGCTCTGAACCAGGCGTCTGGATGGATTAATTACTCGTTTTGGCGGCAAGAATGAATCTCAATTGAAACCCTTGATTGGGTTCAATTTTGGCGAGGTCTTTCATCTCCGCGCCACGGAAATAATGTTGAGTTTTTCATTGACGGTCTCGGCTTTCGGCATGAACTTGATGCAATGGAACTGGAGCGATTTTGCGAAACCATCATGAGGAGTTGCAGCATCTCCCTTACCTGCGCCGCCGCGCCGAAGATGTCTTGCGAGAGAGAATCGCCAGGTCGCCGACCAGGGGGACCTCCTTGCCGACAGAAGAAGGCTCAGGGGAGCTTCATGAGGTGTCCGTCAGCCAAATTGAGTTGGAACTGCAGAACGAAGAACTGCGCAGGGCTTTGGAGCAGGTGGAGGCCACGCGGTTGCGCTACACGGAACTCTACGATCAGGCCCCAGTGGGCTATGTCACGGTCAGTGAACATGGGTTGATTCTCCACGCCAACCTCACCGCCGCAGGGATGCTAGGGGAAACCCGAGGTTCGCTGATCAATCAACCGGTTTCCCAGTTCATTCTCATGGAAGACCGTGATCGCCACTACCGGCACTGCAAACTGCTCTTTGAAACCGGCGAACGGAAAGCCTGGGAACTGCGCATGGTTCGCAAGAACAAAACGCTCTTCTGGGTGCACATGCAGGCCGGGATCTCACAGGATGCCGGTGGAGCGCCCATGTGCCGGTTGGTGATGAGTGATATCACCGAGCGCAAGGATATGGAGGAAAGACTACGCGAGGCTTATCGATTCAATGAACAAATAATTAAAAATACCCAAGAAGGGGTCATCGTCTATGGCTCCGATCTGCGTTACCTGATTTGGAATACCTTCATGGAAGAATTATCAGGAGTTCCTGCAAGTGAGGCATTGGGTAAGCACCCACTGGAGTTATTTCCATTCCTGAAGGACGTTGGTGTCATTGAGCAACTTGAAAAGGTTCTGGCGGGACAATTAGTTGGCCCCCGTGATTTTCCCTTCGATGTGCCGTCCACCGGACGTTCGGGCTGGGCATCGGACATAAATAGCCCATTACGTGATCAGAAAGGTGAGATCATCGGAGTGATCGGGATGGTCAGGGACATCACCAACCGCAAGGAGGCCGAAGAAGCCCTGCGTATTTCAAATGAAAAGTTCACCAGGATTTATAACTTGAGTCCGGACGCCATCGACCTCACCCACCTGGAAACCGGCGTCCAGGTGGAAGCTAACCAAAGCTATCTGAGAATGTTCGGTTATACCCGTGAGGAACTCATTGGCCATTCCACGCTACCGGGAGATTTGGGCATCTGGGTCAACCAGGAGGATCGGGATCGGCACATTGCCAGAATGAAGGAGCATGTTGAGGATCTTGAGTTTGAAACACTCCTGCGCCGCAAAGATGGAAGCATCTTTACCGGCCTCCTCTCATCCTCCCTGCAGGAAATCAATGGGGAACAATACAACCAGACCATCTGTAGGGACATCACAGAGCGCAAAAAGGCAGAGATTGATCTCCTGGAAAGCGAACAAAAATTTCGAGCCATCTTCGGAAGCTTGACTGAAGGGGTGGCCCTTCATGAGCTTGTGAGGGATGAAAACGGACGGGTACAGGATTACCGCATTCTCGATGTAAATCCAGCCTTTCACCTGAACACCGGTCTCGACCCAGCCTTTGCTCGGGGGCGGTTGGCCACGGAACTGTATGGCATTCCAGTGCCGCCCTACTTGGAGGAATACAGCAAGGTTGCACTTGATGGCGTTCCATACTCATTCGAAACTTTTTTCTTGCCATTAGGAAAGCACTTTCGTATTTCAGTCATTTCGCCCAGGCACGGCCAGTTCGCCACTGTATTTGAGGACATTACGGAGCGCAAGCAGGCCGAGATCTCCTTGCAGGAGACCAACGCCTACCTGGAGAACCTGATCAACTGCGCCAATGCGCCCATTATCGTCTGGGATCCGGAATTCAAGATCACGCGGTTCAACCATGCGTTTGAGTCTTTGACTGGTCGAACTGAATCCAAGGTACTGGGCAAGTCCCTGGAGATCCTCTTCCCCTCGGAATTCGCTGCAAGTTCGATGGACCTGATCCAGAGAACCCAGACCGGTGAGCGATGGGAGACGGTGGAGATCAAGATCCTGAACCTGGACGGGACGGTCAAGACGGTACTTTGGAACTCAGCAACGCTCTTTGCGCCAGACGGTAAAACCCCATTGGCGACCATCGCCCAGGGGCAGGACATTACGAAACGCAAGGCGGCGGAGGAGGCCCTGCGAGAGAGCGAAGAGGAATACCGGCGGCTTGTGGAGGACATGCAAGTGGGTGTGCTTCTGCAAGGTCCACAAAGCGAAATATTAATGTGCAACCATAAAGCATTGGAATTGCTAGGGATCAGCGAGGACCAACTTCTGGGCAAAACATCCTTTGATCCGGAGTGGAATGTCATTCATGAAGATGGCTCTCCCTTTCCTGGCCCTACACACCCAGTGCCCCAGGCTATTGCCTCTAAGCGTTCTGTTCGGAACACCATAATGGGTGTGTATCACCCTTTGGGAAAATACCGCAACTGGTTGTCTGTAGATGCAGAACCTCAGTTGAATGGGGATGGAACGGTAAGGCAAGTGGTATGTACATTTATAGACATCACTGAACGCAAGGAGGCTGAAGTTGAGTTGCTGGCTTCGGAAAAGAAATTTTCCAAAACCTTCAGTTCTGCACCACTCCTGGTTTCATTGACTGACCTTGCCGATGGCCGACTCATTGAAGTGAACGACCAGTACTGCGAGGTCCTGGGCTACACCCGGGGGGAACTTCTCGGCAACACCACGCTCAGCCTAAGAATTCTCACGCCTGAGGACAGAGGGAAAATGCTTGATGCCATAGAGACTGCTTCTGGAACCCCAAAAAATATTGAATTCTCAATCCACACCAAGACCGGAAAGACCATCCCCATTCTTTTCTCCGGAAGCATGATTGAGATCGGTGGCAGGGAAATATTGATTTCCATGGTTCTGGATATTACCGAGCTGAAACAAGTCGAAGCGGAGAAGAACGAGCTAAATGCCCAACTTCAACAGGCTCAGAAAATGGAGAGCCTGGGGACTCTGGTTGCCGGGGTGGCCCACAATCTCAACAACGTTCTGGCCATAGTCATGGGAATGGCTTCCTTGCGAGAAGAGGCTGCCTCTGAACCGGCAGACCAGGAAGCGTACCAGAGCATTGGTAAGGTCTGCATGAGAGGGAGGGATGTGGTGAAGTCCCTCATCCACTTTGCTCAGCCGACCCTTGGAGCGTCTGTCAGAGGGAAACTACCTCACCTACCAGCGGTCCACGGTGAAAGGCAAGGCGGGTGCCTGGGGCTGTATGCTCTACATCCCGGAGACCAAGAAGTTCAAAAAGCAGGCGGTGGGTAAGGCCGATGACATCCTGGACGCCGATGGGGTCCGTATCCTGACCCACGATCAGGCTGTAGCCGCCGCACAGATCCTCCTGAAGCAGATGGCAAGGATTGAGGACCTGATCGCTGACGGCGAGGAGGTCCACGCTGGCCCCTACACGGTCGCGGACGCGTGGGGAGACTACATCTTAGACGCCAAGGGCCGGGGTATCAGTGAGAAGAATTTGAAAATATACCAGCAGACATATGACGCCCACATTGGCCCGAAGCTCGGCCCACTCCAGGTTTCAAAGCTTTCCAAGGACAGGATTACCAAGTGGCATCAGGGGCTGGCAGTGCAGGGCAAGCTCAAGACCGGCAAGATCCGTGAGAAGGCGGTATACATGGATGCGCCAAAGACCGATGAGGAAAGGCGTCAGCGCCGGGACACTGCCAACTGGATTCTCAGTAAGCTAAAGGCGGCGTTGAACCACGCCCTGGATGAGGGCAAAGTACAGGAACCCGCGCCCTGGCATCTTGTCAAGGCGTTTCCCAATACTGTTTCCAATCGTGTGCGCTTCCTGAGCATTGAAGAGCAGCAGAAACTGGTAGCCGGGTGTGACGTTGACCTAAGGCCGCTGGTCAAAGTGGGACTTTACAGCGGGGCTAGGTACGGGGAACTCACGCGGGTGATCGTGCGGGATTTCGATCCTCTAAATAAAACTCTCTTCATTGCTTTTGGGAAGGGGAGGGGGGCGAAGTCCCGCACCGTGAAGCTCACCCGTGATGGGGTGGCTTTCCTGAATGCATTTACGGCTGACAGGGACCGCAACGAACTCATGTTCCTTCGTACCGATGTGAAGCGCAGGGGGCGGAAGGGGACTTTGGCCAATCCTAGCCAGTGGGCAGACTACGACCAGAAAGCGGAGATGGAGAACGCTTGTAAGACATCCGGTGTGGCGCGGGTGACCTTTCATGAGCTTCGGCACACCTACGCCTCCTACCTCCTGAACGAGGGGATGAACCTGTCCTATCTTGCCAGGCAGTTGGGCCACGCTGATCTCAGAATGGTCACGCGCTTCTATGGCCATATTGCGGAGGAGGCCATGAATCTGGCTATCGACTCACTCCCGAGCCAGAATCTGGATGGGCAGGCCACTTGAGGAACAACTTCAACGCAGTCAATCCGGAACTTAGGCTCAACGCGTCCTGGGGCCTC
>Ga0316222_1004226_pt1 | contig 13299 bp, 9 predicted proteins | sample TBH18011metaG_FD_206008 | JGI IMG/M metagenome (GOLD analysis project Ga0316222, IMG submission 206008) | Freshwater microbial communities from Trout Bog Lake, Wisconsin, USA - TBH18011 | ecosystem: Environmental > Aquatic > Freshwater > Lake > Hypolimnion/Profundal zone | place: USA: Wisconsin... | reverse complement strand
CCACCTGGTGCTGACCGACCTGGCCGAGGCGATGCTGGACAAGGCGCGCCAGCGCTTCGCCGGCCGCGCCGACACCGAATATCGGGTGATGGACCATCTGGCGCTAGATTGCGACGGCGAGTTCGACCTGGTGGTGTCGGGGCTGTCGATCCATCACCTGGAGGATGACGGCAAGCGCGACCTCACCGCCCGCGCCGCCCGCGCCCTGAAGCCAGGCGGCCTGTTCGTCAATGCCGACCAGGTGGCCGGCGACAGCCCGGCGATGGAACAGCGCTACTGGCGCCACTGGTACGAGGCCGCCAAGGCCAGCGGCATCGCGGCGTCTGAGCTGGAGGCCGCCGTGACCCGCCAGCAGCTCGACCGTCGCACCCCGCTGGCCCCCCAGCTGGAGTGGTTGCGCCAGGCCGGACTAGCGGATGTCGAATGCCGCTACAAGAACGTCAGCTTCGCGGTGCTGTGCGGGTTGAAGCCGGCAGCTCCCCAATGACTACCATCAACCGGGTGACCGGGACTCAGCCGCGGCTGCTGTCGCTGGGATTAAGCGCGCTGGGAGTCGTGTTCGGCGATATCGGCACCTCGCCGCTGTACACCTTCAAGACCATTCTCGCCATGACCCGGGGGATGCCCGATGCCGCCACCGTGCTGGGAGCGCTGTCCCTGGTTCTATGGACGCTGTTCATCATCACCACGGTGAAATATGTCGGCGTCGCCATGCGTGCCGACAATGACGGCGAGGGCGGCATTCTGGCGCTGATGGCGCTGCTGGGGGTGAAGAAGGCCCAGCGGCCGGCCATCGTCGCGGTCGGGCTGTTCGGGGCGGCGCTGATCTATGGCGACGGCGCCATCACCCCGGCGATCTCGGTGCTGTCGGCGCTGGAGGGCCTGACCATCGTGACCCCGACGGTTCAGCCCTTCATCGTGCCGATGGCAGTGGCCATCCTGGTTGGACTGTTCGCCATCCAATCCCAGGGCACCGCCCGCATCGGCCACGCTTTTGGGCCGGTGATGCTGGTGTGGTTCGCAGCCATCGCCGCCATGGGCATTGCCGGCATCATCAGCCACCCGGCGGTGCTGGCCGCGCTCAATCCGCTTTATGGCATCCGCTATCTGCTGTCCAACGGGCTGGGCGGCTTCCTGGTTCTCGGCGGGGTGTTCCTGTGCGTGACCGGGGCCGAGGCGCTCTACGCCGACATGGGCCATTTTGGTCGCGGCCCGATTCGGCTGTCTTGGTTCGCCATCGTCTTTCCCTGCCTGATCCTGAATTACGCCGGCCAGGCCGCCCTGGTACTTGAGGGCACGCCTACCGACGTCAACATCTTCTACCAACTGTGCCCGCAGCCGCTGCTGGTGCCGCTGGTCGTCCTGGCCACGTTGGCGACCATCATCGCCAGCCAGTCGATCATTACCGGAGCATTTTCCATGACCCGGCAGGCCATCCTGCTGGGCTGGCTGCCGCGGTTGAAGATCAAGCACACCTCGTCCGAGGGCTATGGCCAGATTTATGTCGGCTCGGTCAATTTCCTGCTGATGGTGGTCACCATCGGCCTGACCATCGGCTTCGGCAAATCGGACAATTTGGCCGCCGCCTACGGCATCGCCGTATCGCTGACCATGCTGATCACCTCGGCGCTGCTGTTCATCGCCATGCGCGAGATCTGGGGCTGGAGCCTGCCGGCGGCAGCCGCCGTAGCCGGCTTCTTTCTCGCCGTTGACGGCGCCTTCTTCCTGGCCAACCTGACCAAGGTCGCCGAGGGCGGTTATGTCCCGCTGGCGCTGGCGGCGGCGGTCTACCTGATGATGTGGATCTGGCATCGCGGCGCGGCGGCAATGCTGGCCAGGATGCATGAAACGCTGCTACCGATCCCCACCTTCCTCGCCAGCCTCGCGGCCGACCACATTCCCCGCGTGCCCGGGACGGCGGTGTTCCTGACCCGCACCACCGACGGGGCGCCGCCGGTGATGGCCTGGCACGTCAGGCACAACCGCGCCCTGCACTCCAAAGTATTCGTGCTGCGGATCGAGGTACTGCCGGTTCCCTGGGTCACCGCCGCCGACCGCATCGCCGTCACCGAGTTGGCCCCCCAATTCTGGCGCGCCGAGGCCCGCTACGGCTTCATGGAGCGACCGCGAATTCCCGCCCTATTGGCGGCGGCCAAGGCGCAAGGCTGCACCATCGACCTTGACGACGTGACCTATTACGTCGGCCACGAGACGGTGGTGGGGCGTGAAGACGGCAAGGGCTTGCCCGCCTGGCAGAAGATCCCCTTCACCCTGATGGAGCGCAACGCCGCCCATGTCGGCGATTTCTTCAGCCTGCCGAATGATCAGGTGGTGGAAATCGGCCGGCAGATTTCGATCTGACTAGAGGCCCCCCGAATGAACCACGGCGCTATCGCCGCGCCGCCAGCCCATCCAGCAGCGCCCGGTGGAAGGAATCCGGGTCCTGGATTTGGGGGGCGTGGCCGAGGTCGGGAAACTCCACCAGGGTCGCCTTGGGAATACGGAGCGCCGCCAGCTTGGCCAGCTCGGGATAGTGGCCGATCTGGGCGCGCACGTCCGGGGGCGCAACCTGCTTGCCGATGGCGGTATTGTCCTTGTCGCCGATCAGCAGCAGGGTCGGCATGGTCAGGCGGTCGAATTCGTAGACCACCGGCTGGGTGAAGATCATGTCGTAGAGGCGGGCCGAATCCCAGGCCACCGCCTCGCGCCCGGGACCGCGATACATTCCGGCCAGCATCTGGACCCAGCGTTCGAAATCGGGGCGCCACTGATCGGCGTAATAGGTCGATTTTTCGTAGGCGCGGATGCCGTCGGCCGAGGTTTGCAACTCGCGCTCATACCACTGGTCGACGCTCAGCGCCGGAACCCCCTTGGCCTTCCAGTCCTCGAGGCCGATCGGGTTGACCAGCACCAGTTGCTCGACCAGGTCCGGATACATCAGTGCGGCGCGGATGGCCAGCATGCCGCCGGTGGAATGGCCGATCAACGTCGCCTGCTGGATGCCCAAGCTGTCGAGCAGCGCCTTGGTGTTGATCGCCAGCTGCTGGAAGCTGAATTGGTAGGCCCTGGGTTTGCTGGAGCGGCAAAAGCCGATCTGGTCGGGCACCACCACCCGATAGCCGGCCTGACTGAGTTTGGTCATGCTGGCTTCCCAGGTGGCGCCGCAGAAATTCTTGCCGTGCAGCAGCACCACCACCCGCCCGTTCGGCTTCGCCGGCGCAACCTCCATATAGGCCATGTGCAGGGACTCGCCCTGGGAGGTGAACGCGAATTGCTTGACCGGGGCGGGGGTGGGGAAACCCTCCAGTTCCGGGCCATAAGCGGGCTCGTCGGCCCCGGCCGGCGCCAGCGGCAACAAGGCGGCAAGGCCCAGGGCGAACACCAGGCGGCAGAGCATCATCATCGCGCTTTCGATCAAGGGGCCGATCAGGGAGGGCCGGCGCCAGTGTAGCGGACATTCGCGGCCAACGGAAAGCGGATGCGCCTGGGCTTGAAACGTTCCGCGAACATGGCTACCTTGGCCCCATGCGCCAGCCCGGTCAGCCCAAGTCGCGGGGAGCGGTCAGCAACCCCGATTGCCGTTTCGACGCCCATCGCCGCGAGGCGGTGGACGATGGCTGGGATCTGGCCGAGGACGAGCCGCCGCCGCTGGCGACCATCGTCAGTGAGGATGCCAGCCGTAGCATCATCACCCGCAACGATTCCCCCGATGTCGGCTTCGACCGCTCGATCAATCCCTACCGTGGCTGCGAGCATGGCTGCATCTATTGCTTCGCCCGCCCCAGCCACGCCTATCTCGGCCTGTCGCCCGGCCTTGACTTCGAAACCCGGCTGCTGGCCAAACCGCGCGCCGCCGAACTGCTCGACGCCGAATTGCGCAAGCCCAATTACCGTCCGGCACCGATCGCCATCGGCACCAACACCGACCCCTATCAGCCGATCGAGCGCCAGCGCCGCATCATGCGCGGCTGCTTGGAGGTGCTGTCCGCCTTTCGCCACCCCGTCACCATCACCACCAAAAGCTGGCTGGTCACCCGCGACATCGACATCCTGGCGCCGATGGCGGCCGAAGGGCTGGTGGGGGTTTCGATCAGCGTCACCACCCTGGAGCGCGATCTGTGCCGCTCGCTGGAGCCGCGCGCCGCCACTCCGGCCAAGCGGCTGGACGCCATTCGCCGCCTGGCCGATTCCGGCATCCCCACCGCCGTGCTGGTCGCCCCGGTGATCCCAGCCCTGACCGACCACGAGATGGAGGCCATCCTGGAGGCGGCCAAGGCCGCCGGCGCCAGCTCCGCCGCCACCATCCTGCTGCGGCTGCCGGGCGAGGTCGCCGACCTGTTCGGCGAATGGCTGGAGACCCATTTCCCCGGCCGCGCCGCCCACGTGCTGTCCTTGCTGCGCCAAAGCCGCGAGGGAAAATTATACCGGAGCGAATTCGGTAGCCGCCTCACCGGCAGCGGCGCCGGCGCCGAGATGCTGGCGCAACGTTTCCGCCTCGCCGCCAAGCGGCTGGGCTTGGCCGGTCGCGGCTTCAGTCTGGATTCCAGTAAGTTTCGGCCACCGCCCCGGGTGGGGGATCAGTTACGGCTGTGGTGAGGGCCTCACGCGTGCCCAGCGTCGCCGGACAGCAGGCCGAGGTCGATGCCCAGCTTGTGGACGGCGCGTTCCCATTTGTGATCGACGTCGTGGTCGAACAGCAAGATGTCGTCGGCGGGAACGTTGAGCCAGACGTTGTCGCGGATCTCGGCGTCGAGCTGGCCGGCCGACCAGCCGGCATAGCCAAGCGCCAAAAGACTGGCGCGGGGACCCTCGCCCTGGGACATCGCCCGCAGCACGTCGACGGTGGCGGTTAGCGCCACCTCCTTGTCGACCATCATGGTGGTCTCGTGCATATAGTCGGGCGAATGCAGCACGAAGCCGCGACCGCCCTCGACCGGACCGCCGAGGTGGATGCGGATGTCTTCGCAGCCGGGACCGGGAACGATCTCCAGCTGTTCCAACAGCTCGGCGAAGGTGATGCCCTCGAAGGTGCGGTTGATCATGATCCCCATGGCGCCCTCGGCGCTGTGGGCGCAGAGGTAGACCACCCCGCGTGCGAAGCGCGGGTCCCGCATCTGCGGCATGGCGATCAATAATTGGCCCGACAAGTAGCCGGAAATCTTCTGCATGGGCATGCCTCACACATATGCCGGTCGGATCAGGAAAGCAACCCTGCCCAGCCGGGGCTAAATTCCGGCTTTGCGTTGACAGTGGCGCCGCCGGTCTGCTGTTGTTGGTCCAACGTTGAAAGCTGGCGAAGATGAGCATGGGACGGATTGGGTGGGTCATCCTGGCGGTGGCGATGGTGCTGGCCCGGCCAAGTGCGGCGGCGGATTGGGTCGATAATGACTCGGGACGGATCGGCCTGGTGGCCGCCACCACCGCCACCGGCCAGGCGGCGAGCGTCGAGGCCGGATTGGCCTTCCGGCTGAAGCCGGGCTGGCACATCTATTGGCGCACCCCCGGCGACGCCGGCTTTCCGCCCCGGATCGATTGGTCGGGCTCGGAGAATATCGGGGCACCGAAGGTCTTGTGGCCGGCGCCGACCCGCTTCGTCCTGGCCGGGCTGCAGAATTATGGCTATTTCGGCGAGGTGGTGCTGCCGATCACCGTTCCGCTGGCCAGCCCCGGCAGACCGGCCAAGCTGACGGCATTGGTCGACTACCTCGCCTGCGACAAGCTATGCGTGCCACTCCAGGCCCGGCTTGAGCTGAGCCTGCCGGCCGGGCCGGCCGAACCGGCCGAGGCCTTCCACGACATCGGCCGATTCAAGGCGCTGGTACCAGGCGACGGCGCCGGCAGCGGGCTGAATTTGGCTGCTGCCCAGGCGATCGGCAACGACACGCTGCGCCTGACCGTCACCGCCGGCGAGCCACTGGCCCATCCCGACGCCTTCGTCGAAGCCCCCGACATCGCCAATTTCGACCAGCCCAAGCTGGCCTTGAGCGAGGGTGGCCGCCGCGCCGTGCTGACCCTGGCGGTGGTGCCCGGCACCCGCCAGGCGGAACTGGCGGGAGCGCCGCTCCGCGTCACCGTGGTCGACGGCGACCGCTCGCTGGAAGCGGTGGTGAGTCCGGTTGCGGCTGCCGCCGCGCCCGAGGCGCCACCGCTGTCGCTGTGGGCGATGATCGGAGTGGCGCTGCTGGGTGGGCTGATCCTCAATCTGATGCCTTGCGTGCTGCCGGTGCTGTCGATCAAGGTGCTGGGCGCCATCGGCCATGGCGGCGCCGAGCGCGGCCATGTCCGCGCCGCCTTCCTGTGTTCGGCCATCGGCATCCTCGCCTCGTTCCTGGCATTGGCCGGCACCGCTGTCGCGATCAAGCAGGCCGGCCTGGCGGTGGGCTGGGGCATCCAATTCCAGCAGCCGGCCTTCCTCGCCGCCATGGTGGCGGTGCTGACCCTGTTCGCCGCCAATTTGTGGGGCGCCTTCGAGATCGCCCTGCCGTCGTGGCTGATGAATTCGGGCGGCAAATTCAAGCACCACACCCTGCTCGGCCACTTCCTGTCGGGGGCCTTCGCCACCCTGCTCGCCACTCCCTGCTCCGCCCCCTTCGTCGGCACCGCCATCGGCTTTGCCCTGGCGCGCGGGCCGCTGGAGATCGTGGCCATCTTCGCCGCCCTGGGAATCGGCATGGGCAGTCCCTTCCTGCTGGTCGCCATCCGCCCCGAGGCGGCCATTCGCCTGCCCAAGCCGGGCAAATGGATGCTGATGGTAAAGAAGGCACTGGGCCTGGTGCTGGTGGCCACCGCGCTGTGGCTGCTGTCGGTGCTGGGCGCCCAGGCGGGATGGCTGCCGGCGGCGCTGGTCGCCGGCGCCATGGTGGCGACGGCGGCGGTGCTGACGTTACGCCACCGCCTGCCCAAGAATTCCCGCTCGGCCGCCGGGGTGGCGGCGGCGGCGCTGGCCGCGGCGGCGGTGGTGGTGCCGCTACAATCCGGCTTCGGCGAGCGGGCCGCCGCTCCCACCGAAGCGGCGGCGAGTGGGATCGCCTGGATCCCATTCAGCCCGACCGCGCTGGCGGCGGCGATCGAGTCCGGCCACACCGTGTTCGTCGACGTCACCGCCGATTGGTGCATTACCTGCAAGGTCAACAAGGCGGCGGTGGTCGAGCGCGGCTTGGTGGCGAAACGGCTGACTACCGGCGGGGTAGTGGCGATGCGCGCCGACTGGACCCGGCCCGACGACGACATCACCCAATACCTGGCTTCGTTCGGTCGCTACGGCGTCCCCTTCAACGCCGTCTACGGCCCTGCCGCCAAGGATGGCCTGCCACTATCGGAACTGCTGAGCGAAGCCGAGACCCTGGCCGCCCTGGATCGCGCGGAGGGGAAGTAAGACACCGGCGAACACCCGTTCGCCGGTGAGGCCGCCGGTGAGGCGGCGGCCAAGCGCCCGGATGGGCGCCGCCCCAAGCAGGTGCGAGGGGGTGGCGAAGCCAACAGGGGCAATAATATTACTGCATCACCCAGCGCGCTTCGTAGGTGCGGATCAGGCCGTCGAGCTGGGAATCGATGTCGGAGATCATCAGCTCGGCGATCTCGTGCAGCGCCTTGTCGCGTTCGTTGACGGTCACCCCCTGGGCCAGCGAGCGCACCCGGGTGGCGCGAGCGGTGACGTCGGCCAGCGGCATGTGGCGGGCGTCGAGGATCTGGACCTGGACGTCGAGCTTGCCGTCGTAGCGCTCGGCCTGCTCTTCCTTGAACATCCCGGTGAAGCCCTTGTCGGTCTTGAGGTCGCTCTTGACCACGCTGGCGTCCTTGATGATGACGCGGGCGAAGCCGGTGCGGCCCATTGGCTTCAGCCGGTCCTTGGCCCAGCGGATCGCCGCCGCTTCGGGCGACACCGGCATCAGGTATTCGTAATTGGGAGCGCGGGCCGGCGATTGAAATTCCGACACGATTTCCAGCTGACCGACGTCGAGCACGATCGGCGGCTTGTCGGCGAAGCTGATTTCGGGAAGCCGTTGAACCGGCGGCTTGCTGTCGCAGGCGGCCAAGGCGAGCGCGGCGGCCAGCAGTACGGCCAGCCGGGAGGGGCGAACGATCATGAGGCCTCACGAGAGTTGGAAAACGAAGTCCATTGTGGCACGCGCGGCGAAACCGTCAACGGTCGTCAAGACGGGGGGTCGAGGTCGGCCGCAGTGAAAGCATAGGCCGAGCGGCAGAACTCGCAAGTGACCACCACCTGGCCGTTCTCGTCGGCCAAGCCGACGATCTCATCGCGGTCGAACGAGCGCAACGTGGACAGCACCTTGTCGCCGGAACAGCGGCATTTGGCCACCAGGGCGCGGGAGGCAAAGGCCTCGACCGCCTCGCCGTGATAGAGCCGCCACAGCAATTCGGCCGGCGCCACCGCACCGTCGAGCATTTCGACCGGGGTGGCGCTGGACATCAGGATAACGGCGCGGCGCCAGGAATCCTCGGCCTCGTCGCCGGTCAGGATCGGCTGGCCGGACAGCGGCGCCGGCATGCGCTGAACCATCAGCGCCGCGACCCGCCAGCCGTTTTCGCTGGAAATCGCCGTCTTCACCGCGCTGTCGAGCTGCTCCGACCGGTCGAAATAAATCTCGACGCATTCGGCCAAGCTGTCGCCGTCAAGGGCGACGATGCCCTGATAGCGGTCGGTGTCGGGCCCCTGGTCGACGGTGAAAGCGAGATGGCCTTCGCCGAGCAGATCCTTGACGTTCCCTCGCTCGGGCAAGCGGACGGCGTCGAAGCGGGCGTAGCCGCGGAGCGCCCCGGCGCTGGTGACGTCGGCCATCACCAACGACACCGGTCCGTTGCCCTGGGCCTGGAGGGTAAAGATGCCGTCGTATTTAAGCCCACCGGCCAGGGCGGCCGCCAATGCCAGCATCTCGGCCAGCAGCGCCGCCACCGGAGCGGGGTAATCGTGGCCGCCGAGAATGGCGTCGAGCGCCGGGCCCAGCCGGACCAGCCGGCCGCGCACCGCGCCGGCGGAAACATGAAAGGGCAGCAGAAGATCGGTCACGACCGGAGGCTCCGCGTGAGCAACGCTCACAGAAGACACCAGGTAAGGATTCCCTTCTGGACGTGCAAGCGGTTCTCCGCCTCGTCCCACACCACCGATTGCGGGCCGTCCATTACCGCGTCGGTGACCTCCTCGCCGCGATGGGCGGGCAGGCAATGCATGAACAGTGCACCGGGCGAGGCCAGCGCCATCAGCGCCTCGTTGACTTGATAGGTGGACAGCAAGGCCGGGCGGTCCTTGTCCTGGCAACCCATCGACACCCAGGTGTCGGTCAGCACCAGATCCGCGCCGGCCACCGCCACCCTGGGATCGTCCATCAGGGTGACCTTGGCGCCCCGGCTTTTCGCCCAATCCACCACCCGGGCCGAGGGGGCGAGCTGGGGTGGGCAGGCCAAGCGGATCTCGAAGTCGAAATGAGCCGCGGCTTGCACCCAGCTGGCGGCGACATTGTTGCCGTCGCCGGTCCAGGCCACCACCTTGCCGGCCAGGGGGCCGCGATGTTCTTCGAAGGTCAGCAGGTCGGCCATCACCTGGCAGGGATGGGATTGGTCGGTCAGGCCGTTGATCACCGGCACGCCGGCATGGGCCGACAGCTCTTCCAGCTTGGCCTGGTCGTCGGTGCGAATCATCACCGCGTCGACATAGCGCGACAGCACGCGGGCGGTGTCGGCGATAGACTCGCCCCGGCCCAACTGGGTTTCGCCCCGGGTCAGAACGATGACGTCGCCACCCAGCTGCTTCATCCCGGCTTCGAACGAGACGCGGGTGCGGGTCGAGGGCTTTTCGAAGATCATCGCCAGCAGGCGGCCGTCGAGCGGGCGCGGGCTGCCATGGGGGGTCTCGCCGCGCTTGTAGGCGGCACCAAGGTTCAATATGCGCCGCAGGGTGGCGGTATCGAAGCGATCTAGGTCAAGGAAATGCCGGGGAGTACCCCCGGGGGCTGACTTCATGGTGTCACCTCGGACAACGTCCGCGCTAGGATGGCAAGGGCTTCGTCGATCTCGCTCTCGCCAATAATCAGCGGCGGCACCAGGCGCACCACGTTGTCGCCGGCGCCGACCGTCAATAGGCCGTTGGCCAGCAACCGGGCCTGCAAATCGGAATTGGGAATGTGGCACTTCAGCCCCAGCATCAGGCCGGTGCCACGCACCTGCTCGATCACGGCGGGGAAGGCGGAAGAGACCCGTTCCAGGCCGGCGCGCAGGATCTCGCCCATCCGCCGCACCTGGGGCAGGAACTCGGGTTCCAGCATGATGTCGAGAACGGTTTCCGCCACCGCCATCGCCAGCGGATTGCCGCCGAAGGTCGAGCCGTGGCTGCCGGCGGTCATCCCCGCCGCCGCCTTGGCGGTGGCCAGGCAGGCCCCGACCGGGAAACCGCCGCCCAGCCCCTTGGCCACGCCCATGATGTCGGGAGTGACGCCGATGCCCTGGTGGGCGAACAGGTGGCCGCAACGGCCCATGCCGGTCTGGACCTCGTCGAACACCAAGAGCAGGCCGAACTCGTCGGCGGCGGCGCGCAGCCGGCGCAGATAATCGGGATCACCGGGGACGATGCCGCCCTCGCCCTGGACCACTTCAACCAGGATGGCGGCGGTGTCGGGACGGATGGCGGCGCGCAACGCATTGAGATTGCCGTAGGGCACGTGGTCGAAGCCGTCGACCACCGGAGCGAAGCCCTTCAGGTGCTTTTCCTGGCCGCCGGCGGCCAGGGTCGCCAGGGTGCGGCCGTGAAAGGCGCCGCTGGCGCAGATCACCCGATAACGTCCGGGATTGCCGCTCTCGTACTGATATTTGCGCGCCATCTTGATGCAGCATTCCATCGCCTCGGCGCCGGAATTGCAGAAGAAGGCGGTGTCGGCGAAGGTGTTGGCCACCAGCTTGGCCGCCACCCGCTCCTGACCGGGAACCCGGTAAAGGTTGGAGGTGTGCCAGACCTTGCCGGCCTGCTCGGTCAGCGCCGCGACCAGGCGGGGGTGGCAATGGCCCAGCGCGGTCACCGCCACGCCGGCGCCAAAATCAAGGTAGCGCTTACCGTCGGTCGCCCAGAGGGCGGCCCCCTGGCCCCGTTCGAACGCGACATCGGCCCGCGCGTAAGTCGGCAAAACCTGAGGAAACACGTCGGCCCTCCACACCGTTGCGATGCCCTATCGGCTCGTCCAACGGACGAGTCATCCCGGCACGCTGAAGGAAAGCGGGGACTATCCTCGCCTCGCCCGCCAATGTCAACCCGCGAGCGCCCCGCCCTCGGGCGCCAGGAGCGTGAAGCGGAACACGGTGCCGCCGTCCGGGTTGGGCTCGAACCAGATACGGCCGCCGTGGCGCTGGACGATGCGCTTGCAGATGGCCAGGCCGACGCCGGTACCGGGATAGTCGCTTTGATTGTGCAAGCGGCGGAAAATCTCGAACACGTCCTGGCTGGACGGCGCGACGCCGATGCCGTTGTCGGCTACCGCGAAGGCCCAGCCGCCGATGCAGGTTTCGGCCGATACCCGCACCACCGGCGCCACCTTAGGATCGCGGAACTTGATGGCGTTACCGATCAAGTTCTGGAACAGCTGCATCAGCTGGACCTCGTCGACCACCACGTTCGGCAGCGGGTCGACCAGCACGCGGGCGCCGGCTTCCTCGATGCTTTCGCGCAGGTTCCCGATCGCCTCGGCGCAGGGGTTGGCGGCGTCGACGGCGACGAAGCGGCTGCCTTTGCCGGCAGCCCGCGAATAGGCCAGCAGGTCGCCGATCAGGTCGCGCATGCGCTTGGCCGCCACCACCACGAAACCGATGAACTCGTCGGCCTCGCCGTCCAGCTTACCGGCATAGCGCTGCTGCAACAGTTGGGTGAAGACGGTGACGGTGCGGAGTGGTTCCCTCAAATCGTGGGAGGCGACATAAGCGAAGCGTTCCAGCTCGGTGTTGGCCTCGGTCAGCTGGCCAACCAGTTGACGCAGCGCATCGTCCTTGGCCTTGCGCTCGGAGATGTCCTCCTTGACCCCGACGAAGTGGGTGATGGCGCCGTGAAGGTCGCGCACCGGGGCGATCACCGCGCGCTCCCAGTGCAACGAGCCATCCTTGCGCCGATTGTGAAATTCCCCATGCCAGACTTGGCCGCCCTTGATGGTGCGCCAAAGCTCGCCGTATTCGTGCTCGGTCTTGCCGATTCCCTGAAGCACGCGGGGGGTCTTGCCCTCCACCTCGGCCAAGGTGTAGCCGGTGTTGGCAGTGAAGCCGGCGTTGACGTATTCGATCAGGCCCTCGGCGCTGGTGACCAGGATGCCGACCGGACTTTGCTCGATGGCTTCGGCCAGCACCAGCAGCCGCGCCTGGCTATCCCGCAATTCGCGGGTCATGGCGGTGCCATAGGCGATGGCGCGGTCGCGGCCGCTGATGATCAGCCACAGCACGGTCGCCACCAGGGCGCTGCCGACCAATCCGGCGATTCCGATCCACCACAGCCGGCGGCTTTTTATCCGGGCGTCGAAATCGGGGCGGGAAAGAAACTCGATGCGCCACTGGCGGCCGCCGACCTCGACCGCGGTGGCCGAGCGGAACAGCGGCGGCGCGGCGGGCGAGGCCGAAGATGCGGCACTGGTGTCGAACAGCAGGCTGGAATCGGAGCCGTCGTCGCCGTCGTGGATGCGCACGGCGATGGTCTTGCCCAACTCGCCGTAATCCTGGCCGAAGATGCCGACCAGCAGGTCGGTCATGCGCAACGGCGCGGCAGTCCAGCCGACCATGGCGGCCCGCCGCTCGGCGACGGTGGTCAAGGGCATGCCGCGGCGATAGACCGGACTGGCCATCAGCACGCCGGCCTGGGGCGGCGCGCCCAGATCCTGGATCAACACCACCTTGGCGGAAATGGTGGTGACGCCCTCGTCCCGGGCCAGCTGCAACGACGCGTGCCGAATCGGCTCGGAATAGAGGTCGTAGCCGATTACCTGGCGATTGAGACCGGCATAGGGCTCCAGGCATTTTACCAGACCATAGACCTCGCGCGCGCCGGATGGGCGGACTGCGAAGGTGGGGAAGCCCTGGCGCGTCATGGTAACGGCGAACTCGCCCAACTCGGTGGGATGAACGTAGCCGACCCAGCCGATGCCCTGGGTGCCGGGGAAATTGCGGGCCAGATCAAGGCGCGCGACATAATCGCGGAAGTCATCGCGGCCGATGGCGGGGGCGACGGTCAACAGGCTGGCCAGGTCCTCGAGCACCTGTTCGTAGCTGCGCAGGCGCTTTTCGACCCGCAGCACCACCTCGCCGGTGCGGAATTCGAAT
>Ga0316222_1004225_pt1 | contig 13299 bp, 9 predicted proteins | sample TBH18011metaG_FD_206008 | JGI IMG/M metagenome (GOLD analysis project Ga0316222, IMG submission 206008) | Freshwater microbial communities from Trout Bog Lake, Wisconsin, USA - TBH18011 | ecosystem: Environmental > Aquatic > Freshwater > Lake > Hypolimnion/Profundal zone | place: USA: Wisconsin... | reverse complement strand
GGGGATGGCCAGCGCATCGGTCGAACAAGGGGATATTCAGCTATAGGTAGGCGATCGGCTCATGCCGAAAATGCCCCATTTCCACTTCGGGCGTCGAAGAGGCGTAACTTTGCGGAACGCCGTCACCTCTGTAGTAGCAAACGCCAAGGCCATGTTGCGCCGCAGCGTCACTTCTCTCTGCCGCTCGGCGGTACCATTTGACCGCTTCGGTGTAGTCCTGCTGAAGCCCGCGCCCGTTGACGTACTGGATTGCCAGCAGGCGCTGGGCTATCGCATGCCCCTGTTCTGCGGCCCGGCGGTACCACACGGCAGCAGCAGCTGCGTCTTGGACCACACCGTTGCCGTTCGCATAGGCGCCGCCAAGCAAGATCTGGCCAGCAGCATGGCCCTGATCGGCCGCCTTTCGAAACCAGACGAGAGCCTGATGAACGTCTCTCTCCACACCAATCCCGGACTGGGAGCAAAGCCCAAGGTTGACCTGCCCCTGTGCGTCGCCCTGCAGCGCCGCAAGCTCGTAGAGCCGAACGGCCTCGACAACATCATGAGGCACCCCGAGACCACGCTCGAAAAGGGCTCCAAGCCGCGTCTGCGCATCCGCATTACCCTGGCCGGCCGCCACGCGATACCATGCTGCGGCTTCGGAATAATCCTGTGGAACGCCCCGGCCAAACTCGTAGGCTTGCCCGAGATTGACCTGCGCACCGCAAAACCCCTGTTCTGCCGCACGGCGATACCAGTAGACTGCCTTTACGAAGTTCCGAGGAACGCCAAGCCCTTCCGAATACAAATGACCGAGATTGTTTTGAGCACCAACGCCCCCCTGTTCGGCACAGAGTGAATACCATTCCGCCGCTTTCCCGAAGTTCCTCTCGACATCAATTCCAAACTGATACGAATGTCCCATGTCGAACTGCGCATTCGTATCACCACCTTGTGCGGCGGCAAGCGTTGCATTCAGCGATCGTGGATTGCTCGGCATCCGGCTACCCTCTTATAAACGATTAAACCAAGAATTCTGGCCTTTGGGGCCGCGATGTGACAGTGGCCTGCCGGTCAGTACAGCACCATGCCAGGCACTGGCACAATTCTCCGTACGCCAAGGTCTTCGACTGATGTGTCTTTCCTGATCCGTAGCGAATGCTCGCCGATCCCTCGGGTAAAACTGCAGACGAGAGTGCTGACTATCAGATCGTCGCCGTCTCGAAGCAGTCGCACCCCTGCTGGAATATCCAGAAGCGCCGGCACCTCCTCCGGAGCCATTGGACGCGCCATCATATTGCGTATCGAATTATGGAGGTGCTGTTCAGAGAGGACGATATGATCATCACGATCGTACAGTCCGTGATCCCATGCCGTCATCGCCGGAAGTTCACATGCCACGAAGAGTAATTTGCAAATGCTGTGAAAGTCGGCATAGCCAGGTATTAGAGGCATCGGATCTGCGTAGACGTATTTATTGCCCATACGCCGAGCGATGATCGCCCTGGCGCCGTCGCCCTTGCGGCCACCCGCAGCTGTTTCAACAAGATCCAAAATGTCGAACGATGCCGGGGCCGCAGTGAGAACCTTCTCGATGACGCGCCCGTATTGCGGCAGGAAGTGTTTGAACAGTTCTGGTGGGATGTACCCCGTGGTTCCCGGTCTCAGCGAATCGTCAATTGTATCGTAAATGATCAACGTCATTCGATCGCCAAAGGCCGTGGAACGGGCTTCCCATTTGCCACGAATCTCCTGCTCGGTATTGGATGGAGCCGATCCTTTGCACGATGCAGATGTCTGTTCAACCGCTCGCTCTTCGGGCGGTCTCGGAGGCAGATTGGTCGGCGGGGCGTTCGGTGCCGCCAGCTCGATCATGGCGCTGCCTATCGTCTCGGCCACCTCGCTTCGCATCGTTCGATTTCGGGTCCATTGTCCCATGACCGCAATGCAACGATGCGCCAGATCCAGATGGGTGAGGGGCACGGTCAGTGCGTCGTTGGGGATACGCCGGAATGCCTCTCGAGCGAAGAGCGCCGCAGCTTCTTGCGGGGACAGATCTTTGCGTCGATCCCGCTCGATGGCGAAGAGAACCCGTCGGCATTCTTCGTCAAGGAGCTGGGGGTTGATCGCCAGATCCAGCAGACAGCTCGAGACCTTCCCCGCGAATAAGCATGTCGCTATCGAATCGAACAACCACATGACCCCTCCATTACCTCGCCGGCGCCGTGACAGAGCCCAAAGATTGGCCAGGGATATTTCAGCCTCCAGGCTCATCCGTGCACTTGTAGCCGCTCTGCGTGAGAAAGCTTTTCAGCACCGACGCTGAACTGACGCCATAGTTCTGATCCTTAGCGTCCATCTTGCCCCCGAAGGCCGCGTCCAGATCGCTGACGAGACGCGCTCTCTCGGCCGTCGTGATGACGAGCCGTGACATGTGGTTGTCTTTGTCCGGCGTCGGTCGTATCAGCATGGCGAACACGAGCGGCACGGCATTGAAGAGGCTTTCGTCAATAAATTCGATTGATGCCGAAATCTTCGGCATATCGGCTGCCAGCTGGCCGTAATCGACACCTGGCTTGGGTCCGGCAATCAACGTAGAGGCGGTGTCCGATACCTGTTGGAGCAGCTCGATCTTCCTTTTGTCGAAGTCGATGATGTTCTGTATCGGTGAGTGTTCGCTGGCGAGATGAAAGCTGTTGAGCATCCCGATCTGCGCCCTGAGCTGCATGATTGCGCGCGTGCTGCATCGGATTGCGTTTTGCAACGGGTCCGACCCCTTCTCCGCGAACTCGCGTTCGTTCTGAGCACGAATGCGTTCGTTCACAGCCAGGTGCTTGATATAGGTCGAGACGAACACATAAGGCGGCGTCTCGTCATTCGCGGCAAAGGCCGGCAGTGTGGCGAAGAACAGCAATAAGATAAGCGGAATGCATTTCATGTAAAGTCTCCGAAAGGCGGGCGCGGCTTCACGACTTTCACGTTGGGGAGCATCCAAGCCGGCGGTTTCTGCGATTATCGAAGACGTCAACGGACATCATCGTTGCCCCATTGCGCCTCTGGCCCCCTTCCGTCGCCCGCTGCAGGAGGCTTTCCCCTAGGGCGGGTCCGGTGCTCTGGCGACGGCAGGGCCATCGCATGGTCTTTCACCTCTTGATCGAGGGATGGGAAGACGTCGAACCCAATCAGGTTCTTCAACTCAGCCAACGAAACCACCTGCCATGCCGAACCCCGCGCATTGTCGGTCAAATAGGCTCCGGCGGCGTGCTGTGCAGGGTCGTAGACCGCCTTGAAGATCCTGCTCGGCACCATGACGCGGTCGTTGAGGCGCTGCACGTTCTCGGCAGGGAAGATCGGACCGGTGACGACATAGATATCGCCGTCAGACTGCGCCAACGACCTGACACCGCTTTCAAGCCGGGCCCAAACGCCCCTGTTGTTGTTCGAATCCTGGGGGATCATGTTGGCCAAAGTAAACGACTCGCGCTGGCTTTCAGGATCGGGCATGTCGCCTGACGGCGCCATATGGCCGCGGTCCCTTCCTTCCGCATTCCGATAATCCGCCAGCTCGGCACGGTCCTCGACGGGCAGACGGTCCTCAGCATGGAAGGCGTTGATCCGCCGCTGGCGAGAGGCGGTCTCGACCCGGTCCCGCGTCAAATGCTCGGCCGACCAAAGTGGCGTGCGGGTGGCGTTGGAATGCAGGACAGCGAATTGCAGGAAGCAGAGTTCCTGCGTTCTTGCTGCGGGCGCCGGCGCCACAGCGTCAGGCGCCTCTCCGCCGGCGAATTGCTCCGGGCACGCCGTCGGCGCGGCCGCCGCACCTCCGACTGGCGCCGCCAGAAGCGCCAAGCACAAGAAGGCGTCCGCCAGCCGAGCATGCCGGTTGCGGGGCGGCACCGTCATTGGTGGTTGCCCGCGGGATGGACGTTGGCGACCCAGCGCGACCCCTCGCACATGTAGGTACCGTCCTTGGTCCGCCCATACCAGCGGCGCCCGGGATAATGGTATGTGCCGGTGGCCGTGTTGACCCATACGACGACGTCGCCTGAGCAGGTCTGGCGCGCGGTCTGCTCCGTGGCGAAGAAAACCTCTCCCGCAGGGCGGGGCGGCGGGGGAACGATGGCCAGCGCGGCTGCAGGCGCCGCCGGCGCGGCAACGGGCTTAGGAGGCACGGCGACCTCGTAGCCGGCAGGCGACGCGGCGGTTTCTGCCGGCTTCGCGAGGTCCTCAATGCGATTGCGTGCGAGGTCGACGAAGAGACCGTTGGGAAAGCGCTTGAGGTAGGCGTTGAAGTCGGCCGCCTTGCGGCTGTCCTTGATCGTCGACCAGAACAGGGCTTCCTGTTCCGGCCCAGGCGCCGCTGGCGGCTTCTTGGCGGCCGGCGTAGCAGCGACCTTTGGCGGGGGAGGCGTTTCGATGAGACGAACAACCGGTGGCGGCTCGGGATCGGCGACATCAACGCGGACCATCGGGCGCCCGCCAGGAAGCGCGGAAAGCACCTGGGTCTCTTCGCCGTAGAGGGAGGCGTTCTGCGTTCGACCGAACTCCCTCCGCGCCGCGTAGGTCATCACGTCGTCGAGATAGGCCTTCGCTTCACGCGCGGTCACCTTGCCGTCGCCATTGCCGTAAGGGGGGCGATCGGCCTTTCCGTAAAGCCCGTCGAGCAGATATTCGGTAAACAGGCCATGCCGGCCATGCTGGTCCCAGCTGGCGACCTGGTCGGAGTGCCCCGCTGTGAGCATGACCAGCCCCGACGGAACGACCGGTTCCTTCGGAACGATGCTGATGGCCGACGACGAGCGCAGTAGGGCGCCCTTGGGCGTCTCACCCGAAAAGCACGCATCGAGGTATACCGTCGTCGAGCGGGCGCCGAGCTTTGACAAGTTCTCGATGAGCACCTCAATGGGAAAGCCATTGATCTCTGGCTTTTCCGGGTCCGCGTCGCTCGGGAGCAGATACCCCTCGCGGTCCTGCAATCCGGGCGCGCCGTGCCCCGAGAAGAAGACGGTGACATCCGACTGCCCCGGCCGCACGAGCTGCCAGAGCCGCCCCTGTATGCTCCTGCCGTTGCCGAGCGCCGCCTCCATATCGGCCTGCGTCGCGTCGCGAAGGTCGATGATGTTGCCAGCCCGGTAGCCCTGGATCTCAACCAGGTAGCGATGGAAGGACTCGGCGTCGCGTTGGGCGTAATCGACGGTCGGCACATGGGGGTTGCGGTAGGCGCGATTGCCGATGACCACAGCCACGCCGTCCGGGGTCTCCGCCATCGCCGGCAGCGCCGCGAATAGGCAAGGCACTATGGCGAGGGCGATGAGCCACCGGCACCGGGGATTCAACGGCTGCCCTCCGTCGCGACTTGGTGTCTCGATGGTAGCTGTTTCGGCACCGCCCGTAAACCACAGCGATCCGTTCCGGCGTCCGGCCCGGGAGGCATTCGACGCTCCTTCAAATCGATCGGTCGTCATCGGACGGTTAGACGGACGGCATCCGATTTTTTGCAGACGCGACCGGCGAGAAATCAACCGATCGACTTTCGGATCCCAACATGCGGCGAGAGGCCTTCAATTCATCCGGCAAGCAGGAAGCTCGCAAGCTCTCCCCGTCGCACGGGCCGTTCTTCGATCATCCTCGCAAAGTCCTCTCCGTCGAAAAGTTCGACATGGAGCAGTCGCGCTTGATTACGGGCCGTGCCGTTGAAGCGCTGGTTGGTCGCAGCGGCCATCGAAAACGACACTCCCGGATATCTGGCGGCGTAGCCGGCTGAGCCGGCGGCCACGTCCTTCACGGCATCCCAGCCGAGTTCCTTGCCCAGTATGCCGGAACTCTTGCACTGCACGACCACGCCCTTCTTGCCCTTGATGGCCACGACATCGACGCCACCATCTCCAGAACGCGGGGTCCGGAACGTTTTCGTGTACCCGAGTTTGCTCCACACGATGGCGCAGAACGCTTCGAAAGCATCGGGGTCGAGCGAGGGGATGTCGTCGGGCGCCAGAACCTGATTGCCGAACGCGCTGCCACCGCCGGGTGCTTCTAGGTCGCCGAATTCCGATGGACTGATGTCACCGGTGCCGTTCAGCATGTTCGTGGAGAGCCCGCGTTTCCAGTCGAGCAGCTTGTCGAGCTTCGCGTCGAAGGTGGTGAAGTCGCTGGCGACCACGACAGGGTAATAGACGAACACGTCCTTGGTCTGACCGATCCGATAAGCCCTGTCGGTCGCCTGGTCTTCCTTGGCCGGGTTCCATGTCCGCGAAAAATGGACCACGTGGTTGGCCGCCTGGATGTTTACACCGAAGCCAACGGCAAGCGGCGACAGCACGATCACGCCGAAGCCAGGCTTCTCCTGAAAGGCCCGGATGCGCCGCTGCCGGTTGTTCGCGTTCGCCGACGCCGCCGATGTGTCTCCGTTGATGACGTCCGGCGTGAAACCGAACCGGTCGGCGATCACGCGCTGCAACGTGCGCTGGAGGTCACGAAACTCGCAGAACACGATCACCTTGTCGCCCTTCTCCTGGATCTCCTTTAGCTGTTTCACCAGCCACGCCATCTTCGGGGAATGGGTCACGATGTCTTGGATAGATTCGGCGGCTGTTCCGATGTGCCCCGGCGGCCTCGGGTCGGAACAGAGTCTGCGGAGATACTGGATGAGACCCAGATGGCTTTGCAGCCCGGCCGACCCGCCGCCCTCAGCGCGCCGGAGAAAGACCCCAACGGCATCGGCGTAATGGGCGCGCTGACGGTCGGATATGGGCAGGCTGCGGCACTCCGGGACCTCGATCTTCCTCGGCAGGTCTTTCGCCACCTCTGCCTTCGTGCGGCGCAGCTTCTGCGGCTCGATGAGGGCGGCCAGCTCCTCGACGCGGCTTTTCTCCTCTTCGGTTTCCGCCTCAATGGGCTTGCGGTATCTCTCGCCGAAATCCTTCAGCGCACCGAGAAGCCCCGGCTGGACGAAGTCGAACAGGCACCAGATGTCCGTCAGCGTGTTCTCGACCGGCGTCCCCGTGCAGGCGATCTTAAACCGGGCATTCTGCTTCTTGGCCGCCCGCGTGACCATCGCGTTCGGGTTCTTGATCTTCTGCGCCTCGTCGCACACCATCGCCGACCACTTCTGCATCGCGAGAGAAAACTCGAGATCGCGGAGCGTCTCGTAGGTTGTCAGCACGATCTTAGCGCCGCCAATCCAGTCGCGTTCGAGAAGCCTGACGATGCCGGCGCTGGCCAGCGCGTCATCGAGCGCCTGACGGGGAAGCCTCTTGCCGGCCAAGTCAGGCCCGTAGAGCGTCAGCACGGGCATGGCCCCCGGTAGGAAGAACTTGTCGATCTCCTCTTTCCAGTTTTCGAGCAGCGACACGGGGGCCACCACCAGAAACGGGTCCACGTCCGGATTTTCCTCGATGGCCGCCGCCATCAAGCAAAGCAGCTGCAAGGTTTTCCCAAGCCCCATGTCGTCGGCCAGCAGGGCGCCCCGACAGTCGGTCGGGGACTTCCCCCAGAGGTGCTGTAGCCAGGCGATGCCGACCACCTGGTGCTCTTTCAGCCGGATCTCAGGCCTCATTGACTTCGGCAGCACCGCCCGGGCATCAGCAGGTGGCACCAGCGCGCCGCGCCGCTCCTCATAGTCCAGCGTATCGACGTTGGGCTTGACCACAAGACCCTTGCGCTCCTTGCCCTTCCCTGAAGTCTTGAGTTCCTGCGGGTCGAAGGTCCCGGCGCCGGCGTTGTTGCTCGCATTGCCGAGCGTCGCGATCGCGCTTTCGGCCCAGTCGACGGGAACCGGCTTCGGGCACCCCGGGAAGGAGAAAGTCTGGCGGCCTTCTTCCTTCGCCTTTTCCAGTTCGCTGCGAAAGCCGACCAGGGTCTCGTCGTTCAGAACGACGGCGACGGTCTCTCCGCCGCCTTCCGGCGTGTAGCAGAGGCCGAATTCGACGTTCTCCGGGAACCAGCCCTCCTCTTCGTTCTTGCGGGCGATGAAGGGGGAATAATAGGGCTTCTCCACACCGATCCCGTCGACCCGATCCGAATAGTGGGAAAGGTCGAAAATCTCAGCCGCCGAAAACCCCTTATGTCGTACGAGGTCTTCGAGAGCCGCGTGAAGGAGGCTCGCTTGGTCGGGGGTGTCGCCCAGTATCTCGAGATCGAAGCCTTCCCAGCTGCAGCACTGGCACCCCCTTGCGATCCGGTCGTCAAGGCGAACAAGGAACCTGCCCAGATCGTCGGCGCCTTGGAATTTCAGCTCCTCCGCGCGTATCTCCCCGGCGAGCGATTCTTCCACCAGCAGAGCGCATTCGTAAGGGTATCCGTGCTCGTCCCGCCGGACCTTGGCGGTGAAGCGGGCGAAGGATATGCCCGCATCATCTCGGGCGCGTTCAAACTGTTCGGCGTCGATGACCGTGGCGGCATCGGGACCGAGTGCGGAAAACGGATTCCGAACGAAGGCTTCCGCCCTCTCGCCGGCGATGCGTCGCCCGGGCATCCGCTTGATTTCCCGTAGGACGGTCCTTGCCTCCGGCGACAGGAGCACATGGACAATGCCGTTCCCGTCAGGGATGTCGTAGCGTTCGGGGACTTCGTCGAAACGGTCGAAAATCTCGGGCCATCTCGCAGGCTGGCCGGCAAAACCGGGAGACACCTCGATGACCTTGTTGCCGGCGGCATCGGCCTTGCGCAAGTCGATCTTCAGCCGCTCCGGTGTCAAGACGACCGTCTTGGCAAGAAAGTCGGAAAGGTTGGCCCCGGCCGCCATGGCGTGGGTGCGGATCGCGGCCCATGCCCTACGGTTGGATTCTGCGTCGCGCGCATCGGTGGGCCTGCGGTGGAAGGCGGCGACGGCCTGCACCGCCGCCCACGTCCGTTCCGGCAGCAGAAAGCGGTCCGACCCGATCTTCACGGTGGCGCCTTCGATCACGACATTGCCCTGCGGAGACCTCCCGTCTGGTCCCGCCCACCCGGAAATGGCGATGGTGAATTTCTGGTCGGTCAGCGACCCGCGGCTTTCTAGCGATGGCGTCCAGCGCGCCAGAGGAGGCAGTTCAAGCAGACCGCAGCTCTCTCCATGCGCCTGTGATTCGAGAAGTCTGTACAGGCTGGACCACGGGAGCAGCAGTCCATCTTCGCCGGCATCGGCATACCCCTCCTCTTCGAGCTGCGACAGGAACGGTACGAGGTCCACGTTCCCCGAAATGGAAACGGGACTTGTGAGCCAGTCGGCCCGAAACGGAACCGGGCTGAACTTGATGCCGTCCGCCGAGTAGCAGACAGCCACTGACGCACCAGCTCCACCGGTCGGCTGGCCGGACGCCCCCCCCCTCGGCCCGAACGGCAGCCATCCCATCGTTTAGTCCCTCCACCAGCCCTTGAGATCTTTGTGCCTGAAACCCCATGCTCGCAGCTGAGCCTCGACCTCCTGCGGCAACGCGGCGGACGTGATGACCCAAAGAGCGCCGCCCGCTATGCGCCTGTCACTGACGGCCAATCGGTAGGTCTCGACGAACGCCTGCCATTGGGAGGCGCTGAAGGCCCCCCAGTTGCGAGACGTTAGCGGTTGCGCCTGCGTCTGACCATGATCCGTTCGCTGCGCCTGCCGCCGCCCGCTCGGCGGTTGGACCGGGCGTTTGCCGAAGAGCGGGCATATCTCCCTGTCAAACTTCTGCTCCCATGTCATCCAGGCTCTGTCGCGATGGATGTGGCGGACGTTCCCTGACTTCAGATCTTTAATCGCGACGTCTGTTCTTGCGATACCTGAATTCAACTTCGCAAGAAGCTGCTCAGGTAGTTCGCCCCACCGGAAAATGTACATGGCGTTGCCCATCGCGCTGAATTCGACCGCCACATATTCTCCAATGCGCATGATGAAAGCGTCGTTGTCAGCGGTCGTGTGATCCAAGGCGAGGAGACGGCCCTTGGCCCTTGCGCGAAACTCCTCGAAACTCGGTGTCCTGCGCGCTCTCGCGTTGGCACCTAACGCAAACCACATGTCGTCGATCAAAGGCTCGAACCGCAGCCAATAATCGAGGCGGCGCGTCACGCCGGCGCCGTCCGCACTGAGCAGTTCGAAGAAGTCTGTAATCAGCTGTCTTTTGAGCCAGCTGTTGATCATTTCGCGGGCTTCGCCGTCGGGGGCGCCTTGAGCATCGACCACCACGGCGTCCCAGGCCGAACGTCTGAGCCATGGGTTTCCGATGGCGGAGATCGCCGCCTCGCGAAGCTCCATGTTCTCCGGGCGATCACGGCACTTGGAGTACCGGGAAACCAGCAAGGCCACGCAACGGGCCTGCAACGTCCTTTGGATAACGACCTCCGCCTTGCCGGTGGCAATCGAGAGCAGGTTTGGCAGGAAGCCCTTGAACACCTCATCCAGGCGATCCACGGCCGACTTCATCTGTGCGAAGACGGCCTCCTCAGAAACCCACGAACCCGATGGGATAGCCAGCCCCGCCATGGCCTCTTGAAGGTCGGACGCATCGCCCCGCAAAAGCGCCTCCCCGTAGCGTTCGCACGGGCTGCTCTCCAAGAGGTTCGTATGGCGCGAGAGGATGGCAAACCATTCTGGCTTGCGGCCCGCCGTACGGTCGAGGACGACGCGCTGTCGCTTCAACCACGTCCTTAGCTCGGACCACCCCTCGCGCCCGGCCGCGTCGGTGGTTGCGGCATTGAAGGGGAATGCCCAGTAGCTGTAGAGCAGCGACTGAAAGCACTTCATCCTGCGCCGCGGATCGGCCTCGGCTTCGACCAGGGACTTCAACCGTTGCCGAAGGAGGCTGTCCGACAAAAGGCACCAGCCTTGATCGTAACCTGATGCGCCGTGACAGACGTATTTGAGCCCCCGAAATCCCTCAGGCGCCCCGGATTTCCTGAAAGCTGCAACGGCCATCGAAATGGTCCGCCTGTCTACGAGCAGCTCCGGCCCGTCGTGTCGACGTCGCACTTCGGCGAGCGTCCTGGCCATTTCCGCTGCGTCTGTCCATGTCTCAGGTGATTGAGGTCCGACTGCGAACATCGTGCCCAGGGCCGATCGGAGAGAGGCGAGTTGCCGGCTCATGACGGGCATCGTGGGTCTTCGTCCCACGGGATCGTCGGAGGGATTTCCTTGTCCTTGCCGAGATCGCGGAACTCCAGCCTCAGTTCGACCCGCCGGCTTTCCTCCGGGTTCGTTTTCATCGAGTTGAAGGAGGAGCCACCAGCAAGAAACAGCGTGCGAATCAGTTCCCTGTCAGGTCGGCTGGGCTTGTCGGGGGCATTCGGATTGAGAAGCACGCAGAGAATGCGCTGGGAGCGAAGGTAGCTTAGGTTCAGGTTATACAGATAAGAGCCTTCCTGGCTGGCAAACCCCTCGACGACGATGCGCTTGAGCCACTTGTCGCAGCTGGGATGCCGTGCCACGTCGAGCACGAGCGGAATGAATTTGCGGAGGAAGTGTTCTTTCTCTTCTGTCAGATCATGCCGCATTTTATCGAATTCAGCCAAGGTACCGAACTCGATTGAGTACCCCTTTACCTTTACGCCGACGAATTCCGGCTTGTCCGCGATCACCTTGACGTCCACCATACACGACGCAATCGTCTCCTCGCGGTCCTTCTTGGCCGCCTCGATACGGGTGAGGCCTTGGGTCACCGCCATCAGGGCCACAGCCATGGCCACGAGGAAAAGGACCATGAGCGCCGTCATCAAGTCGGAGAACGATATCCAGAAGGGCTTCTCCCCCTCGTCCTTCGACCGCTTGCGGCTCGGGGCGTTCAATCCGAGCATGACGCGTTAGTTCCTTACCGGCAGGACGTCGAGTGCATCCGCGAGGTCCTTGACGGACCCCGACAGCAGGCCGACCGCCTGGGACAATTCCTTTTGGAATTGTCGATTCCCCTCGCGGAGGGTGCGCTCTACGTTCTCTGCGAACGAGCTATGGGCCTTGACGAGTACCTCGTTGACGCCTTCGAGGTACTCTTCCGTCTGACGCTGCGCCGCACCCAAGTGGCCCGCTGCGGTCTCGATTTTGGAGACGATTTCAGACGTCATGGACGCGTCGCGTTTGGCTGTCTCGACGGTCGCCTTCAACTCGGTAACCATGGCAGCAAAAGCATCCCTGGTCCTTCCGTAGTCGACCAGAATATCCCTGGCCGAACCCGATGCAGTGGAGAGCGTGGCGGCGGCGGCTTTGATGTTCTCGACCGCAGCCGTCGATGCTCGCATCGTCTCGGCAACGCCCTGTCCTGCCTTGGCGAAGTCCGAAGCCGCGATGTAGAGCGTTTCCGCCCCAGTGTTCATGCGGGTGATGGTGTCGGTGGTCGCGGAGGCGAGCCGGCCGACCGCGTCTTGAAGCGAACGGTTCGTTTCGACCGACTGGGCCAGCAGTCGTTCCATCTGTTGCGACAGGGACTCCATGGCCTTGCCGCTGGCGTCCTCGAACCGTTCCCGCCTTACGCCATCGGCTTCCGACGCCTCCTCGGCGAGGCGTCGTAGTTCGCCGACCACCCCCACGACCTGCTCGCCAATGCTACCTAACGCCTCCTGCAGCTTCTTCCCGGACTCGGTCTGCGACTCGGAGACGAGTGCGCGTATTTGCTCGACGAACTGGCCCATCTGGTCGTTCATGATTCTCTGGCGGGCCTCCATCGAGTTGAGCGCCTCGGTTAGGCGCTCGCCCATGGCCTCGACGGCCCCCGACCCCGCCTTGTCGATGTTTGCCACCAGCTGCCGCAGCTGCTCCGTAGTCGATGCCATCCCATCGCTAGTCTGCTGCAAGAGATCCGACAGGCCCCGCATCTGTCCGCCGAACATCTCCTGCATCTGCGAAGAGAAGCTGGCGAGGACGTCCGTAAGCATCTTGTTGACGGCATCGCCTTGGCTGGCGGTCACGTTCTTCACCGCATCGCCGATGTCTTTCATAGGGCCGCCAAGGCCTTCTTTGATGGCGTTGGCGATGTCGCTAGACAGCCGACCCGTGTGTACGGCCGAGGCTTCCACCTGCTGCGCCGTCAGCCCCGTCAGGATTTCCCTGATGTCGGCGACCAACGCATCCTTGATCTGGGCGGCTTGAGTTGCCGAGGTCTCTGCAGCCACGACAAGGCGCTCGAGATACTCCTCGCCGGCGCCAGCGTGGAACATGCTGTCGATGGCTTGACGCAACCCTTCGACCTGACGGTATCTGGCCGTCACCATGGACTTTTCAACCCATGTGAAAACCATCGCCAAGGCGATGGCCGCGCCCGAAACGAAGAAGGCGTGGCCGACCGAATTCACGAGGTTGCGAAGTTGTTCCTGCGCCTGTACTGGGTCTAAGGAGACATCGAAGTGGATGAGGCCCATGATAAGGCCGGAAAAGGTTCC
>Ga0316222_1004218_pt1 | contig 13314 bp, 13 predicted proteins | sample TBH18011metaG_FD_206008 | JGI IMG/M metagenome (GOLD analysis project Ga0316222, IMG submission 206008) | Freshwater microbial communities from Trout Bog Lake, Wisconsin, USA - TBH18011 | ecosystem: Environmental > Aquatic > Freshwater > Lake > Hypolimnion/Profundal zone | place: USA: Wisconsin... | reverse complement strand
CTGCCCGGGCTGCTGCGGCCTATCCCTCAAATCCAGTTCCTTCCAGTGCATCCGCACCCGCTGCTCCAGTCACAACGGCGCAGCGTTCATCCACATCTCTGCGCGGCTTGGTGACGGATGAGACCGGCGCTATTATTCCTGCCGCCGAGGTGGACCTGGTGGACGCCAATGGTACGATCTCCGGCAAGTACAAGTCAGATGGGGCTGGGAACTTCCAGGTGAATGCGCCGCACGCTGGAAAGTTCATGCTGGTCGTGTCCGAGCCGGGATTCAAGACAGTACGAACACTGGTGATAATCGGCATTCCAGCGCCAGCAACTGCTGCCGCAGCCCCGGTGTCGCCGATGCGGATCATTCTTCCTATTGCCGCCGTGGCTACCAATGTCGAAGTGAATGCCGAGAACAATCAGGATCTTACCTCAACGGACGAGAACAGCGACTCTTCAGTTCTCACGACGCAAGACCTCAAAGCTCTGCCGATCTTCGATAACGACTATGTGAGCGCGATGGGCGCATTTCTTGATAGCAACATGAGTGGAACCGGCGGCAGCGGCCTTCTGGTGGATGGTGTGGAGGCAAACCGCGCGACGGTGTCTTCCTCCGCTGTGCAGGAGGTTCAGATCAACCAGGACCCATATTCGGCGCGCTACTACTATCCAGGGCGCGGGCAGATGGAGATCATGACCAAGTCTGCGGCCGAGCACTATCACGGGCAATTCAACTTCTATTTTCGCGATTCGGCAATGAACGCACAAAATGCGCTGGCGCCGTCCAAACCCTTTGAAGAACGCCGGATATATGAGGGGCATACGACCGGGCCCATTCCTCATGCACAAAAGAGCAGCTTCCTCGTCTCGTTCAACCGCGCTGAAGAGGACCGGGACTCCGTGGTCAGCGCCACGATTGCTCCCACATTGAGCAATCCGACAGGTGTATTCCAGGCCAACGTGGCTGCACCCACGCGGGATACCGAGTTCAGCGGACGAACTGGACACCAGTTCGGCGATCAGCACTCCGCTTATGTGCAATATAGTTACGAGGACTGGACGGGCCAGAACCAGGGTGTGGGCGGACAGACCCTGGCCTCGGGCGGGTACAACGCCGAGTACCGCGAAGACGACTTGATGATGCACCTTGACTCGACGCTCTCGGCCGTCTTCCTGAACCAGGTTTCGCTGGTGGGCGAGCATACCTCCAGCCGCAACCAGAACACGGCGGAAGGACCGCGCATCAACTTGCCCGGCGATTTTCTCAGCGGCTCGGCACAGAGCGATGCATTTGGAACCGAGTACAATTTCCGCTTTTCAGACATCGTGAGCTGGACTCGTGGACATCATCTGGTGAAGTATGGTGCCAATGTTCCACACATCAGTAGGCGTGCCTACGACGACCACAATAACGAACTGGGCACATACACATTCGGGCCCACGGTGGCCGCGGACGGTGTAACGGTGTTGCAGACTACCTTCCAGAATTACACCAACAACCTGCCCTCCGCCTACTCGCAAAATACCGGCGTTACGCACTTCATCTATCACCAGCAGGAGATGGGCGCGTTTGTGCAGGACCAGTACAAGATCAACAATCGGCTCTCCATCACGCCGGGCATACGCTATGACTGGCAGAATTTTCTGGCGACGCGGAGGCTGGGAATTTCGCCGCGCTTCTCCTTTGCTTGGGTTCTGGACCCGTCTTCAAAGACCATTGTGCGCGGCGGCGGAGGCATCTACTATGACCGCTTCGGTGGTGGTCCGATGCTGGACCTCGCACGCTACGAGAATGGCCGGAGGCGTTCGGTGCAGGTTTCGCTTACCCCTTCGACCTTGCCGGTTTCAGGCTGTGTCCCGATCAGCAAGTGCATTACTCTGGCCGCCCAGCCGCCTTCGCTGGTGCAGTTGCAGCCGAACGCCAAGATTCCTTACCAGATCCAATACGGCGTTTCGATCGAGCGGCAATTGGGCGAGCGGGCCACCGGCACTATCAGCGTGTACTCGGTACGCGGCATTGACATGTTCCGCTCGCTGGACGTGAATGCACCGACACAGCTGTCGGGCTACAAACAGCGGCCCAATCCGGCCTACGGGCGCATAAGGCAGATGCAGCCCGCTGGCTTTTTTGAAGGCAGCGGGATGGACATCGCCTACCGCGGACGCCTTAACAAGTACTTCACCGGTTTTGGACGGTACACTTGGTCCCACTACGAATCAAACACGGGTGGTATCAGTTGGTATCCGGAAATCCAGACAGACCCGGAAGCTGAGTGGTCCAACTCCGGCTTTGACAAGCGGCACCAGGTGAACTTGTATGCCATGTTTCATCCAGAAGGATTGCTAAATCTGGCGGTGGGCGCTTTTGCCAGCACTGGTTCGCCGTGGACAGTACTTACCGGAACTGACGAATACGGCGACAACCTGTTCAACACCCGGCCAGACGGCGTGCATCGCAACACCAAGACCAACCCGTCGTATGTGGATATGGATGTGCGCTGGGGCCATGACTTTGCTTTTACCGCGAACAAGGCTGACGACGCGCCGAAGGTAGGATTTTCTGTCGGAGCCTTCAACGTTCTAAATCACGTGAACGGCTGGGGCATTGACCAGATCCAGACTTCGCCCTCGTTTGGACAGATTACCGGAGCGTCTCCGGCGCGGCGTATTCAACTGGGAATGCGGTTCCAGTTCTAATGGCCGATCACGCGTCGGCCTGCTTCTATTTGTTACGAACTTTTCCGCTGTCTGCGCGTATGGTTGAGTAAGACATGATGAGGATGCGGAGAGTTCTTTTTGCCTGCCTGTTCGGAACTGCATTGGCGGCTGCACCAGTGTCTGCCCGTGCAGATGAACGGGACATGATTCAATTCGGCAGAAACATCCATGTCACCGCAGACACACCGGTTCACGACGTCGTATGCTTCTTTTGCAGCGTACGCGTTGAGGGCAAAGTCACAGGCGATATTGTTGTCTTCTTCGGAAGCGTGCATCTGGCCGGCGATGCTCAGCATGATGTGGTGAATTTCTTCGGCGACGTTACGGCGGCAGATAATTCCTCCATCGACGCCGACCTCGTCAGCTTCTTCGGTGTAGTGCGACTGGGTGAGAACGTAGTAATAGGCAAGGACCTGCTGGCGATGTTCGGAACGCTACACGCGCCGGCCTCGTTGAGTGTGGGGGAAGACAGGGTTGAGTGGCCAGGGTGGATTGTCTGGGGTCCGTTGCTGGGCATCCTGCTGGTGGTCTTCCTGGTGGTGCGTGAACTGCGTGCATACCGGCGGCGGTTGATCCTGCGAGGCTACAAGTTTCCTCCTAAGCAACCCTAGCCGCCGTGACGCTGTACGCTGAATCCATGAGTGAAATTCCGGTACTGAGTTCGCGCAGGTTGCGCTTCGTTATGCCCGGTGGCAGTGGGCAAGTGGGCCAGATGCTGGCGCGTCATTTGCAGCAGTGCGGACACCATGTGACCGTGCTGACGCGGGGGCCTTATACAGCGGCTTGGCAGACGGTTCACTGGGACGGCTTGAATGAGGGCCCGTGGACCGAGACGTTTGAGGGCGCGGACGTTTGCATTAACCTCTCTGGTAAAAGCGTGAACTGCCGCTATAACGAAATCAATAGACAGGAGATTTATGATTCCCGCGTGGGAACCACACGGCTGCTGAACAGGGTTATTGCTCGCCTGGCCGAGCCGCCGCACTTGTGGCTGAACTCCTCGACTGCATCCATCTATCGCCATGCACTTGATCGGCAGATGGATGAGGCTACGGGCGAGATGGGCGGCTTTGAGCGGATCTCGAAGAGGCGGCACGTACTGGATACGTGGAACTTCTCAGCACGCGTTGCGCAGGACTGGGAGGCTGCTTTCTTTGAGACGGAGACGCCCCGGACACGAAAAGTGGCATTGCGCAGCGGCATGACTTTCAGCCCGACCACCGGAAACGCCTTTGCGGTTTTGTCGAACCTGGTGCGAGCCGGATTGGGTGGAACAATGGGCAATGGAAGGCAGTACGTCTCATGGATTCATCAGGCTGATTTTGCGCGGGCGGTGGAGTTCCTGATCGACCATGAGGAGATAGCAGGAGCGGTGAACCTGACCGCGCCCAAACCGCTGCCAAATCGCGCGTTTATGGAGGCGCTGCGCGATGCGTGGGAGATGCCGAATGGAGTGCCTGCGCCGTGGCCGCTGCTGCAGATTGGCGCGTGGCTCATGCGCACCGAGTCGGAGTTGGTGATGAAAAGCCGGTGCGTGGTTCCGCAGAGACTGCTCGATGCGGGATTCACGTTCCAGTTTCCTGAGTGGCCTCAAGCCGCAGAGGACCTGGTGCGGCAATGGCGGCGGCGAAACGACTGAGTGCCCGCTTCACCCCACTGATTGCAGTTGTGCTGTCTCATCCTCTCCGCAGAATGGCCGGAAAGAAAAGGGGCCCCGAAGTGGGTGCTTATAGTAAGAAATAGAGAGGCACGGCGAGGACGGCAGCCGGGCAGCCGATCAGGAGATCGGCGTCACATTGCGGCTATTCGATAATCATGCGGTTAGCAACTAGGGCGGCAAAGCGGGGTTTAATTATCTATGAGATTCATTTGCCGGGGTTTGGCGTTATGGTTGGCGCTGTCCGTTACCCTGTTTATGGCGGCGCAAACCCCGAGGTATCGGCCGCGCACGAACTCTGAGAATCTTCAACTTCAGGTGGAGCAACTGTTTGCGCTGGCCAACCGTGACCGTGCCCAGGCAGGAGCAGGCAACCTGCGCTGGGACCCCGCGCTGTCCGCCGCCGCTTTGGAGCATTGCCGCCGGATGTCCGCAGAAGGCCCTATCGCCCACCGTTACGCTGGAGAACTGGACTTGGCCGCCCGCACCGCGCAGGCTGGCGCACACTTTAGTCTGATTGAAGAGAACGTGGCCGTCGGGCCTTCGGCACCTGTTATTCACGACGAGTGGATGCACTCTCCCGGACACCGGACGAACCTGCTGAATCCTGAGGTGGATCGGGTGGGAGTGGCGGTTGTCGCAGGGAATGGCGCGTACTACGCCGTGGCCGACTACGCGCGCGGGGTGCAACCGCTCACGGTGGCACAGGTAGAGTTTCGTATTTCCGCGCTGGTGCGGACTAGCGGAGTTTCGGTACTCAGCGACACGGCGCAGGCGCGCGCCGCCTGCGCCGTGGAGCACGGGTTCGGCGGCTCGGCGGGGAGGCTGCATCCGCGCTTTGTGATGCGCTGGCAGGGCGCGGACCTGACCCGTCTGCCCCAGTCGCTGGAAGATCGGCTGGCTTCAGGCCACTATCGCAGCGCTGCCGTGGGCAATTGCGCGCCACAGGGCGAGGAGGGCTCTTTCACAGCCTTCCGGATTGCGGTTCTGCTCTATGAGTGACGAGCAGAGCGCCGCAACGCTTATCCGAAAGACTGGTACTTCTTCCAAAACTCCGGCCAGGGCAGTATCGGGCTTGCGCAGAGGAAGATGTCGGGGTGGTACTGGCTCTCTTCATTGCGCAGGACGGCGGTGTTGCCGTTATGCCCGGCCAACAGGCATCCGGTAAAGATCTGATTTATCGAGTCAGAGGAGACGCCTACCACGATCAACGTGGTAGGCGGCGGTTGCGGGTAACCGCGTAGCCATGCCGAGTTGGTGAGGCTGATTGGCGGCGGCAGGTGGTAGGTGGGGCCGAGCATCTCAATGGCGCCTTGTTCGCCGTAGTTACCCACGACGATGCCAAGGCTGGCCTGCTGGCTGGGGGCGAGGGAGTCGCGGATGCCGGCGACCGTGGCGACCATTTGGGGCCAGCCGATCTCCTCGCGGAGGTCCCCGTTGCGCTGGAGCGCGAAGTCGCAGAGCGGACCGCTGGACTGGAGCGGCAGAACCAGGGCGCAGATATAGGCTGCGACGAGAGCGAATGCCGTGAAATAGGCGGCTTCCGCGGCCCGGCGACCTGTCCGCGGAAGGGAACGGCGACCCTGCTCGGCCATGGCCGCGCCCATGGCCAGCAGCATTGGGTAGGCGGCAGCCATGTAATAGCCACGGCCCTTGCCAAAGCAGAAGAGTGCCAGCGGAACCAGGTACATCCAGGCAAGCACCCGGTATCGGCGGCTGCGCAGATAGCCAACAAGGCCAGCCAGCCAAAGAGGCGCAGCGGCCAGATTTACGCAGATCAGGAATTGGTCTTTCAGGAACCCACTGGCACGGCCTTCTCCTACGTCGCGCTGGTGGATGTCTTGGAGAAACTGGTAGGAGATGAAGTGGTGGCGCAACAGCCAGAGGAAGTTGGGCAGGAAGATGAGCAGCGCCAGTGCGATACCGCTCCAAAACCAGCGACTTTTGAAAGAACAGCGCGCGCCGGTTAGCGCCAGTCCGCCGAGGATTCCTGCGATGTAAAAGAGGATGGAGTACTTGGTGAGCAGTCCCAGCCCCACCACAATGCCGTTGGCCAGCCACCAGCGCTGGTTCTCTGTCCGCAGCAGGCGGATGGTGAAGTACGCAATCAGTACCCACCAGAGGAAGTCGAACGATGTGTACTGGAACTCCGTGCCATTGAAGAGCGGCAGGGGCGACAGCGCAACCGCAAGGGCGGCAGTGACCTGCCAAGCGGTTGCCGCCGAACTCTTTTGCCATCAGCCCGGTTACAAAGATGGCCGTTGCCTGTGCCAGAACCGAGAACAGCCGTAGTCCAACCAAGGAGAGGCCGAAAAGTTCAAGGCCGATGCGCTCTATGAACGGCGTCAGCGGGGGATAAGCTACAAAGCCCCAGTCGAGATGGCGCGCATCGCTGAGGAACTGAAATTCATCACGGTGGAAGCCGTAGCGGCCGTTGGTGCCCAGGTGAACCAGCGCAACAACAGCCGCAATCGCGAGGAGGATTGCGCGATCTGCCCAGTCGCGACTGGGTGCGGAAGGAACCTTACGGGCAACTGCGGGCAAACTGACCTCCTTGCGGTCCTGATCGAGTTTATGTTGCCAGGTGGTCCCCAGTTCCCTGGGCTCTCTCCATGGGGGAGGGAACCAGGACCGAGGCCATTCCGGCAGCGGTTGCGGCCTGGATGCCAAGGTCAGTGTCCTCAAATACGAGACAGTCTTTCGGTGCCACGCCGAGTCGAGCGGCGGCGATGAGAAAGGGGTCTGGAGCCGGCTTGCTTTTTTCGTAGTCTTCCGCGCCAACGATGGCTTCAAACTTGTCAAGTAGGTGCAGGGCGGTGAGGGAGCTCACGACTGAGTTGCGCCTGCCGCCTGAAACCACGGCGAAGGGGATGCGACCGTGCTGGGCCTCAATGTGCTCAAGCACCTCAGGGACGGCCTTTAGTTGCGGCAACTGGTCGAAGTAAAGGCCCTCTTTACGAACGCCCAGCTCTTCGACGGGCATTGCGAGGCCGTTCATCTGGTTCAGCGTGGAGATGATCTCATCCACAGGCTTGCCGCCCCAGGAATAGAAGAGTGCCTCATCGAACTCGCAACCCCACTCTCCGAGCGCCTTCTTCCAGGCGATGTAATGTAACGGCATGGAGTCGGCGATGGTGCCGTCACAGTCGAACAGGTAGGCTTGAAACGGGCCTGGGGGCAGTTTGAGTTTCATGCGAAAAGGTAACTCCTTCTTGTTATTTAGATCGTGTATGGCGTGAGCTTAAGTTGCTATTTGGATGTGGTTGTTACGCTATCGTGCGCAGCACAGCCGCCCTCGCCGGGTTTGGTGGGCTCCATACGGAGCGCGTTGTTAAAGCGGTTGAAGTAGTTGAACAGGCCGATGGCGCAGAGCAGCTCCACGATCTCGCCTTCAGAGAAGAAGCTGCGCAGTTCGGCGAATTGATCGTCGCTTATGGCGTGGGCGTCGCGGGTGACGCTCTCAGCGAGCTGCAGCGCGGCCTTTTCGGCGGGAGTAAAGTCCTCACGTGTGGACCACTGGGCAAGGTGTGACAACTGCTCGTCGCTCCAGCCCAGATTCTTGGCGAGGATGGTGTGGCTGGCCAGGCAATAAGGCGTCTCGTTGACTTGGCTGGTGCGCACGATGATCAATTCCTTGAGTTTGGTGGACACGGTGCCGGTGCTGAGAACGGCTCCGAAGTGTGCCTGCATGGTGGCGAAGATCTCTGGCCGGTGCGCCATCACGCGGAACATGTTGGGAACGTTGCCTCGCTGGGCAAACGCCCTGTCGTAAAGCGCCGCAATCTCCGGGGTCACTTCGGTTCGGTCAAGCCTGGAAATCCTGGACATGGGGAACTCTCCTGAATCCAGCCTACTGTATGGCTGTGAGACGTCAGGCCGACTGGGTGCTGTACCTGTGGAAGGGAGGGGACTGGCGGCCATTTTTTGACGCACATCGAAGTCTCTGCTACCTTGATAGAGGAGATTTCATTATTAGACACTCCTCAGTAGCTCAATGGCAGAGCATTCGGCTGTTAACCGAAGGGTTGTAGGTTCGAGTCCTACCTGAGGAGCCAATAAATCAATAACTTACAGCATTTTTATTTGCTTCCATCCCCACGCAACCCTATAAATTCTAGACCGCTACCGCCTGAGGCTATGGCTGGGCTGTCACCATTTGTGCGACCTTGGAGTTTACCTTCTGCTTGGCTCTCAAGCTTGTATTTCCGAGCTCGTGTTTGGCGCCCTCGCGCAGATGTGAATCAACCATTCCGCCAGGTCTTCACTCGACTCCTTGGAACACTTAGCCCAAAATCATCCTCGAACGGTTCAGTCGGCCATCCCCAAACGAGAATCTGAATCATCAGGATCAGGGTAGCTGATCCTGCCCATCAACTGAAGGAAATAGGGATCATTGCGGAGCGGCGCGAGGACGGGGTCAGAGCGGAATCCAAGACTCCAGACTGAACCGTCTTTATAGGACTTATCGAGCCACTCCACTGCATTCTGGTGCTCTTTCAGGCCCAGATAGACGAGGGCCACTGCGTACGGCTCTCGGCTGCTCTTCGATCTCCTTGTATCGGTCAAAATATCCAGAATCTCCCTTGCTCTTTTTACCTCGCCAGACAACGCGTAAGCGTATCCAACTGCCCCAACGAGTGCATCGTGATGTGGAGATTCTGCGGCCAAGTGTTCCATGCGAGGAAGTTGCGCTTTCATTTCGCCAAGGTGGACCAAGGCCAAGGCCTCCACTGCGTCCACTAAAGGCCCGGACCGGATGCTCGCCCGCACCTGATCCACCAATTCGAGCGCGTGAGAATATTCGCCCGCCATATATTCGCTTAAGGAATACAACGCCTTCCCAGCAGTGCTGAGCGGATACATCTGCGTAAACTTGTCAAGCAATTCAGAAGCTCTTTGAGGCTGCCCTTCGGCGATGCACATCATTGCAAGGCCAACCATGGCACGTGTCGGGGGGAGTTGCATCTTCAATGCATCTTCAAAGCAGCGACGCGCACTCTTCCATTCCCGCTTTGAGACGATTTTCAGCCAGGCCTCAGCCAACCTTCCGTCGGGCAACTCCGGATCGATCTCCAGCGCCCCTCTTAAGGCAGCCTCGGCTGCAGCATAGGCCATCGGAGCGCGCACAACTCCCAGAACGCCCTCTGCAATTAGGCAGCTAGACAATCCTGCAAATGCCTCTGCGTTTCCAGGATTCAGATCGATTGCTTCGCGGAAGTATCCGGCGATTACATTGAGGCTCTTATGCGATAGCCTCTCCCACATCTTGTGACAAAGGGCAACCAAATCGGCCGACCGGGTCCTCGCAATCTCGGGAATCAGGGAGGATTCGAGGGTTAGCTTCCTCGCAATTAGTTCATCGGGAAAGTCCGGGACACGAGACACTGCGGGAGCGCCGAACTCAGGAAAGAGATCTCCTGCAATCCGGCCCCGATTCATCATCCATTCATCTAATTCGTTGCTGTAGGCAAAGACAGACCCCTTGCTGGTGCCAAGCCGGTAAATTGGCAGACCATACTCTGAGTGCCAGCGCTGCACAGTGCGAGCGCTTCGGCCAAGATATTGAGCAATGCCTTTCCAGGAATCCAGCCTCTGCTGCAATCCCGGTCTTTCAGGTCTAGTTGGCTTCACCACGACCACCTCAGGGTTCGAATGCAGGGGCCCGGGATCACCCAAAATCATAACTGCCGACCTCTACGAGCTAGTTTCCGCCATATGCAGGTCGATCTTTGGCATTGGGGCTGGCGTGTTGATCGTCAACCCCGAGGTATCAATGCAAGTGAGAATTTCGTTGGTAGTTTTCTAGCGGCTCAGGACAACTCCCAAACCACGCCCTCGATGCACGCTGCATAAAAGAACTTTCTACGAATCCGATCCACGCAGCAGAATTGGCGCCCGTCGGTAACGGTTCTGGATAGGAGCAAAGAAGAGTAGCACGACCGCAATCTATATGCATTACATGTGTCATACGCACTCCAATGGGGTTGGTCCTCGGTTTCAGCTAAGGCCCACAGAATATGAATTGCAGGATGGACCATTTCAGCGGGGCTTCTCAACCCTCCTGAATCCCAAACAAGAATGTGACAGTTGGGCTATCGGTCAAAACCTCTGGAGAACCTTTTTGTGTCGCAATATTACACCAATATGGCAAAGCTTTGACAACCCTCACATCTAAGCTTCGGAATAGAATATATTCACAATTCCAAGCACCTAAGTTTGCGGTCAACTGTTCGTTATTGTACAAGTGGTAAACACCGCGACTGGGGCCACTGGCTTAGCTCCAGATATGAGGCCAAGTCACCAAAGCGAAGCTTTGCTCTGCAACCAAATGGACAACTAGCATTTTTGTAATGCCATAGAGAAAGCGACAACTCGTCCTAGCATCTTGGACTCGGATAACTCATTGGCCATTTGGTGGATATGACAATATCTTGAACGTGGTAGACAGATAGTTTGTGGTTTACACAGTACCAAGCTACGAGTGCTCGGTGATCAGGCTTCTTTATGTATACCTAATCGAGTTTTCCTGTCGACATGGGAGAGTGCGCATCTCTGGAAGAACAGCAAGCGCGTGAAAGTCCGGCAGCCCTTGTTTACGTCGTACCTGGTGCCTCTATTCACTTCGCCGGCGTTTAACGGCGGTTGGGTCGCACAGTGTTGTGGGCGTCATCGGCAATAGCCACGGCTCTATCTCGATGCCTCACTCGGAAATCTACTCCTTATGATTTGACTTCTGTATGTAACGAGTTGCGCCGCCCTCAGGCACGTTGTTGGCCACAATGCTGCGTCGGTTGCGCGCGATCCAGGGAGTGCAAGGGGTAATGGTAAAGAAAGACCAGCGCCTCAAGTTCATTGTGACACTCGAACTAATCGGCCAGCACGCCGAGTCAAAAGTGAATTCCAGCGAACTGGAGAATTTCTCAAGTTAGATATTGAAGGTACCAAACGACACCATAGTAAGAATCGGATCCGTCAGTCTGCGCTTTCAAGCATTGTGGAACATTTCACCCGCAACCTCAAGCCCAACTAAGTGACGTGTTTCCCTCGTTACCAACTGAGCGGCAAATCGGAATCTCAATGGAGCTCTTTCTTAGATTCTCCGGTATCTCAAGGTGTCTCATGCACGCAACCGCGAACCTGTTCTCTCGGATGGCGCATCACGAAGCCGTTGAAAGCGAGCCGATGAATCCTGCCAACTACGAAGAACTGGCAAACTGTATCTACCTGGACAGCTTTTCAAATGGGAGCAAGGAGCGCCCTCTGCGACGGGCACGCTGCCTTCTTTCAAGAACTGGTCAATTTCGGTCTTGCCTGGAGAAACACAGGTACCGTTCGCAGAGCGGCTGTGGTGCTGCTTTGCAACGGTCGGATTCAACGCCCACTCTCTAAATCAGATGGGATCATGCGCCCGTTCCCCAGAACATTGGGACGAGACGGCAAGAGCGGAATGCTGTCGTGGAATCCTCAGATATGCGCTGCGGCAAGAGCGTTCCGCACCAGCCTTTGTAATGCACGATCACTCGCTCTCAATCTTCTTCTCCAACAGGATCGGCGCAAGTCGGTCAATTGTTCGGTCTGCTGAAGCGCCGGGCAAGACACTTGCCGAAGTCACATCATCGAGTTATCGCCTGATCTCAACGGCATAATTTGCAGACAGTACCCCGCCCCGAACGACATCAATAAAAGAAAAGGCAATTTGAGCCGAAAGTTAAGCACCCCTTGTTTCCCGGAATATCTCACCCCAGGAGCAAACCATGCGTATCAGTCCGTGGCATGTACTACATGTGAATCCAAATCATGAAAAGCGCGTTGCACAACATCTAATTGTGCGTTCAATTGAGCATTATCTCCCCCTTTATACTCAGCGCGTAAGGTGGACAGACCGAACGGTGGTTGCGGAACGCCCGCTGTTCTCAGGGTATGTTTTTGCACGCTTCGCGCCCCAGAGCCGGATAACCGTAATCTCCACCCCTGGCGTGCTTCGCCTTCTGGGAGATGAAGAACGCGACTTGGTCAGTGGTGAAGAACTTGACAAGATTCGTGAAGGACTGGCAAACGGGCTGCTTCTGCGGCCCCATGGCAGCTTTGAAGTGGGAGCCCGTGTGCGGGTACGTGATGGCGTCTTCGCTGGAGTCGAGGGTGTGGTAACTGAATTCCGTCATCAGTGTCGAGTTATCATTTCCCTCTCTGGGATCCGCCAGTACTTCTCTCTTGAGGTAGCACTTGACGAACTCCAGATTCTCGATAAGGCAACTGCCAAGCCGGGACTCAAGCCGATACCAGCTTTTGGCTATTGATTTGGAGCCTGAATCATCAGAGACTGCGCTCTATAGAGAAAGCGATGGAATCACCGCCGGAACATACAGCGTGCGCCTAGTCTCGACCCACCCGCGTGGGGCTGAGGGTGAAACTTCCTCGGCCTACTCACCGCTACGTGCCGATGAAGCGCGGCTTCGTCTATCTGGCTGTGGTAGTCGATTGGTTCAGTCGCCGCGTATTGGCCTGTAGGCTGTCAAGCACCATGGAGACTGGCTTCTGCACCGAGGCGCTTGGGGAAGCCCTTTCCTGGAAGGAACAACTGGAGACATTCAACACGAACCAGGGCAACTAGTTTGCTAGTGAAACCTTCACCGGCGGCTCAAGCAAGAAGACATCCAAATCAGGATGGACGAGAAGGGCCGCTGGTATGACATCGTGTTTGTGAAACGCATCTGGAAGTCCATCAAGTACGAAGTGGTCTTCCTGCATGCCTACGCCTCGGGCTAGCGAGGCCGGAACCTCTATCGGCCGCTATCTAGAGTTCTATAACTCGTGCGGGCACAACTGCAGGCTCAAACGCAAACGACCGATGAGGTAAATTGTCACCGTCAGTCGGAATCAATGGCAGCCTGAAAACAAGAACTTCCACTTAAAGAAAGCGCAAAAGTTATTCGAACTACGGTGAGCGCCTCT
>Ga0316222_1004216_pt1 | contig 13327 bp, 7 predicted proteins | sample TBH18011metaG_FD_206008 | JGI IMG/M metagenome (GOLD analysis project Ga0316222, IMG submission 206008) | Freshwater microbial communities from Trout Bog Lake, Wisconsin, USA - TBH18011 | ecosystem: Environmental > Aquatic > Freshwater > Lake > Hypolimnion/Profundal zone | place: USA: Wisconsin... | reverse complement strand
CAACTGCGTCAGCGCGGAACTGTTGCGCTGGCGGGTCAGTCCCAAAATGATTTGTCCCCAGATGCGCGTGTAATATTTTTCACCCACATGGGAACGCCACCGATAGGTTTCATCAAAGCCGATGAAGAATGTTTGTCCCAATCCATAAGGCTGGAGCGCCATGACCGGCATGAAGCCGGAGCGGTTGGCGCGGGCGGGCGTCGGATCGGCCAGCAACACCTGGGCACCGGGCCGGGCCTTGGCCACCCACGCGGTCCAGTTCACCGGCGGAAATTTGCCCCAGATGGCGGCGTTCTCCTGCGCGTCCTGCGAAAGCTGCAGCATCGGCGATGCCTCGCCGGCGGGAGTCAGTTTCAACGACACCGCTTCGGGATAGCGCTGGGAAATTTCGCCCTTGGTTTCCACCGGCAACAGCGCCTCCAGCGGCGTGCCCTGATACGCGTTGGGATCAAATTTCGGGCCCGCAAGAAAAATCAGGCTGCCGCCCTGCCCGCTCACCCAGTCGTTGAAAAATTTCATCCGCGTGGCGCCGAGTTCCGCCGGGTCAACGTCGCCAATGATGACCAGGTCGTTGGTCTGCAAGGTTTCCTTGTCGTCGGGCAGCCGCGCAAGAAACGGCGAGTCGGCCGCCGGGTCATCATCCCGGTCGCCCTTGAGCAAAATGGTCTTGAGCTGGATGCGCCGGTCGCGTTGCAGCGTCGTGAGCAGGTATTGGTAATCCCAGCGCGGCTCATCCTCGATCAGCAGGACCTTAATCTTGTCGTCGGTGATGCGCACGCGCGTGGCGGCGGTGTTGTTTTCCTTGACCGCCTCTTCCGGCAGCGGCGGCACACAGGCTTCGAGCCTGGCTTCGCCGACAACGTCCGGCGTGTAGCCCAGCGTGAGTTCCTGCTCGCCGTCGGCGCGGAACTCAATTGGCTGTTCATCCACGATTTTGCCGTTGGCCTTGAGCTGGACTTTGGCGCTTTTGCCCACCATGCCTTCGGTGCGAATGTGAATCACCGCCTGCAGCCGCTCCTTCACATTGGCAACCCGTGGTGCGTTCAACTCGGAAACGATGATGTCCTGCGGCGTGGTCACGCCCACGCCATAAATGAAAAGCGGCACGTTGTCCTGCTTGGCCATGCCGGCGGCTTCCAACGGCGAGGAGCCGGTGTTGTTGCCGCCGTCGGTGATGAGCAGCACGCCGGACAGCGGCTGGCCGCGCTGTTGATCCAGCAAATCGCGCAGGCCGTCGCCTACCGCCGTGAGGTTTTCAGTCGCGTGCAGGGCGCTGAAAAAAACCGTGGCGTCGTCCGTGGTCAACTGGCTGCCGGCGCGCGGCGCGAGATTTCCCAGCGGCGCGAGCTTGCGGCCAAAACCATAAACCTCAAGATCCGCGTTGGCGTAAAGCCGCGGCCACAGGTTCAGCCGCGAATTTTCGGCAACATCCTCGAGCACCTGCCAGCGCGAAACATTTTTTTGAGATTCCGCCGCGCCCGATTGTTTTAATCCGCCAGCGGGATCTATCGTTCCTTCAGCCATTGCGAGCCGGGCCAGGTCGTCCGCCGTGGTGCGGTGATCCGCGAGCCCCATGCTCTGGGTCAAATCCAGCAGCACCAGCAGCGGACGCCGGACGGTTTCCTCGATGGTTATCAGCAACACCGGTCGCACCAGCAGCACCAGCAGAAGCCCGAGCAGAAGGCTGCGCAGGGCGATGAGCGCCACGCGTTGGAAACGGGAAAGTCCCGGCGCATAAACCCGGTAGCTCCACGCCACCGCCGCCGCCAGAAAAACAAAAATAAAAAACGCCCAGCCCCAGCTCAAGCCTTCGTTGACCAGAGAATATTGCGACGCACCGGCGGGCAGTTTCACCCCGGGCGCCAGAATATGGAGAAGAAATTTGAGCATGGGCGGATGCGTCTATTTTGACTGGCTGAAGCGGTGCGCCAGCGCGGTTTCGACCAGCGCCAGCAGCAGCGCCGCCAGCACCAGCGGATACCAGATTTCCGGGCCGGGCACGCGCAGTGATTTGGTCTTCGGCGTTTCGTTCATGTTGCCGACGGGCTGGGCGGCCGGTTCGGAAATCGCCAGCAACGGGGCGATGGCCGACTTGGGTTCCTGCGTCAAATCGGATTCCGCCGGATCCGGCTGCACGGCAAAAACGACCTTGGGTTTCGGCTCGTCGCCGATAAAAAGTTGATAAGAGCCGCCCAGATCCGTGTCCGAATAACGCAGCACGGCGGATCGTTCACCGGCTTCAACCGAACCGACGATGCGGCGTTCCTTCGCGCCGGGCGTTATGACGGAAAAATTCCGGCCGGCATATTCTGAACCGACCTCAAAGGCAAATGACTGTCCCGGCACCAGATCAAGTTTTCCGCCGGAGCCGCTCGCGGCGTAAGCCATGATCCGCATCAGCAGCGGCACAAACGCCGGATGCACCGGCAGCGTGCCCCAGTCCGTGGTGGCCGTGCTGCTGAAGAGAAAAACTTTGCCTTTGCCGACCGGCTGCACGACCACCGCCGGTTCGCCGTCCGCATATTTGACGACCACCTGCGCCGGCGAACTGGCGCCCGCCTTCAGCGTCAGCGGAAAATATTTCGAGACGCGCACCGAACCGAGGTTGCCCGACTCGGGATCATTCCAGAGCGCGGTCACGGGATGCTGGTAATCGCGGCTCTGCCAGCCGAGGGTTTTATTTGGTGTCGAGGGTTCCTGCGCCGGCCCCAGCGTCGCCGGCAGGAGGGCGCTCAAATCGGTATTGCTGTTGAAATAATTGAGATCAGTTGCCGGCCCGGGGAAAACCACAAGCGCCCCGCCGTTCTCGACATACTGTTGCAGATTTTTTGCGCCGAGCGGATTGAGCTGCGGAACGTTGCTGAGAAAAACCATTTCGTATTGGCTGATGGCGGTGCTGTCGAGGTCATTGACCTGCCCCACTGTTGCCTTCAGGAAATACTGGTCAACCTCGTCGGGGCGAACCGGCACCAGCGCCTGCCGGAGAAAAAAACCATCGCGGGCGGTGGGTTCAGGATTGACCGTTCCCTCGACGATCAGGGCGCGAACCTGTTCGAGCACCAGCAGCGCCACGGAACGCTGGTTGTCCGCCGGCATGCGGTCGCCGGGAATGCTGGCGGTGATGCTGTGGTAGCCGGGTTCGCGAAATCGGACGAAGAGATTCACCACCTTCGACGCGCCAGGGTCAAGCTGGTCAATCATGCCTTGGTCTTGCGGCGCTTCACCGTCCACCGCCAGCTTGACGGGAATATTTTGCACGGACGATTTGCCAAAGTTGCTGACCCGGATTGCGCAGCGCAATGGCAGGTTGACGACAGACACCGTGCCGATTGTTTCCAAACCCGACACGGCCACGTTGTCCTCGCCTTTTTCGCCGACGACGATGAAGTGCATCGCGATGTCCTTCTGATGTTCGTCCCGCAACTGCCGGATTTTTTCGATTTCGCTCCACGCCGGCAACTGGCTGTCGGTCAGGACAAAAATTTCGCGGCGGCCCGCCGCCGATTGCAAAAGATCCACCGCCTGCTTTATGCCGGGATAAAGATCGGTGCCGCGATCCGTGAGGACGGACTGCTTCAAGGTCCGGCGCAGAACGGAAAGATCCAGGGTCGGTTTCGGGACCACCGCCTTGACGCGGTCGGAAACCAGAAAGAGCGCGCCAGCCGAGCCGGGAGCCAGTTGGGAAATAATCCCGTCAACCATCGTCTTGGCCTGATCGAAACGAGTCTGCACGCCGTCGCTTTGACCCATGCTTTCCGAGTCATCCAGCAGGATCACCGCCGTCGTGGCCTCGCGCCCGGCCTGCGGGCCGGACGCATTCACAAGAAAAGCGGGCCGCGCAAAAATCAAGACCAGCAGCACCACCAGCAAACTGCGGAGCACCAGCAGCAAAATATCTTCGGCCCGGATGCGCCGGCGATTTTTTTGCACGCTCTCGAACAGAAACCGGTTGGCCGCCCAGCGGATCCGCCGCAGTTGCGGCTTGCTCAACAAATGGATCAGCACCGGCAGGCCGACGGCCAGCAGACCAAACAGGATGGCGGGATTGAGAAAGGTCATCGCGCGCAGACCTTGTGGCGAAACACGAGATAGCCGCTCAAGGTTTCCGCCAGTGAATGACCCGTGTTTGCCAAAACGTAATGGCTTCCCGCCCGGTCGCAGGCCTGGCGCATGCGGAGGCGCATGGCGTTGACCGCCGCGAGATAACTTTTGCGGATGTCGGCGGGATTGGTTTCGAGCGTCGCCGCGCCCTCCAAGCCCTTGAACTCGACCCGGCCTTTGAAGGGAAATTCCATTTCATCCGGATCCAGCACCTGAAAAACAATCACCTCGTGCCCGTTAAAACGGAGCTGTTGCAGGCCGCGCTCGAAACCTTCCTCGTCGTCATAGAGATCGCTCAAGACAATGACGATGCCCTTCGCCTTGACCTTGCGCGCAAGATTGGACATGGCCGCGCCGAGGTTGGTTTTCTCCGTGGCCTCAAAGGCCGCCAGCCGGTTCATGATGTGATGAATTTTTCCAAGATGGTTTGTCCTCGGAATGGACTCGCGGGCCTGCGTGTCAAAAACCTCCAAGGACACCGCGTCTCGCTGGAGCAAAACCAAGTATGCGAGGCACGCGGCCAGCGCCTTGGCATAATGCAGCTTGGTGATTTTGTCCGAGCCGTAGGTCATGGATTCGCTGCCGTCTACAAGCAGATGCACGACGAAGTTGGTGTCCTGCTCATACTGCTTGATGTAGTAGCGGTCGGTGCGGCCCAGCACTTTCCAGTCGAGGTGGCGCGGGTCGTCGCCGGTCGTGTATTCGCGGTGCTGGGCGAACTCGATGGCGAAACCCTTGAAAGGCGAACGATGTTCGCCCACGCGGTAGCCCTCGACCACGCTGCGGGCGAGGATGCCCAAGCTTTCGCCGCGGGCAATCGCGACCGGATCCAGATACGATTGAGAATGAGGTTCCGCCATGGCTGCAATCCCGCGCGCGGGTTTAGGTCAGGTTAACGGCTCGTCCTGGGGAATTTTCTCCAAAATCATGCGGATGATGTCGTCGGTGGAAATGCCTTCGCTCTGGGCGGTGAAATTGACGGCCATGCGGTGCCGCATGACGGCCGGCGCGACCGCCGCGACGTTGGCGCAACTCACATAGACCTGCCCCTGCATCAAGGCATGAGCCTTCGCGGCCATGATAAGTCCCAGGCTCGCCCGCGGGCCGGCGCCGAAGCTGAGGTATTGGTTGCAGCAATCCAGCGCCTCCGGGGTTTTCGGGCGCGTGCAGCCGGCAATTTTTTGCGCGTAGCGATAGACGTGTTCGCTGACCGGAATCAGCTTCACCGTTTCCTGAATGAAAAGAATCTGCTCGGCGGTGAGCACCGGCTGCGGCACTTCTCCCGGCTGTCCCGTTCCCATGCGCATGATTTGTAGTTCCTCGTCCGCGCTCGGATAACCGACATGAATCAAAAACATGAACCGGTCCAACTGCGCTTCCGGCAACGGATAAGTGCCTTCCTGCTCCAGCGGATTTTGCGTCGCCAGCACGAAGAATGGCTGCGGCAGCTTGTGTGTCACGCCGCCCACGGTGACGCGCCGCTCCTGCATCGCCTCCAGCATGGCGGCCTGCGTCTTGGGCGGCGTGCGGTTGATTTCGTCCGCCAGCACGATGTTGGCAAAAATCGGGCCGGGCAGAAATTTGAACTGCTTTTCCCCCGTCGTCTGGTCGGAATAAATCACCTCGGTCCCGGTGATGTCGCTCGGCATGAGATCCGGCGTGAACTGGATCCGCTTGAAGGACATTTGCAGCGTCTGCGCCAATGTCGAAATCATCAGCGTCTTGGCCAGACCCGGCACGCCGACGAGAATCGCATGGGAGCGGGTGAAAATGGCGATCAGGATTTCCTGGATCACGTCCGTCTGCCCGACCACGACTTTGCCCAGCTCGCTTTGCACGCTGGCGCAGGCCGTGCGGCAAAACTCCACGGCTTTCAGATGGTCGGCTTCTTCATCAGCTGGTTCAACAGTTGCTTGAGATGGATTCATGGTAATTATTGTTTTATTGCTTAACCTGATGAGGCACCCCCATGACGCCGCTCAGGCCAGGCTTGTTGGAAAATGAGTTTGAGTTTACGGCTGCTCAATTGTGTTGGCTCTCTGGACATGGACGAAATCGTAAAATAGACGGTTACAATAATTGACTAACCTGTAAAATAAGCGATTACAAAAAACTTGCATCGCTACTGGTCAGCCCGGATCAGCGGGTATCAGCAGCAAGGTTATTATTCCGCCGTTGGCCGGAAAATTCCTCTGGCCGAGTTGACCGATTATTTGCGTCTGGTTCCGGCAACAGAATAAGCCGGCCACCCGGCAACCGGCCTTGGCGCAGTCTATTTCAGAAAATCGTTCAGCGCCTTTTCCAGTTCCTGAAAGGTTTCTTCCAAGCGCAGCACGAGCGGGGACATTTTCTGCCAGTCCAAGTCGAAAGAATAGGCGTTGCGGAACACCTGACGGAAACGCAGGTATTCATTCAACGTGTCATGGAGACCTTCCGACAGCAACGCTGGCAAACACTTGTTGGGCAAGAACCCTCTTCTCTTGATGAGAACCCGAAACAGCGATTTCACCCGCGTTTCTAGCGGTTAAAATCCAACTTTGGAACGGTTCGAGCCAATCGGCGCGGCCTTTCAATAGCGCGTCGCTTTGCTCTTCCAAAGATTTTTTTCGGCTCATTCCTTTGGACTTCTCCGCGACGTAAGTTTCGCGGTCGATCAATTCATCCAAGTTCCGCATTTTCATTTTCAAGCCTTGAATTGCATTACGGCCTCAATACAACGCCCACATATTGTTGAATGATCGAGGTTCTTGCCAATGTCTGTTTCCCAATGCCAGCAGCGTTCGCATTTTTGGCCGTCGGCTTTGGAAACAATGACTACAGCTTCCTTTTCATGACCAGCTTTAATGTCGAGTTGCGAAATGTTTACCAACTCCTTTAGCAAATGTGAGTGAATGTTTTGATCCCAGTTTGGATGAGGATTTGATCGCGAAAAATTAAGATGGGAATTAGCAGTCTGTGGGCCACAATCAAATTGAAACAACTCATCTGGATTGCCGATAGTTATTTTTGCTTCGAGTGATTTTCCAATTTCTTTTGCTGTGCGCGATTTTTCAAGATACGGCAAAAGCAATTCCCGCATTTTGAACAACGCTCCCCAAACATATTCTTCAACTTCAGAACGTTGAAAATTCACAACCTTGAATTCGCTTTCATGCACCGAGCCGGTCGGTTTGCCGGGAATAAATTCCCACGCTTCGTCGGCCGTGAAGGCCAAAATCGGCGCGAGCATCTGGCATAGGCCGGTCACCAGCCGGTGCAGCGCGGTCTGCGTGGAGCGGCGGCGCGGCGAATTCGCGGCGTCGGTGTAGAGCCGGTCCTTGATGACGTCGTGATAGACCGACGAGAGTTCCACGGCGATGAACTGGCTGAGCTTTTGATAGACGACGTGGAATTCGTATTGGTCGTAGGCGGCGAGAACTTCGGCTTCGAGCTTCGCGAATTCGCCGAGTATCCAGCGGTCGAGGCCGGTCAGTTTTTCGTCGGGCACGGAATGTTTCGCCGGATCAAAATCGTAAAGGTTCGAGAGCTGGTAGCGCAGCGCGTTGCGGATGCCGCGATAGGTCTCGCCGACTTTGTTGATGCGTTCCTCGCTCACGACGATGTCGCTGCGGTAATCCTGCGACGCCACCCACAGCCGCACGACGTCCGCGCCGTATTTTTTGACGTAGGCTTCGGCAGTCTGCGGTTTCTCGTAGCCGCCCTGCTTGCTCTTGGAAATTTTTTCGCGGTCGGCATCTACCATGAAGCCATGCGTCAAAACAGTCTTGAACGGCGCCGCGCCGTTGCCGGCGAGCGAGAGCAGCAGCGATGATTGAAACCAGCCGCGATGCTGGTCGCTGCCTTCAAGATAAACGTCGGCCTGCCAGACTTCAGCACCGGTCTTGCCAGCGTGCTGCAATTCCTGCCGTTGTTTCAAAACGGCGCGCGAGGACGAGCCGGAATCAATCCACACGTCGAGCGTGTCGTTGGATTTGGCGACGGCTTCAGCACCGGTCCAATTCGCGGGCTTCACGAGCGCCCAGAGTTCGCTCGCAGATTTTTCAAACCAGATGTTTGAACCATGTTTCTCAATGAGGTCGGCGGCGTTGCGGACAATTTGCGCGTCCAGAATGGCATTTCCGTTCGCATCGTAAAATGCGGGGATCGGCACGCCCCAAGTCCGCTGGCGGCTGATGCACCAGTCGGGCCGCGAAACGATTGCGCCGAAAATGCGATTTGAACCCCAGTCGGGAATCCATTTAACTTCTTCCGTCACGGCAATCATTGCTCTTACGCGCAAACCTCCTTCTTTTTCTGTTTCAAAATCCAATTCCATCGGAAGGGAATTGAACCAGCCAGGCTTGTTCGTAACTTCTTCGAAAAGTTTTTTCCATTCGTCTTGCGTGTGATCAACCTTGATGAACCATTGATCCATTGCGCGGAAAATGACGGGCGTTTTGCTACGCCAGCAGTGCGGGTAGCTATGATGATAATTTTCCTGGTGCAGCAGCGCGTGGCGAACGCGGAGTTCGTGCAGCACGGCCTCGTTGGCATCGCTTTTGCCGTGTTTTTCCAGGATGGATTTGCCAACCATCTCGGCGGGCATCTGCTGTTCGACCGGCAATTCGTTGGAGTAAGCCAGTGCGCCGTCGTCATTGACGGGCGAGTAAATCGGCAGACCGTTTTGCCGACCGAGATTGTAATCGTCCAAACCGTGACCGGGCGCGATGTGGACGAAGCCTGTTCCTGTGCTGCTTTCAACAAAAGCATCACCCGGCAAGAGTTTTCCGTTTCGATTACAAAAAGGATGTTTGTAAATCTGTTTTAAAAATCGGTCGCCCAATGCAGTTTCCACAGTTTGGTAATCTTGCCATTGGCATTTCTGTGCCACTGTCTCGACCAGACTGGAAAGAACCCAATAAAATTCTGCACCCACTTTTACCAAGGAGTATTCCAGCTTGGAATTGTAAGCGATGGCGAGATTGGCCGGCAACGTCCAAGGAGTCGTCGTCCAGATCAATACAAACGTGGGCTTTTGAGCGGGGTTCTGCTCTTGATATTGATCCATCAAGCCAAATTTCACATACACGCTTTGGCTGACGTGGTCGTGATATTCGACTTCCGCTTCCGCCAGCGCGGTGCGGCAGGGAATGCTCCAATACACCGGTTTTTTGCCGCGATAAACAAAACCCTTCGCGACGATGTCCGCAAACAAACGCAGTTCGTCGGCTTCATATTCCTTGTTCAGCGTGAGATATGGATTTTCCCAGTCGCCAAGAACGCCGAGGCGCTTGAACTGTGTGCGCTGAATATCAATGTATTTGCGGGCGTAAGCTTCACAGGCTTTGCGGATCGTGGCGGCATTAGCGGACGTGTCGCCAGCCTTGCGCATGTCTTGGGAGACTTTGAATTCAATCGGCAGCCCGTGGCAGTCCCAGCCGGGAATGTAGGGGGCGCTTTTGCCGCGCAGGGTCTGATACTTGATGATGATGTCCTTGAGAATCTTGTTCAGCGCGGTGCCGACGTGGACATCGCCGTTGGCAAAGGGCGGGCCGTCGTGCAGGACGAATTTCTCGGCGTCCGTGCGCGATGCCTGGATTTTTTCGTAGAGCTTCGCGGCCTCCCACTTCTTCAAACGCTCCGGTTCGCGCGTGACGAGGTCGGCCTTCATGGCGAAGTCCGTGCAGGGCAGGTTAAGTGTGTCTTTATATTCCATCGCAAAAATGAAAGGACACGGTAGCAGCGGGCAAAAACGGTGTCAACGAACGCGGCGGGAATTTAATCGTCACCCGGAAAAGAAAAAACCGGACCAGTCAGCCAGAGGGTGGCCGAAAGGTCCGGGGAATTCAGAATGAGCACAACGTAAGATTACGGAGAACTCGCGCCCCAGCTGCACTCAAGCCGGGGCCGAAATTAGAAAATTCAAAGATCAGGTAGTTGTCGGTCAATTCCTGCCATCCATCGGCTTCCTATTGCGTCTTCAACTGCACACATTAAATCACGACATCTTATTGCTGTCAACACTAGAAGAAAAGTATAAGCATTACTTTTGACATCTGGTTGGGCGATAAGCCCCTAAAGAAGCACCCCGACGCCGACAGGCAGATTCGCCCGGCTAGAATCTAGTTGGAGGCTTCAAGAGGTTGCTTTTTGGCGGGCGAATATTTTTTTAAACAAAAATGATGCGGATTTTATTGTCTTTCCAGCGTTGTGAACAACTTGCGAATAAGAGTTAATATGTTGTCCTCGAATATTACGCGGGATTCCCCTAAAAACATTCCAGCAATCACGAATGCGGTTGGCCCGTGCTGATGCGGACTCGTCACGACCTGAAACCGACCAGAAAAATATGTGTAAAGCAATTATAACAAGTAGCTTATATTAAAGGCTCGAAAGCAAGCGGTTTGGGTCGGCGGAAACATTTTGTGTTTTCGCTTGAATAACAATTCGCAACGCGGTTGACTGGTGCGCGGTCGGATGAAGAAGACCAGCTGACCGGCGGAGTGAATAAAACACTAAAATTTGGGCATATTCGGAAAACCATGCAGATTTCGGCAGAAAAAATTTGGCACTCGGCGCAGGAGCACTTACGCGCCAAGTTGAGTTCGGACACGTTCAGCATGTGGTTCGCGCCGTTGCGAGCAAGCGCGCTGGATGGCAGCCACATTACAATTGAGGCGCCGAACGAGTTTTGCGAGGTCTGGCTCAAGGATAATTATCTCTGCCTGATGCAAGATGCCGTGGCGGCGGCGACCGGCTGCAAACTGCAGGTGATATTCAAGTCCATCACACCTCCGCATTCCGCCACCGCCATCACCGACTCGCGTCCGACAAGCCTAGCAACGAAGCCAAAAACGGCGGCAGCCGAGCGCGTCACTCCCAACGGGGACTTGCATTTCAACCCCAAGAACACCTTTGAATCGTTCGTGGTGGGTGGCAACAATAATTTCGCCTATGCCGTAGCCAAGGCAGTCGCGGAATCGCCCGGCAAAGTTTATAATCCGCTGTTTCTTCATGGCGGCGTCGGGCTGGGAAAAACCCATTTGCTACAGGCCATCGGCCAGCATGTGGCCGATAACAAGAAAAACGCGCGCGTGGCATATGTGTCCTCGGAAAAGTTCACCAATGAATATATCGAGGCGATCCAGAACAACAAGCTCGTGGCCTTCCGCAAAAAATACCGCCAGAGCGAAGTGCTGCTGATTGACGACATCCAGTTTCTCGCCGGCAAGGAACGTATCCAGGAAGAATTTTTTCACACGTTCAACGCGCTGCACGAATCGCACAAGCAGATTGTCCTGACCTGCGACCGGCCGGCCAGCGAAATTCAAGGGCTCGAACAACGCTTGGTTTCCCGCTTTGAGTGGGGTCAAACCGCCGACGTGCAGGCACCGGACGTCGAAACGCGCCTCGCGATTCTTCAGAAAAAGGCGCAGTCCATGAATGTGACGCTGCCGGAAGATGTCATCAACTTCATCGCCACGCGCATCCGCACGAACATCCGCCGGCTGGAAGGCGCGCTGATCCGCGTGTCGGCGTTGGCGTCCCTTACCGGCAAGAAACTGACGGTCGAAGTCGTTGAGAATTTGCTCCGCGAAATGCTGCACGAGGAAGGCCGGCAGACCATCAGCATCGAGGTCATCCAGAAAAAGGTCGCGGAACATTATGACATCCGGCTGGCGGACATGACCAGCAAGCGTCGCCCGGAAAACATCGCCTTTCCGCGCCAGATCGCGATGTATCTCTCCCGCCAGATGACGGAAAGTTCCTTGAGCACCATCGGTGAGGCCTTCGGCGGACGAGACCACGGCACGGTGCTGCACGCCTACCGGCTCGTCAAAGACCGCATGGATGTGGATGCCAACACACGCCAGATCGTCAGCTATCTTGAAAAGCAACTGATGCGGTAAAACCTGTTTTGAATTTTTTGGTATTCAGTCTTTTGGCCAGCTTGGGCAGAACTAAAAAGCTCATAATCAAGGATTCAAAACCTCTCCCATGTCTGCCATTGAAGCCAGCGGCCTGACCAAGACTTTTCGCACCTACAAAAAACAACCCGGATTTTCCGGAGCGGTCAAAGGGCTTTTCCATCGGCAATACGATCAGACGCTCGCCGTCAACGGGGTAAACTTCAAAATTGAACCAGGCGAGCTCGTCGGATTTCTCGGTCCAAATGGGGCCGGCAAAACGACGACTTTGAAAATGCTCGCCGGTTTGCTTCATCCGACGAGCGGATCCGCAAAAGTTCTTGGCCACACGCCGTGGGAACGAAACCATGCATATCGCCGGCAATTCGCGCTTGTGCTTGGCCAGAAAAATCAGCTCTGGTGGGATTTGCCCGCGCGCGAATCGCTGGAACTGAACGCAAAAATTTACGGCATTCCCGCCGACCGCTTCGATAAAACCGTGGGTGAGCTGACAGAATTGCTCGGCGTAGCAGACAAATTGAACGTCAATGTCCGCGAGCTTTCCCTTGGAGAGCGGATGAAAATGGAGTTGATCGCATCACTATTGCATCAGCCAAAAGTTTTATTTCTCGATGAACCGACCATTGGCCTCGATGTTAATTCGCAGAAAACGGTTCGCGACTTCATCCGCCGGCATAACGCGGAACAGAAGACAACAATTATTCTGACGAGCCACTACATGGCCGACATTCAGGAACTCTGCGAGCGGGTCATTATCATTGATCGCGGCAAGATTTTCTTCGACGGCAAGCTGTGCGAGATCGTAGATCGCTTCGCCGATTTCAAACTGGTAACCATTCAATGCGCCAGCGCCAAAACCCAGCCGGCAGAAAAATTGTCCGGTTACGGCGAAGTGGTGGAGCAAAATTCGACGGCCATCAAACTAAAGGTGAAACGCGACCGCGTCATCCCTGTCTGCAAGGCGTTGCTGGACGAACTTCCCGTCACTGACATTGACATCCAAGAAGTGCCCATTGAGGATGTCATACGGCAGATTTTTGCCCGGTAAATAATGACAAACAACAACGCCAGCTTTTCCGCGTCTCCATAAAGACAGCGGGCTCAGAAAAAGAAAAACCCTGGAGAAATTTCTCCAGGGTTTTTATTGAAAGACTGGCGGCTACCTACTCTCGCGGAAGCTATACAACCACTACCATCGGCCATGCAGCGTTTGACGGCCGTGTTCGGAATGGGAACGGGTCGGACCACTGCGGTAATGCCACCAAATTATTACGCACGCTTTTGGACGTGCAAAATTTTATTTTATAAAGATCAATCCG
>Ga0316222_1004214_pt1 | contig 13331 bp, 8 predicted proteins | sample TBH18011metaG_FD_206008 | JGI IMG/M metagenome (GOLD analysis project Ga0316222, IMG submission 206008) | Freshwater microbial communities from Trout Bog Lake, Wisconsin, USA - TBH18011 | ecosystem: Environmental > Aquatic > Freshwater > Lake > Hypolimnion/Profundal zone | place: USA: Wisconsin... | reverse complement strand
GTCTTCCTGTCCGTGGGCGTTTGATTTCGGTCGCACAGCGAGTATCCTTTGGCGTCTTTCGACCATCGCGTTCGGTCTGCGAAACTGGCGGCATGAGCCAATCAAGAGAGGGTTCGATGACGCGGGGGCTCTGGGTCCGTTTGGCGTTCGCCGCGGGAATGATCCTGATGCTGACTCAAGCCGTCGCCGTCGCCGCCGCGGACGGCGGAGAACTGCTGGCACGGGCTGAGGCACTCACGTCGCAGGTGCTGCAACTGTATAACCAGGCGCGGTATGCCGAGGCGGTCCCTCTGGCGGAAGAAGCCCTGGCGACCCGCGAGAAAGCTGTCGGCCGCGAACACTCCGACGTCGCCGGCAACCTCAACATTTTAGCGCTCCTGTATTCCGCCCAGGGCCGCTACGCGGAGGCCGAACCGCTCTATAGGCGCACCCTCGAGATCGAAGAGAGGACGCTCGGCCCCGAAAACGTGACGTTGGCTGCGGCTCTCAATAATCTCGCGGAGCTGTATCGCGCGCAGGGCCGCTTTACCGAGGCTGAATCGCCGTATCGCCGCAGCTTGGCGATTACTGAGAAGACACACGGAGCGGATCATCCAATTGTCGCCACCAGCCTCAATAATTTGGCAGTGCTGTACGACAACCAAGGTCGTCTTGTCGAAGCCGAGCCGCTGTATAGGCGGGCATTGGAGATTCGTGAGAAGGCACTGGGCCCCAACCACCCCGATGTCGCCGTCAGCCTCAACAATCTGGCCGGACTGTACCGCGCTCAGGAACGCTTCGGCAACGCCGAGCAGCTATACCGCCGCTGCCTGGCGATCCAAGAGAACGCGCTAGGTCCCGACCACCCAGCGATCTCCATAAGCCTTGGCAACCTCGCGTTACTATACCAAGACCAGGGCCGATATGCCGATGCGGAACCGCTCTACCGCCGCAGCCTGGCGATCGCCGAAAAGGTTTTTGGCCCCGAACACCGGTCCGTCGCCGATATCCTCACAAACTTGGCGACGATGCTTCGGCTGCAAGGGCGAATTGGCGAGGCCGAGGCGCTTTTTCTCCGCAGTCTTGCAATTTATGAGAATGCTCTGGGGCCCAATCATCCCGGTATCGCCAACAGCCTCAACAACCTGGCGCTGCTGTATTCCGGCCAGGCCCGCTACAATGAGGCAGAGTCCCTCGACAAGCGCAACCTGGCCATCCGCGAGAAGGCTCTGGGACCCGACCATCCGGATGTCGCCATGAGCCTCAACAATCTCGCGGAGATATACCGCGAGCAAGGTAGATACGCAGAAGCGGAGCCCCTCTACCGGCGCTTCGTGGCAATCCAAGAGAAAGTGTTTGGACGCGATCATGCCACCGTGGCGATCGGACTTAGCAACCTGGGCTTGCTATACCAAACCCAAGGCCGATATGCCGAAGCCGAACCGCTCTTTCAGCGCAGTCTGGCAATCAGGGAAAATGCATTCGGTCCCGTTGATACCAATGTCGCTCTCGCCCTCAATAATCTGGCCATGCTCTACAAGGACCAGGGGCGCTATGGCGACGCCGAGCGGCTCATAAAACGCAGCATCGCAATCTTCGATAAGGTTCTCGGCCCGGACAGTCCCTCTTTGGCCACAGGCATCAACAACCTGTCCGTCCTATATCTGCAACAGGGTCGCTACGCGGAGGCCGAGGCATTGGCTAGACGCGACTTGGGGATCCGCGAGAAGACACTTGTGCCCGACCATCCCGATACCGCCACCAGCCTGAATAACCTGGGTGGCGTATATGACGCTCAACTCCGCTATGCGGAGGCGGAACCGCTCTATCAAAGGAGCCTGGCGATCCGCATGAAGGTGTTCGGCCCCGATCATCCGGCTATCGCTGCGGCCCTCAACAGCTTGGCCGTACTCTACCAGAAGCAGGGCCGCTACGCCGAGGCGGAACAGATCTATGTGCGCAGCCTGGAGATCAAGGCGAAGGCGCTCGGACCCGATCACCCCGACGTCGCCCTTGCCCTCGGTAACCTTGGCAGCATGTACAACACTATGGGCCGGCATACCGAAGCCGAGCGAGTTTTGCTTCGGAGCGTCGCCATTTTCGAGAAGGCGCTCGGACCCGACCACCCATCCGTCGCAACCAGCCTCAACAATCTGGGGTATCTCCGTAATGTGCAGGGGAGGTATGCCGAGGCAGAAACGCTCTTCGCTCGCGTCCTGGCAATCAAGGAGAAGAGCCTCGGTCCCGACCACCCGGATCTCGCCGGCAGCCTCGGCAACATGGTTGGGCTGTATCGAGCAGAGCACCTCCCATCCAAGGCGCTTCCATTCAGCCGGCGCGCCGTCGCCATTTTCTCCCACCGCTTCGCGCGGCCCGACACATCCTCGGCCGAGAAATGGCAATGGCAACCTGCTTTCTGGGATGACATCGCTCTCATTGATGCCGTCGGCGATGGCGGACGTGACGCGGTGGTGGCCGAAACCTTCTCAATTGCCCAGTTGGCGCATGCATCGGATGCCGGCAAGGCGGTGGAACGGATGGCAACGCGCTTCGCCGCCGGCACCGGTGCTCTGGCGGCAATCGTGAGGGAGCGCCAGGATCTGGCGACGTACTGGAAGGAACTCGACAAGAGGATCGTCCGGGCAGCGTCGCTGGCGCCTGACCAGCGCGCCGCCGCCGACGAGGCCCGGTTGCGCGCCGACTTCGGCGCGGCATCCAAACGGATGGAAGCGCTCGATCGACGCATCGCCGCCGAGTTCCCCGAATATGTGGAGCTCAGCAATCCCAGGCCACTGTCAGTACCGGAGGTCCAGGCATTGCTGGGGCCCGACGAGGCGCTGTTGATGACCCTCGTCGCTAAGGACGAAACCTGGCTGTGGGCGATCCGACGCGATCGGGCGGCGCTTTTCCGCCTCGACATCACTGCGGCGGCACTGAAGCAGGAGGTGATGGCGTTGCGCAGCACGCTTGACCCCAACCTCAATCCGGGATGGGCTCCGTTTCCTGCTGGACGCGCCTACGTGCTGCACCAGAAGCTGCTGGCTCCGGCGGCGGGACTGCTCGACGGCTCCACCCACGTCCTGTTCGTTCCCGACGGTGCCCTTGAGAGCCTGCCCTTGGGCGTGTTGGTGACCCGCCCGCCGGCGGCGGATCCCGTCGAAAGGGAGGACCACCGCGCCGTTGCTTGGTTCATCCGTGATCATGCGGTGAGCGTGCTGCCCTCGGTCGGCTCACTCCGATCCCTTCGCCGCTTCTCCAACCGCACCAAAGCGTCGTTGCCGTTCATCGGCATCGGCGACCCAATGCTCTCCGGCGCGACGGGCGACGTGCGCGGCGTCAAGGTGGCCGGGCTATTCCGAGGCGGCCTCGCCGACGTCGACGAGATCCGCCATCTGCCGCCGCTGCCCGAGACCGCCGATGAGTTGAAGGCCGTCGCCAAAGTTGTTGGCGCGAAGGACAGCGATCTTTACATGGGCCTGCGCGCCACCGAGCCGATTCTGCGCAAGGCCGGGCTCGACCGGTACCAGATCATCGAATTCGCCACCCATGGACTGATTTCCGGGGAATTGAAGAGGCTGGCCGAACCGGCGCTGGTGCTGACCCCGCCGGCCGTGGCCACGCTGGAGGACGATGGCCTGCTCACCGCGTCAAAGATCGCCACGTTGAGTCTCGACGCCGACTGGGCAGTGCTGTCGGCCTGCAACACTGCCGCTGCCGACGGGAGCCCGGATGCCGGCGGCCTGTCGGGACTGGCCAAGGCGTTCTTCTATGCCGGTGCCCGCTCGCTCCTCGTGTCCCACTGGAACGTGGCGTCAGGCGCGGCCGTCAAGTTGGTCACCGGGGCCTTTGCGGCTCAAGCGAAAGATCCTGGCATCGGCCGGGCCGAGGCCGTCCGCCGCTCGATGCTGGCGATGATGGACGACCCGTCCAATCCATCCTACTTCGCCCATCCCATGGCATGGGCGCCATTCGTGCTCGCTGGAGAAGGGGCCCCGGGACGATGACGACAATCCGAGAGGATTCTTCTCCATCGGCCGCGGCGCCCTCCTGCGGCGTTGCGCCCGTTCCTGCGCGAGAGGTGCTCCGATGACGGCACCGGCTCCATTCCTCAGGATGCCGGCCCGCATGAGATTGCGCGCTGCAGTTCTGTTGCTTCTCCTGGCCCTTGCCCAGCCGCAGGCCGTGCGCGCGGACGACAATGCCCGCGAGTGCGATCGCCTGGCTATTCACCCCGCCGACGCGCCGTCTAGAGCGGAGGGAGTGCAGCTTGAGAAGGTCGATGCGGCGAAAGCCGTTCCTGCCTGCCGCGCGGCGGTGGCCGAGCATCCAGATGTGGCGAGATCGAGGTTCCAGCTCTCCCGGGCGCTGTTCGCGGCCGGCCTGTACGACGAGGCCCGCGCTGAAGCGCAGGCTGCGGCCGCAGCCGGGCATGCAACAGCCCATCTGATGCTGGCGACGATCCTCACGCGAAGGCCAGGAACACCGCCTAATATTCCGGCTGCCATTGAGCACATCCGCATCGCCGCGGAGGCCGGTATCGCCGAAGCCCAATTCCAGTATGCCATCCAGTTCAAGATCGGAGAAGGCGTGCGCCAGAGCTGGGAGGACGCTGCGCGCTGGATGCGAAAGGCGGCCGATCAAGGGTATGCGCCGGCCCAGTACGATCTGGGCAGCATGCATTTCAATGGAAAGTGATTTCCGCAGGACGACGCGGAAGCGGCGAGATGGATTCGCATGGCCGCTGAGCAGGGGTTCGCGATGGCGCAGCATGATCTCGGCTTCCTTCACCGGATCGGCCGCGGAGTCCGCAAGGATGACGCGGCCGCGCTGGGCTGGTTTCGGAAGGCCGCCGAGCAGGACCTCCCGGTGGCGGAGAACGACCTCGGATTCATGTACCAATACGGATACGGCGTTCTGCAGGACTTTGGCGAGGCCTTGGTCTGGTACAGGAAGGCCGCCGGCCACGGTTTCGCCCTCGCGCAATACAATATCGGCCAGCTCTACGATGGCGGACTCGGTGTCAGCCAGGACTACGGCGAAGCGGCGACTTGGTATCGTAGGGCGGCCGAACATGGAAGCGCCGAGGCGCAATACAATCTGGGAACGCTGTTCGCTTTCGGGCATGGCGTCGCCCAGGATGACGCGGAAGCAGCCAGGTGGTACCGCAAGGCGGCGGACCAAGGGCTTGCCGCTGCTCAGAACGATCTCGGCGCGCTCTACCAGCAGGGCAAAGGAGTAGCGCAAAATCCCGCCGAAGCCCTCGGGTGGTACACGAAGGCTGCCGGGCAGGGATACGCGTTAGCCCAGACGAATATCGGCGCGATGTACCAGACGGGCACCGGCGTCGCGAAGGATTTGGCGCAGTCCGTCCTCTGGTACCGCAGAGCCGTGGAGGGCGGCAGCTTGACCGCGGCCATCGCGCTCGCCGACATCCTCGCCATCGGGCCGGACGAATTGAGGAGCCCCACGGAGGCGGCTCAGATGTATGACCTCGCACTTCCGAAGATGACGGCGGCGCAGAAGCTGGTGGCAGGCTTCAATTTCCTGATGGGGCGCGGCGTGCCCCAAGATCGAAAGAAGGGGGCGGTGATCATCGAGCAGGCGGCTCGCGAGGGCAGCCCGGACGCAATGCTCCAGCTTTCGGTTGTCTACGCGGATGGTCTGGGTGTGCCTCCCGACCTCGCAGCATCGCTTTCTTGGCTACGGGCCGCATCCGACAAGGGCAATGCCCACGCTCAGGCGCTTCTAGGATGGCGGCTGGAGGACGGCATCGGTGTCGGCAAGGATCAGGTGGCGGCGCTCGCCCTTATCCGCGCTTCCTCGGAACAGGGAAACTCATATGGCGAAGCGCTGATGGGCCGGTTCTACCAGACCGGCACCGTAGTTCCGCAGGACTTCATGAAGGCGAAGGAACTGTACGAAAAGTCGGCCGGGAAGGATGACATTGCCGGGATGCTGATGCTCGCGGACCTGCTGATTGAGGGTGCGCCCGGAATCCCTCCCGATACCGATCGAGCTGACCGGTACCTATCGCGGGCCTTCGACATTGCGCTCAAATCTCCGGCCACCGCAGGAGGCCAGTTGGCCATCATCGCGCGGGAACGGGCGGTGATCCTCGGTTCTCATGGGAAATTCGCAGATGCGGAACGTCTGCTGGTCGAAGCCGTTGAAAAGGCGGAAGCCAGCTTCGGCGCTTATAACGACACGTACGCGCTGATCCTCGGCGACATGGCAGACCTGTACCGGGGCGAGGGCCGTTACGAGGACGCAGCTCCATTATTCGCAAGGTCGATCGGGATCTTCGAGAGGAACCATACGCTTGACAGCGCTCAGGGTTTCAGCGTCAGCGACAGGTTCGCAGCGTTCAAGTCAGAGAGTGGCGACTTCACCGGGGCAGCCGACATCTACGCAAAGATCCGCGGCTCCAGCATCGTGGCCAAGAGCGAGATGATGAGGATCGCGATCGACGCGGAACTTGGCGTGGTCCTGATCAAGAGGGGGGATGTCGAAGCAGGTGTCAGGCTCCTCGAGCCATCCGTGCGTGGACTGGAAGAGAAGCAGTTCGTGTCCTCGCCCCCAGTGATCGGCCTCCGCGCCGAATTCGCCGGGGGCCTGGCGCAACTTGGACGGCTGGAGGAGGCCGAATCCCAATACAGGCAGGTATTCCGACTCGGGGAGCTGGCTGGCCTCCAGGAGCACCCCAAGGCCGTTCCCTATCTGGTGGAGTTTGCCGTTCTTCTGTCCCGTCTCGGCAAGGATGAGGAAAGCGCGTCGATCCTCCGGCGCGTCGGAGAACTGTACGCTGCGCGCATCGCCCACCAGGTCAACGCCTCACCCGCGACCGTGCTTGCGGAGCGGACGCGGCTGAGGTCGTCCTGGCTGAAGATGATCGACCTCGTCTACAAGACGCCGACGCCAAGTTCGCAACTCGCCGGCTCCCTCCCCGAAACGTTCCTAGCCGCGCAGGCGGCCTCCACCACAATGACCGGCACGGCCATCACCCAGATGGCGGCGCGGATCGCAGCTGGAAATCCCGCAGTCCAGCAGATGATCCGTGAACGCCGGACCCTGCTCGAGCAATGGAGCGCCCTGGATCACCAGATGACCGGGCAGATGCGGCAGCGAATCGTTCCTGCGGGTCCGGAGGCGCCTCTAGTGACGACGGCCGACCTGAAGGCGATCGAGCGCCGCGTGGCCGAGATCGACAGCGCCCTAAAGAAAGACTTGCCTGCCTTCTTCGAGTTCACGTCTTCCCTGCCGGTTTCCCTGATGGACACGCAGAAGGCGCTCGACCCGGATGAAGCCCTTCTGGCATACCTCATTGGAGAGGATGAGACGTATGTTTGGGCGGTGACGCGCTCATCCTCCATGGTCAGGAAGATCGAGGGGTACGGCGCGGCCAAGGTGTCGGATCTCGTTGCGAGGGTCCGCGCGGGACTTGATCCGAGCCTGGCGGAATCCGCCGCGAACCTGCCGAAGTATGACGGCGACGCGGCTTTCGATTTGTACAAGGTGCTTGTCGAGCCGGTGAAGCAGGCACTCCAGGGGACGAAGCGGCTGATCATCGTTCCCGAAGGCCCGCTGACCTCTCTGCCGTTCCATGTGCTGCTGTCCGCGCCTCCGGGACCGATGGGTGCGGGGTTTGCGCAGTACCGGGACTTCCGGTGGCTGGCGCGCGAGTTCAGCATGGCGAGCGTGCCGTCAGTCAGCTCGTTCATCGCGCTACGGAAGGCGAAGACCGCTGCCGCAGCCCCTCGGCCCTTCGTCGGATTCGGCGATCCTTTGCTGGACGGCGACGGCAGCGACCAGCCGACCCGCGGACGGCGACGGCCGGGCCCAGAGCGGCGGCTGGCGGTGCGGGGCGTGGTAGATGCCGCCGAGGTCCGCAAGCTGGCACCGCTGCCCGAGACCGCGGACGAGCTTCGCCGCCTCGCCAACGTCCTCGGGAACCACGGCGACGTGTTCCTGCGCGGCGATGCGACGAAGACCCGCGTGCGGGCAATGGACCTCAGCCGCTACCGCGTCGTCGCGTTCGCCACCCACGGGCTGGTCGCCGGCGATCTCAATGGGCTGACGCAGCCGGCTCTGGTTCTATCCCCGCCCGCCATCCCGACGGCCGACGATGACGGGCTCCTCACTGCCGGAGACGTCGCTGGGCTCTCGCTGAACGCCGACTGGGTCATCCTGTCTGCGTGCAACACAGCGGCGTCCGATGGCCGGCCGGGAGCGGAAGGCTTGTCGGGTCTGGCGCGATCGTTCTTCATTGCTGGCTCGCGGGCACTGCTTGTATCGAATTGGCCGGTGATCTCGGATGCCGCCCTTGAGGTGACTGTGCGCACGTTTGGGAAGGTGAAGGCCTCTGGGAACGCCTCCCGGTCGGAGGCCCTGAGGTCGGCGATGATGGAGGTCCTGGACGACCCCACCCTTCCGGCCTACATGTCGCACCCTGCCGCGTGGGCACCCTTCGTCGTCATCGGTGAGGGCGGGTGAATCGACACGTGTCCCTCGCCAAAACCCGGGGCTCGTCCGTCCTACAAGACGATGCCGGAGTGCCAGGTCGGCATTCGGCCAATGGGACCGGCGCGGGTTCTCTGGGAATCGGTGCCCGATCGCGAGATGGCCGTCCCTGGCTTTCTCGCCGACGTGCAGATTGACGCAAGACCATGGGCTGCTATCCTTCGGCAGCCTCTGAAGGAGGGAACGCCATGCGTGCCATCATGATCGCCCTAATGCTGCTCGGACTCGCTGGAGGTCCGGCGTTCGCTCGTGTCACCGATGTCAGCGACGCGGAGCTCGCGAGTGGGCAGCAGCCGGCAACGGGTGCCATCCCCGAGCTCGCTGTGGACGGGATGTCCGATGGCGGCATCGCCAATGCCCGTGCCGCGGACGTGCTGCGTCGGGTGAACGAGGACCTCCCCATTGCCACCCGGGGCGCGAAGGAGGTGCGCGTCTTCAAGGACATGGCGCCTGTTGTCGTCCTGATCATGACCAAGGAGTCCCTGGGCTCCGGCGTACTGATCGGTGCCAATCAGGTGCTGACCAACTGGCACGTCGTGAAGGATTACGACCGGGTCGCCATCATCTTCAAACCGATGAGGGACGGAGCGGCGCCAACCAAGGCCGACGTGGTGTCCGGAACGGTCGTCCGGTTCGATGAGGTGTCGGACCTTGCTCTCCTGGAGGTCCCGTCCATTCCCCCCGGTGTCAAGCCCATTAGCCTGGGGGCCAGGGACGAGATCGCGGTGGGGATGGACGTCCATGCCATCGGCCATCCCACCGGCGAGGCCTGGACCTATACCAAGGGCGTTGTTAGCCAAATCCGGGACGGCTATGAGTGGTCAACCGAAGCCGGCGTAAAGCATGTCGCGGATGTTATTCAGACCCAGACGCCGATCAATCCCGGCAATTCAGGTGGACCGCTGATTAGCGACAGCGAGCATCTGCTGGGCATCAACGCCTTCAAGGCCTCCGGCGAGGGGCTGAACTTCGCAGTCTCCGTGACTGGCATCCAGCGGTTCCTCGCCTCGACGTCCAACCGAATAGCGCAGCGGACCTCCTCGAGCGACAAAAACAGCGCGAGCGGATGTGCGAAGGCGCAGATCGTCTACGAGGGGCGGAACAAGGCGAACAACGGCTACGTGCGCCAGCTCTCGACTGCCTGCGATGGAGTCGTGGATCTCGCCTATCTGGTGCCGGACGACCCGGCGAAGGCGTCGGTCCTCTATATTGATACGAAGAAGAGGGGAAAGGCCGACGTGGTGTTGTTCTCGTTCCATCGCGACGGCAAATGGAATGTCTCTTATCGTGACACGCACTTTAACGGCACCTATGACCTGAAGTGCTACCACGTCAACGGCTCCGCGGAACCGGTCCGCTGCGAGGCGAACAGGGACTAAACGGGACGCCCGGGACGCGACGCGACCAAGGCGTCTCCGGGGCATAGGCGCGGGCGGCATCTTCCGGGGCCCCGCGAACTCGGGTACTCTCCCCCGTTGAACGGGGGAGATCGCTTCGCAAATGCGTGGTCAATCAGCCGAGGACCGCATCCTGGTCCGCGACGCGCTGGACGGGAAGCCGGCCGCGCGCGAACGGCTGAATGCGCGCGTCGCAGGACCGGTCTGGAACGCCTGTCGCCTGCTGGCAGGAGAGGAGAGCGAGGCCCGGGACGCCTTCCGACATGCCATCGCCGGCATTCAGGCTAACGGGTTCGGACGGTTGCGGCTCTACGATGGGTCGAGCCGGATCGAGACGTTCGCTGGGCTCATCGCCAGGGATCTGCTCGCCGATCGCCTCCTGCAGCGGTTCAATGACAACGCCGACGAAGGGTGGTCGGCCTTCGAGCAGTTCTTCCAAGCCGATCTGACCCGTATCGTCGCCCGCCGATTGCCGGGACCCGACCGCGAGGACCAGCGCCGCGATGCGTACCAGGAGGTCTGCCTGGCGCTGATCGCCGATGGCTACCACCGCCTAAGGGCCTACGGTGGAACCGGTAGCTTCGCAGGCTTCGTTCTCCACACCGTCGACCACCTGCTCATCGACCACATCCGCCGCACGAGCCCCCGCCGGCGCCTGCCAGCGGCGATCTCGCGCATGGGGCAGCTCGAGCAGGCAGTGTTCCGGGCAGTCCATTGGCTTGGCGGAACGGACCGAGGTCCCGATCTGGCTGCGTCCGTCGCGCGCGATGTCAATCCGCCGCCAACGGCGCGCGAGGCGGAGGCAGCGCTCGAACGCGTCCGGTTGGTCCTGCCGGCCGGCGGTGGCATGGGGACGGCCATCGACGTTCCCCTGCCTGACGAATTGCCTTCGGAAGCCCCGACGCCGGAGGAGGTGGTTCTGGCTGCCGAGTCTGAGCGGGTCCTGGGCTCCGCCGTCGCGGCACTGCGCAACGCTGCGACATCCCTTACCGACGACGAACGTCTCTACCTCAGGATCGCCCTGAGCGGCACCGATCCTCCGCCGGCGCGCGAGGTAGCGAAGCTCATGCAGCGGCCCGTGGAGGAGATCTACCAGATTAAGCGCCAGGTGCTATCGCGCCTCCGCCGCAAGATCGAGAACGTGCCAGATGTGAAAACCTGGAGGGCGTCCGTCTGATGGTACAGAACAAGGAAGCAAGGCCGAACGTGCCCGACGATCTGCACACCCTGATGGAGCATCTGCTGGACGGCTCTGAGGCCGTGGGCGATCGTGCGCGGGCGGCGGCGGTGCTCTCAGCCGCGCTCGATGACGGGGATGGCGCAGAGCCCGCGGAACTTGGCGGGGCGCCCGAGCGGAGCGTCGCCCAACTGGCCGCCTATCTGGACGGTGGGCTCGACGAAGACGGCCGAAAAAGTGTTCGGGCGGTTCTGGCTGCGTCGCCGTCGGTGCTTCAGGAAGCGGCCTCCGCCGCGGCGTTCGCTGACGCCTTTGCGGCTCGGCTCGAGGTGGTTCCCGAGGACCTCCTGCAAGCGGCCCTGGCACCGCCGGCCAACCCCAGGCCGAAACGGGAAATCCGGTGGTCCTGGCCGGTCCTAGTGGTCCTTGCCGCGGCCGCCTTCGCCGCGATTCTCATCGTCATGGCGCGCCCGTCGCTGATCCCCGACGGACAGGTGCCGGTGGCCCGGTCACCCTCAAGATCGAATGCCGGGGACGCCACCCCCGTGCGCGCGGAACGCCAGCGCGCGCCAGGGCCGGTCATGAAGGATCTGAGCGCCCCCTCGCCCGATGCCGGGCCGACGCTGGAGGAGACGCCGGTTCCGACCCCGCCGCGCGATTGACTCAACAGGTTCCCGAAGATGTCCGACGCAGATCCGAAATGAGTGCCACCACTGCGCCCGTCTTCACCAGGATCCTCAGATCTCCCTTGATTTCGCGCACGCTCTCCCGCGTCCGCTTCCACTCCCCGGATCATTCCATCCAGGCGCCATTGTAAAGCCGGAGGACGGAGGCCGCCAGACCGGCCCTGCCTGGCGACGAGGAGATTCCCACGGTTCCCAAAAATCACCATGCGTCCGTCTGATAGGGGACACGGGGCGATTCCCCAAGGAGATCATACATGCTCAGACGAACCGCGACCGCGTTCATACTGCTGGCCTTCGCCGCACACCCCGCCTTGGCGAACTGCGTCTGCAGCTGCGTCAACGGCGCCATGCAGCCGCTCTGCACGAGCGCGATCGATCTCCCGCCGATCTGCCCGCTCTCGAATTGTGGCATCGTTCCCCCGTCGATCAAGCCCATTCAGCCGCTGGGCTTGCCTCCGCTGGGGACGACGAGATGTGACCAAGTTCAGGTGATGGATCCGGGCACGGGACAGTACCAATGGCGGACGGTCTGCCGGTAAGCGGCCCGGTGTATTCCGGCTGCCACGCCCGCGCCGGGATGGGAAGGTGTTTCCGGGGTTTCAATCAAGCGTTATGGTAGAGCAACGAGTCTGGGGGACGATGTGGACACGACCGACAAGACAGAGAAGCAGCGGCAGGCGCTGCTCGACCTGGCAATCGATGGGTGGCGATTCGCTCGCCTCTTTGAGAAGGTCTGCACCAAGCTCGACGCGGGCGAGGGGCAACGCTACGCCAATCAGCTCCGCTACTTCCTCAAGCGGGTCGAGGAATCCCTCGAATCAGCCGGGTTGCGGCTGGTGAACCTGGAGGGCCAGCCCTACGACCCTGGTCTGCCGGCGACGGCCCTGAACATCGGCGACTTCTCCCCTGATCGGCGCCTCTACGTGGAACAGATGCTTGAGCCGGTGATCATGGGGCCGAACGGACTGGTCAAGTCCGGGACCGTCATGCTGCGAGGGATCGACTGAAATGAGCCATTACGTCGGGATCGACCTCGGCACGACCAACAGCGCGATCTGCTCCTTCGACGGGGAGAACGTCCGTCTATTCAAAAGCCCCAACCAGGAGGATGTGACCCCCTCGGCCATCTTCATCGACCGCCGCGGCAACAAGTATGTCGGCTCGCGGGCCTACGATAACGCGCCGCGCAATCCGGACAGCGCCGCGATTCTCTTCAAGCGCATCATGGGGACGTCGACGCCGGTGAAGCTGTCGGCGCTGAACCTGACGATGACGCCCGAGGAATGCTCGGCCGAGATCCTTAGGGTCCTGTTCGGCTACCTCCCCGAGGAGATACGCAATTCGCAGGACATCGGCACCGTGATCACGGTGCCGGCGGCCTTCAACGCCGCCCAGAAGCAGGCCACCATGGCTGCCGCCGAGTTGGCCGACATCGGCAAAGTCGCCCTGATGCAGGAGCCCGTGGCGGCGGTGATGAGCGTCATGCGCCAGCGCCGCGGCGACGGTATCTTCCTGATCTACGACCTCGGCGGCGGAACGCTGGACATCGCCCTGGCCGAGAGCATCGCCGGCCGG
>Ga0316222_1004208_pt1 | contig 13343 bp, 14 predicted proteins | sample TBH18011metaG_FD_206008 | JGI IMG/M metagenome (GOLD analysis project Ga0316222, IMG submission 206008) | Freshwater microbial communities from Trout Bog Lake, Wisconsin, USA - TBH18011 | ecosystem: Environmental > Aquatic > Freshwater > Lake > Hypolimnion/Profundal zone | place: USA: Wisconsin... | reverse complement strand
TGCAGGGCAGGGGCGGTGGTCTCGGCGGTGATCGGCACTGTGCCGCGCAACAGCATGGCACCGGTATCCAGGCCCGCATCCATCTGCATGATGGTCACGCCCGATTCCGCATCACCCGCCAAAATCGCCGCCTGAATCGGCGCCGCCCCGCGCCAGCGCGGCAATAGCGAGGCGTGTATGTTCAGGCAGCCCCGGCGCGGCATCGCCAGAATCGGCGCAGGCAGGATCAACCCATAGGCGGCCACCACAGCGGCATCGAGGTCGAGCGCCTGGAAGGCGGCCCATTCATCTTCCCAGCCGGGGGAATTGCGGCGCAATTTCACCGGTGTGCGCACCGGCAGACCCATCGCCTCGGCGGCGGCATGCACTGGCGAGAGCTTCACCGATTGGCCTCGCCCAGCCGGACGCGGGGGTTGCGAATAGACGCAGGCAATCTCATGCCCAGCATTGACCAGCGCCTTGAGCGCTGTGACGGCGAAATCCGGTGTGCCCATGAAGGCCAGACGCATCGTCGTCAGCCCTGCGCTTTCAGCTTCTGCTCTTTGGCCAGCTTGCGCATGATCATGTTGCGCTTGAGTGAGGAGATGTGATCGACGAACAGCACGCCGTTCAAATGGTCCAATTCGTGCTGAATGCAGGTGGCGAGCAGGCCGTCGGCCTCGATTTCCTCCTTCATCCCTTGGGCATTCTCAAAGCGCACCCGCACGATGCGCGGACGTGTCACTTCGGCGAATTGCTGCGGCAAGGAGAGGCAGCCTTCCTCATAGACATTCAGATCCGGGCTGGAGGCGATGATTTCCGGGTTCACCATCACCATTGGCCGGTTGGTCTCGCCGTCTTTGACGTCCATGACGAACATCCGCACGCTCTGGCCGATCTGCGGGGCGGCGAGGCCGATGCCGGGGGCTTTATACATGGTGGCGAACATGCGCGGGATCAGCCCGCGCATGAGATCGGCATCCGCAGTGGCCACGGCGCGTGCCTTGGCCTTCAGCACCGGGTGCGGTGCGATCAGGATGGGCAATAAAAGGGCGGGGTCGATGTCTGGCGTATCGGTCATTTCGTTCAATTAGCCCCCCCGTCGCGCCACTTCAATGACAAGCAGCACTTGCAACGCGCTGTCGCGCTGCCAAAATCACAATAAGGCCGGTTGCCACCATGGGGTCGGCTGATCTTTCCACTCGCTTCGCTGCAAAGCAGGAGGCTTCTGTATGTCTACCCGCCTTTTCACCTCGCCGATGTTTCTTGGCTTCGACCATCTGGAACAGATGCTCGAACGTGCCGCCAAAACCTCATCGGATGGCTATCCGCCTTACAACATTGAGCAAACCGGCCCGTCCGGCCTGCGCATCACCTTGGCTGTTGCTGGTTTCGTGATGGATGATCTGCAAATCACCCAGGAGGACAACCAGCTCGTCATTCGCGGTCGCCAGAATGACGACACCCAGGGCCGCGTTTTCATCCATCGCGGCATCGCAGCCCGGCAGTTCCAGCGGGCCTTCGTGATGGCCGAGGGGATTGAGGTGAAGGGGGCATGGCTGGATTCCGGCCTGCTGCATATCGACCTCGCCCGCCCACTGCCTGCCAGCAAGGTGCGCACCATCCGCATCGGCACGCCGGGGACGGTGGTTGAGGGGGAGGCCGATTCGGAATGAGGGAGGATCACATCATGAGCCTGCGCGATCTGTCGCCCGAGCAATTCGAAAAGCTGGGCATGCCACATGTGGCCTATTTCAAGCCGGTTCTGGTCAAGGGCCAGCGCGCCTACGCCATCCACAATGCCGACGGCACCCCGATGGGGATGGCGGCAGACCGTGACATCGCCATTCAAGTGGCGCTGGAGCATGATTTGCAGCCGATCTGGGTGCATTGAAGTGGCAGGGTGGGGTGTGCCGCATCCCACCCGGTGCTTCGGGTAAAAAATACGTGCCGTCATGGCGCCAAGGATACCGCCACACTTTCGAGCAAGTTCCAGATTTCGATCCCAAAATCGGTCCGCACGGCGCAGCGTTGGCAATCCGGGCAAGTGTTTGCCTTCATTCCCAAGGGCGGAGCGGGTCTGATGCGGCTTGTTGATACCTCCGCCTGGATTGAGTTCCTGACGGGCTCTGTCTTCGGGGTGCAACTTGCAGCGGAGCTCAGCGCGCGATGCAAATTGGCAACGGCCGATGCCATCATCACCGCAACAGCACAGGCCAATCGGGCCGAATTATTGACCTGTGATCGGCACTTCGAGGGACTGCCCGGTGTGCTGCTGTTTGCCAAACCCGGACAATGAGCATGTGTTGTGCGCATAACAAAAGGGCCGGTTTGCACCGGCCCTTTCGCGTTGTGTCAGATCACGGCTTCAGCTTTTGGCAGCCGGGTCGATCCAACCAATATGGCCGTCCGGTCGGCGATAGATCACGTTGAGTTCTTTCGATGCCGAGTTGCGGAACATCAGAACCTGCTGATCCGCAAGATCCATGCGCATCACGGCGTCACCCACCGTCAGCTCAGCGATCTCGGCCGGGGTTTCGGCGATAACGGTTGCATAGGTGGCCACCGTTACCTCGGCAACACTGCCATCGGCAGCCGGTTCGTCATCCTCCGGACGGAGAATGTATTGCCGTGCCTTCTGGGGACGTTCGCGGTTGACCTCATCGCGTGCGTGTTCATTGACCCGACGTCTATACCGGCGCAGGCGCTTGGCGATGTGTTCGGCAGCATCGTCAAAAGCAGCATTGGCGTCGGCGGCTTCGCCTTCGCCACGCAGCATCAGGCCGCGACCGGCGTGAACGTTGATGTCGCAGGTGAAGAAGCTGCGAGCACGACCGAAGGTGACATGAGCCTCCAAGGCGTGATCGAAATACTTCCCTGCGATCAGATCGAGTTGGGTCGATACGCGCGTGCGCAGCGCGTCCGACATATCTACTTGTTTACCTGAGACCGTGATGTGCATGCGCGTCGCCTCATGCAAAGTTCGGGACCGCCTGCCAGTCGGGTCGCTCTCCCCCCCAAGTGAGCGATTGTCAGACCGGCTCGGCCTTCTCCCGTTTGCGCTGCACCGAACTTGGGATTCGCAGCGCGTCCCGGTATTTGGCCACGGTCCGGCGTGCGATGTCCACGCCTTCTGCACGTAAAGCGGCAACAATCGCGTCATCTGACAAAATTGCGCTCGCCGTCTCGCGTGCAACCATGTCGCGAATGCGATGCCGCACTGACTCAGCCGAATGCAACTCACCGCCCGAGGCGCTGGCGATGGCGGTGGTGAAGAAGTATTTCAGCTCGAAGATGCCGCGCGGCGTGGCGATGTATTTGCCAGCAGTTACACGGCTGACAGTACTCTCATGCATCTCCACCGCATCGGCGATATCACGTAGAATCAGAGGCCGCAGATGTCCCACGCCTTCGCGAAAGAAACCTTCCTGCTGTCGGACGATTTCTGCTGAAACTTTCAGAATGGTTTGCGCTCTTTGTTGCAGTGATTTGACAAGCCAATTGGCGTTCTGAAGTTTCTCGGCCAGAAAGCTTTTCTCTTCGCGGGTGCAGCGTGGCAGTACCCGTGCAGAAAATTTCTGGTTGACCAGCACTCTGGGCATGGTCTCCGGGTTCAGTTCCAACAACCAGCCACCGCCGGGATCGCCATTGTGATCGCGCTCGGGTTTGATCGGGGCGACGCGCATTAAAACGTCGGGTATCACCGGAATCAGCGGCGTGCTGTCCCAGTTCGCGCCGGGCTTGGGATCGAGCCTGCGGATTTCGGCGATCATATCCGTCAGGTCAGCGGCATCGACCTCGCAAATCTGCATCAGCCGCTTCAGATCACGCTTGGCGAGCAGTTCCAGGTGATCAAGCAGCATGGCCATGGCCGGATCGAGCCGGTTGAGTTCGGCCAATTGCACCGCCAAACATTCGCGCAGGTCGCGGGCGAACATGCCCACCGGGTCGAAACGCATCATGCGGGCACGCACGGCTTCCACATCGGCCAGCGGGCAGCCCATTGCCTGTGCCAGCGCCTCAGGCGGGGCGGAGAGGCGGCCGGAGGGTTCCAGCATGGCGATCAGATGCGCGCCGATCAGCCGCTCACGGCGGTCATGGAAAGACAGGCGCAACTGCTCGCCCAGGTGATCGCGCAGGCTTGTACGGTGCTCTGCTAAGTCGTCGATGCTGCGTTCATCGTCGTCAAAGGCGGGGCCGCGTCCTGGACCAGAGCCCGGGCCGTCACCAGCACTGCCGGGATCATAGGTTTCGGCGTGATCGACCTGATCCAGGCGGCCGGAGCCTGCCAGCATCAGATCGTCGCGCCCCAGAATTTCGGCGCAATCGGTGTTTTCGCCATGCGCAATCGGCGTTTGATCAATCGCCGCCCGTTCCAGCGGCGGCGCGTCATCACGTTCGTCACGTTCGAGGAGCGGATTGCGCTCCAATTCCTCATCGATGAAGGCCGAGACTTCCATGTTGGTGAATTGCAGCAGCTTGATCGCTTGGCGGAGCTGCGGCGTCATGACCAGGGATTGGGACTGGCGAAGATCGAGGCGTGGGCCAATCGCCATTCAAAGGGCTCCAGAAGATACGGATGATTCCGTCTCCCTTAGCTCACACCCATGCACGGCAATTGGCAAGCAAGAATCGTGCTAGATGCGACAATGAGCGAATCGCGCGCATGTCCCCCCGGTGGGATTGGTATCAAAAATACGTGATTTTAACGGGTTGTGGCGGGATTATAGCGAAAATTTCTCGCCGAGATAGACGCGCCGTACATCGGCATGATCCACCACTTCCTGCGGCTTGCCCTGCATCAGCACACTGCCGCCGTGCAGAATATAGGCACGGTCGATGATTTCCAGCGTTTCGCGCACATTGTGATCGGTGATCAGCACGCCGATGCCGCGATCCTTCAGATGCGAGACCAAATCGCGGATTTCGCCCACCGCAATCGGATCAATGCCCGCCAGCGGTTCATCGAGCAGCACGTAATTTGGCTGGCTCGCCAAAGCACGGGCGATTTCCAGGCGGCGACGTTCACCGCCGGACAGCGCCAGCGATGGTGTGCGGCGCAGATGCGAGATGCCGAATTCCGCCAGCAATCCATCGAGCATCCGCTCGCGCTCGCTGCGGTCGTCCTCGATCACCTCAAGGGCGGCCATGATGTTCTGTTCGACGTTCAAGCCACGGAAAATGCTAGCTTCCTGCGGCAGATAGCCAATGCCCATCCGGGCGCGGCGATACATTGGCAGGTCGGAGATTTCCATCCCGTCGAGCGCGATCGAGCCGGTGTCGGAGCGGATCAGGCCCACAATCATATAGAACGTCGTCGTCTTGCCCGCGCCATTCGGCCCCAGCAGCCCCACGGCCTCGCCGCGACGGACGTTGATGGAGACATTCTTGACCACCGGGCGACCTTTATAGGTCTTGCCCAAGCCTGCTGCGACCAGACCGGTCTCGGCAGGCAGTGTGGTGGTGCCGTGTTCGGCCAAGGCGGATTGGCGATCGGTCATGGCTTCACCACAGGCTTGCCGGGCGGGGTGTCGGCTTTGGTTGAATTCGGCACCAGCAACCCTTCCACCCGTCCACCAGGCTGGGCTACGATTCGCGCCACGCCGGTTTTCATATCGAAATCAGCCGCTGGGCCGTTCAACTGATTATCGGCCCGCGTGATCCGAACATGGCCGACAACACGGCCTTGGCCGGTCTCCGGCAGATACAGCCCGTTATCGCCGCGCACCACGTCTGACGCTGTGCGCACTTCCACGTTGCCGAACGCATCCACCCGCTTCAACCTGCCAGCGCTGTCGGCATCGCTGCCAGCTTTGGCCTTGCCTGTGCTGGCTGGTTTGGTGCTGGGGTCGGTGTAGGCGACCATCACATCCGCCGAAACCCGGCGCGCATCACTGGTGACAACCACAGCATTGCCACGGCCCACCGCCATATGCTGTTGCGACCAATATTCCAGCGAATCCCGCGCCGTCATCACGCTGGTCGGCGTGGTCAGCCGCAGGCTCTTGCCGGTGATCACCAAAATCGCCTGATCAAGGTCATAGATTGCATCATCGCCCACGGCCTCATCAGACGGTGTGACGATGCGCACATGGCCATGCGCTTCCAGGCGGTAGACTTCATTGCCGGCACTGGCTTGCGGTGCAGCCCCGGCAGTGGCGCTGCGCTTGCGGTAGCGGGCGACAAGGCGGTCGGCGAGTACGGTGGTGGCACCACGCACGGCCCGCGCTTCGCCCTCGGCGACAACTTCCTGGGCGGCGTCATGCACTTCGAACGTGCCCTTGGCGGTCACTTCAACCGGACCACCACTGGACAGATCTATGCCTTGCGCCTGTGCGGCGCTGCCAAACAGGGTCAGGGCGGCCATAATGGCGAGCGGACGGATCACTTGCCGGCTCCGTTGAGTATCATGCGCCCAGGACCGACAAAGCGCGTCACCTGACCATTGTCGAGCAGGGTGAAGCCTTGCGCGTCGAGCGAGCCAAACGGGCCTTCCATATGCACCTTGTCATTAGAGGTGGCGGCAGAGGATTTGGTGTCGATCGTGGCGCTGTCGGTTTGCAAAATGGTGCCGTCATCACGATAGAGCGAGACGTCGCCCGACAGGTCCAACTGGCCGCTTCGCTGATCGTACACGCCAGCCTGTCCCTTGCCTTGCAGCCACGCACCACCGCGCAGCGTGATGTCACCCACCGGATTATGCAGATCCACCCGATCGATGTTGCTCTGATGCGCCGAGTCGGCCGTCACAGTAAAGGGATCGCCTTTTTCATTCTGCCCGTTATAGCGCCCGTTGGCTATTTCACCGCTTGCGGGCTCTCCGACATCGGCGTGCAGCATCAGCCGTGTGCCAACACTGTCGCGATGCCATTCCGGCCAGAGCGCCACCGCCACCATCAGCACCAACGCCACCGCCGGCAACACCTTCTTCGCCAACACCACATGGGCGCTGCGCCGGGTCAGGCGCACGGGGCGGTGTGGGCGGGTGAGGGGGCGGGGGGTGGAGAATTTCATGCTGATCTCATGCCACTCCGGCGCGCAGCAAGTCGTGAATGTGCAGAATGCCCACCGGCAGACCATCCGCGCCGACGACAAACAATGCCGTCACCGGGCGCTCGGGTGCGTTCATGATGCGCAGAGCTTCCGCGGCCAGCGTCTCGGGGGCGATGGTGCGCGGGTTATGCGTCATCACATCGGCCGTGTGGCGGTCGAGCAAATCTGGGCCCATCGCGCGGCGCAAATCGCCATCGGTGACGATCCCGGCCAGCTTGCCCGCTGCATCGGTGACGCCGACACAACCGAAGCGCCGCGCCGTCATCGTCAGCAGGGCGTCGCGCATGGACACCTGGGCATCCACCAGCGGCAATTCCTCGCCCGCATGCATCAATTCCCTCACCCGCCGCAGCTTGGCGCCGAGTTTGCCGCCCGGATGGAACATGCGGAAATCCGCTGATTCGAAACCACGCCGTGTCAGCAGAGCCACCGCGATGGCGTCACCCAGGGCGAGTTGCATCGTTGTGCTGGTGGTGGGGGCGGGGCCGACGGGGGAGGCTTCCGGCGCATTCGGCAGGATCAGCGCCACATCAGCCGCATCGCCGAGGGTTGAGATTTCACGACCGACAATGGCCACCAATTTGAGCCCGAAGCGGCGGGTATGCGCCACCAGATCGGCCAGTTCCGCCGTCTCGCCCGAATTCGAAATCGCCAGCACCGCATCGCCCTGCACGATCATCCCCAAATCGCCATGGCTGGCTTCGGCGGGGTGCACAAACAGGGCTGGCGTGCCGGTTGAGGCCATGGTGGCGGCGATTTTGCGCGCGATATGGCCGGATTTGCCCATGCCGGAGACCACGATGCGCCCGCCAGCCGCACTCGCCTCGGCGAGCAGTCGCACCGCTTCGACAAACGCACCGTTCAGCGAGGCGGACAGCGATTGCAGCGCCTCGGCCTCGATGCGCAGCACATTGCGGGCGACGGCAAGGTCGTCCGTGTGGGTCTGGATGGTGTCGTTCAAGGCGTTCATGGTGTTTCGTTGCCGCGTCTGCTCGGGATATAGGCACGCTGGTGCCGGATGACCTGTAACGAAGAGCTACAAAGCTGCATCAATGGGCAAAAATATCCGGGTTCTCATAACCCAGCACGTCCAAGCGGCAGCGGGCTGGCAGGAAATCGAAACAGGCCTGCGCCAGCTCCAACCGTCCTTCACGCAGCAGCAGCCCCTCCAACTTTGCCCACAAAGCATGCAGATGCAGCACGTCGGACGCAGCGTAGGTCAGTTGCTCGGATGTCAGCTCCACCTGACCCCAATCGGAGGTCTGCTGCTGCTTGGAGATTTCCACGCCGAGCAATTCGCGACACAGATCACGCAGACCGTGACGGTCGGTGAAGGTGCGCACCAGCTTGGCGGCGATTTTGGTGCATTTCGTCGGCCCCACGGTGATGCCGAGCGAATGCTGCAACAGCGCCACATCGAAGCGGGCGAAATGCATCAGCTTGGTCACGTTCGGATCGGCCATCATCCGCGCCAGATTTGGGGCGTTATAGCCGCGACCGCCCAGGCTCTCGGGGATGATCTGCACCAGATGCGCGTGCCCGTCGCCACCGGAGAGCTGCACGAGGCAGAGGCGGTCGCGATGCGGGTTGAGGCCCATCGCTTCGGTGTCCACCGCCACAACCGGGCCAAGCGACAAGCCGTCTGGCAGGTCGTGCTTGTGCAGATGAATGGTGGCGTTGGGGGTGAATTGCACGAGGTCGGCCATGATTGCGTCCGATGGGCAGGAAGTGGGCGCGCGATGTTGCTGGCGCGGAGCCGAAGCCGGCTGATTGAAGCGGGTGTCTAACAGGCGAGGGGCAGCGCCACAAGAAAACGCTGCAGTGCGGCAGGGTTGCGATGGCGCGGGGGAGAAAACGGCAACAAAAAACGCGGTCAGGAACCCCTGCCGCGTTGCTTGCTGCCACGTTCAACTTTTCGCCTGCAGGCGAAAAATTGGTGCCCAGAAGAGGACTCGAACCTCCACAACATTACTGTCACAGGTACCTGAAACCTGCGCGTCTACCAATTCCGCCATCTGGGCATCAGACCCGCCGGACTAGCCAGCGGCGCGGGAGGCGGTTGATAGGCCGGACGGCATTTGGCGTCAACAGGGGTTTTGGAATTTTTTCGGGCTGATTGATTTTATCCGTATCGCTGCGCGCCATTATCCACAGAGTGCTTGAGGATAGAGGCGGCAGTGCCACTTCTGTGAAACAGATTTGTGGAGAGCAGCATGTCCGGACCCACCCAAGCCCCCATCGCCACCATCTTCGGTGGCTCCGGCTTCCTCGGTCGCTATATCGTCCCGCGTCTGGCTGCCGCCGGATATCAGGTGCGCATCGCGGTGCGCGACCCGATTGCGGCGGAGTATCTGAAGCTTACCGGCGCGCCCGGTCAGGTTTTGCCCTGGGCCGCTTCAATCTCGAATCCGGTGCAAATTGCCCGTGCCGTGCAGGGGGCGGCGGTGGTGATCAATCTGGTTGGCATTCTGGCGGAGAATCGGGCTGGGGATTTTCTGCGTATCCATGCCGAGGGAGCGGGCAACATTGCCCGTGCATCGGCTGAGGCCGGGGTTGGGCGGCTGATCCAGATCTCGGCCATCGGGGCCGATGCGGCCAGCCCCAGCCTGTATGCGCAGAGCAAGGCGGCGGGTGAGGCGGCGGTGCTCGCAGCGTTCCCCACGGCCACCATCCTGCGCCCTTCGTTGGTGTTCGGTGCGCAGGATCAGTTCTTCAACCGATTCGGCGAGATGGCCGCAGTGTCGCCGATTGTGCCGGTGATCTCCGGCAGCAGCCGATTCCAGCCCGTCTATGTCGGTGACGTCGCCGCTGCGGTGATGGCCGTGCTCTCCCGGCCCGCCAGCGAAGGCAAGATCTATGAACTTGGCGGGCCACGTATTTATACCTTCCGTCAGCTTCTGGAATGGATTGTGCATATCGTCTGCCGCAAGCGCGTGCTGCTGCCGATTCCGATGGCGGTGGCGCGGGTTCAGGCGGCTGTGATGGAACATCTGCCCGGCAAGCTGCTCACCCAAGATCAGCTCAAACTGCTGGCGCGGGATAATATCGCGGGTGATCTGCCCGGTTTGGCCGATCTGGGGATCGTGCCAACGCCGGTCGAGCAGATCGTCCCGGCCCAATTGGCCCGGTTCCGCCCAGACGGAGGCGGGGTTTCCGGGCTATAGGACCGAATTGCGACTATTTTCCGTTGAAATACCCAATTGAGCCCATTGTGCATAAGCGCCTTGCGCATTTAATGGCAGCAATTCTGACCTAAATAGCAAAAAACCCTTTGCGCATGCGGCTTAGCTGGCGTAAGCAGCCAACCGGGCGGCGTTTGGGCCGTGTTTTGTGTCGGGAGATCGCGTGATGGCCGAGCGCATGCTGCAATTCGTTCGACTGAACCAGCAGACGCCAGACAAGCGCGCCGCGTCGGTCCGTAAGGAAGATTTCGACGAAATCTATCAGGATTTCGATCCCACCCGCGCCGAAGGCCAGGCCAGCCGCTGCAGCCAGTGCGGCGTGCCGTTCTGTCAGGTGAACTGCCCGCTGGGCAACAATATTCCCGATTGGCTGAAGCTGACGGCGGAAGGGCGGCTGGAAGAGGCGTATGAAGTCTCCTCGGCCACCAACAACATGCCGGAAATCTGCGGTCGCATCTGCCCGCAGGATCGCCTGTGCGAAGGCAATTGCGTCATTGAGAAGGGCTTCGAGAGCGTCACCATCGGTGCCGTCGAGCGCTTCGTCACCGACACCGCCTTCGACAATGGCTGGGTGAAGCCTGTGCGTCCGCTGCGCGAACTTGCCCAATCCGTGGGCATTGTCGGCGCGGGCCCGGCTGGGCTGGCTGCTGCCGAGATGCTGCGCAAGCAGGGCTTCCAGGTGCATGTCTATGATCGCTATGACCGCGTGGGCGGCCTGCTGATCTACGGCATCCCCGGCTTCAAGCTGGAAAAAGAGATCGTCATCCGCCGCTGGAAGCTGCTCGAAGAGGGCGGGGTGGTGTTCCATCTCGGTGCCGATATCGGTGGTGCGCTGAGCTTTGACGATCTGCGCAAGCAGCATGATGCCGTGCTGATTGCCACCGGCGTCTATAAGGCGCGCGACATTGGCGGTCCGGGCTCCGGTCTGGCCGGTATTGTGCCGGCGCTGGACTATCTCACCGCCTCCAACCGCACCAATTTGGGTGACACGGTGGCCGCCTATGCCGATGGCACGCTGAACGCCGCAGGTAAGAAGGTTGTGGTCATCGGTGGTGGTGACACCGCGATGGACTGTGTGCGCACGGCAATTCGTCAGGGGGCCACCTCGGTGAAGTGCCTCTATCGCCGCGACAAGGCGAACATGCCGGGCTCGATGCGCGAAGTGAAGAATGCCGAGGAAGAGGGGGTTGAGTTCGTCTGGCTCTCCGCGCCCGAAGCCTTCCACGGCGAAGGTTGCGTCTCGGCGGTGCAGGCGGTGCGGATGCATCTCGGCCTGCCCGATGCCTCGGGCCGCCAGTCGGTTGAGCCGATTGAGAACGGTCAATTCACCATCGAAGCCGATCTGGTGATCAAGGCGCTGGGCTTTGATCCGGAAGATTTGCCCACTGCTTTTGGCCAAACTGCGCTGAAAGTGTCGCGTTGGGGCACGTTGTCGGTGGATAACAAAACTTTCATGACCAGCCTGCCGGGCGTGTTTGCTGCGGGTGATATCGTGCGTGGCGCGTCTTTGGTGGTCTGGGCCATCCGTGATGGTCGTGACGCCGCCGCGCAAATCGCGGAATATGTCCGTCGTAACGCCACCGCTTCGGTGGCAGCGGAGTGATCAGAATGAAACCCATGCATCTTATTGCAAGTGCGTTGATGATCGGCGGCCTGCTGGCTGCCGCGCCGGTGATGGCGCAGCCGGCTCCGGGGGCGGCTGCCGCACCTGCGGTGTCGCCGGAAGTGCAGGCGGCGCTGATGCAGGCGCGGGCAATGGCTGAGATGCTGAACATCCCGCAGCAGGTCAAGACGCTCATCCAGGGCATGCGCTCGCAGCTTGTGCAGGCCACCATTCAGGCCAGTGGCAAGTCGGTCGAAGATGCGGCCAAGATCGTTGATGATGTGCTGATGCCGGACTTCAACGCGGCGGCTCCGGAACTGACCGAGGCGATGCTGCAGCCATGGGCGAATAATTTCTCGGCCGCTGAGTTGAAGGGGCTGCAGGATTTCTACTCCACGCCGCTGGGCGGCAAGCTGCTCAAGACCGTGCCGGTTGTCAGCCAGCAGGTGACGCAGGTGGTGCAGGGGTGGAGCCAGCGCGTGTTCCGGGCTGCGGTGCAGAAGCACCAGACCGAACTGCATGACCGTGGCTTGAAGTTCTGAAGCAAGACAATTCCGCAGCACCGCCTTGGTGGTGCTGCGGCTGACGCGAAGGAAGACGATGATGTTGGGTGAAAACGAGGGTTTGGGCGTGGCTGGTGAAACCGGCGCGGAATTCATTTCCGCCTGGGAGCAGAATGCCAAACGCCTCACGGACACCTACACACCGTCGATGGAGCATGAGAATTGCGGCGTCGGCCTCGTCGCCGCATTGGACGGCAAGGCCCGCCGCGACGTGGTGGAAGCCGGTATCAACGCGCTCAAGGCCGTCTGGCATCGTGGTGCGGTCGATGCCGATGGCAAGACCGGTGACGGTGCGGGCATTCACATCGAAATCCCGCAGGATTTCTTTGCCGATGCCGTCCAGCGCAGTGGGCATCTGTTGCATCCCGGCCCGATCGCCATCGGTCAGGTCTTCCTGCCGAAGACCGATCTCGGCGCACAAGAACGCTGCCGTCAGATCGTCGAGAGCGAAATCCTGCGCATGGGCTATGCCATCTATGGCTGGCGTCAGGTGCCGATCAACGTCTCGTGCATCGGTGAGAAGGCCAATGCGACGCGGCCGGAAATCGAGCAGATCATGATCTGGAACCCGCGCGGCACCTCCGAGGCGGATTTCGAGCGCGATCTGTACGTCATCCGTCGTCGCATCGAGAAAGAGGCGATCGCTGCGCAGATTCCGGTGCTGTATCTGTGCTCGCTGTCCTGCCGCTCGCTGATCTATAAGGGCATGTTCCTGGCCGAGAGCCTGACCGATTTCTATCCCGACCTGCTCGACCCCCGCTTCGTGTCGCGCTTTGCGATCTATCATCAGCGCTATTCGACCAACACCTTCCCGACCTGGAAGCTGGCCCAGCCCTTCCGCGTGCTGGCGCATAACGGTGAGATCAACACGGTCTCGGGCAACGTCAACTGGATGCGCAGCCACGAAACCCGGCTGTCTGATCCGGCGCTTGACCCGTATATGGAAGACATCAAGCCGGTCGT
>Ga0316222_1004204_pt1 | contig 13352 bp, 11 predicted proteins | sample TBH18011metaG_FD_206008 | JGI IMG/M metagenome (GOLD analysis project Ga0316222, IMG submission 206008) | Freshwater microbial communities from Trout Bog Lake, Wisconsin, USA - TBH18011 | ecosystem: Environmental > Aquatic > Freshwater > Lake > Hypolimnion/Profundal zone | place: USA: Wisconsin... | reverse complement strand
CTTTTTCTCGTCCTCGCCGTCACCGCCGCGGCACAGGCGAAGGAAATCAAACTGCTCAACGTCTCTTACGATCCGACGCGCGAATTGTATGTGGATTACAATGCGGCCTTCGCGAAATACTGGCAGGCCAAATCCGGCGACACCGTGAGTGTCTCGCAATCGCACGGCGGTTCCGGCAAACAGGCGCAGTCCGTCATCAACGGCCTCGAAGCCGATGTCGTGACACTCGCGCTGGCGTATGACATTGACGCCATCGCGCAGCAGTCAAAGTTGTTGCCCGCCGACTGGCAAAAGCGTTTGCCCAATGACAGCACGCCCTACACTTCGACGATTGTTTTTCTCGTCCGCAAAGGCAATCCGAAAGGAATCAAAGACTGGGATGACGTCGTGAAAAAGGGCGTGAGCGTTGTCGCGGCAAATCCCAAAACTTCCGGTGGCGCGCGCTGGGCCTATCTTGCGGCCTACGCCTACGCGCTGGAAAAAAATAATCACGACGACGCGGCGGCGAAAAAATTCATCACGCAACTTTACAAAAATGTTCCCGTGCTGGATTCCGGCGCGCGCGGCTCCACCGTGACGTTTGCCCAGCGCCAGATCGGCGATGTGCTGCTCGCGTGGGAAAACGAGGCGCATCTCGCGCTCAAGGAATTTGGCGCGGACAAGTTCGACATCGTCACGCCGTCGTTGAGCATCCTCGCCGAACCGCCGGTGGCTGTCGTGGACAAGAACGCCAAGCGCCATCACACGACTGAAATCGCGAGCGAGTATTTGAAATATCTCTACTCCGACGAAGGCCAGGAGATTGCGGCGAAGAATTTTTACCGTCCGCGCAACGAGGCCATCGCCGCCAAATACGCCGCCAATTTTAATCAGGTGAAGCTCGTCACCATTGATCAGGAATTCGGCGGCTGGACGAAGGCGCAGCAGACGCACTTTGCCGACGGCGGCGTTTTTGACCAGATTTTCCAGCCCTAAAACATCTTCGTGATTCCGCCGTTCACCGGAAAACATAAATTCAAAACCGATTAAGATTATGACCATCGCCACCCCTTCAAAAACCAGCGTCCAGCCGGCACGCCCGATCCGCCGCGACTTGGCCGACCTGCTGGCACCGCTGGAAAAAATCGCCGCCAGTTCGCCGAATCTTGTGGCGAACCATGACGCGCGCTTTGATGTGGACGGCGAGGAATACGTTCTGCCGCGCTATCTCTTCGTCGGGCCGCGTGGCGGCGATGTGCCGATTCGCATCGGCATTTTCGCCGGCATCCACGGCGACGAACCGGAAGGTGTCCACGCACTCATCCAGTTCATCAAGCTGCTCGAATCCAAACCGGAACTCGCCACCGGCTACTACCTTTCGCTTTATCCCGTCTGCAATCCGACCGGCTTTGAGGACAACACGCGCCATTCGCGCGGCGGCAAGGATTTGAACCGCGAGTTCTGGCGCAATTCCACCGAGCCGGAAGTGCGTTTGTTGCAAGCCGAACTGGTTTCGCGTTCGTTCCAGGGCATCATCTCGCTGCACACCGATGACACCAGCGCCGGCTTTTACGGTTTCGCCCACGGTGCGACGCTGACGAAAAACCTCATCGAACCCGCGCTGGCGGCGGTGGAACAAATTCTGCCGCGCGACGAGCGCCCGGTGATTGACGGCTTCAACGCCCGCAACGGCATCATCCGCGAAGGTTACGAAGGTATTCTGGCCGTGCCGCCAAAAGTTCGTCCGCGTCCGTTTGAAATCATTTTGGAAACACCCGCCACGCCGCCGGAGTATTTGAAGGAACTGGCGTTGGTCGCCGCGCTTCAGACAATTTTGCTCGAATACAACAAGTTTATCGCCTACGCTCCGAACCTCTAAACCGTGGCGACCAACCGCACCAAGGCGAGAAAAATCCGTGTGCTGCCGGGCTTCAAACTGACGCTCGGCTTCACGCTTTTTTATCTTGGGCTGATTGTGCTGATTCCGCTCGGCGCAGTATTCTGGAAAGCCTCTACGCTGACGTGGCCGCAATTCTGGCACACCGTCACCATGCCGACGGCAATGGCATCCTATCGCCTGACTTTTGGCGCGTCGTTTTGCGCCGCGCTGGTCAACGTCGTTTTCGGCCTCGTCGTCGCGTGGGTGTTGGTGCGCTACGAATTTTTCGGAAAAAAAATTGTGGACGCGCTGGTGGATCTACCGTTCGCGCTGCCCACCGCCGTCGCCGGCATCACGCTGGCGGCGTTGTATTCGGATTACGGCTGGGTCGGGCAACTGCTTTCGCCGCTCGGAATTAAAGTGGCCAACACGCAGATTGGCATTTTCATCGCGCTGACTTTCATCGGCCTGCCTTTCATCGTGCGGACGGTGCAGCCGATTCTCGAAGACCTCGACCCGGAATTGGAAGAGGCTGCGTCCAGCCTCGGCGCGAGCCGCTGGCAAGTTTTTTGGCGCGTGATTTTGCCGATGCTCACGCCGGCGCTGCTTACTGGTTTCGCGCTGGCTTTTGCCCGCGCGCTGGGCGAATACGGCTCGGTCATTTTCATCGCCGGCAACATCCCGATGAAGACGCAGATTACGCCGGTCATCATCATGGGCGAACTCGATATGTTTGATTACGGCAAGGCCACGGCCATCGCCGTTGTGATGCTCGTCGTCTCGTTCGTGCTGCTGCTCGGCATCAATATTTTACAATGGTGGACGAACCGTTACAACATGCACAACCTCGCATGACACCCGTCGCGACCACGTTTCGTCCGCCGCCGCAGGTCGTGCATCATCACACGACCAGCGAACCGCCGGCCGTGCGCCGCGCGCTCATCGCCGTTGCGCTGGTGTTCTTGAGCCTGTTCCTATTCCTGCCGCTGGTGTTTGTGTTCGTGCAGGCGTTTGCGAAAGGCATTGGCTTCTATCTTGAAACGCTGCGCGACCCGAACGCCTGGAGCGCCATCAAACTGACGTTGCTCGCCGCCGGTATTTCCGTGCCGCTGAACTGCGTCTTCGGCGTCTGCGCCGCGTGGGCGATTGCGAAATTTGATTTTCGCGGCAAAAATGTTTTGCTCACGCTGATTGATCTGCCGTTCTCGATTTCACCGGTCATTGCCGGGTTAATTTATGTTTTGGTTTTTGGCGCGCAAGGCTGGCTGGGACTTTACCTGAACGCGGACAATCCGAAATTTCCGTGGCTCGCGAACTGGCTGAACGACCACAACATCAAAATCATTTTCGCCGTGCCGGGAATTATTCTCGCCACGATTTTTGTCACCGTGCCGTTCGTCGCGCGCGAATTGATCCCGCTCATGCAGGCGCAGGGTCGCAGCGAGGAGGAAGCCGCGCGCGTGCTCGGCGCGAGCGGCTGGCAGACTTTCTGGCGCGTGACCGTGCCGAACATCAAATGGGGTTTGATCTACGGTGTGATTTTGTGCAACGCCCGCGCGATGGGTGAGTTCGGCGCAGTCTCCGTCGTCAGCGGCCACATTCGCGGGCAGACAAACACGATTCCATTGCACATCGAGGCGCTATATGATGACTACAATTTCACCGGCGCGTTCGCCGTGGCGTCGTTGCTGGCGTTTCTCGCGCTCATCACGCTCGGCCTGAAAACGTGGGTGGAACACAAGAACGCCATGCTGAACGAAATTGAAATTTCCAAATGAGTGTTGAAGTCAAAAATGTCACCAAAAAATTCGGCAGCTTCACCGCGCTGGACAATGTGAGCCTCAAGGTGGAGTCCGGCGAACTCGTCGCGCTGCTCGGCCCGTCCGGCTCCGGCAAAACGACTTTGCTCCGCACCATCGCGGGCTTGGAATTCCCTGATAACACTGGCGAAGCGCAGGTTTTATTTTACGGCGAGGACGTGACGCATATTCCTGCGAGCCAGCGCAAGGCGGGTTTTGCCTTCCAGCATTACGCATTGTTCCGGCACATGAGCGTGTTTGAAAACATCGCCTTCGGACTGCGTGTCCGCCCGAAGGAAACACGTCCGCCGGAAAAAGAAATTCAAGCCCGTGTGACTAAACTGCTGCACCTTATCCAGCTTGAGCCGCTCGGCAACCGCTTTCCGTCGCAGCTTTCTGGTGGCCAGCGGCAACGCGTCGCGCTCGCGCGTGCGCTCGCGGTGGAACCGAAAGTTTTGTTGCTCGATGAGCCGTTCGGCGCGCTCGACGCGAAGGTGCGCAAGGAACTGCGCCGCTGGCTGCGGCAGTTGCACGACGAAATCCACATCACGACGCTGTTCGTGACGCACGACCAGGAGGAGGCGCTGGAGGTTTCCGACCGTGTGGCGATTTTGCGCGATGGCAAGATTGAGCAGATCGGCACGCCGGAGGAGATTTACGATCATCCCGCGTCGCCGTTCGTTTATGACTTTCTCGGCAACGTGAATTTATTCAGTGGCCGCGTGAAGGACGGTTCCATGGTCATCGGCGGGACGGAGTTCGCCGCGCCGGACACGGCGGGCGAAGCGGATTCCGATGCGGTCGCGTTCGTGCGCCCGCACGACATCCGGGTGACACGCCACGCGACCGGTCCCGCGCTGCCGGCGGAGGTCGTCCGCTCGAACGCCGCCGGCCCGGTGGCGAACCTAGAATTGAAGCGTCTGGACAGCGGCGAAATTTTCACCGTGCAACTGGGCAAGGAACAGTTTCAGGAACTCCAGCCCAAACCGGGCGAGCAGGTGTTCGTGGAACTGAAGAACGTGAAAGTGTTCTCCGACGATTATTCCATTTGAACCGCCGCCGCGTTTCCCCACGCGGCGGCAGCGGCCAGCTTCAGAGATTCAAAAGACTCTTGCCCTTGGCCGAAACCGATCCGGTGCTGATGAAATTAATATTCTGCGTGGAGCCATCGCCGGCGGCATTGCTGATTTTCAACTGTTTGGTTTCCGTGTAAGTGCCGTTGGTCGGCGTGGTGTCGGTGACGGTCAAATTCAAAACGCCGTTCACATAAAATTTCAAATCATTGCCACCGGCAACGAACGTATCATCAAACGTGAGGCCGGCGATTTGAAGATTCTTGACGGTGGCCAGGCCCAATCCCGTCGTGGTGTCCTGCTTACCGGAAAAGACGTTGGGTTGCGCCGTGTTGAAGGTCATGAGGTCGGAAACATTCAGCAGGAGGTTGGTGCCGTTGAGCACGACAAAACTGTGGCCCGCCAGCGCCAGCGTGGATTGGGCCGGGAAACTGTTGCTCGGCCAACTGCCCTGCACCGATTCATCAACCGCCAGTTCGTTCAGGAGATCCTTCGTAGCCAGCGACAAAACCTGCGGTGCCGCCGTGGTCGCGACGGTGCCGATGACGCTGCTGGGACTTTGCTTGGAAAGGCTCAAGGCGATGGTCAGGTTAAGGTAAGGCAGGGAAAACTCGGTCGCTTCCACGGCAAACAACTGCGCCACTTCGCCGACGGACAACGCCCGGTTGAACATCCGGATTTCGTCCAGCGAGCCGGTAAAGTAATTCGAGCCGAACCGATCCACGCCCACATTGAGCTGATACGGCGCGGTGGGTGAAGGTGGGTGAAGTGACCGACGTATAGAACCGGCTGTCGAGCTGACCATCCACAAAGATTTCCGCCCAACTGTTGTCATGATCAAAAACCACACAGACCGCGTGCCATTTGCCGTCATTGATGGCCACCGAGCCGGTGTAACTGGTCGAATCAATCTGAATCTGCACGCGGCTATGATAAACTCCTACTTGGAAACCGACCCAAGGATTCACCGGCGTCGCCTTGCAAACCACTCCATGAAACCCGCTAAAATAATTGCTCGTCTGAATCCAGCAGGAGACGGTCAGATTGGTCAAGGCCTGAATTTGCGACGGGCTGGCATACTGGATTTGCTGGCTGCCGGAAAAATTGACGGCGTCATTCGCCCGGTCAAAACGGTCGCGCGCGAGGCTGGCGCTGTTTACCAGCGGATTATTTTGATAACCGCTTTGGTCGTTGGCATTGCCGTTGAACGGATAAAACGCCACCAGCCCCTTGGTCAAAAAAGATTGCGCCTGCACCGGCAAAGCCAGCACCGCCGTGAGGGCGAGGATTCCGCATACGATGTTTTTGGTTTTCATAAAATTTATGGTTTAAGGATTAAATATATTCCGGTTGATTTCGATTCACCTTACCAACGCCTCCACTTTTGCCCCACTTGGCCAAACGCGCAAGCGAAATCCGGTCAGTCTGCCGTTTGAATCCAGAACGACCGGGACTGGTTTCTGCCGGCGCAACCAAGCAGTGAAAATCAAAAAGGAAGAAATGGGGTCGCAAAACGTGAACGACGGGTAGAACGTTTTTTGTCCGATTCCAATTTGGCAGACAAGCCAATAGGTTTGGTGCTTGCCAGATCTAAAACTCGCCTGATTCCGTTTCCGCAACGCTTTTGACTGGTTTTGGATTTGAACGCCGCCGCGCCGAGAATTGAAGCTGAAAATTATTAGTAACCGAGGAACGGGGCAAAATTCCATTTGCGCGCGGGGGGTTTGCGGCTATGTTGCCAGCATGACTTGGTCGCAATTTCTTCCGGTCGTCATCGTGCTGGGCGTGGGTGCCATCTTTGTGTGGCGCAGTTCCAGCCCCAAGCCGCATGAGCACAACGAGCATTGCGGCTGCGGGCACGACCACGCGCCGGAAAAGCCGGAGGATAAAGCCGGGCCTTGACCGATTCATTCGCCGCGAATTTATTTAACCAACTTTTTAGCATGGCCGTTACCAAAGTCAGTTCCACCGTCCACTTCGCCGCGCACAACCACAGCACGGGCGAGCCGGCCACGGGCCGCTGGACACCGAACACGGACATTTACGTCACGGACACCGGCTTGGTCATCAAAGCCGAGCTGGCCGGCATGAAGAGCGACAGTTTGGAAATCACCGTGGAAGGCCAGCGGCTGCGCATCAACGGCGTTCGCCCGGATTGTTGCCGCGCACCGAAGTGCAGTTTCCTGGTGATGGAAATCAGCTACGGGCCGTTCGAGACGGTGCTGGATTTGCCGGCGGGCTACGACTTGAGCCAGGCGAAGGCAATTTATGTGAACGGTTTTCTGCGCGTGGATGTGCCGCCGGCCCAAAAGCCGCAGCCGAAGACAACCAAGGTTCCCATTAGCGAAGGAGTTTGACCGCGCCGCAACTTTTCGGACGCGGCCACATTTAATTATTAAAGGATGGACAACACGACGACCAAATCGGCGGAGACGGAATTTGTCAGCATTCTCGGCTCGCACGAAAAGAGCGAGGTGCCGGGCCGCGTTTCGTCGCGTTCGCTGCCGGACACCTTGCCCATACTGGGGTTGTCGGACATCGTGATTTTTCCCGGCGCGGTCGTGCCGCTGCTCGTCGAGACCGGCCCCAGCCTCAAACTCGTGGATGACCTTGTGGCCGGCGACCGCCTGTTCGCCGCCGTGCTGCAACTGAACGCCGACATCGCCGAACCCGGCCCGCAGGATTTGCACAAGGTCGGCTGCGTGTCGCGTCTGAACAAGATGGTGAAATTTCCCGACGGCTCGGTGCGCATCCTCGTCGAGGGCCTGTGGCGCATCCGGCTGGATAAATTTCTGCCGGCCGATCCGTATCTCCGCGCGAATTTTGAATTGCTGCGCGACGAGACGGAGGATTCCGTCGAGCTGCAAGCCATGTTGCGCAACGCGCACAAGCAGTTTGAGGAGATCGCCAAGGTTTCCACCGCCCTGTCCGATCAGGTGAAAATCGCCGCGCTGAACACCGAGCATCCCGGCCATTTCGCCGACCTCATCGCTGCGAACCTCGGCCTGCCGCTCGACGAAAAACAGAAGCTGCTCGAAACCATTTCCGTCCGCGAGCGTTTGCAAAAGCTTTTGCCGCTGTTGAGCCGCGAACAGGAAGTGCTGAATCTCAGTTCCAAAATTCAGAACGACGTCGCCATCAACATTTCCAAGACGCAGCGCGATTTTTTTCTGCGCGAACAGATGCGCGTCATCCAGCGCGAACTCGGCGACGCCGACCCGAACGCGAACGAAATTCGTCTGCTCCGCGAAAAAATCGAGAAGGCCAAATTGCCCGACGAGGCGCGCAAAGCGGCGAATCAGGAACTCGACCGGATGCAGCAGACCTCGCCCGCCGCTGCCGAATACGGCGTCTCGCGTAATTACCTCGACTGGATTCTCGCGCTGCCGTGGCGGCAGGAAACCGAGGACAAGCTCGACCTGAAAGTCGCGGAAAAGATTTTGGACGAACAGCATTTCGGTCTCGCGAAAGTCAAAGACCGGCTGCTCGAATTTCTCGCCGTGCTGAAACGGCGCAAGGAAATCAAAGGCCCGATTCTTTGTCTCGTCGGTCCGCCCGGCGTCGGCAAAACGTCGCTCGGCAAAAGCGTGGCCGACGCGCTCGGACGCAAATTCGCCCGGATTTCATTGGGCGGAATGCGCGATGAGGCGGAGATTCGCGGCCATCGCCGCACTTACGTCGGCGCGCTGCCGGGAAGAATTTTGCAAACGCTGCGGCGCGTCGAAAGCCGCAATCCCGTCATTCTGCTCGACGAGTTGGACAAGGTCGGCGCGGATTTTCGCGGCGACCCGGCGAGCGCGCTACTCGAAGTGCTCGATCCGGCGCAGAATCACACGTTCACGGATCACTATTTGGATTTGCCGTTTGATTTGTCGCGCGTGCTGTTTATCGCGACGGCCAACTGGCTTGACCCGATTCATCCCGCGTTGCGCGACCGGCTGGAAGTCATCGAGCTGCCGAGTTACACCGAGACGGAAAAATTGCAGATTGCCAAACGCTATCTCGTGCCGCGCCAGCTTGAAGAACACGGACTCACGCGCACGGACGTAAAATTTTCCGATGCCGCGCTGCGCGAACTCATTCGCGAATACACGCGCGAAGCCGGCGTGCGCCAGCTCGAACGCGAAATTGCCGCGCTGTCCCGCAAGGCGGCGCGCAAAATCGTCGCCAAGAACGGTGCGGCGCAGATGATCAAGCTGGAGCCGAAGGACGTGAAAGATTATCTCGGCCACGCGAAGTTTGTTTTGGAAAGCGCGGAGAAAATTGAAGAAATCGGCATTGCCACCGGTCTCGCGTGGACGCCGGTCGGCGGTGACGTGCTGTTCATCGAAGCCACGCGGATGCGCGGGCGCGGCAGTTTGATTTTAACCGGCTCGCTCGGCGAGGTGATGAAGGAAAGCGCGCAGACGGCGGTGAGTTATCTGCGTTCGCAGGCAAAAAAATTGGATTTGGATTTCGACGACTACGGCAAATTTGATTTGCACATCCATGTGCCCGCCGGCGCGACGCCGAAGGACGGGCCAAGCGCGGGCGTGACGATTTGCGCGGCGCTGGCAAGCCTGATGAGCAAGCGGCGCGTGCGTTCCGACACGGCGATGACCGGCGAAATTTCCCTGCGCGGCCGCGTGATGCGCGTGGGCGGCATCAAGGAAAAGGTAATCGCCGCGTCGCGCTTTGGCGTAAAGCAGGTGATTCTGCCAGAAGGCAACAAACCGGATTGGGAAGACGTGCCGGCGGAAGTGCGCGCGAAATTGAAGGTGCATTTCGTGAAGCAGATTTCCGAAGTCCTGCAACTGGCGCTCGCGGCGAAATAACCCTTTTCTGTCCGCTCACCCCTAGCGCGAAATCCCGGTAATTTTCTTCTCCAAGGGCTGTTCCCCTTTTCAAAAGGGGCGGCTTTTTTGCCGAAAGTGTCGCACCCCAAATGGCTGGAGGTGAAACTCCTGTCATTTGGGGCCATGTTTTTTTTCATTTGGGGTGCGCCCCAAAGCATCCGGGGGATGCCCCAAATCGTAAGGGGCGCACCCCAAACCATAAGTGGAGCACCCCGCGCCAAATGGGGCGCGCCCCAAACGGAATTTCGGTCGCCCCGTGGCGCTAGGGGCGCACCCCAAACGACATTTGCATCACCTCCAGCCGTTTGGGGTGAGGCCATTTTTGCAAAAAATCGCTGATTTTTGTCAAAACCAGCCCGGATTCCGGTTTTTTGAACAATTTCAGCCCCAGCCGGGAGGAAACCGAAAGGCGGGCGGTCTCTGGATGCCATCGCCGGCTGGCTTCGCCTCAAAACGGCGGTTGTTGTAGAACCTTCTGGACAGTCCCGGACGGGCGTCCTAGCGTTGGCACATGAAATTCTGGACTGGTATTCTCCGTGGCGGCGGTGTGCTGGCTGCGCTGGTTTTATTTTTTGCCGTGGGCGCGGCGGCGGAGACGACGAACACCTTGTCCGACGCGGAAATTCAGGGACGCCAACTGGCGCAGCAGCTTTGCGAGGCGCGACCGACGGATAGCTTTGCAAACACTGGCGTTTTACAAATCCGCGACAACAAGGGCAACCGCACGAATATTTTCGTGACTTTCAGTGCCCGTAAATATCCTGATAATTGGACAAGCAGCTACGTTTGTGCTGAAGTAAATTTTTGGCAAGAAGCCCTGCTGGTTGAACATAATAAAAGTCAGCCAAACAAATATATTCACACGGCTTCAAATGGCGAATCAAACGCAGCGCTAGAGAATGATTATAGTTCACCCTTCGCCAAATCCGATTTTTGGCTGGGCGATTTAGGTCTGGAATTTTTTCACTGGCCGGTGCAGAAGATTTTGCCGAAGTCCACAAACTTGAAACGCGGGCGCGAATACACGCTGCTCGAAAGCGCCAATCCGAATCCGCCCACCAACGGCTATTCGCGCGTGCTGTCGTGGATCGACAAGGAAAGCGGCGGCATCCTCGCCGCCGAGGCCTACGACGCGGCGGGCAAGCTGCTGAAGGAGTTCGAGCCGAAATCGTTCAAGAAGGTCAACGGCCAGTGGGAGCTGCAGGAAATGGAAATCCGCAACGTCCAGACCGGCTCGCGCACACGGCTGGAGTTTGATTTGAAATCAAATTAGTCCAAGGGCTTAATCGTAATCCCCGGCCGATTAAGATTAGGATTACGATTGTGATTAGGAACCGAAAGCCTCGCGCTTGACTTCGTTTTATCTGCTGCCACGCTGTTTTCCTCTGGTATGAATTTTCATCGGAAATTTTTGACGGTCGGTGCCGGCCTGCTGCTGGCGGCGAAGGTTTTTGCCGCCGACACCAACTTCGCCACCGTTTTCACCAACGACGCCGTGGCCAACGGTTATTTGCAAATTCAGGAACAGCTCCACGCCACGCGCATGGCCATCGAGGCCAGCAGCCTCGCCACCGCCGAGGACGCGAAGAAAAATGCCGACGCGCTCAACGCCCGGCTGCAATCGCTGGAGCAGACGGTTTCCGCGCAGCGCGCCAGCGACGCGGAGGCGGCGCGCAAGACGCAGCAGCTCACGTTGCTGCTGGCGGGGGTGTTTGGCCTCGCCGGGCTGGGGATTTTGCTGCTGATGGTTTATTTCCAGTGGCGGGCGTTCGCGCAAATCGCGCAGATTTCAGCGCAACAGCACGCGGCCATTGCCAACGCCAGCGCGGTGCATCAGCTCGCCGCACCGGGGCGCGCGACGGTGGAGGTTTCCAACGCGCGGCTGCTGGACGTGGTGAATCAGTTGGAGAAAAAAATCTCTGATTTGGAAAACGGCGGACGTCTGCTCGCGGCCACGCCGGGCGGGAAAGCCGCCGACCGGCTGGCGGAGGGCCAGAGATTTCTCGACGCCAATCAGCCACAGCAAGCGCTGGCGGTGTTCGAGCATTTTCTCGCGGCGCAACCGGATCACACCGAGGCGCTGGCGAAAAAGGCGACGGCCTTGGAACTGCTGGGGCGGCTCAACGAGGCGCTGGCCTGCTGCGATCAGGTCCTCGCGAAAAACAGTTCGTATAAGCCAGTGCTGCTGCAAAAGGGCGGGCTGCTGAACAAGCTGAACCGGCACGCGGAGGCGATTGATTGTTTTGAGCAGGCGCTGCTGGCGCAGGAGCAGAAGGCGAAGGGTTGATTTATTCGGAAGACGGTTGGGTCACAATTGGCCCGCGTAGGAAACCACCACTCATTGTTGTGGATGACACGGCGAACTTCCTTTCGCCGAAACAACGCGAGGCGTTTTTCGGGATTGGAATCGGGTTCGTTCACGTTCGCAAAACATTAGAAGTATCCGGCTTTCTTGCGGTCTTCCATCGCGGCTTCGCTGGCCTTGTCATCGGCGCGGGTGCCGCGCTCCGTGACGCGCGCGGCGGAAACTTCGCCGATGATGTCATCAATCGTCTCCGTCTTGGATTCAATCATGCCGGTGCTGATCATGTCGGCGATGGTGCGGACGCGGCAGACCATTTTCTTGACCGTATCATTTGGTTTCGGGCGCGCGCCGGCGTAGGGGTCGGGCTTGGTCGCATCCGTGTGGGGCGGCGGCACCGGCAGCCATTGGCCGCCTTTGCGGTAACATTCGCGCTCGTGGCTGAAATAGATGTTCGGCACTTCGAGCTTTTCCTTTTTGATGTATTCCCAGACATCCATCTCCGTCCAGTTGGAGAGGGGAAACACGCGCATATTTTCACCGGGATTCACGCGGGCATTGTAAAGGTTCCAGATTTCCGGGCGCTGATTCTTTGGATCCCATTGACCAAAACTGTCGCGGAAGCTGAAGAAACGTTCCTTGGCACGGGCCTTTTCCTCATCGCGCCGCGCGCCGCCGATGGCGCAATCAAATTGAAATTCCTCAATGGCCGCCAGCAGCACCGGAATCTGCAGCTGGTTGCGGCTGACCTGGCCCGGCGTCGGGTGCGCGATGCCCTTGGCGAACGCTTCATCCACCGTGCGGACGATGAGCTTCGCGCCGAGCTGCTTCGCCCGACGGTCGCGGAATTCGATCAACTCGGGAAATTCGTGGCCGGTCTCGACGTTTAGAAACGGCATCGGGAGGTCGGAAGGGCGAAAAGCCTTTTCCGCAAGGCGCAGGAGGCAGATGGAATCCTTGCCGCCGGAAAAGAGCAGGACGGGGCGTTCGAACTCGGCGGCGACCTCACGCATGACGTGAATCGCCTCGGTCTCCAGATACTGCAAATGGTCGAGATGGTAACTGCTCATTTCAAAAATATTTTAGCCACAGATGGACACAGATGTTCGGGTGGTTTGCATAAACCAAAAAATTATGTCAAACTACATGAAAGCAACAACTGTGTCATTTGTGAAACGTAACTGCTACAGCTATACGAGATTCAGCAGCTCGGCGCAAGCCGAAGGCGATTCCTACCGTCGGCAAGTGGAGCGGGCAAAAAAGTTCTGTGACGAACACAATCTGGAACTGAACGAAACGCGATACGAGGACTTGGGGGTGTCGGGCTGGACGGGTGAGAACATCGAAAAGGGCGCGATGGGTGACTTTATCGCGGCGGTGGAGGCCGGAAAGATACCCAAAGGCTCGGTGCTGATCGTGGAAAATTGGGATCGGTTCTCAAGGTTGCAGCCGATGGAAGCCCGCACCACACTAGGTAAAATTATC
>Ga0316222_1004203_pt1 | contig 13356 bp, 13 predicted proteins | sample TBH18011metaG_FD_206008 | JGI IMG/M metagenome (GOLD analysis project Ga0316222, IMG submission 206008) | Freshwater microbial communities from Trout Bog Lake, Wisconsin, USA - TBH18011 | ecosystem: Environmental > Aquatic > Freshwater > Lake > Hypolimnion/Profundal zone | place: USA: Wisconsin... | reverse complement strand
CTGTTGACAAGAAAACCAATTGGGCTGGCATAGGGGGTAAACCACCTTGAACCCCTTGAACACATATGTCCGCGATGTGTTGGCACTAAGTGTCCGCGATGTCTTGACACCATGCCTGCGACCGCCGAGCTCCGCCAACCCCAGAAGTCCGGCACCTGCGTAACCTCCCCGACTTTGGACTTTGGAACCCGTCCACTGCTCCTCCCGATGTAACAATTCAACCATGCCACGCTCCGTCTCTATCCTGATAATCCTGTTCATCCTGTCAAAAAATTCCCGGGCCGAAATGCCCAAATCGGTGTTTCATCTGTGTTCATCTGTGGCTAAAATAGTCCCATGAAAATTGAATCCTTACGCATCGGCATGCGTGTGCGGCATCCGCAATACGGCACGGGCACGGTGAAGACGATTTCCGAGATGGTCGCGGAGGTCCAGTTCGACGACGGCACGAAGCGCAGCGTGGCCCCGGAGCCGAGCGGGATGGAACCGGCCGAGCCGCAGGTGGCGGTGAGCGGGCTGAGCCAGCCGCTGTCGATGTTCGTGAGCCAGACCCTGGAAGCGGCCATCGAAAAGCTTGGCCTGCAACGGCCCGACGCGCTCGTGGAACAATTGGGCGCACGCTGGCACGGCGGGCGCGCCGTGTTGCATCCGGCCGACCCGTCCCTGGCGACCAAGGAAGTGCCGCTGGAAGTGTTTTTCCACAAGGTCGTGATGATCCGGAACAGCCTCCGCGTGCTGGAACAGAAGCTCAACGCCCACGAGAAGCTGTCCGACGGCGAGAAAGTGGAGATGCAGCAATATATCACCAAAAGCTACGGCTCCCTGACCACGTTCAACGTGCTGTTCAAGGAGAAGGAAGATCAGTTTTGAATTGGTTGGCCACAGATTTTCACAGATGAAACACAAATAAAGCAGGCGCGAGGCGCGAGGCACGGGGCGCGAGAGAGCGTTGAAAATAGCCCGCCACTTCAGTGGCGGGTTCTGGCGGGTAAAGGTTCCAAGTCCCGTCAGGGACGACAGAAGTTTGTTAGTGCCCGGATTCAGTCGTCTCTGACTCGGCCGGAAAAGACAACTCACCCTCGGGTTTTGCTCCACGAAAAAAACGCGGATGCGCGATTTCGCGTTTTTTGAAAGCTGGTTCAGTAATCGTGCCGGGCAATCTGATCGCGCATCTTCGTGATCTGGCGGTCCAGGTCCTTGTGTTCGCCCGCCAATTGGAATGAAAGTTTGGGGAAGTTTTTGGCGATGGTCTGGGCGGCTTCATCACAAACCCGGAGCGGTTGACGCGGTTCATTCTGGCCGGGAATCACCGGGTAGTCCCAGCCGTCGGCCGGACGCGAGTCGGCCAGCACCGGTCCCAGCAAATCCGCCGACCATTCGCCATGGACTTCTGCCAGCACCTTGCACAGGCTGCGCCGACGCTGAAGGCTGGCGTTCTGCAGATATTTTTCAAAAACCGGCCTGACCTCTGGCCCGAATTTCTGTCCCAAGGAAACGAGGAGACGGTAGCCGTTACCGTAGGGGCCACTTTCAGTTTCCGGCAGGCTGGCGATGGATGCTTCCAGGCGCGATTCCAAAACTTTGGCATTGGCCCCGCCGGCTGCCCCACCCGCGTCGGTCAGGATTTTCGGGTCGCTGGTCCGGTCAATGATGTGCAATAGCTCCGTTTGGATGGCCGGTTCTGTGGACCAAGCGACGGCCTTGATGAATTCATCAATTCGTACGCCGTTGGTAACTTCCCTGTCCATAGTGTAATTGCCAGCATCCAAGCCGTGGAGGCGGGCGGCAATCAGGTTGGTCGTCTGCTGGGAAAAATAATAGAGGAGCCGCATCGCCGGGCCGGTCTGGAAGCTGCTGCCGACGTCCCATCCATTGAGTGATATGCCGTTGAAAACACCGATGCTGGCGAAATCCAGCAGGTAGGAATTCAGCAGCGATTGGACCGGTTCCGGACTGGACCAGATGGCGCGGACGTGGCTGGCCAGATTGGTGTCATGGACGGGGCTGTTGACGATAATGCAGGCGGTCGGTTGATAACGCACCGCCGAGTAAGGCCGCCCCACAATCTGGCCGGTGATCACAAAACAAACGTCGCCGATTTTCACGGTGTAGGTGTTAATGGAATCTTGGAAATGGCTGGCATCCCGTTTCGGCATCGTGGCCAGGATTTTTTGTTCCGCCGCGTTGCCGGGATTCCCCCAAAGTTCATCGCTATATTCCATGGTTCCAAAATCCGAATGGTAGTTGATGATAAGTTTGGTCGGGGTCGGGTCATCGAGTGCTTTTAACAGAAAAGGCAGCGCCTGGGGGCCGATTTCCACCAGTTCCTTGAAATCATCGGAACCTTTGAGCCGGTGATCGGTCAGCAAAAAAGCACCGGCATTCTGGGCGTCCGCGATGGGAGCGAAGGACTCTCCGCTCATCGTCGCGGAAAGGCCGAAATCCGGACTGTCGATATTCGCGAGGTTGGCGATGAGTTTAGAGATATGCGCCGTTTCGGCCGGGCTAAGGGGTGGCGGCGGGGCCAGCTGAATGGTTTTGAGATCGTGCAATTTTACCCGGGGAGGCTGGAGCAAGATCGCCAGTTGATTGGTGTCAAAAGCGCCGAGGACCGGGTTGCAGGTGAAGGCTAAGACCAGCAAGGCGATGAAAATACCAGTGTACCTCCAGCGGGAGGTTTTGCCTTTTATACCCAACTTCATGGACTAATGAAAGCGCGGCTGGCTTCAGCTGGCAAGCAGAATGCATGGATTATGAATGACGGTTCAGCCGTCCCTGCGGGCTCGCGCGTCAGGACGTTTTACCCGGCGATGAATCGCCGGGCTATTTTGGATGTCGCTCCGCGACAATAAACGCGGTCGAGTGGATGGGGCGGTTTTAGAAGCCGAGCGAGTCCATCGCGGCGCGGAGCATGTGTTCGGTCCAGGCAATCAGCCAGAGTGCGGCATGAATGGATGCGTACCGGGCGAAGCACAGAAGGAAAACAGAAACAACGATGCCCGCCACGGTTCCCCCAACCGCAGCCCAACGGATTTCCGGATGACGTTGAAGCCAGCTTGGATTGCCAACGGCTGGTGTTGCGGAATCTGGTTTGGGTAGCGGGGGCATTTTCCCGAATTATTTAGAGTCTCGTCACCTCGTCTCCTGCAAATAATCAGGTGGGGCGTTATCCGTTCCGCCGCGCGTAAATCATATATCGTAAATCGTAAATCGTAAATCCCCCGTCAACTATTGGTCGAAACCGGTCCGCCCGCCGCCGTGTTGAGGGCGGGCGGGGCGGCGTTTTTCTTTTTCACATGCTCGCTGTAGCTAATGAGGACGGCACCGGCGATGATGAGGCTGACCCCGGCCCAGCGCCAGCCGTCCACGTCTTCCTTCAGCAGGAATTTCGCGGCGAGGGTGGTGAGGACGAAGCTCAGGGCGGTGAGGGGCCACACGTAGCTGACATCCGCCATGCCGAGGAGGTATTGCAGGAGGATGAAAAAGGCGGTCTCCAGGGCGAGGCCGAGTAGAATGTTTTTGGTGGTGAACCAGTCGCCGATGAGATGGAGGACATTTTTCCAGCGGGCCATGCCGGCGGCGGCACGGGTGCTGTAGGTGGCGCCGATCTGGTCGAGCCCGCGTTTCAAGGTGATGACGCCGATGGCCTCAAAAGAGAAGGCGATGACGAGAATGATCAATATTTTGGTCATAAATTTTTGTGTTCAACAATTCGGACCGGTCATTTTGTCCAATGCCCGGCCTGCCCGGAATGTCATGGACTGCGCCGGCAGAGCGGAGCGGCGACGGCGCTTTTCCACGCGCGAATCCGGCGGCGCGGCCGGCCAAAGCGGGGTCGCGCTGCGCTTGCCCCCGCAGTCCAAAATCGCGGCGGTTTCAGTCCGGGCTTCGGAAAGTCCGGGATTTGTCTGGCCGGAAAGTCCGGTTGGGATCGGGAAAATTTGGTTCAAACGCTCGCCCTCACCCCAACATTGCTTTTCCGGCTGTTGCTTCCGCCGGGCAGTTGGCTGCCCCCGCACCCGATTCTTAACACCGGCCAAAATCATAAATCCTGATAACGAATCAGTTGAATGCCCAGTTCGGCCACGCGGGCTTTCACGCGGGGGCTGACGAGGGCGTCGTACTCATGCTTAAATTTGTCGAGCGACGGATGGGAGTAAAGCTCGGAATCGCCGTCCGGAAGTTCCGGCAGCAGTTTCAAAATGTAGGCCTCATCCACCTGCGAGTCTTGCAGGAGGCCAAAGGTGATTTGAGCATGCCGGATTTTGCGCTCCGCCAGCGGGGCGCGGGCGCGGTTCGAGAGCCATTCGTAGATGGCGGCGTGGGAGGTGCGATAGAACCACCGGCCCCGGGCCATGCGGCGGCTCCGGGCAAAGCAATCGCGGGTGAGGCGCAGATGACGGATGCGAAGCGAATCCGCGTCCGCCATGAGGAGATCAAAAATCACGGGGTGCAAGTGCATGTGCAAATGCCCGTTCACGTGGTCGAGGGTCAGGCCGGTGGCGTGGAATCTTTCGAACTGGGCGTGGAGTTCGTCACGGAGCACGCTGCGGAGGCGGCGGCTGAAGAAGTAGTTCATGCCGGCGCCGACGGGGGAATTGGTGAATTCGCCCCGGGCATTGACGAGTCCGGGGATTTTTTCCGGCGGCAGGGCGGAGTGGCCCATGAGGAGGGTGAGATGGAGGCCGGTGCCGAGCCGGGGATTTTCGCGCGCGAGGCGGACGGCTTCCGGGAAGCCTGGTTCGTTCACCATGAGGCTGGCGGTGGTGAGGATGCCGTCCTGGTGGGCGCGGATGACGGCGGTGTTGACGGAGGCGGAGAGGCCGAAGTCGTCCGCGTTGACGATCAGCCGGCGGGGTTCAGGGCTGGCCATAGCGGGTGGCGGTGGCGCCGACGGCGTAGCGCAGCCAGCAGCCGAAGATGAGGGAGATTTTCTCGGCCTTGGAAAGTTTCAACGGCTCGGGGCTGAACACATTGAAGCCGCCGGCCTCGAGTTTGCAGAGCAGGCGCCAGTAGACGGTGCCCATGAGCTCGGCGGCCACCATGTTACGGCGGTCTTCCGGCGGCAGCGTCTGGCGGGCAAGCTGGTAAAAGTGGCGGGCGCGGCCGGCCACGCCGGTGGCGAGGGCGTGATAGCGGTCGGAATACACGGAATCCAGAATCTCCTGCTCGGAGACCTTGAAACGGGCGAGCTCGCTTTGCGGCAGGTAGATGCGGCCGCGCGCGGCGTCGTTCTTCACATCGCGGAGAATGTTCGTGAGCTGGAGGGCCTTGCCGAGATGGATGGCGTAGTCGTGGCAGGCGGGATTCTTGTAGCCAAAGATCTCGATGCTGAGCAGGCCCACGGCGGAGGCGACGCGGTAGCAGTATTGTTCGAGGGCTTCGTAGGATTCGTAGCGGACCGTGGTGAGGTCCATTTCGCAGCCGATGATGAGTTCATCGAGGAGGCCGAAGGGGAGGCCGAATTCCCGGATGACGGGCTGGAATTCCTGATTGAGGACGAATTCAGGCTTTCCGTTGTCGCAAGCGCGGCGGATATCGGCGCGCCAGGCGGCGAGCTGTTCGCGGCGGGTGGCGACGGGGACGGCGTCCTCATCGGCCACGTCATCGACGGCGCGGCAAAAGGCATACAGGGCGGCCATGGCATCGCGCCGCCGGCGGGGCAGCATGATGAAGGCGAGCGCGAGGTTGGAGGCGCTTTTTTGGGTGAGGGCGCGACTGTGTTGCATGGGTCAGGGCACGGGCGAACGGGGCGGGGCATTGGGGTCGCGGGGCGGCGGGAGGCCGCCGGTCTGCGCCAGCGTGGGGTTGGGCTTGCGGCGTTCGCTGTTGCGCTTGCGCTTCTGCTTCGGCTTGGGGCGGAAGAGCAGGATCCAGATGAAAAAGGAAAGCCCGACGACCAGGGCGCAGGTCAGAATCAGCCCGCTGGGCGTGATTTTATCCATGAACTCTTTGGGGTCGGGGATTTTCAGGTCATTATCCATATCAACCTCCGGGTTAGTCCGAGTTGCCGGGCCCGGTTTCGCCGGGCAGTTTCATGTTCAGGCGTTGCATGCGGTAGCGCAGGGAATGGCGGGTGAGCTTCAGCTGGGTGGCGGCGCGGGAGAGACTGAAATTGTTCTGCTCGAGGGCGCCGTTGATGAGCTGTTCCTCGAGCCGGCGGAGGCCGTCATCGAGGGCCTCCTCGGTGAAGAGGCTGACGGTGCCGTTCTGCGGCCGGGCGGGGGCGGAAAAGACGGGCAGGCTGGCGGGGGTGATCTCGGGGCCGGTCTCGAGGATGACGGCGCGTTCGACGACATTGCGCAGTTCGCGGATATTGCCGGGCCAGTGGTGGGCGAGCAGATGGCGGCGGGCCTCGGGGGAGAAGCCGCTGAGCGCCTTGTTCATGGAGGCGCGGAAATTCTTCAGGAAATGGTCGGCGAGAATGAGCACGTCATTGCCGCGCGCCCGGAGGGGCGGGAGGAGGACTTGGACGACGTTGAGGCGGTGGTAAAGGTCCTCGCGGAATTCGCCGGCGGCGATGGCCTGCTGGAGGTTGCGGTTGGTGGCGGCGATGAAGCGGACATTGACGCGCAATTCCTCGGAGCCGCCGACGCGGGTAAAGGTGCCGTCCTCGAGAAAGCGGAGGAGCTTGGCCTGGAGGGCGCGGCCCATGTCGCCGATCTCATCGAGGAAGATGGTGCCGCCATCGGCTTCCTCGACGCGGCCGGCCTTTTGCTTGAGGGCGCCGGTGAAGGCGCCTTTTTCGTGGCCGAACAGCTCGCTCTCGAGCAGGGTCTCGGGAATGGCGGCGCAATTGAAGCGCACGTAATGCTTTTCGCGGCGGCGGCTGAGGCCGTGCAGGGCGCCGGCGACGAGCTCCTTGCCGGTGCCGCTTTCGCCGAGGATGAGGACGCGGGCGTCGGTGGTGCTGACGGTGCGGATGAGCTGGCGGATATTGAGGATCTCGGCGGATTCGCCGACGATCTGGTCGAGGGCGGCGACTTCCCCGGAGCGGCGGCGGAGGGTGGCGTTCTCCTCGAGGAGCCGGTGGCGTTCGGCGCAGCGGTTGACGGCGTGGAGGAGTTCCTCGGGGGCGAACGGTTTGGCGAGGTAATCCATGGCCCCGGCCTTGATGGCTTCCACGGCCAGCTTGGGCGTGGCGTGGGCGGTGATCATGAGGGTGGGCAGCTCGGGCCACTGGGTGCGGGCGCGGGCGAGGAATTCATAGCCGCTCATGCCGCCGAGGCGGGCATCCGTGATGACCATGAGAAAACTGTCCTGGCCGAGCAGGCGGAGGGCTTCCTCGGCGGACTCGGCGGACCGGGTGGCATAGCCTTCATCGCCCAGCAGCGTCTCGAGGGACCGCCGCATGTTCTTTTCGTCGTCCACGACGAGGACGGGAGGTTGGGCGGGATTCATTTGGCAAAAGGTTTGGGCAGCGTCTTCGCCGGAAAAGTTACCATGAATTTCGCCCCTTTTCCAAGCACGGATTCGAGGCGGACGGTGCCGCCGTAGAGTTCCGCGTTGTGTTTGACGATGGCGAGGCCGAGGCCCGTGCCCTTTTCCTTGGTGGTGTAGTAGGCTTCAAAGATGCGTTCGACATGGTCGGGGGGGATGCCCGGGCCGTCATCGGCGACGGTGATGAGAACGGAAAGGTCGCGGGCGCATTCGGCGGTGACCGTGACGGTGCCCTGCTGGCCGAGGGCTTCCCGGGCGTTCTGGAGCAGGTTGCCGATGATCTCGGTGAAATGGCCGCGCTGCATGAGGAGCGGGGGGAAGTGCGCGGCGAAATCCCGTCTGATCCGGATGCCGGTCGGGACGGCGGCGGGGAAGATGCGGTCGATGGCGCGGTTCAGCTCCTCGCTGACCCCGAGTTTTTCCACGCGGCCCTCGGTGAGCTGGGCGTAGCCCATGATCTGGGTGATGACACGGTCGGCGCGGGCGACTTCCTCCTGGATGATCTCGATCTGGGTGGCGGCGGCGGCGGGGTTTTCGTGCAGGGAACGGCGGAGGGAATGGGCGCTGTTGTTGATGATGGCGAGGGGATTCTTGATCTGGTGGGCGAACTCGGCGGCGAGGCGGCCGGCGGCGCGGAGTTGGTTCTCGCGGAGGGCGGATTCGGCGGCCTCGGCCTCGGTGACGCGCTGTTTTTCGAGAAAGGCCTGGACGCCGTGGCAACTGGCGGTCATGAGCAGCAGCAGGAACAGGCGGAGGACGAACGGTTCGCCGAGTTCGTCATTGGGGGAGTAGGCTTCCATCGCCTTGCGGATCGTCGACTCGGTATTGGCCAGAATGGCGGAGGTCAGCGTGGCCACCAGGACATAGCTGAGGCTGATGGCGGAGTTCAGAAAGATTTGGGAGAAGCCGGGCGGCACGCTCACGGCGTTGCGGAGGATGAGGCCGACGAAGAGCCAGAAGAGGATGCTGTCCTGGCCGCCGGTGATGACGCACATGCCGGCGATCTCCAAGGCGTCCACCAAGGTGCTGGTGACGACGGTCCACTGGAGGACGGCGAGGGGCAGCAGCCGTTCAAAGAGCAGGGGCAGGGCCAGGACGAGGCAGACCGGGATGTAATACCAGGAGATGATTTGCATGGTCTCGACCGCCACGGCCGGCGTGGTGGAGCCGGGGTCGCCCCAGGCGGAGTTTTTGAAGGAATACAGGATGATGCCGATGAAGAAAGCCTTCACGGGGAGCATCACATTGCGTTCCATCATGAGAATGCGGGCGCGGGTGCGGTCCGGATCCGGGGCGGGGATCTCGAAGAGAGCCGGCAGGCGCTGCAACCACGACTCGCGGGCGGTATTCATGGGGATGGGTCAGGCCAGCAGGCCGCGGGCACGGTCCACGATCTGCTCGGCGGGCCAGAGCCGGCCGGTGCCTTCGTAACCGCAGGAGAGCATGCCGTCGTCGGGTCCGATGAAGACAGCCCCGCGATCTTTGAGAATCTTCACATTCGCCTGGGTGGCGGGGTGGAGCCACATTTTGCCGTTCATGGCGGGGGCGATCAAAAGCTTGGCCTCGGGATTGAGGGCGAGGGCGATGCAGGTGAGGGCGTCATCGGCCAGGCCGTGGGCGAGGCGGGCAATACAATTGGCGGTGGCGGGGGCGATGAGCAGGAGATGGGCGGTGTCGGCGAGCTCGATGTGGGTGGGCTTCCAGCCTTCATGTTCGTCGAAGAGATCGGTGACGACAGGGTTGCGGGTCAGGGTCTTGAACGGGAGCGGGGTGATGAAGCGCCGGGCATCGGCGGTCATGACGGTATGGACATCGAAACCGAGTTTCGTCAACTGGCTGGCGACATCGGCGGCCTTGTGGGCGGCAATGGAGCCGGTGACGCCAAGGACGATTTTTAAGACTGCTGCCATGGGGCAAATTTGGACTGAAATCGGCGTTTCGCAATCCCAAACTCACTTGCCGAGGGCCGCCAAGGGGAAAGCTTGCAACCACGAATGGACACCAATTGACACTAATCAAATCGGGACGTCATTCGTGTTGATGGGGGTCCATTCGTGGTCGCAATCTTTAGAGCTCCGGCGGCAGCGACCGGGCGGCGCGCATCTTTTCGGCTTCGACGATGGCTTGCATCCGGCGGAGGTCTTCGGACTTGGAGCCGCTGATGATAAGATAATCGAAATTCTTCCACTGGCTGATCTCCTGCCGGGCGACGGCGAGGCGTTTCTGGATGACGGGGGCGGCGTCCGCGCCGCGGCGTTTGAGCCGGACCTCCAGTTCGCTGATGGAAGGCGGGGTGAGAAAGACGGTGACGAGGGCGCGGTGGAGTTCCGGCTCGAGTTCGGCCTGGGCGCGGATGGTGGCGGCCCCCTGGACATCGACATTGAGGAGGACGTCCTTGCCTTCGCGCAGTTTGCCAAGGAGTTCGGATTTGAGGATGCCGTAGCTGTTGCCGTAGACGGTGGCGTTCTCGATGAAATTGCCGGCCTGGAGGCGTTTCAAAAATTCGGCGGCGGTGAAGAAATGGTAGTCGATGCCATCGCGTTCACCGGCGCGGGGTTCGCGGGTGGTGCAGGTGATGGCGCGGGTCATGTGGGGTTCCGCGGCGAGGAGGAGTTCGCAAAGGGTGGTCTTGCCGCCGCCGGAGGGGGCGGAGATGAGAATGAGCAGGGGCACCGGATTGGCAGCCGGCTTGGGATGATGGTGCGCCTTTGCCGGGGCCGGGGCGGCGGAGTGGAGCGGCGGCTTGGGCTGCGGCTTGGAGGGCTTTTGATTGGGGTTCATTCGACGTTTTGCGCCTGTTCGCGGAATTTTTCCAGTTCGGCTTTGAGGGTGACGACTTCGCGCGAGATGACGGCATCGTTGGCCTTGGAGCCGATGGTGTTGATTTCGCGGTTCATTTCCTGGGCGAGAAAGTCGAGGGTGCGGCCGACGGGCTCCTTGGATTTCCGGCAGTCGTCAAACTGCTGGAAGTGGCTCTGGAGGCGGGCGAGTTCCTCGGAGATGTCGGAGCGGTCGGCGAAGAGAACGATCTCCTTGAGGAGGCGCTCGTCATCGGCGGAGATGCCTTCGAGGCCGGCGTTTTTGACGCGGTCGAGGAGCTGGCGGCGGTAGTTTTCGGCGGTGACGGGGGCCTGCTGGCGGACCTTGCCGACGGCGGTGCGCATGATATCGATGCGGGCGGCGAGGTCTTTGGCGAGGTGGGCGCCTTCGCGTTCGCGCATCTTGAGCAGGGCGGCCATGGCCTGGTTGAGGGCCTTTTCGACGGCGGGCCAGAGGTCCTCGGATTCGGCGAGCTGTTCGTCGGTCTGAAAGACGCCGGGGGCGCGAAGCACCTGGTCGAGCGTGACTTCGCCGGCGAGCTTGAGGGTTTTGGCCAGGCGGGCGAATTCGCCGGCGTAGGCCTTGGCGAGGGTTTCGTTGATGTGCTTGCGGGCGGAGAGCTTGCTTTCGGCGGTATGCAGGGCGATGCGGGCGTTGACGCGGCCGCGGGCGACCTGGCGGTTGACGGTGTCGCGGACGGGGACCTCGAGCTGTTCGAGTTCGCGGGGGAGCGTGACCGAGACCTCGGCCTGTTTGCGGTTCACGGAGCTGAGCTCCACGGTGACCTTGAACCCGTCCTGGGCGCATTCGCCGCGCCCGTAACCCGTCATGGATTTCATCGCGCTGATGATGCAAAAAGAAAGGGCGGCAGGCGAGAATCAAATTTGGCCGGCAACGGGCCGGCCGGGCTGATTTTGCCGGGCGTTCACCATGCCGGGTTGACATTGGGGCCGGGCCGGGCCTAAATTACAGCCATTCAGAACGCCGATGAGTTTGTGAAAACAAGCGGAAAACCAATTTTGACGGTGTGGCTGGCCGTGGTGGCGGGGCTGTTTTGGTCCGTCCCGGCGGTGCGGGCGGGCCATGGGGCGCGGCATCAGGTCCACCGGACGCAACACTGGCACCGGCATCATCAGCGTCATTTTCATTCGCATCACCACAAGGCCATCGTCCATCGGTGATGCCGGTCCGCCCATGATATTATGAAATCCCCCCGGTTGTTTTTCTTGGCGGCCTGCCTGGCGGCGGCTGGCCTGGCGCGGGCGGAGGACCCGGCGGAGGTGAAGCCGGTGGCGCTGGTGAGCACGCCGGCGGCGGTGCAGACGACGGTGCTGCGGCTCGTGGGCAAGGGAACGCTGATGGAGGTGCAGCCGGTGAAGGAAAACGGCGAGACCAGCTATGAGGTGAGTTTCACGAAGAAGGACGGCACGGAGCGGGATTTCACGGTGGCGGACGACGGAACTTTGCTGAGCCGGAAGGCGGAGTTGGCGGAGTTGCCGGAGTCGGTGCAAAAAACGATCCATGACCGGGCCGCCGGCTGGACCCTGGAGGAGATCGACGAGAACATGACGGAAATAGACCGGTCCTATGATGTGGATGTCTCCAAGGACGGGGCGGAGAAATATTTCACGATTTCGCTCACGGGCGAGCTGCTGAGCAAGTCGGTTGCCCTGGCCGAGACGCCGGTGGCGGTGCAGGCGACGGTGACGAATGAGGTCGGCGCATGGACGGTGGAATCCATCGACGAAGTTTTTGACGCGGACGGGAACAGTTTTGACGTGGCGGCGGTCGGGAAGAAGGGCGGGCGGAAGTCGTTTTCGGTGGCCCCGGACGGCGGGATCCTGAGCCGGGAAGTCAAGCTTGGCTGGCTGCCGCCGGAAGTCCGGCGGACGGTGAAGCTGCAGATCGACACCGGGAAGATCATCCGGATCGACAAGCAGCTGAAGGAAAATGTGCAAGGAGTGAAACCCTTTTTTTATGTGACGGGCCGCAAGGAAGGGCTGCCGTATAATTTCATGGTGGGGCCCGGCGGACGGTTTCTGGGGATGGATGAGTAAGGGAGTGTTGCCTCGTCACATCGTTGCAACGTTACATCGGGGGAGGCTTCTGTCGGTTTTGAGTTTTTGGGGGCGGATGATAGTTTTCTGGACAAGCGGAGCGGGCCGGGTTTAGTTTTTCATCACTTTGAAAAAAGTATTTCCAACGTTGCGGCTCCGGCTGCTGAGAACGCTGCTGGTTTTTTCGGCTCTGGCTTGGGGAGCTTCGGTGGCGGGGGTGTTTGCGGGCTGGCCGGCGGCGGAGACGATGCTGGAGGGGCTCGGGGCGAAGCCGATCGCGTATGATCCGATGCTGGATTACTGGCTGCGGATGGCGGCGGGGGCGTTCGCGCTGATCGGGGTCTGGTATCTGATGCTGGCGCTGTGGCCGCGGAAGTTTTGGGTGGCGATTCCGTGGTTCGGCATGTTGATGCTGGCGGAGGGAATCATTCTGCTGGTGCACGGGCTGCGGCTGGGGTTGCCGCCGTTTCCATTCTACGGGGATTCTTCGGCGTGCTTTGTGGCCGGGGGCGGGATTTTACTTTGTTCCCGGGGCGGGCCGGGGGAGTCATGACGGCGGCGCCGGGATTCACTTTTCGCGGTTGGCGACTTCTTCCTTGAGGGCGGCGAGGATGGGCTTCAGCACTTCGATGCGCAGGCGGTAGGCCCGGGCAAGATCCAGGCAGGCATCGCTCCCGGCGGTGCCGGCGGCGAGGAGGCTTTGGGCCTGGTCTTTTTGCTTTTCCTCGGCATCGGTGGCCTCGTAGATGGTGTGCTCGATCCGGTCCACATAATCACGCAACTCGGAGGTTTTGGTGTTTCGCACCAGGCTGTCCAGCCGGCGGTTTTTCCAAGTGATGATGAGTTCGGTGACTTGGGAGACCGGTTGGTCGGGAAACGGGGTGAGTTGGAACAGGTCGCGGGCGGCCTCATCGGTGTCCGTGCGGCGGGCGATTTCCAGGCGGCGTTCGCCCCGGGCCTGTTCGCGGGCCCGGGCTTCTTCCTGCTGGCGTTGCTGCTGGAAGGCATCGAGGGCGGGGGTGCGGGCGAGGTTGGCGGC
>Ga0316222_1004202_pt1 | contig 13357 bp, 10 predicted proteins | sample TBH18011metaG_FD_206008 | JGI IMG/M metagenome (GOLD analysis project Ga0316222, IMG submission 206008) | Freshwater microbial communities from Trout Bog Lake, Wisconsin, USA - TBH18011 | ecosystem: Environmental > Aquatic > Freshwater > Lake > Hypolimnion/Profundal zone | place: USA: Wisconsin... | reverse complement strand
AGCCGGCGTCAGGTTCAGTGTCGTGTCGATCAGGTTGCGGTAGCCCTTGTCGGTCCCGTTGTTCTCCGGCCCAACGTAGTAGTTGATGGCCCAGTTGTAGTTGGTCCGCGTGTACAGGCTGGTCAGGCCAATCGTCTTGCCCGCGTTATTGTCGGTGATGTTGTTCCAGCCGTTCACCACCTGCAATCCCACCGTCTCCTTCTTGGTGATCGGCAGGCTGGTGCGCAGTCCAACGTGGTAGTAGGGAACCAGGTTCACGAACAGCAGCGAACGCGAGTAGTTCGGGTTGTTCATCGTCTCAATGACTTCGGCGCTGGCCGAGGTCACAAACTGACCGAAGTCAGCCTCAAAGCCCTTGCCCTTGGTCGGCTTCCACGCCACATACGCCTGCTCAATGTAGGCGTTCGATGCGTTTGTGCCCAGAATGGCGTTCGTGAACGCCGGCCCGAAGCCCAGATCCACCTGGAACCCTACCGGATCCGGCGAGTGCGCCAGGCTCAACTTCGCCATGTTAAGGCTGAAGGTGTTGGCGTTCAGGTCGAAGTTGCGCAGTTGGTTCGCGCCCGAGCTCGGATGGTTCGCGTTGAAGCTGTAGTAGCCGTCTACCAATCCGCTGAAGTCAATCGGCCCGACGCTCCACGTCGGCGCAGCCGCCGGCGCGGCCGCCGGTGCGGGCGCAGCCGCGGGGGCTGCTGCTTGGGGCTCGTCCGCGCTCGTGCTCATCCCCGCCGCATACAGCGGAGAGGCGGTCACAAGTGCCGCGCCCAGGGCGATTGCGGTTACTGCCAGATACTTCTTTGCCTTTTGGAAGGCCATGGTTGGTTCCTTTCGGATTGCGAATCGCAATCACTGGCTGGATTCCGTCCCCTTGCGGGGGAGGGTTTGCTGCAAGCCCGCCGCTGTTCCCGGCGGGTAAGAAGACCGTTTGTTGCTGTCCTGCTTATCTCCAACTAAAACACACCGCATACCCCCTTTTGGCCTGAATCACCGCTTCTAATCCCACCTATCAAGTTCTCTGATATCTGCTTCACGGCACCCTTCCGGCTCATCACCCAGACACGGCATATCTGCCAGAAAATACAGGCCAAACAGCACACCCACGCTCTCCACTGCCCGCATTAAGATTTCTTTATCTGACGCATCACCATCACTTCCGACTCCCAGTTTTAACTCCCTCTTTACGACTTTCCCGCTCCACGCACCCGTCACCCTCCAGATGCCCCGCCCCACACCCCTCACACACATCCGCTACCCTTTCGTGTACCTTTGGCGATGGAGGCCGAAACCCCCTCCCGGGCATCTCCGCCCGCAGTTGAATGTGCGAGGAAGTATGACCAAGATCGAAGCCATCGTTCGCCCCAACAAGTTCGACGCCGTCAAGGATGCCCTCACCGAGATCGGCATCGAAGGCATGACCGTCATCGAGGCCCGCGGCCACGGCCGCCAGAAGGGCCATACCGAGACCTATCGCGGCCGCGAGTACGAAGTAAGCCTCATCCCCAAGATTCGCCTCGAGATGGTCGTCGCCGACAACCGCGTCGAAGAGATCGTCGAAGCCATCTGCAAGTCCGCCGGCACCGGTGCCATCGGCGACGGCAAAATCTTCCTCTACAAGGCCGAAGACGCCATCCGTATCCGCAACCAGCAGCGCGGAGAAAGCGCACTCTAACCCGCCTTCTGCCCGTGCCGTTTCGGTTACCACCCGTTGCAAACGGGCAATATTCCTCTAGGCAAGCGCACGTCCTTCCTGTACCTTTTGGGGGATTGCGGTGTGCCACCCCGCGCCGCAATCTACTCCAAGGGGAGAATCTCATGCGCACACGCTTCGCCGCTTCCGTCGCCATCGCCGCTCTGCTGCTGTCTCTAGCCGTTTCGCCCGCCGTCGCACAGTCCAGCTCCTCCGGCAGCTTCCAGGCTCCGCTCGGCTATCCCTCCGCGCCCGCAGCCGCCGCCAAGCCCGCCAAAGTCGCCGCGGTCAAGGGCAAAAAAGCCGCTCCCGCAACCGACATCAAGCCCCTCCGCCAGTTCGCCATCGGCGGCTTCGCCGGCACCACCGGCTTCGGTGGAGAGGCCGCCATCCGCCTCCTCTCCGTACTCAACCTGCGCGGCGGCGGCGAGTACTTCTCCTACAGCGGCACCCTCACCAACAACGGCATCAACATCACGCCCAAGCTGGAACTCGGCGAAAGCTTCCTCGCCGCCGATTACTTTCCCTTCCACGGCGGATTCCACATCAGCCCCGGCGTCATGCTGCACAACTTCGACACCATGAACGCCGTCGTCGGCGTCCCCGCCGGCCAGAGCTTCACCGTCAACGGCACCACCTACTACAGCTACAACACCAACCCGCTCAGCGGAAACGTCAGCCTCAGCGTTCCCAACACCGCCTTCCGTGGCACCATCGGCTTCAGCAACATGATTCCCATCCACACGGGCAAGCACATCACCTTCCCCTTCGAATTCGGCGTCCTCTACTTCCCCAGCACCTCCATCATCAAGCTCAACTTCGCAGGTGTCGTCTGCACCGACCAGGCCCAGACCCAGTGCAGCAACTTCAACCCCTCCGTCCAGACAGAGTTCAACAACAGCGTCTCCTCCGAGCAGGCCAAGCTGCAGAAGGACGACTTCAACCAGTCCTACGCCCACTTCTACCCCATCATCAAGTGGGGCATCGCCTACAAGTTCTAACTCCCTCCACCAACACAACAACAAAGCCCCGCCGCAAGGCGGGGCTTCTTATTGCTGCAAAATATTTCTACCGCTCAGCCTTCCTGTTTCCCTGTCGCGATATCCAAAAACGACTGCGCCGCACGCGTCAGCGTCTTGTCCTTCAGATAAATCAGCCCCAGCTCGCGGCTTAGCTTCACTCCCTCCACCGCCACCGCCACCAGCGCGCCAGACTTCAGCTCATCCTGCACGCTGCTCTTGGGCAGGAATCCCGCGCCCAGCCCCGCCGCGATGAACCGCTTCATCAGCTCGCTCGAGTCCACCTCCATCACCGTCCGCGGATGGAAGTCATGCATGCGGAAGATGTTGTCCAGCAGCTCGCGCTGCCGTCCCGCCTTGGGCATCAGCAACCCGTGCCGCGAGAGCTGCTCCAGCGTCACCTTGCCGGCCTTCGCCAGCAGATGGTTCGGCGGCATTACCAGCACCGTCTCGTCCTTGCTCACCAGCTCCACCTTGAACCGCTGGTCCTTCACCGGCAGCGACACCACTCCGAAATCAATCTCGCGGTTCAGCAGCGCTTCCACTGTGCGGCTCTTCTCCGCGCGCACAATCGTCAGCGACACCTTCGTGAACTGCTTCTTGAACTCCGCAAACACGTGCGGCAGTATGTACAGGCTCGTGGACTCGTTCGCGCTGATGGAGATCTCGCCCCGTGGCGACCGTTGCAACTCCGCCACCGTCAGCATGATGTGCCGTTGCGTCTCCAGCGCGTGCTCGGCGAACGCCTCAAACACCTTGCCCGCCGCCGTGAACGTCACCTTCCCGCCCTTGCGGTCGAACAGCGGCGCACCCATCTCCCGCTCCAGCGACCGTATCTGCGCGCTCACCGCCGGCTGCGTGATCAGCAGCCTCTCCGCCGCCTTGGAGAAGCTCTTCTGCCGCCATACTTCAAGAAAGGTTTTGAGCTGTTCAAAGTCCATGCTTGCCGTCCCTAGCCAGCAGCGTTCGCCGCCAGCAACCTACGCACCGATGATATCAGCCGCCCCCGCGCCAGTTGACGCTTTTCCCGCCTGCGCCCATCATCAAATCATCCATGAGCGAACGCCGCGACATCCTCGCCCTGCGCGCCCAAACCGGCTCCCAGCCCGCCGTTCTGGTCACCCTCGCCGCCGTCTCAGGCTCCTCCTATCGCCGCCCTGGCGCACGCCTGCTGCTCCTCGCAGACGGCCGCCGCGCCGGCACCATCAGCGGCGGATGCCTCGAGGCCGAGATCGCCCGCACCGCCCAATGGCACACCAGTCAGGGTGCCGCCCTGCGCCGCTACTCCACCCAATTCGACGACCCCGACGACATCCCCTTCGGCCTCGGCTGCGGCGGCACACTCGACCTCCTCTTCGAACCCGTCCACTCCCCCGAAGCCGCCGCGCTCCTCGACGCGCTCGCCGCCACCCTCGACGGCCACTCCCGCACGGTCATCACCCGTCTGCCCGCCGACTCCACTCCGCTCGCCCGCCTCGTCCTCGATGCCTCCGGCAACACCCTCTTCGCCTCCGCCACGCTCTCGCCTGCCGAAATCGCCACACTCTCCTCAGCCGCCAACACTCCATCCCCAGAGCAGGGAAGCGGTCTGTTCATCGAACACCTCCACCCTCCGCAACGCCTCATCCTCTTCGGTGCCGGCGACGACGCCCAGCCCCTCGCACAGATGGCCGCCCTCCTCGGCTGGTCCGTCATCGTCGCCGACGGCCGCTCGCACCTCGCCCAGCCCGCGCGCTTCCCCACGGCGCAGGTTGTCGCCCTCAACGATTCCCTCGACATCACCCCGCTCGCCCTCACCCCCGCCGACGCCGTCGTCCTCCTCACCCACAGCTACGCGCAGGATTGCGCGCTTCTGCCGCCCCTGCTCACGCTCGCCCCGCGCTACCTCGCGCTCCTCGGCTCCCGCCGTCGCGCCGCCCTGCTTCTCAGTCAGGCCGCCGCCACGCTCGGCCGCAGCATGGACGAGCTCGCCCCGCTCCTCCACGCCCCCGCCGGACTCGACCTCGGTAACGACTCCCCCGCCTCCGTCGCCCTCGCCATCCTCGCCGAGGCCCACGCCCGCTGCCACTCCGCCTCCGCCGAGCCTCTCCGCCTCTCCGCCGCCCAACTCTGGCAGTATCTCGAGGATGCCATCCGCGAAGGCACGCCACCGCTCGTCTGCGCCCTCGACTCTCCCCTCGCCCCCGCCGCAGGAGTTAAGCCGTGACCGCCGCCATCGTCCTCGCCGCTGGCCCCTCCACGCGCCTCGGCCGCCCCAAACAACTCGTCACCATAGACGGCGAATCCATGCTCGCCCGCTCCATCCGCGTCGCATTCGAGTCCGGCGTGGACGCCGTCTTCGTCGTCCTCGGTGCCCACGCCGCAGAACTCCAGCCCCAGCTCGCCGACACCCGCGCCACGCCCATCCTCAACCCCGACTGGCAGCACGGAATGTCCTCCTCCCTCCACGCCGGCCTCACCGCCGCCCTCGCCAACGCTCCCACGCTCGACTCCGTTCTCCTCCTCACCTGCGACCAGCCCGCCGTCACCGGATTCCATCTACTCCGTCTCCATCTCCTCGCCGAAGAGTCCCCCGCGCGCATCGCCGCCTCCACTTACGCCGGCACCGTCGGCGTCCCCGCCGTCTTCCCCCGCGCCTGCTTCGACGAACTCCTCGCCCTCACCGGCGACTCCGGTGCCCGCAGCGTCCTCGCCGCACACGCTATAGACGTCGCCACCCTCCCCCTCGAGCACGGCGAACTCGACCTCGACACCCCCGAATCCCTCGCCGCCGCCCACCGCATCTGGCCCGCCTAGTCCGCTCCGCCGTCCCACATCCCAAGAGCCTCCCACGCAACATCCTGCCCAGCAAAACGTCTATCATCAGTAAGGCGGTGTCTCCCCATCCCGCCACTCCCATCGGCCGCGCAATCCTCCCCCGGCCTACTCAAAGGAAGCCCGGATGACCCCACCCGTCGTCGCCCTCCGCCGCCTGCTCTGCGTCTTGGCGTGCTCCACAGCTCTCTTCGCCCAATCAGCGCAGGATGCCAGTACAAAGAACCAAAACGCTGGCGCTCTTCGCGCCGTCGGCACTGTCCTGTCCATCTCCGGCAACGACCTCTCCTTCAAGGCCGACACTGGCGTTACCTTCACTCTTCACGTTACCGACCACACCCGCCTCCTTCAGGTCGCTCCCGGCAGCAAGGACCTCTCCGCCGCCCATCCCTTCCAGCTCTCCGACGTCGCCACCGGCGACCGCATCCTCATCTCCGGCAACCCCGCAGACCCCGCTGCCCCCTCCGTCCTCACCCTGCTCCGCATCGTCCTCATGAAGCAGCTCGACATCGCCAGCCTCCACGCCGCCGAGATGGCCGACTGGCAGAAGCGCGGCAGCGGCGGCCTCGTCAAATCCGTGGACGCCACCGCCCAATCCATCGCCATCACCAGCTCCGGCAAGCCCGTCACCATCCAGCTTCAGCGCAACACCATCCTCCGCCGCTACGCGCCAGACTCCGTCGCCTTCGAGAGCGCGCAGCCCGGCAACCTCGCCCAAATCCAGCCCGGCGACCAACTCCGCGTCCGCGGCGACCGCTCCACCGACGGCGCCTCCATCACCGCCGACGAGATTGTCAGCGGCTCCTTCCGCAACGTCGCCGGCCCCATCTCCGCCATAGACACCGCCGCCGGCACCCTCACCGTCAAGGACCTCACCTCCAAGCACGCCATCCTCGTCCACGTCACCAGCGAGTCCTCGCTCCGCGTCCTCGATCCGCGCGCCGCCGCCTTCATCGCCCAGCGCATGACGCCCGCCACATCCACCCAAAACGCCGCTCCAAAAGGTCAAAGCGCGGCAGCGCCTCCCACCCCCGCACGCCCCCGCATGGACCTCGCCCAGGCCATGCAGCGCATGCCCGCCGCCACACTCAAGGACTTCCACGTCGGCGACGCCGTCCTGCTTGTCGCCTCCGCCGCCGACCAGACCACCACCACCGTCACCGCCATCACCGCCCTCGGCGGCGTGGACGCCATCCTCGCCGCCACCGCCAAGGGCGGTCAGGTCATGCGCCTCTCCCCCTGGAACATCGGCGGCGAACCCGACGCCGGCGGAGGCGAATAACCTCATGCCCGCCCTCCGCACTCGCACCCGCCACAACGCAACAGGAGTCATCATGCCGCTTCGCCGCACCCTCGCCGTCCTCGCCCTTCCCATCGCCCTCGGCGTCACCCTCCTCGCGCAGACCGCAACCCCCGCTCCCGCCACGCCCATGACTCCAAGCGCCACAGCGCAGCCAGAACCCGGCGCCACCGCCACACTCGGCGCAGTCCGCGGTCGCGCCACAGACCCCGACCACGCCGTCGTCCCCGGCGTCACCGTCACCGTCACCGACGCCGCCGGCCACACCCGCTCCACCCAGACCACCGGCGACGGCTCCTATCTCATCCCCAAACTCGCCCCCGGAGCCTACACCGTCCACGCCACGCTCAAGGGCTTCGGCGATCTCGACCTCCCCGCCGTCACCGTTACTGCCGCCGTTGCCGCCAAGGCCAACCTGCACATGGTGCCCACCGTCAACACCACCATCACCGTCACCACCACCGGCCCGCAGCTCAACGTCTCGTCAGACAACAACGCCAGCACCCTCGTCCTCACCGGCAAAGACCTCGACGCCCTCAGTGACGACCCCGACGAGCTCTCCGACGAATTGAACGCCCTCGCCGGCCCCGCCGCCGGCCCCAACGGCGGCCAGATCTACATCGACGGCTTCACCGGCGGAACCCTCCCCCCCAAGTCCAGCATCCGCGAGATCCGCATCAACCAGAACCCCTTCTCCGCCCAGTACGACCGCATCGGCTACGGCCGCATCGAGGTCTTCACCAAGCCCGGCACAGACACATTCCACGGACAGTTCAGCTCCATGGGCAACTCCGACGTCCTCAACACCTCCGCCCTCGTCGGCGGAACCTATCAGCCCCCCTACCACACCCTCTTTTTCATGGGTAGCCTCACCGGCCCGCTCTCCAAGTCCTCCTCCTTCAATCTCGGCGGCAACTTCCGCCAGATTCAAGACAACAACGTCGTCAACACCACCATCCTCAACTCCGCTTACATCCCCACCAGCCTCATTCAGGCCGTCTTCTATCCGCAAACCCGCTTCGAGCTTACCCCCCGCTTCGACCTTCAGCTCACCCCCACCAACACCCTCACCGTCCGCTATCAGGTCGAGCACAACGCCCAGACCAACGCTGGCACCGGCAACAACAGCCTCGCCACCGCAGGCTACAACTACTCCGAGACCGACAACGAGATCCAGATCCGCGACGCCCAGGTCATCGGCAACCGCTTCGTCTCCGAGACCCGCTTTGAGTACGAGCACGACGCCAGCACCACCACCGCGCTCAACCCGCAGCTCACCACCAACGTCTCCGGCGCATTCACCGACTTCGGCAACGGCGTCTCCGCAGGCACCGACGCCGAAGGCCACTGGGAGGTGCAAAGCTACAACTCCGCCCAGCTCACCAACAACTTCCTCCGCTTCGGCGGCCGTCTCCGCGTCAACTCCGACAGCAACACCAACTCCGCCGGCACCTTCGGCCAGTTCACCTACGGCGGCCTCACCAACGTCACCTTCAGCAACGCGCTCGCCGCCCTGCTGCCCACATCCTGCCAGCCCAGCGTCTCCATCGGCTCCGCCATCCCCCTCTCCGGCATCTGCAACTACTCCGCCACCCTCAAGAACAACGGCCCCTCCACCTCCATCGGCATCGGCCCCACCCAGTTCGCCGCCAGCTACGGCAACACCGCCGTCAGCGCCAGCGAGTACGACCTCGGCCTCTACGCAGAAGACGAGTGGAAGATGCGTCCCAACATCACCCTTACCGTTGGCCTCCGCTATGAGACGCAGAACCACATCTCCGACCATCACGACTTCGCTCCGCGCATCGCCCTCGCCTGGGGCATCCTGCCCAAGAACGGCGCACCCACCTTCGTCCTCCGTGGCGGCTTCGGAATCTTTTACGACCGCTTCTCCCTCGGCAACTACGAAAGCATAGTCCGCTACAACGGCGCATCCACCTCCGAGCAGCAGATCACCGTCACCCCCACCACCGGCCAGGTCCTCAACTTCAACGCCTGCTCCGCCATCCCCGGCTGCGCCACCACCGCCGGATACACCGTCGCTTCATCCCAGTCCATCTACTCCTCCACCCCCAATCTGCGCAGCCCCTTCACCATCCAGTACGGCGGCTCCATCGAGCACCAGATGACCAAGTCCTGGACCGCCACCGCCACCTACCTCCACTCCTACGGACAGCACCAGTTCTACAGCCAGAACCTCGCCGCCGTCACCGGCTCCGGCCCCAAGATCTTCCAGTACGTCTCCGAGGGCGTCTTCAAGCAGAACCAGCTCATCGTCCAGTCCAACTACCGCGGCCCCGCCGGAACCTCGCTCTTCGGCTACTACACCCTCTCCTACGCCAACGCAGACACCAACGGTTCCGGCTACTTCCCATCCATCCCCAACCAGATCACCGCAGACTACGGCCGCGCCGCCTTCGACATTCGCCAGCGCCTCTTCTTCGGCGGAACCGTCATGCTCCCCCACCTCATCTCCATCAATCCCTTCCTCATCGCCAACAGCGGCGCGCCCTTCAACGTCACCCTCGGCGAAGACCTCAACGGAGACTCCATCTACAACGACCGTCCCGCCTTCGCCACCTCCGCCATCCTCCCCCAGAACCTCGTCGTCAGCCCCTACGGCTCCTTTGACAGGGGAACCACGCTCAATCAGGCGCGCATCCCCATCAACTACGCTCAGGGCCCCGCAGCGGCCAGCCTCAACATCCGCATCCAGAAGGCCATCGGCATCGGCCCCCGCCTCGGTGGCAAGACCACCCAGCAGTCCTCCGGTGGCCCCGGTGGACCCGGCGGTCCGCCCCCCGGCGCGCCCGGCGGCGGCGGACATCACGAGCATGGCGGCATGGGCCCCGGTGGCATGGGCGGCAGCTCCAACACCGGACGCAAGTACTCCCTCTCCCTCGGCGCGCAGGCCCTCAACGTCTTCAACGTCGTCAACTACGCCCCGCCCGTCGGCAACCTCAGCTCCCCGCAGTTCGGCCACCAGACCAGGCTCGCCGGCCCCATCTTCACCACCAACTCCGCCGTCCGCCGCATCATGCTCCAGGCCAACTTCACCTTCTGACGGCTTTGAGTGGGAGTAGGATTTTTTGAACTGTCATCCTGAGCGCGTAGCGCGAAGGACCTCACCGCGCTCGAGCTACCGCAAATGCTTTTGGAACAGAATTATTTTTGAACTGTCATCCTGAGCGGAGCGATGCGTAGCATCGCGCAGTCGAAGGACCCAGAGGGCGATTCGATTGCCCACGCCGACCGAACCGCTCTAACCGCAATGCCCTGCACTCAAGCCACCACCACCGTCTTCGCGTTCATCAACTCCCGCATCCCCGCCGCCCCCAGCTCCCGCCCGTACCCCGACCGCTTCACCCCGCCAAACGGCAGCCGCGCATCGCTCGCCACCATCCCGTTCAAAAACACCGCGCCCGCCTCCAGCTCCGCCACAAACCGCTGCTGCTCCGCAGGGTCTCGCGTCCACGCAGAAGCCCCCAGCCCGTAAGGCGTATCGTTCGCCACTGCTATCGCCTCGTCCACCCCGCTTACCTTGAAAAGCAGCGCCACCGGCCCGAAGATCTCCTCCCGCGCCACCGCCGCATCGCGCGGCACACCGGCAATCACCGTCGGCTCGTAGAAGTTCCCCTTGCCCACCATCCGCTCCCCGCCGCACAAAATCCGCCCCCCCGCCAGCACCGCCTCCTCCACCTGCTGCTCCAGCGTGTCCAGTATCACCACCGTCGCCAGCGGCCCCACCTCCGTCTCCTCCTGCATCGGATCGCCCACCTTCAGCGCGCCCATCGCCGCCGTGAACTCGCGCTCAAACTCGTCGTACACCAGCTCGTCCACGATAAAGCGCTTGGCCGCTATGCACGATTGCCCGCTGTTCACCGTCCGCGCCTTCACCGCCGCCTCCACCGCCACGCTCATGTCCGCCGTCGGCATCACCACGAACGGATCGCTCCCGCCCAGTTCCAGCACCGTCTTCTTCAGCAGCCATCCCGCCTGCGCCGCCACCGCCTTGCCCGCGCTCTCGCTGCCCGTCACCGTCACCGCCGCCACCCGCTCGTCGGCGATCACCGTCTCCACCTGCGCCGCGCCAATCAGCAGCGTCTGGAACGCTCCCCGCGGAAATCCCGCCCTCCGAATCAACTCCTCCATCGCCAGCGCGCACTGCGGCACATTCGACGCATGCTTCAGCAGCCCCACGTTCCCAGCCATCAGCGCCGGAGCAGCAAACCGCATCACCTGCCACAGCGGAAAGTTCCACGGCATCACCGCCAGCACCACCCCCAGCGGGTCGTAGCGCACGTAGCTGTGTACCGCCTCCGTCTTGATCGCCTCCGGCGCCAGTATCTTCGCCGCGTGGTCCGCATAGTACCGGCACGCCAGCGCGCACTTCGCCACCTCCGCCCGCGCACCCGTTATCGGCTTCCCCATCTCCGTCGTGATGACCGCCGCCAGCTCCGCCGTCTCCTGCTCCAGCAGCGTCGCCAGCTTCCGCATCCACATCGCCCGATCCGCCAGCGGAGTCCGCGCATAGCTCCGTGCCGTCTCCCCTGCCAACGCCAGCTTCTGCTCCAGAGCCTCCGCTGTCAGAGCCTCAAAGCTCCTCAGCAACTCGCCCGTCGCCGGATTCACCGATTGAATCGCCCGTCTCGCCATCGTCCTCGTTCGCGCGCCTCACGCGCCGCACGCCTCAGTCGAATAAGAACCTACCACGTTCCCCCGCGCCCCGTTGCGGCAAACCTCCGCCCCATCCGGGTAAAATGATGTCAGACCCCACCTGAGAGTGTAAAAATGCCCATCCGCAAGCCCCTTCGTTCCGTCTCCAAGCCCGGCCACCGCGTCCGCGTCGCCCTCGCCGGCTTCGGCACCGTCGGCTCCTCGGTCGTCCGCGTCCTCGCCGCCCAGGACTTCGACGGCCTCGAGCTCACCCACATCTTCAACCGCAACGTCGCCAAAAAGCGCAAGCGGCCAGAGGCCAAACTCGTCCCCAAGTCCACCGTCTGGACCCAGAACATCGACGACATCCTCAACTCCGACGTGGACATCCTCATCGAGCTCACCGGCGGCCTCGATCCCGCGCTCTCCTGGCACCGCCGCGCCCTCTCCGCCGGCAAGTCCGTCGTCACCGCCAACAAGCAGCTCATCGCCGCCCACGGCCCCGAACTCGCCAAACTCGCCCGCGACAACCGCGCCCATCTCCTCTACGGCGCTGCCGTCGCTGGCGGAGTCCCTGTCATCCCCGGCATCCTGCAAGGTCTCGGCGGCGAGCAGGCCGTCCGCATCTCCGGCATCCTCAACGGAACCTGCAACTTCATGCTCTCCGCCATGCAGTCCGGCGCGGAGTACGCTGACGTCCTCGCCCAGGCCCAAAAGCTCGGCTACGCCGAAGCCGACCCCACCGCCGACGTGGACGGCTTCGACGCCCGCGCCAAGCTCACCATACTCTCCCGCATCGCGCTCCACGTCGAGCTCGACCAGCGCGCCATCGCCGTCCAGTCCATCCGCCCCATCTCCGCCGTGGACTTCCACTACGCCGCCGAGCTCGGCTGCACCATCCGCCAGGTCTCCGAGGCCGAAGTGGATGGCCCCCTCACCCGCGCCCGCGTCGCCCCCATGCTCGTCCCCAACTCCGCCCCGCTCGCCTGGTCCCACGGAACCCAGAACATGGTCGTCACCAGCGGCAAATTCGGCGGAGACGTCGTCTTCAGCGGCCATGGCGCCGGTGGAGGCCCCACCGCGGTCGCCGTCGTCAGCGACCTGCTCGCCGTCGCCCACAACTCCGCCTCCGTCGAACTCCCCGTCCGCCGCACCCGCACCACCGGCGAGTTCATCGCCCCCCACTACCTGCGCTTCCTGGTCAACGACAAGCCCGGCATCGTCAGCTCCATCAGCGGAGCACTCGCCCGCGTCGGCGCCAACATCGACAGCCTCCTCCAGCGCCCGGGCTACCCCAAGAACGCGCTCCCCTTCGTCATCACCACCGAGCCCTGCACGACTTCGGTGATAGACCGGGCCGTCCGCGCCATCAGCAAGCTCCCCTGCATGCTCCAACAGCCCCTCTGCCTCCAGATTCTGGAGATGAAGGACAAGGACTAGCTAGCAGCCGAAGTCAGGCAGATCTGGGATGATTGATTCATAAGAATCTAGCTTGATGGGTGTGTTGGAATTTTTTCCAACAACAAATCGACGAGACAGAAAAAATCTACCGTTTCGAAATTCATAGACGTGCAGGAGAGAATCATGTGGATCTGCATGAACCTCGCCGCTGCGCCATATCATGTTCCATTCAATGAGCTCTGGAACACCCGTCTTGTGATTGATTCCAATTGCATATCCGCCTTCGTAATTGACCGGAGGAAGGGGAGGGGAGAGGTATTTCAACCTTCCGTTCTGTTCCCCAATAAGCGAGATAGAGTAAGCGCAATCAGAGCCACCGGGGCTATCAAAGGCAGCAATTACGAGCGGGTCGGGCAATCCGGCAATATGTCTGATTAAGTATCCAGTCCTCGGCGACGTGCCTTCACGAGGGGGCTGGTC
>Ga0316222_1004200_pt1 | contig 13359 bp, 12 predicted proteins | sample TBH18011metaG_FD_206008 | JGI IMG/M metagenome (GOLD analysis project Ga0316222, IMG submission 206008) | Freshwater microbial communities from Trout Bog Lake, Wisconsin, USA - TBH18011 | ecosystem: Environmental > Aquatic > Freshwater > Lake > Hypolimnion/Profundal zone | place: USA: Wisconsin... | reverse complement strand
ATTCGCGGCGACCACGGGCGGGACATAGGGATCGGGATAGGGATAGACCGGCGCCGGGTACCAATACCAGGCGCCGCCGACGATCCACCACCAGCCCTCGCGGCCCTCGTGCGGCCCGCGCCACCAATTGCCGCCGCGCCAGCGTGCGAAGTCGTGTTCGTGGAAGCGGTGAATCTCGCCGCCCCGCCAGCCGCCGCGTTCTTCTGCGACGCCCGCGCGCGGCAGGCACGACAGCACCAGTGCTGCGCCAAGGATGACGGCGGTCAGGCGATGATGATTGGCGGAATTTGGTTTCTGCGACATGTCTCGATCATCCCCGGAAAGGCCGCTGAGGCGAATAATGGGGCATGGTCCCACCAGATTGGGGCAATTGCATGACGAAGATGGAACGAAAAAGAAAAAGGACCCGGAGTTTCCCCCAGGCCCTTGATCCATTGGCAGGCGGTGGTCTTAACGCTTGGAGAACTGCGTCGACCGGCGCGCCTTGTGCTTGCCGTACTTCTTGCGCTCGACCACGCGGGGATCGCGGGTGAGGAAGCCGCCGGTCTTCAGCGCCGGCCGCAAAGCCGGGTCGAAGTAGGTTAGCGCCTTGCTGATGCCGTGGCGGAGCGCGCCCGCCTGGCCCGACAACCCGCCGCCGGTGACGGTGCAGGTGATGTCGAACTCGTTCTCGCGGCGAGTGGCCTCGAACGGCTGGTTGATCAGCATGCGCAGCACCGGACGAGCGAAGTAGACTTCGACGCCGCGGCCGTTGACGGTGATCTTGCCGGAGCCGGGCTTGATCCAAACCCGCGCAATGGCGTTCTTACGCTTGCCGGTGGCGTAGGAGCGACCCTGGGCATCGACCTTGCGCACATGCACGGGCTGTTGAGCCAGGACCGGGGAGGCGGACTTCAGTTCCGCCAGGCTGGAGAGATCGGCCATGGCTTACCTCTTGTTCTTCGGATTGAACGCGCCGACGTCGAGGACCTCGGGCTGCTGCGCCTCGTGCGGGTGGGCGGTGCCGGCGTAGACACGCAGGTTCTTCATCTGCTGCCGACCCAGCGGGCCGCGGGTGATCATCCGCTCGACCGCCTTCTCCACCACGCGCTCGGGGAACTTGCCCGACAGCAACTGGCCCATCGTCCGGCCCTTGATGCCGCCGGGATGGTTGGTGTGCCAGTAGAAGGTCTTGTCACGCAGCTTGTTGCCGGTGAGCTTGACCTTCTCGGCGTTGATGACGACGACGTTCTCGCCCATGTCAACATGGGGCGTATAGGTGGGCAGATGCTTGCCGCGAAGGCGCATCGAGACGATGACGGCCAAACGGCCGAGCACGACGCCGTCCGCGTCGATCACCACCCACTTCTTGTCCACTTCGGACGGTTTTGCGTTATAGGTCTTCATGGCACCCATGGCGAAACCAGTGACGACGATGCGAACACCGCACCGCCGGGAAGGCGCGGAGTATGCCACGCGCGGCCCTCCTGTCAACCGGAATTAAATCGTTTATTTTCATCGCACTAGAGTGGCGGTATTATGATACCGCTTCTGGATGCCGCAGAAGACCTAGTGAAACAGTCGGTAGGTCAGGCCCACCACGGTCGGCAGGCATACGATGATGGTGAAGACCAGGGCCGGACCCCAATCACGTTGGGACATTCGCGTTTTCACCGCCGCCTCCTGTTGCTGACGGTGGAATCGTAGTCCTCTCTCGCGTCAAGGATCGACGCGGGAATGTGGTGGCTGGGATAAGGGCGGCATTAAGCGACCGCTTATGGTCCGAGGCTTCTGGCCACTTCCGCCACTACCTCCGCCCACGAGCCGGGCGCCGATTGGCGGAACAGGCGGGCGCTCGGGTACCAGGGGGTGGTTTTGCCGCTCAGTCCCCAGCGCCAGTCGCCGTTGGCGCGCAACAGGATCCACACGGGCTTGGCCATCGCTCCGGTCAGATGGGCTACAGCGGTATCGACGCTGACCACCAAATCAAGATTGGCGATCAGCGCGGCGGTGTCGGCGAAATCGCCCATCTCGGCGGTGGGGTCGAACAACCCGGCCGGGGCGGCGGCGCCCTTTTGCAGGCTGATCCAGGACCTGTCGGGGAGCGCCAGCAATGGCGCCAATTGTTCGAGGCGCAGGCTGCGCAGCCGGTCGGTGGTGTTGGTGGGGTCGCCAGCCCAGGCCAGCCCAATCCATGGCCGGGGTAGGGGCGCCAGTTTTTGCCGCCACGCCGCGACCGCCGCCGGATCGGCCGCCACGCTGGGCAGTTCGGCGGGAATGGTCGATGTCACGGTGCCGATTACTCGCGGCACGCTCAACAGCGGCAGGTGACAGTCGAAGGGCGGCAGCAATGCGCCCGACGCGATCACCTGGGCCAAGCCGGGAGTGGTACCCAGCAGCCGGACTAGCGGCTCCTGGACCACCATCACCACCCTGGCGCCGCGTCGCGCCAATGGCAGGGCGTAGCGAGAGAACTGGATGGTGTCGCCTAAGCCTTGCTCGGCGTGCAGCAGGATGACGCGGCCACTCAGCTCCTCGCCGCGCCATTCCGGCCGGGGCAAGGACCGTGGAATCAGTCCGGGAATGCCACCTTTCCAGCGCCATTCATATTCGCGCCAGCCCTCGGGGTAGTCGCCCTGTGCCAGCAAAGCCAAGGCCAGATTCCAATGGGCGCCGGCGTAATCGGGTGCTGTGGCGATGATCTCGCGGAAACAACCCATCGCCTCTTCCCGCCGCCCCTGTGCCTGTAGCGCCAGGCCCAAATCGTTGCGGGCGCCCGAATGGCCGGGCTCCTCGGCCAGAATGCCCCGATAGATCTCTTCCGCCTCGGCGAAGCGCAGCAGCGATTGCAGGGCGGTGGCCAGGCGGAAGCGGGTGGCGATGGCTCTGTTCAGGCGGATGGCGGCCTTCAGCGCGTCGATGGCGGGTTCCAGCGCGCCCAGAGCCAGCAGGGCGCGGCCGAGATTGGCATGGTGGTCGGCAATGTTGGGCGCCAGGGCGGCAGCGGCGGCGAAGGAGTGCGCCGCCTCGGCCATCCGCCCGCCCGAGGCCAAGGCGGTGCCAAGCAGGGAATGGTACAGCGCGATCTCCGGCCGCGCTCGCGCCGCCTGGGTCAGCGTCGCGATCGCGTCATCAATACGGCCCTGTTGGTGCAGGGCGATACCACGTTGAGCCTGGGCATTGGCTTGGGCTGGAGTCATTGCCTTGTTTTTTCGTGATAATTAAGCTATCATTCATCTTACCGGAGGTGGGTGTCGAACGGTTTCGGCATCGTCTCCGAGTGAAGCGGGTTCTCCCGCGAGGTTATGGTCGCTATGCATGTCAGCGCCGTCAATGCCAACCTCTATACCGCCGCCGCCGCCCTGACGCAGACGGCCTTAGGCGTTGGCGCTGTCACTCCCACCAAGCCCGTGGCCTCGTCCACTTCGACCGCCACGTCGTCGAACTCTTCCGGGGGCGGATCGACGGCGTCGGCTTCGACAGTGACGCTTTATACCAGTCCGACTCAGATCTTCGATCCCGCGACGGGTCAGTTGGTGGTGGAGACCCTGAACACCCTGACTGGGGCCATCGAGACGCAGACTCCCAGCAAGGCAGCCCTGCAATACGAGCGCACTCAGATGCTGGCGGCGCAAAGCACCGCCACGCGTGGCGCAAAGCTCGCCGCCGCAGGCTGATTCCAAATCCATAATAGGGAAAATGTGGGGATGCCTGGATGGCAATCCGGGCATCCGTCACGTTTGATCGCCGCGAATGCTGGCGAACCATTCGCCGGTATTTGGCCGCCATTGCGGCGGCGGCCAAGGGCGCGGATGCGCCCGCCCGGCGAGGGGCGATACGGCGAGCCACGGAGTGGCTCGTCGGTATCAGAATAACGGCTTGCCGACCGGCAGAACGTTGCGGCCGAACAGGTCGAGGAAGATCACGTGGGCCATCATGTACCAGGCCAGGAAGGCGCAGATGATCAGGTCGTAGCCGGCCACCACGGTCAATTCCGGATAGCCGAAATGGGCCAGCACCAAGAGGATGAAGCCGATCTCCAAGGTCAGGAAGGTCAGGAACATCGCTTTGTGGATCTTGGTCGAGCCCACCAGCAGGATGGCGGTGAACAGGGTCCAGCACAGCAGGTAATAGCCCAGATCGGTCTTGCTCGACGCGAACAAATCGTACTTGTTGCCGATCAGCAGGGCGCAGAGCGAAATCCAGAACGCCCCATAGGAGACAAACGCGCAATAACCGAAGTTGTTGCCCATCTTCTGTTCCTGGAAGCCGGCGATGAACTGCGCCAAGCCGCCCATGAACACGCCCAGCCAAATGACCGGCCCGATACCGGCAATGCCGATATTGTGGAGCTGCAACATGAAGGTGGTGAGGCCGAAGCCGGCCAACCCGACCACCGCCGGATTTCCAAGCTTCGGCGCCGCAGGAGCGGCCTTGGTTTCGCTAATGGCAGAAATCTGCGACATCTTGTCTGTCTCCTCGCTGGGACTCGTTGGCCCCTGTCGCTTTGTTGTCGGTGATGTCCGGGCCTTACCAGCCGAGCCAATCGGGACGCAGCGGAATCGCCACTTCGCCGGTCTTGCTCAGGGTGACATGGCCATAGTCGAAGGTGCTGCGATAAATGGTGACCTTGCCGGTGCCGCGATGGTCGTCGGCGCGCCAGGTGGTGGGCGTGCACACGCCCTCCAGGCCCGTGGGGACGTGCTCGGTCATCTGCTCGAACGCCTTCTTGACGTTAGGGCCGGTGACGCCGCCTGCCTTGTCGGCGCTGACCGCCGCGTCCTTCATCAGGAAGGCCGAGCAGACGCCACGCATGTAATGCAGCAGCCGGGGCTTCTGACCGGACGGATCGGACAGCTTGGAAATCTCGTGGACCAGGTTCATTCCGGGGGTGTGATCGGTCCAGGATCCGGCGGTGACCACGAACACCATGCCGTTGCCGTCTTCGGCGGCAGCTTTGGCGGCGCGCTCGTCCCAGCCATAGATGTTGGTCATCATCTGGACGCTGACGCCGGCGGAGGTGCAGGCCTTGACCAGGGCGATGTTGGATTCGCTGGTGTTGCCAAGGAAGGCGTAATTGGCGCCCGACTGGCGCAACGCGTTGCACTGGGCGGTGAAATCGCCCGGCCGGAGCGAGTAGCGGATGGCCGGCAGGACCTCGAAGCCAAGGTCGCGGGCGTAGCTGGCGCAGGCCTCACGCGGGGCCTCGGGGAAGGGGTTATTGTCGCCCATATGGACGAATTTGGGCCGATGCAGGTCCTTCAGGAAGGCCGATTGGTTGTTCTGATTGGACTTGCGCCAATCCTCGGCGGCCCATTGCACCAAGCCGCGGCAGCCGTCGGAATAGGACGGCCCGTAGAAGAAGTTGTAGGGGGCGGCGGTCTTGGACCAGGGCGAGCGCCCGGTCGGATCGGTGACGTGACCGGACGAGGACCCCGACATGAAGACGACTTCGTCCTTGGCGGCGAAATCGACCAGGGATTCGGTGTCCGGCGTGCCCCAGCCCTGGATGACCACCGGCTTGCGCTTGGCGATCCAGTCCTTGTAGGTGGCGACGGCCTTGTCGCCGTCATAGGCGTAATCGACGACTTCGAACTCGAAGGTCTTGCCGTTGGCGCCGCCATGCTGGTTGATGTACTTCATCGCATCAACCACGCCCTGGGCGTAGATGCTGGCGACCTCTGAGGTGGCGCCGCTGTTGTCGGCGAGAACGCCGACCGGGATCGTTTCGGCGGCCATACCGGGCGAATGGCTGCCCGCGACAATAACCGCCGCCAAGGCAACGGCAGCGCTGCTCTTAAACCTCATCATCCAGCCTCCCTTTCGTCGTTATCGCGTCCCCTCGTGACGGCCTCCACCACGTGCGAGGCCCGCCCGGGCGACATTCGTGCCACTGCAAACGTGCGCCCGTATAATCGTTCGGGAACGTCCTTCCGCAAAGCACTTTATCGCGGCCGAACCACCCGTTCGGGGGGTTTCTTCCCATCCGGCCAGAGTGGCCTTAGCGCGGCACAACCACAGGAGGAGCAAAGATATTGGGAAACCGAGCAAAACGATTATCAGCCGTCACCAAAAGCCGAATCGTCATATTTTCGTCATCTCTCTTCCTTTGCCAAGCGGGGCGCCCGGTTGCAAAATGGCTGTCATAATCGGCGGCGGAGGGGATGCCCTTGGACATGACCTTGGAAGAACGCGATGGGATTACCCTGCTGGCGTTGGTCGGCAAGTTGGATGCCAAGGGAGCCGACGCCATCGAGACGCGCTTCGCGGCGTCCTCCAGCCACCACGACAAGGTGGCGGTGGATTTGAGCGGGGTCGATTATCTCGCCTCAATGGGCATTCGCCTGTTGGTGATCGCCGGCAAGGCGGCGTCTCGGCGTGGCGCCAAGCTGGTGCTGTTCGGTGCCAATGACGGCGTGGCCAGGATCATCACCACCGCTGGCCTCGACGAAATCGTGCCGCTGCTGGCCAGTTGGGATGCGGTCGCCGCCGCCCTGGCCTGATGCCTTGGCCAATCATTCGCACACGCGGTTGACGGCGGAGCGCTTCGCCGGCTGCGCCGCCGCCGATTGGGTCGCCGCCTGGGCGCGGGACCAGGGATTCGGCGAGGACATTCTTTTGGCGATGCGATTATGCGTCGAGGAACTGGTCACCAATCTGGTAATGCACGGCCTGACGGATCGTCCGCCCGGCCAGTGCTTCGGTCTTGCCGCCACCGCCGAGCCGGGATGGGCGCGGGTGACGCTGATCGACGACGGCGCCCGCTTCGACGTGTCGGCCGTAGCGGAACCCGGCCGTCAGGACAGCCTCGAAGCGGCGCGTATCGGCGGTCGCGGCATTCGCCTGATGCGCGGTTTCACCGAAAGGCTGGAATGGCGTTGGGTCGATGGACGCAACCACACCACCTTGGTGTTCAAGACCTCCTCAGCGCCAAGCAGGTGATGTCGTCCGATTGTTCGGCGCCGGTGGCGAATGCGGTTACCGCTGCGGCAACCGCCTCCAATGCCCCGGCGACCGAGGCCATCGGCCGTTCTCGCAGCACTTCGGCCAGACGGTCGTCGCCGAACAAGTCCCCGGCTACCGAAAAGGCCTCGCTGACTCCGTCGGAACTCAGCAACAGCAGATCGCCCGCCCTGATTATTGCCGTTTCGGCGCGGTAGCTGACATTGGGGCGCAGCGCCACCGCCGGTCCGGTGGTGCCCAGCATCGCCAAGGTGCCGTCGGCATGTCGCAGGCAGCCATCGCAATGGCCGGCATTGACGTAGCGCAACGACCCGTCTGCCGGATTGAATTCGGCCAGGAACACGGTGACGAACATCGCTTCGTCGTTGTCAGCTTCCAACTGAGCATTGGCCGAGGAGAGGGCGGCTTCGATGCTGGCGCCGGCCTGCACGGTGGCGCGAATCAACGTGCGGCTGACCGCCATGAACAGCGCCGCCGGGACCCCCTTGCCGGACACATCGGCCACCAGCAGGGCGATGCGGCCATCCCGAGTGGGGAACCAGTCGTAGAAATCGCCGCCGACGTCGCGCGCTGGCTTCATGAAGGCAGCCATCTCCCAGCCGGGTCCCAGATTGACAGGCTTGGGCAGAATCGATTGCTGCAACCGGCTGGCCACCGCCAATTCCTGGCGCCGGGCCTGCTTGCCCTCCATTTCCGCCACGATCTTTTGGAACGAGCGGGCAAAGGGGCCGACATCGGCTGATTCATCGGCGATGCGGGCCAGAATCCGGCTGTCACCATCGCCCCGTTCCAGTGCTTGGGCCGCCAGGGTGAGCAGCGCCAGCGGCTGGTTGAGGGCGTGAACCCGCCGCCCCAAGGCGCCGATCAGGCCGAAGGCGGTCTTGGGGTGATTGGCGATGGTTTCCGCCAATTGCGCCCGCTCCAACCGCAGCAGCAGGGTCTCGCCGATGGCCTGGACGGTGGCGGTGCGAGCCAGGTCGGTGAACACGGCGATTTCCCCCACCACCTGCTGCGGGCCAAGGGTGGCCATGGCCACCTCGCCCAGCGGCGTCTCCACCACCACCGCGACCGAGCCGGCCACCACCAAATAGGCAGCATCGCCGGCCTCGCCTTGGCGGAACAGGCATTGGCCATCGGCCAGTTCGACCATCTCCGCCTGTTCCAGCAAGGCCGCCAGAATCGACGGTTCCAATTCGCCCAGCAACGAGCCGTGCCGCATCGCTTCGATCGCATCGCTCGACGGCAGCATCTTCCCTCCTGCTCATCCCATGATCATCATGATCGTGCCCATTCCGCGCGCGCAATAAATAATTGCTGCCGCCCGCCCCTTGTCCGCCTTCCGCCGCCGACCTATGCTAAGTGCCTCATCACGAACGGGAGCGAGGACGGGAATGGCCCGACGGGGAGGGAATTCCGGCCTTTTGGCGCGCCTGTTGCGGCCGCTGCGGCGGCTGCTCTCGGGGGCGCCCCAATCTGCCGCCTCGGCGTCAACCAAGGCGGCGACCGACGAGCGGCTGGCCGACGACGCGTTCCGTCTGGCCATTGACACCATGGCCAAGGACCAGAGTGGCAAGTTCCAGGTCAAGCTGCAGATCATCTCGCTGGTCGAGTTCCGCGAGGCGGTGGGCGACAAATGGGGCCGACTAGCCGACAAGGTGATGCTGATTGCCGAGGGGGTGGTCAAGCAGTATCTCGGCGAGGGCAATTCGTCCAATCGCCAGGGTCAGGATTTCTTCGTGCTGGTGTTTCGTGCCTGCTCGCAGGCCGAAGGCCGCCGCCGGGCGCTCTTGATCGCCCAGGAATTGGGGACGCGTCTGCTGGGCGACCAGTTCGTCGGCATGTCGGTACCGTTGGCCCTGGCCGCCGAAGTGACTCTGGCCGACGCGCTCAATCCCGACAACAGCCTGAACCTGGATGTGATTCAAGCCGCGATCGGCGAAATGCGCGCGCTGGTGGCCGACGAGGCTCCGCCGCAATTGTCGCCCCTGGTCGCTCCGCCGGAACCCGCCGCCCGCACTGCCGAGGAGCCGGGCTGGCGCAAGCTGGAGGTGGCAAGGCCCAAGCGCGGCTCGGACGATCCCGCCTGGACGGCGATGGAGCACCCAACCGTAGCCCGGCCCTTGGTGGCGACTCCGCCACTGCCGCCCGGTGCCATCCTATCGCTGCTGTGGCGTCCGACCTGGGTGGCCGAGGGCGAGGCGATCGGTGCCTACAAGGCGCAGATTCAGCGCGTCGATAGCGCGGGCGCGGCACCCTTGGAAGGCGCTCTCGCCTATCCTGCGGGCGGCGGTGCCTCGGCGCCGACGCTTGACCGTCACGCCGCCGCCGGGGCGGTGCGAGAAATCAAGGGCGCCGATGGCGCGGCATTGATCGTGCCGCTGCATTGGGCCTCGCTGTCAACGCAGCAACGGGGCCAGGTGGTCGGCTGTTTCGCCGACATTCCCGAGGCGGCCCGCGTCCGCCGGTTGGTGATCGATCTGTTCGGAATTCCCGCCGACGTGTCGCCCCGCGATTTGACCGATACCATGCGCGCCCTGCGCCCGATCTGCCGCCGGGTGGCGCTGCGGGTCAGGCTGGGGGCGCCCATGGCCGGTCTGGCGGCCGATTGCGGCGCCGCCATGATCGGAATTGATCTGGCCGAGCTGGATTTGTCCGAGCGCACGGACGATTCCCACCTGATCGCCGCCCTAGAGGGCTTTCAGCGGGCTGCCCAGAAGGCCCGCATCGGCGCCTATGTCTGGGGCGTGCGACGGCGTAGCGTGGTGGCGCAGGCGGTGCGGGCCGGCTTCGCCATGGTCAACGGCGCCGCCCTGATGAAGGATTTGGCCCGCCCGGCCAAGGTGCTGCCGGCGCCCAAGGCGCGTTTCTGTACCGGGAAGGATGCCCCCGTTTGATGACCAGGAAGATCGCCATCGCCATCGCCGCCCTGATGGTATTGCTGCTGCTGGCCGGGCCAGCCTTGATGGATTTGAGTGGCGTCAAAGGTGAAATTGCCGCCCGGCTGGAACAGGCGCTGGGGCGGCGGGTGTCAATCGCCGGGCCGCTTCGTGTTCGTCTGCTGCCGGCGCCCACGCTGACCGTCGAGGGGGTCGCGGTGGGGGCGGAGCCACTGGCGGAAATCGCCGCCCTGACGCTGGGCCTTCGGGTGTGGCCGCTGCTGTCCGGCCGGGTCGAGGTCGAGGCTCTGGAATTGAGCCATCCGCGTTTCCATCCGCGCCCGGACCTGGACGTCGCCTTCGATATGATCGCCCTGAGCCTGGTGTCGCCGGGCGCGGTCACGGGGGTGCTGAACTGGCGGGGCGCGCCGGTGGGGATCGAGGCCCGGCTTGGCGAGGTGGGGCCGGGGCGCGTCACTCCAGCCAAACTGTCCGTGCGTTTGCCCGGTGCCGACGCTCATCTCGACTTCCAGGGAACTCTGACGGGGAATGACCTGTCCGGCCGGCTCACCGCCGGGGCCGACACGCCTGAAAAGCTGTCGGCGGCGTTGGGCGGGCTGTCGGTGCCGGGGCAGGCGCTGGCGGCGGAGGCCACTCTGACCGCTAATCCCGCCGAGGCGACGTTGTCCAATCTGGCGATCATTTCCGGTTCCACCCGAGTCACCGGCAGCCTGGTTGCCGCTTTGACAGGAACTCCCCGGATCGATCTGGCTTTGAACGCCCCTAGCATCGACTTTGACGGTTGGATTGCCGCGTCCAGGCCGGTGACGGCTCCGTCGGCCGCTGCACGGGAAGCTGCCCCTCCGGTCGCGACGGCCCCGGAGCGGGCTTTTCATCTGCCCCTCAAGCTGTTCATCAATGCCGAGATGGGCGTCGAGGCGCTGACCTGGCGCGGCAAATTGGCGCGGGACGCTCGGATTGAGGCCACCCTCGACGAGGGCGAATTGGTGCTCGACCGCGCCCAGGTAATTCTGCCGGGGACCTCCCGGATCAGCGCCGATGGCACATTGTCGGCCAAGGATGGAAAGCCGGTGTTCGAAGGCCGGGTCCAGGCCGGCTCGGACGATTTGCCGGCGCTGCTGGCCTGGGTCGGACCCGAGGCGGCGGGGCTGCCCGGCAACCGCCTGTCCGCCGCCGCCGCCATCACCGCCAATGGCGACCAACTGACGCTGGGCGATCTTCGCCTTTCCATCGACGGCGTCGAAACCCGAGGCGGTGCCTCCATCGGCCTGGGCGGCGTGCCGCGACCACTCAGCCTAGCGCTGACCGTCGATGGCCGTGACCATGGCCCGCTGTTGCCGGCGGAGGTGAACTTGGCGGCCGATCTGGCCGATGGCGCATTGGTGGTGCGGCAGGCCACCGCCCGGCTGGGCGGTGGCGCCGCGCTGATGACCGTCGCGGGCCAAGTGGATAATCCGTTGGGGCGGCGCCACTATCGACTCGACCTGGGCGCTCACGCCAACAACCCGGCGGCACTGTCACTGGCGGTCAAGCTCGACGGCGACGACCATATGATCGCGCTTTCCGAACTCGACGCGACCTCAGGCCCAACCCATTTCACCGGCGCCTTGCGGGTGGTGCGCGGCGATGGTGGGCCGGTCCTCGCCGGGCGGCTGGAGGCCGATAGTATCGACCTTGGCACCTGGGCGCCGGGCGAGGCCGTCGCCGCTCCGCCATCGCCCGCAGCAGGGCGCAAGGGCCGCGCCGCCGCTCGGTCGCCCGCCATCCCCGTGGCGGCTGTCGGCGGGGCGCCATGGTCGCATCAGCCGTTCAATCTGGCGCCGCTCAAGGCCCTCGACGTTAATCTCGATTTGGGCGTGGCGGCACTGACCTGGCGGGGCTGGCGAATCGAAAATGCCAGCGCGCATCTGGGGATCGAGGGGGGCAATGCCAGGATCGACCGGCTGACCGCCAAATGGCTGGGCGGCGACCTCGCAGCTACCGCCCGCGTAACCGGCGGCAGCCTGCCGCAAGTGTCGGGCACAGTGTCGCTGGCCGGCGCCGATTTGGCCAAGCTCGGCCAAGGTGCGGGCAAGTTCCGCCTGTCCCAGGGCTTCGCAGCGGGCCAGGCCAGGTTCACCCTGGTCGGCCGCTCGTCGTCCGAACTGGCCGCGCGGCTGTCCGGCGATGGTCGTTTCGAAGTCAAGAACGGGATGGCCGAAGGCTTCGATCTGCCGGCGGTCAATGCCCAGCTCAAGGATTTGAAGAACATCGGCAACGTCTTCGCCCTGGCCCAGGCCGGGCTGGGGGGCGGTCGTACCCACTTTACTACCCTGACCGGGACAATCCGCGCCGAGAGCGGGGTGGTCTCAATCCGGGATGCCAAGCTCGATGCCGATGGCGGCACCGCCACCGCCGAGGCCAGTGCCGATCTGGGCCGCTGGACGCAGGAGTCCCGCATCGCCATCCGGGTCGATCAGGGCAACGCGCCCCCGGTGATCCTGCGGTTCGACGGCCCGCTCGACAATCCGCGCAAGACCATCGACCTCAATGATCTGCAACACGCCTTGGTCGCCCATGGCCTCGGCTCGGCGCTGAAGGCGGCCGCCCAGCCGGACCAGGACGGAAAGCCGCCCTCGACGGCCAAGGTTCTGCAAAACCTGTTGAGGGGATTGGGGGGGAAGTAGGTTACACCCCCGGCAATTGGGCCAGCGCTTGGTCGAGCGCGGCTTGGTCGTAATCGGGGTCCTTCAACTTGCCGCCCAAATAGTCCGAATAGGACTGCATATCGAAATGGCCGTGGCCGGACAGGTTGAACAGGATGGTGCGGGCGCGGCCCTCGGCCTTGGCTTCCAGGGCCTCGGCGATCGCCGCCTTGACCGCATGAGAGGATTCCGGGGCCGGCACGATGCCTTCGTTGCGGGCGAAAGTCAGCGCCGCCGCGAAGCATTCGGTCTGGGCATAGGCGCGGGTCTCGATCAGGCCCAGATCGGCGACATGGCTGACCATCGGCGCCATGCCGTGATAGCGCAAGCCCCCGGCATGGCTGCCCGGCGGCATGAAGGTCGAGCCCAGGGTGTGCATCTTGACCAGGGGGGTCAAGTGGCCGGTATCGCCAAAATCATAGGCGTAGCGGCCCCGCGTCAGGGTCGGGCACGAGGTCGGCTCGACCGCGACGACCCGCACCGCGGCGCCCTTGATCTTCTCGCGCAGATAGGGGAAGGCCAGCCCGGCGAAGTTGGAGCCGCCGCCGGTGCAGGCGATCACCACATCGGGGCTGTCGCCGGCCATTTCCATTTGCAGCATGGCCTCTTCGCCGATCACCGTCTGGTGCAGGCAGACATGGTTGAGCACGCTGCCCAGGGCGTATTTGGTGTCGTCGCGGCTGGCGGCGATTTCCACCGCCTCGGAGATGGCGATGCCCAGCGAGCCGTTGCTGTTGGGGTCACGCTCCAGCACGGCCCGGCCGGCGGCGGTGCGCGGCGAGGGTGAGGGCGTGCAGGTGGCGCCGTAGGTTTCCATCAGGGCGCGGCGATAGGGC
>Ga0316222_1004198_pt1 | contig 13364 bp, 5 predicted proteins | sample TBH18011metaG_FD_206008 | JGI IMG/M metagenome (GOLD analysis project Ga0316222, IMG submission 206008) | Freshwater microbial communities from Trout Bog Lake, Wisconsin, USA - TBH18011 | ecosystem: Environmental > Aquatic > Freshwater > Lake > Hypolimnion/Profundal zone | place: USA: Wisconsin... | reverse complement strand
GCCCGCGGCCGTGCTCACGCTCTACTCCCGGGAGGCGGCCTTCTTCCAGGAGGACCGGTGCAGGCTCCTGGAGGAGATGATGGGCAACCTCGCCTTCGTCCTGGACAAGTGGGAGCAGGAGCAGCGCCGGCTCGAAGCCGAGGCCGCAGCGCGCGCCGCCACCGCCCAGTACCGGAGCTCCTTCGCCGACGCCACCATCGCCAAGGCCATCGCCGGCCTCGACGGGCGCTTCCTCACCCTCAACGACGCCTTCTGCCGGATGGTGGGCTTCGAACGCGAGGAGCTGACGGGCAGGTCCTTCACGGACCTCACCCATCCCGGCGACCGCGCCCAGACCCTCGCGTTCTCCCGCAGCCTCCTGTCCGGCGAGGCCGCCACCCGGAGGTTCGAGAAGCGCTACCTGCACAAGGACGGCCATTCCGTATGGGTGGAGGTGCACACGGTGCTGGTGCGGGGCGCCGAGGGCATGCCGCTCCACTTCGCCACGGACCTCGTGGACATCACCGCCCGCAAGCAGGCCGAGGAGCGCCTGCTCAGCACTTCGGCCCTGCTGGAGGCGTCCCAGTCCCTGGCCCAGGTGGGCGGCTGGGAGATGGACCTGGAGACGGGGACGGTCTACTGGACCGACGAGCTGTTCCGCCTCGTGGACCTGGAACCCGGCGCCTTCGTGCCCGACCTGGAGTCGACCCTGGCCTTCCTGACGCCCCCGTTCCGGACCCAGGTCGCGGGCGCCTGGGCGGGGGCCGCGGCCATGTGCGCGTCCCTCGACCTGGAGGTGGAAATGGACACGGCCGGGGGCCGGCGCCTTTGGGCCCACCTGAAGGTGCGGTTCACGGGCCGTCCCGGCAGGCCCCTGCGCGCCCTGGGCGCGGTCCGCGACATCACCGGGGAGAAGGCCCGGGAGCAGGCCCTGCGCGACAGCGAGGCCGGCCACCGCCAGGCCCTGGACCGCCTGAGCCGGGTGCTGGCCGACGTCGACGACATGGTCTGGTACGCCGCCGGGGACGGGTCCCGCATGCTCGAGGTGAGCGACGCCTGCCAGCGCATCTACGGCCGCCCCGCCGAGGCCTTCCTGCAGGACCCCGGCCTGTGGCTCAAGGCCGTCCACCCCGAGGACGAGGGCGTGGCCCGGCAGACCCGGGCCGAACTCAGGGCCCGGGGCCGCGCGGACGCCGAGTACCGGATCGTCCGGCCCGACGGCGCCATCCGCTGGATCCGCGACCGGAAGGCCGTGACCCGCGACGCCAGCGGCGCGGTCATCGAGGTCGGGGGGGTCACCACCGACATCACCGGGCAGAAGGAGGCCGAACAGACCGTCGTGGCCCAGCGGGACCTCGGGCTCCGGCTCAGCCAGAGCCGGGATGCCGGGACCAGCCTGCGCCTGTGCCTGGAGACCGCCCTGGCCATCGCCGGGGTGGAGGCCGGCGCCATCTACCAGGCCCGGCCCCCGGCGGGGAGCTGCCGCCGGCTCGTCGCCATGGGGCTCTCGGAGGCGGGCCTCGCCTTGGCTCCGCCCTTCTCGAGCGACTCCGTGGCGGCGCGCCTGCTCTGGTCCGGCCAGGACCTGTTCGACATCGACGCCTCCCAGGATCCGGGCCTCGCGGCCCTCAGCCGGCTGGAGGGCCTGGGCTACGTGGCGGCCTTCCCCCTCATGCAGGGCGGCAGGGTCCACGGACTGCTGTTCCTCGCCTCCCACCGGACCGTCCAGATCCCTCCGGGCCGGGTGCCGGCCCTCGTGGTCCTTGCGGCCCAGTTCGCGGCCTTCCTGGCGGGGCTGGAAGCCCGGGAGGCCCTGGACCAGCAGGCCCGGAACCTCGCCGAGCAGGTCGAGGCCCGCACCCGGGAGCTGAGCCTGGCCAAGGACGCCGCCGAGGCCGCCACCCGCGCCAAGAGCGCCTTCCTGGCCAACATGTCCCACGAGATCCGGACGCCCCTGAACGCCGTGCTGGGCTTTTCCCAGCTGCTCCTGCGCGAGCCCGGCCTGAGTCCGAAGCACCTGGGCTACCTCCGCACCATCAGCCGCGCCGGGGATCACCTCCTGACCCTCATCAACGACGTGCTGGACCTGTCCCGCATCGAGGCCGGCCACGACCGCCTGGCGGAGGAGTCCTTCAACCTGCGCCTCCTGCTCGGGGACCTGGTCTCCCTGTTCCAGCCCAAGGCCGAAGCCAAGGGCCTGGCCCTGGCGGCGAGCCTGTCCCCGCGGGTGCCGGCCTGGGTCCGGGGCGATTCCCGCAAGCTCCGCCAGATCCTCATCAACCTGGTGGGCAACGCGGTCAAGTTCACGGCCCAGGGCCTGGTGGAACTGACGGCCGAGGCCGAGCCCGCCGCGGAAGGCCACCACGTGACCCTGGCCGTGCGGGACACCGGACCCGGCATCGAGCCGCGGGACCTGGAGCGCATCTTCACGGCCTTCGAGCAGGCCGGCACCGGCGCGGCCATGGGCGGCGCCGGCCTGGGCCTGACCATCAGCCGGCAGCTCAGCCGGCTCCTGGGCGGCGACCTCGCGGTGGAGACGGAACCCGGGCGGGGGTGCCGCTTCACCCTGACCCTGGCCTTCGCCGAGGGCCAGGCGCCGCCCGCTCCGGCCCCGGCCGTCCGCCCCCGGACGAGGGTCCCCGAAGGGGAGGAATGCCGCCTCCTCATCGCCGATGACCGGGCGGACAACCTCCAGCTGCTGAAGGTCATCCTCGAAGGCGCGGGCTTCACCACGCGGGAGGCCGCCAACGGGAGCGAGGCCCTGGCGCTGTTCGGCACCTGGGAACCGCACGGCGTGCTCATGGACCTCCAGATGCCGGGCATGGACGGCTTCGAGGCGATCCGCCGGCTCAAGGCCCTGCCCCGGGGCCGCGCCACGCCGGTGCTCGCGGTGAGCGCCAGCGCCATGGCCGCCAGCCGGCAGGAGGCCCTGGAGGCCGGCGCGGACCGGTTCCTGGCCAAGCCCTTCCAGGCCGCCGAACTCCTGGCCGACCTCTGGGAGCTCCTGCGCCTGGCGGCGCCCCCGGAGGAAGGCGCACCCGCCCCGGCGCTCCCGGAAGCGGCCCCCGCCGTCTTGCGCGTGGCGCCCGCGCTCGCGGACCAGCTCCGCCGCGCGGCCGTCCTGGCCAACTACGACGCGATCGTCCAGCTCATCGCGCCCCTGGCCGCCGCCGGCGATCCGGCCGCGGCGCGGCTGGAAGGCTACATCGAACACTTCGACTACCCCGGCCTGGTCCGGTTCCTCGACACCCTGGAGGCTCACCATGATTGAATCCTTCCTCGAAGCCGACATCCAGGAAGCCGACATCCTCATCGTCGACGACATGCCGGAGAACCTGAGGATCCTCATGGGCATGCTGAGCACGTGCGGCTGCCGGGTGCGGCCCGCCCCCAGCGGCGCCCTGGCCCTCCAGGCGGCCCGGGAGGAGCCGCCCGACCTCGTCCTCCTGGACATCCAGATGCCGGGCATGGACGGCTACACGGTCTGCCGCGCCCTCAAGGAGGATCCGCGCCTGGCCCAGGTGCCGGTGATCTTCCTCAGCGCCTTCACGGACTCGGCGAGCAAGGTGCGCGCCTTCGAGGCCGGCGGCATCGACTACGTGTCGAAACCCTTCTCCGTGGAGGAGGTGCTGGCCCGGGTCGGCACGCAGATCAGGCTGCAGCGCGAGCGCCGGGAGCGGCTCCGAAGCTACGAGAAGCTCCAGGAACTGGAGCGGCTCCGGGACGGCCTCGTGCACATGCTGGTCCACGACCTGCGCTCGCCGCTCCTGGCCCTGAACCTGTTCCTGCCCGGGCTCAAGGAGGAGGTCTGGGAGGCCCTGGCGCCGGATTCCCGGGTCAATTTCGACGAGGCCCTGAAGGTGGTCCAGCGGCTGATCCAGATGGTCACCGCCGTCCTGGACGTGAACAAGCTGGAGGCGGGGCAGATGCAGCTCGCGCGCGCGGACTGCGACCTGGTCGCGCTGGCCTCGGAGGTCCTGGCGAGCCTGCAGGTCATGGCGGGCGCCCGCGGCCTCGTCCTGGACGCGCCGGAGCCGGTCACGGTCACGGCCGACCGGGAGCTGCTGTTCCGGGTGTTCCAGAACCTGGTGGGCAACGCCCTGAAGTTCACGCCCGCAGCCGGAGAGGTCCGGGTGGTGCTGCGCCGGGAGGGGCGCTGGGTCCGGGCCGAGGTCCGGGACCAGGGGCCCGGCATCCCGAAGGAGCTCCACGAAAAGGTCTTCGAGAAGTTCGGGCAGGTGGGGGGGGCTGGAAAGCGACACGGACTGTCGACGGGGCTGGGGCTGCCCTTCTGCCGGCTGGCGGTGGAGGCGCACGGAGGCTACCTCGGGTTGGAGAGCGCGGAGGGGGAGGGGTGCTGCTTCTGGATGCGGCTGCCGGGGTAGGCCGGCCCGCAAGACCTCACACCCCCGCCAACCCATCCAGGAACCCGATCAGCCCCGGGTAGTCGAACCGCTCCACCTGCATCCGGATCAGCGCCGCCGCCGGCGGGTTCTCGGCCTCCAGGGGCGTGACCAGCGCCATCAGACCGGTGTAGTTCGCCAGCGTCGCCTCCCGCCGCAGGTCGCGCACCAGGTCGGCGCCCAGGCCCACCGTGTCCAGCGCCGGCGTGGCCGTCACGACCCGGGCACCCTGCGCCGCCGCGCCGGGATCCATGAGACGGCCGAGCGCCCCGAACAGCTCGGCGAGGCGGAAGGGCTTGGCGATGAAACCGTCGGCCCCGGCCGCCAGGGCCTCATCCCGGTTGAAATCCAGGGCGCTGGCGCTCAGGACGATCACCTTGGTGCCCGGACCCTGGGGCATGGCCTTGATCCGCCGGGTCGCCTCCAGCCCGTCCATGCCGGGCATCCGGATGTCCATGAGGACGGCCTGGGGTGCCCAGTTCCCGACCATGGCGACCGCCTCGGCCCCGCCGGCCGCCTCGCGCAGGATGAAGCCCGCCGGCAGGAGGAGCTCCCGCAGCAGCGCGCGGTTGTCGGCGCGGTCATCCACGATCAGCAGGCGGCGCTCCCCGAACTCCTGCCGGACCAGGGGGGCCTGGGCGGCCTCGACCTCCGGCAGGGCCGGGGCCCCCCGCCGGAACTCGAGCTCCAGGATGAAGGCGCTGCCCTGCCCGGGCTCGGACTGGACCTCGAGGGTGCCGCCCATCATGCGCGTGAACTGCCGGCTGATGGCCAGGCCCAGCCCCGCTCCGCCCTCGGGGGAGCCCTCCGCGGCCTGCTCGAAGGCGCCGAAGAGGCGCTCCTGATCCTCCATGCGGATCCCCGGGCCCGTGTCCCGCACTTCCATCCGCACCCGGAAGCCTTCGCCCTGGGAACGGGCGGTGACGGACCAGTCCACCCGCCCCGCGGCCGTGAACTTGACGGCGTTGCCCAGGAGGTTGATCAGGATCTGGCGGAGCTTGGCGGCGTCGCCCCGGACCCACCGCGGCACGTCCGGCCCCAGGATGCAGTCCAGGATCAGGCCCTTGCCCTCGGCCCGGGGGCGGAACAGCGCGCCCAGGTCCCAGGCCAGGCGGTGCAGGTCGAAGGTCTCCTCCACCAGGCTCGCGCGGCCGGCCTCGATCCGGGAGAGGTCCAGCACGTCGTTGATGAGGCCCAGGAGGTGGTCCCCGGCCTGGTTGATGGTGCGGAGATGGGCCTGCTGGCGCTCGGTCAGCTGGGGATCCCGGAGCAGGATCTGGGTGAAGCCCAGGACGGCGTTCATGGGCGTGCGGATCTCGTGGGACATGTTGGCCAGGAAGGCGCTCTTGGCGCGGCTGGCGGCCTCGGCGGCCTCCTTGGCCCGGGCCAGGCTGGCCTCCCGGGCCAGGCGCTCCGTGATGTCGGTGAAGGTGACCACCGTGCCCAGCACCTGGCCCCCTTCGACGATGGGCCGACTGGCCACGCTCACCTGAAGCTCCGAGCCGTCCTTGCGCTTCATGGCGCCGTGCTCCACCCGGCGGCCCTCGGCTTCGCCCGGGACCAGCCCCAGCAGGGGGCAGCAGCCCCGGCCGAGCACCTCCTCGGCCGCGCCGTAGCCCAGGAGCTCCAGGGCCGCGCGGTTCACGAAGGTGCAGACGCCCTCCGGATCCAGGCCGAAGATCCCGTCGCTGGCGGCGTTCAGGACCAGGTTGAGGCGGTGGCTGAGGTGCCCGAGTTCGGCCGTGCCGGCCACGACCTTGCCTTCCAGGGTCACGGCGCGCTGGCGGAGCGCCTCCTGGGCTTCCATGCGGGCCAGGAAGCCGGCGATCTGGGTCGCCAGCACTTCCAGGGCTGGCCTCAGGTGCTCCGGCAGGGCCGCCGGCTGCGCCGTGGCCATGATCAGGCAGCCCAGGCTCCTGCCTCCGAGGGGCAGGGGCAGGACGGCCTTGCGCCGCCAGCCGGCCGCCGCCTCCAGCCGCTGCAGGTCGGCCCCGACGCCCTCCATGGCGATGTCCCAGTCCGCATCCCCCGCCTCGGTCATGCGGGCCGGAAACGACCCCCCGGGGAAGCGGTCCGTGGCCGCCCGCAGCCCGGGCGTGAAGCCCCGTTCCGCCAGCCGCACCAGGTCCAGGGTGGAGGCCTCGAGCCGGTAGATCCCCAGGGCCTCCCAGCCGCACAGGTCATGGGCTGCTTCCAGGCAGGCGGCCAACCCCGTCCGCGGGTCCTCGGTCTGGCTCAGACGCAGCCCCAGGTCCCGCTGGAGCTCCATGCTCCGGGCCTGCCGCAGGAGCCCGTCCCGGGCTTCCATCCGGGCCATGAAGGCCCCGATCTGGGCCGCGAGGATCTCCAGGGCGGGCCGCAGGCGCAGGCCCAGCGCCTCGTCCCCGTCCGTGGCCAGGAACAGGCAGCCCAGGATCCTCCCGCCGACCGGCAGGGCCAGGGCCGCCTTGCGCCGCCAGCCTTCCTGGCCCTCGAGCCCCCGCAGGCCGGGCTCGATGTCGGCCGTGCCGAGGTCCCAGTCCATCTGCCCCTCCCTCACCCGGCGAGCCGGATACGAGGCCGCGGGAAAGCGGGTCGCGAAGGCCCGGACGGCGGAGGAGAAGCCGCGTTCGACCAGCATTTCCAGATCCCCGGTCCCGGGATCGAGCCGGCTGATCGAGAGGAACCTCCAGCCGGACAGCTCCTGGGCGGCTTCCAGACAGAGGTTCAGCCCCGCCAGGAGGTCGTCGGTCCGGGTCAGGGCCAGCGCCAGGTCCCGCTGGATCCGGACGCGCTGTTCGGCGGCCTTGGCCTCGGTGATGTCGCTGGCGACCCCGCCCACCTCCCGGACCTGCCCGTGTTCGTCCAGCAGCTGGGACTTGCGGTCCCGCACCCAGCGGATCGCGCCGTCGGGACGGAGGATGCGGTACTCGGCCTCCGCCGCGCCATGGTTCCGGAGGTCCCGGGAACTCTGCTCGGCCACGGCCCGGTCCTCGGGATGGATCCGGTGCCACCAGGCCCGGGGCTCGGCGAGGAAGACCTCCGGCGACACCCCGTAGATGCGCTCGCAGGCCCCGTTCAGCGAGAGCACCCGGGAGCTGTCGGGCGTGGCCGACCACACCATGTCGTCCACGTTGGCCAGCACCTGGTTGAGCCGTTCCAGGGTGAGCCGGTGCTGTTCCTCGCTCGCGGCCAGGTCGACCGTGGCCCTCAGCCGCTGGGCCTCCAGGTCCAGCGACCGCCGCTCATGCCCGAAGGCGGCCCGGGCCCGGGTGTGCCAGAGGTGGAAGGCCATGCCCACGCCGCCCAGCGCCAGCACCAGCCCGAAAACGGCGCCCGCCAGGAGCCTGGCCTCCACCCAGGTCTCGCCGAAGGCCTCCGCCTGGTCCATCTTGTTCACCATGACCCAGGGCGTGCCGGGCACCTTCGAGAGGATGCCGATGACCGGGACCCCCCGGTAGTCGATGCCGTCGGCGGGCCCCTCCCGGCCCGCGAGCCCCTGGATCCCCAGGATGCGGGGATCGCCCATGGACACGCACAGGTCGAGGGCGGCGCCCCGATGGTGACGGAGCTCGTTCAGGACCAGCGCCGCCCCGTCCCGCCGTTCGAACAGGACCGTTTCCGCCGACCGGGAGGGGACCGGCCAGGACTGGATCAGGGGGTACAGGTTGTCCCGGGCGGCGGCGACCAGGAGCAGGCCGCCCCCTGCCGGCAAGCCGGCCGCGATCGACCAGCACACCAGGTCGCTCCCCGGACGGCGGTAGAGGTCGGTGGCCAGGGGCCGCCCCTCCCGCCGGGAGGCCGCGAGCACCCGGCTCTCCTCGACGGCCAGGCCCGGAGCCCGGCCGGTGGCGCTCCAGCGGGGGCGTCCCGCGGCGTCCAGCACCAGCAGGTCCTGGTACCGCCGCCTCAGCGTGCTGTCCCGCAGCCAGTCCCGCCAGCCCGGCCCCGGCTCGCGGGCGCCCAGCACGGCGCGGGCGCCTGCCAGGAAGCGCCCGTCGCCCAGGAGGTCCTGGGCATCCAGCAGCCGGCCTTCCTGCCACCGCCGCAGCTCATCGAGTTTCAGGGCGGCGATGGCGCTCAGGTTCTTGTCGTTCCGGGCCCGGGCCTCCCTGAACTGGTGGCGATGGAAGGCCAGCCCCAGCAGGACCGCCGCGACGGCCGTGAGGACGGTGGCCAGGAGGACGAGCCTCCCGCCCCGCCTGGAAAGCCAGAAGGGGGTGCTCATGGCTGCCGCGGCTCCCTCGCGAAAGTGTCCGGCGGCGGGGGGATGACGTCCCGCAGGGCGCCGCGGGGGCCTTCGAGGTTCAACACCTCGATCTGGGCCATGGGCAGCTTCAGGGCCCCGGGGAGGAGCTCGGGCTCAAGGACGCTGGCGAACAGCATGATGATGCAGGCGTCCCCGTCCGAGGTCAGGTCCCCGATGGCGGACGTGTCGATGAAGGCGTCCAGGCACTCCCCCACGGCCAGAACCCCGGCCAGGAAGGCGAGGGGCGACTGCCACCGCGCGTCCACGTCCGCATGGAGGTAGGCCCGCGCATGATAAAGATGCAGCCCCCGCCGCAGGGCGGAACGCACGGCGTCGGACGCCAGGTTGAAGCGCCGCGCCCGGCTGCCGCCCACCCGCGCCACCACCGGCGCCCCGGGGCCTTCGTCCTGGAAGGCCCGGAGGATGGCCAGCTCGGCGTCCGCATGGACGCGGTCACCGGCTTCGAGGTCGTCCAGCATGGCGCGCAGGTGGCCCACTCCGGCCCGGATGGCGTCCATGAGGGGCGAGGTGACCGCCAGCGCGCCGTCGCGCACCCGCATGAGCACGCCTTCCAGTTGCCGGCTGAACCGCCTCAGGGCCTCGAAGGCGAAGAAGCCCGCGCTCCCCTTGATGCTGTGGACGGCGCGGAAGACCCGGTTGATGACCTCGGCCCCGGCGGCGCCTCCGGCCTCCAGGACCCGCAGGTCCGGCTCGATCGCGTCGAGGTGGACGCGGCACGCGGCCACGAAGCCGGGGATGAGGTTGCCGTCCGCGAGCATGGCCATGGCCTAGGCCTCCTGCAGGCCGAAGAGATCGTTCAGGCTGAACACCTTGAAGAGCCGCGTGACCTCGGGGTTGGCCCCTTCCACCCGGAACCCGACCCCCTGCTGGCGGCAGGTCCGCTGGAGCTTGACCACCAGGGTGATCCCGAGGGAGTCCACCACCGCCGCCCGGGACAGATCCAGGACCACGGCGGTGCGGTCCGGGTTGGCAGCCTCGAGCGCCGCCGACAGAAAGGCCCGCTGGGCCGGCACATGCCGGGCCATAAGGCTCTCCCGGGCGGTGAACCGCCACGCGCCGCCGTCCCGGGTGACCAGGAAGGGTTTCTTCTCAAAGTCCATCGGCGCCTCCGTCCAAAGGAAGGATCATCGTGAGTTCCCCGGGGGTCATGGCCAGTTCCGAGGCGGCCGCCTGGAGCAGGGCCAGGCCGCGGCCGCCCTCCTGGGCGGGCTCGGGGCAGGGCCGGATTGGCCTGGGATCGAAGCCCGGGCCGTCGTCCAGGATCCGCAGTTCCAGGGCCTGATCGAGCCACCGGGCCATGACCCCGATCCGCGCGGAGGCCTGGCCCTGGTTGCCGTGCCGCTCGGCGTTGCTGAGGGCCTCCCGCAGGGCCAGGTTGAACCTGAAGCGCACGGCCCCGTCGAGCGCCCCCAGGAAGGCGTCGAACTCGCAGCACAGGTTCTCGATCGCCTCCAGGGTGGACGGGACGGACCGCAGGAACAGGGCTTCATCCGCAAGCCAGCCGGGCTGTTCCAGCGCGAAGGCCAGGAGGTCGTCGTCCAGGCCGGCCGCGGCGTGGCTGCGGGCGGCCCCGCCCAGGGCGCCCAGGGCCTGGGCCACCGGCTGGCCGGCCAGGGCCTGCCAGCGGCCCGGCGCCAGGTCCCGGAACCGCGCGCCGCCCGCCCCGGCGGCGTCGAACAGCCCGTCCGTCGCGAAGAGCAGGCGGTCTCCCGGTTCCAGCAGCAGGATCCGCTCGCTCATGCGGGGCGCCTCCAGCAGGCCCAGGGGCGCCCCGTCCAGGGCGACGGTCCGGGTGCGGCCCTCCCGCTTCCGATGGTGGAGCCCGTGGGGGATGCCCGCGCTGACCACGTGGAAGCGCCCGGTGGCCGGCGACCATTCGGCGGCCAGGGCGGCGATGGGGATGTCCGGGAAGGGACCGTCCAGGATGGCCTGGTTGAATTCCCGGAAGAGCGCGGCCGGCCCCAGGTCCTCGCCCCGGAAGGTCGAGAGCATGCCCAGGAAGGCGGCCACGGCGTAGCTGCTCATCACCGAGTGGCCGGCCACGTCCGCCAGCACGAACCGGACCCTGCCGTCCGGCTGCCGCAGGCAGCGGAACACGTCGCCGCCGGCGTCGGTGAGGGACTCCTGGATCGAATACACCGGCAGGTCCTTCTCGGGCACGGCCTCCATGACCTTGTGGGCCCGGCGCACCTCCCGGGCCGTGGCCTCCAGCCGGTCCTTGCGGGCCCGGGACATGCGCCCCTCGTTCAGGCGCGTTAGCACCGCCTCCAGGGCCTCGGCCCCGAAGGGCTTGGGCAGGAAGGCGTCCACGTGCAGCTTGAGGGCGCGCATGCCGACCTCCGCGTCCTCCCCGGTGCTGAGCACCGCCACCGGCACGTCCGGATCCGCCTTGCGGATGCGCTCCACCAGCTCCAGGCCGTCCATCCTCGGCATCACGATGTCCGTGAACACCATGGCGAAGGGGGCCCGGCCCTGGGCGGCCACGAAGTGCTCCCAGGCCTCCTGGCCGTCCCGGGTCTCCCGGACGCGGTAGCCGCAGCGTTCCATCCAGGCCCGCACCAGGGCGCGGGTGACCTGGCTGTCGTCGGCGAGCAGGATCTCGGGCCGGCCCTCGACCTCCCAGGTGGGCTCGGGCTCCGGATATTCGGCCCCGGCCTGGCGGTTGGCGAAGACCCGGCGGATGGCCGCGCCCAGTTCCCTGCCGCTCACCGGCTTGGGCAGGACCTCGTCGAACAGGGGCGAAACGCCGGGTTCCAGGTCGTGGAGGGTGCTGGTGACGAGGATCGCCGGCAGTCCGGACCGCAGGCGCCGGATCTTCTGGGCCAGCTGGGCGCCGGAGAAGCCGGGCAGGACCAGGTCCGTGACCAGGATGTCGAACCCGCCGGGCCGGCCCTGGAAGGCCTCCAGGGCGTCGGCGGGGCTGGTCTTGGCCACGACCTCGTAGCCGAGGGCCTCCAGGCCCTGCTTGGCCAGGGCCGCGACCAGATCCTCGTCCTCCACCAGCAGCACCCGCTCGAGCCCTTCCGGGGCCTCCGCCGGCCCGTGCGGGGCGGCTTGCGCTTCCGGCCGGGCGCAGCAGGGCAGGAGGATCCGGCAGACCGTGCCCTGGCCGGGGGTGCTTTCGAGCCGGATGTCGCCCCCGTGGCCCAGGATGATCCCGTGGACCAGCGACAGGCCCAGGCCGGTGCCCCCGCCCTCCGCCCGGGTCGTGAAGAAGGGCTCGAAGGCCTGGCCCAGGGTCTCGGCATCCATGCCCCGGCCCGTGTCCCGGATCACGAGCTCCGCGTAGGCCCCGGCCGGCAGCGGCCCGCCGGCGCCCGGTTCGAGCAGCCGTTCCCCGAGCCGGAGCGTGATGCGCCCTTCCGCCGCCCCGATGGCGTGCGCCGCGTTCACCCCGAGGTTCATCACCACCTGGTGGAGCTGGGAAGGGTCGCCGTCCACCCACACCGGCGCGCTGCCCTCCCGGTGGACCCGGATGCTGCTCGGCAGGGTCGAGGCCAGCAGCCCCGCGGCCTCCCGGACCACGGCGCCCAGTTCGAAGGGACGCCTCACCCCCCGCTCGCGCCGGGCGAAGGTCAGGATCTGGCGGTTCAGTTCGGTGGCCTTCCGGCAGACGGCGCGGATGACGTCCACCCGGGGCAGGGCCGGGCTGTCAGGGGCCAGGTGGGTTTCGAGGTTCTCCGCGGCCATGAGGATGGCGCTCAGGAGGTTGTTGAAATCGTGGGCCACGCCGCCCGCGATGGCCCCGAGGGAATCCAGTTTCTGCGCCTGCGCCAGATGGCGCTGCCGCTCCTCCTCGACGGTCACGTCCCGGATCACGGCCACCACCCCGGAAGCCCCGGCCAGCGTCGTGAACGAGCCGTCCAGGATCCGGTGCCGCCCCTGGGCAGCGCGGACGGTGTGGCGGCCTTTCCAGGATCGGCCCTCCAGGTTCTGGCAGAGGACGTCCCCCATGCGCCCCGGCCAGTCGGGATCCTCCAGCAGGGCCGCCGCGGCCTCGCCCAGCGCCGCCCCGGCCGGAAGGCCCAGGATCCCGTGGAAAGCAGGGTTGGCGTACTCGACCGTGCCGTCCTCCTCCAGGATGGCCACGCCGTCCGCGGTCTGTTCCAGGGCCTGGGCCAGCCTGAGGCGGGAGGCCTCCATGAGGCGCAGGGCGGTGACGTCCTCCGCGGAGGCCAGGAAGTGGGTGGGCAGGCCCGCGTCGTCCAGGATCGGGGCGATGGCCAGGCGCTGCCGGTAGCGCTCGCCGTTCTTGCGCAGGTTCTCCACCTCGCCCCGCCAGGTCCGGCCGGCCAGGAGGGTCTGCCAGAGGTCCCGGTACACCTCCGCGGGCGTGTCTCCGGACTGCAGGAACCTCGGGTTCCGGCCCAGGGCCTCCTCCCGGGCATAGCCGGTCACTTCGGAGAAGCGCCGGTTGACGAAGACCAGCACGCCGCGGGCGTCGGTGACCATCATCGGGTTCGGGGCCTGGTCGAGGACCCGTTCGGTTTCCAGGGTCTCCGGCCGGGCGGCCCTCAGGGCCGCCAAGGCCCAGGACTGCGTCTGGCCGGCGGGATCGGGCCGGCGGTCGAGGCATTCGAGGGCGCGTTCCATAAACATCCCAAAAAAAAAGGAAGGCGCGAACCCGCCTTCCCGCATGGGAGGAGGGATCGCGCCTTCAATATGCAGGTCAGTACCTGCCCATTAAGGCAACCTGCGCAGCGCAGGAATCCTAGACGACTCAAATTTTCAGC
>Ga0316222_1004196_pt1 | contig 13369 bp, 7 predicted proteins | sample TBH18011metaG_FD_206008 | JGI IMG/M metagenome (GOLD analysis project Ga0316222, IMG submission 206008) | Freshwater microbial communities from Trout Bog Lake, Wisconsin, USA - TBH18011 | ecosystem: Environmental > Aquatic > Freshwater > Lake > Hypolimnion/Profundal zone | place: USA: Wisconsin... | reverse complement strand
GTTGTTGAGCAGGAGAGTATTACACAAATTGCCCATCGCGCACATTATCAGCCGTTGGAATATAACGCACTACACGGGGGAATGTTGCGTTTATTCGAGCCAGTCTCCCCTTCAACAGTTGTGCAGCCGGTGTGGTCAAAATTGTTAACAACAATCAGTCGTACCTGTTCGACCGTAAAAGGGGATCGCCCATGGTACATTGAAGCGCACCAGTTTCGAATCGATACCACGGATGGCATCGGGCGGCCAACACCTGAAGGAGCGCACCGGGATGGAGTCGATTTTGTCGCGATTCTGCTGGCGGCGCGTGAAAACGTCAGTGGCGGTGAAAGTCGTATCTTCGAGGCTGAAGGCCCCCATGGTCAGCGCTTTACCTTGACTGAACCCTGGACATTGATTTTGCTGGACGATCAGCGCGTTATCCACGAATCGACGCCTATTCAACCCACCGGTCCGCAAGGTCATCGCGACACGCTGGTGCTGACGTTTAGATCAGGTAGTTTTCTTGAGCCGACAATTTAAGGCCAAACTTAATGATGGGGTTTGGCAAATGGTTACCGTTACTGTTATTGCTTGCTGCCTGCGATGGCGGCTTGTGGAATAACCCCTATCCGGCGGCGGATAAAGGGCAGTCGGTTTTCTATAGTGCCTTCACCGAACGTCCCAAACACCTCGATCCGGCACAGGCATACAGCGAGAACGAGTATGAGTTCATCGCCCAGATTTATCAGCCACCGCTGCAATATCATTACCTGAAACGGCCCTATACCCTGATACCTCAGGCGAGCAGTAATCTGCCCAAGGTGAGCTATCTGGACAAAAACAATCATCCTCTGCCTGATGATGTGTCTGCGGATAAAGTGGCGTTCAGCGTCTACGAAATTCATCTGCGGGAAGGATTGAAATATCAACCGCATCCCGCATTTGCACGGGATGCGCAGGGTAAGCCGGAATATCTGTCTCTGACGAAGCAGGACTTGAACGGTATTTATGGCTTGAACGATTTTCCGCATAGCGGGTCACGCGAAGTTCACGCGGCAGACTATGTTTACCAGATTAAGCGACTTGCACATCCGAATTTGCACTCGCCTATTTTTGGGCTGATGGAAGATTACATCGTCGGCCTTAAAGACTATGCCGGCACGCTGCAACAAGCTCAAAAGGCCCATCCGGATGCTTTTTTGAATTTGCATGACTACACGCTCGAAGGTGCTCAGGTGGTGGATGAGCATACTTACCGTATCAAGGTATATGGCAAGTATCCGCAGTTTGCTTATTGGCTGGCGATGCCGTTTTTTGCACCGATACCTGTGGAGGCCGAGCGCTTTTATGCACAGGCAGGGATGCGCGAACGTAATCTCACGCTGGATTGGTGGCCGGTGGGTAGCGGGCCGTATTATCTTTCTGAAAATAATCCCAATCAGCGCATGGTGCTGACCAAAAATCCAAATTTCTCCGGTGAGTTTTACCCGTCAGAGGGTAATCCGGGAGATCGTGAAGCCGGATTGCTGCAAGATGCTGGTAAGCCTCTGCCATTGATCGATAAAGTGGTATTCAGTCTGGAAAAGGAAACCATTCCTTACTGGAGTAAATTCCTCCAAGGGTATTACGACGCATCGGGTATTAGCTCGGAAAGCTTTGATCAGGCAGTGCAGGTGAATGTCACCGGCGAAGCGAATGTGACGGATGAAATGGAAGGGCAAGGCATTACACTTTCGACATCCGTAGCGACTTCAACTTTCTACCTCGGCTTTAATTGGCTTGATCCCATACTTGGCGGGGCGTGCGAAAGTTCAAAAGCTGCACCCGCTTCTCAAACGCTCAACGAAGGGCGGACAGGTAAACCAGGAAGTGCAACTTGCAATCCCGAAAGGTCGCGCAAGCTGCGCCAGGCTATTTCGATTGCCGTGGACTGGGAAGAATATATTTCCATCTTCGCCAACGGGCGGGGGATCGCCGCCCAGTCGCCCATTCCACCGGGAATTTTCGGCTACCGCGAGGGAGAAGCCGGTATCAATCATTATGTGTATGACTGGGTCAACGGTGCGCCAAAACGCAAGCCAATCGAGGCGGCGAAAAAACTGCTTGCCGAGGCGGGCTATCCCAATGGACTGGACGAAAAAACCAAACAGCCACTGGTGATCAACCTGGATACCACTTCGTCCGGTGTGGGAGAGAAGTCACGACTGGATTGGCTACGTAAACAGTTTGATAAGCTCAATCTGCAACTGGTACTTCGCAGCACCGACTACAATCGCTTTCAGGATAAGGTCCAGAAGGGCGATACGCAAATGTTCTATTATGGATGGAATGCGGATTATCCCGACCCGGAAAATTTTCTCTTCCTGTTAAACGGTGCCCAGGCCAAGGTCAGCAAGGGCGGCGAGAACGCGGCAAACTATAACAATCCGGAATATGACCGCTTATTCGAGCAGATGAAGAACATGCCGAATAATACAGCCAGACAGAAAATTATTGACGATATGCTGGAAATCCTGCGCCGCGATGCACCCTGGATGTGGGGAGAAAATCCCAAGGATTATGTGTTGCATCATAGCTGGTTACACAACAGTAAACCCAACAAGATGGCGACCAATAGTCTGAAGTATTTGCGCATCGATGCCGCAAAACGTGATGAATTGCGCAAGAAATGGAACCAACCCTTACTGTGGCCGCTTGGGTTGGTGGGGTTGGCGCTGGCGGCATTTTGCGGATGGTTGTGGCATGCATTACGGATGAGGGAAGAAGCAAAATGATTGCCTACCTTATTCGTCGTATCCTTTATGCAATCCCGATCCTGATCGGGGTCAATCTGCTCACTTTTGCGCTGTTCTTTGTGGTGAACACCCCCGACGATATGGCGCGCATGCAGTTGGGAATCAAACGGGTGACGCCCGAGGCCATTGTTAAATGGAAAGGCCAGCACGGCTATGATAAGCCACTTTGGTTTAATGACCAGGTTAACGGATTAAGCAAGTTGACGAATACGATTTTTGTCGAGAAATCGGTCCGAATGTTTGTGTTCGATTTCGGTTACTCCGACGACGGGAGAAATATTTCCAGGGAGATTCAGACGCGCATGGTGCCCAGTCTTGCCATTGCCTTGCCGACATTTTTGGTCGGGTTGCTTATCTACATTACTTTCGCACTATTGATGACCTTGTTTCGCGCAACCGCATTGGATATTGCCGGCGTTGCACTCTGCGTGTTGCTGATGTCGGTATCGGGATTGTTTTACATTATTGGCGGCCAGTTCATGGCAAGCAAACTGTGGCACTGGATGCCGATTTCAGGCTATGCGGGGGGATTGGATAGCATCAAGTTTGTGGTATTGCCGATTATTATCGGGGTGGCCGGAAGCGTGGGGGCAAGCAGTCGCTGGTACCGCACGATTTTTCTGGAAGAAATCGGCAAGGATTATGTTCGCACTGCCCGAGCCAAAGGCGTGTCCGAATTGCATGTACTTTTTCGCCATGTATTAAAAAACGCGATGATTCCTATTTTGACAGGTGTGGTGGTCGTCATTCCACTCCTGTTTCTGGGCAGCCTCTTGACGGAATCTTTCTTTGGAATTCCGGGATTGGGCAGCTACACCATTGACGCGATCAATGCACAGGATTTCAGTGTGGTACGTGCCATGGTGTTTCTCGGATCGGTGCTTTATATCGTGGGATTGATTCTGACGGATATCTCCTACACGATGGTTGACCCGAGGGTGAGGTTGCAATGATGCCGGTGACTCTTTGGACCGATGCGCTGGTCTTTCTGCTTATTGCGGTCGGCATTCTTTCTGCATGGTGGATAAGGAAGCATCCACATCTCACTTTGCCCTGGCGGCGTGTGGCACAAAGCAGATTGGCCATGGTGTCATTGCTGGTGTTGTCCTTATTCATTATGGTTGGGGTGCTGGATTCTTTACATTACCGTGCTGCCTTGCCCGGAAAAAATAACGGTCAGACCATCTATTCTCCAGAAGTATTGAGTGGTTTTGATGCACTTGTCAGTGGCCTGCGCAGTCGCACCGAAAAAACCTACTCAGCTCCGTTGGCGGCTTATCTTTACGCCAAGGAAAGCATTGAAACTCCCGATGGAAAAATGAAGCGGGAATATCCGAGATTGAAATTTGGCGGAGCCCATCTGCTTGATCCAGAGCATGAGCTGGCGAGTGATGTGGTGAAGCGGGGATTGATTGGCGCGATAGTCGGGTTGCTGGCGGGCGGGGTGTTGATTGCCATTTTTCTGGCGTCATTCCTGCAAAGACGGAATACCAGTGCGGCTGAACAACAGTCATTTATTAATAACTGGATTTCAGTATTCTCGGCAGTGATGAAAAATAAAACTCATAGAGCGATATTGGTCACTGCTTTGATATTGGCACTGGTTATCGGTGCAGTCGCTAATCTGGCCTCTGTCTACCATGTGCTCGGCACCGATAAAGTGGGGCAGGATGTGCTCTATCTGTCGTTGAAAAGTATTCGTACCGGATTGGTGATTGGTACGGCGACCACTCTGGTGATGCTGCCATTTGCGCTGTTATTAGGCGTGGCAGCCGGATATTTCAGAGGCTGGGTGGACGACGTGATTCAGTATGTTTACACCGTGTTGAGTTCTATTCCCAGCGTGTTGTTGATTGCAGCGGCAGTACTGATGATGCAGGTGGTGATTGAAATGCACGCGGACTGGTTCGAAACAGCGGCCCAGCGTGCCGATGTGCGCTTAATGTGTTTATGCATGATACTTGGCGTCACCAGTTGGACGGGTTTGTGCCGCTTGTTACGTGGAGAAACCTTAAAGTTGCGGGAAATGGAATATATTCAGGCAGCCCAGGCTTTTGGCGTGTCACCTTTCCGTATATTGACTCGTCACATCTTGCCCAACGTGATGCATATTGTACTGATTTCGGTGGTCATGGATTTTAGCTCGCTGGTCTTGGCTGAGGCAGTCTTGTCTTATGTGGGGGTAGGGGTCGATCCCACGACGATCAGTTTCGGCACCATGATTAATGCGGCACGACTGGAAATGGGGCGTGATCCTATGGTGTGGTGGGCATTGACCTCGGCTTTTTGTTTTATGCTGATATTGGTGTTGGCAGCCAATCTGTTTGCCGATGCCGTGCGCGATGCATTTGATCCGCGTTTAAACCGGACGGAAAGTACAACGTGACTGATTTGCTGAAAGTTGAGGGGCTGGTCACACGCTTGCGCAACGGTGCACGCATCGTGGATGATATTTCATTCAGCATAGGCCACAAGAAAACCTTTGCTTTGCTGGGTGAGTCCGGTTGCGGAAAATCCATGACCGCGCTTTCTTTGATGCGATTGTTGCCCGATAGCGTGCATGTTGAGAGTGGCGCAGTGACGCTTGAGGGAGTGGATGTGCTGTCGCTCCCTGAGCGCGAGATGAGAAAGATGCGCGGCGGCAAGATGGCAATGATTTTTCAGGAACCCGGTTTGAGTCTGAATCCGGTAATGACGGTAGGTGAGCAGATTGCCGAGTCGCTGGTGCTGCATCAATCTTTGCAAAATATCGAGCTGCGGGAGCGCTGCATCGAATTGCTGGATCAGGTAGGTATTCCTGATGCGACTCGTCGTTTGGAGGAATATCCGTTTCAACTTTCCGGTGGCATGAAGCAGCGCATCATGATTGCCATGGCGCTGGCCGGACGACCCAGATTGCTGGTGGCGGATGAACCGACAACGGCATTGGATGTGACGATACAAGCGCAGGTGTTGCAATTACTGCGTGATACCCAGCAGAAAAATGGCATGTCGATCTTGCTGATTACCCATGACTTGGGGGTGGTTGCGGAAATGGCCCATCAAGTAGCTGTCATGTATGCGGGACACATTGTCGAGCTGGCTTCCCGCGAAAAACTGTTTGCTTCACCTGCCCATCCTTACACGCAAAAATTGTTTGCCGCTATGCCGGATAGTACACGTGGTGGACAGCCGCTAGCAGCTATTCCCGGTAGCGTGCCGCCGCTGCACGACATTCCCAAGGGATGTCGCTTTGCACCCCGTTGCGACCAGGCTTGGGATTTGTGTCATGCCCAAGCTCCGAAGTGGACGCTGTTGGCAGAGGGGCAGGGGGTTCGGTGCCATCTTCATTCAAAATCGGTGGCGGGTGATTTGTTCGCAATCACTAAAAGTGATAGTCAAGCAGCCAGCATCACGCAACCAGTTGTAAGTCATTTGCAACCTGTTCAAAATTCCCCGCTCTTGCAGGTGGAAAATTTGCAGGTTCATTTCCCCATTCGCAAAGGTATTCTGCAGCGTGCAGCAGGATATGTTCGGGCGGTAGACGGGTTGTCTCTGTCTATCGATGCCGGGAAAACGCTGGCGCTGGTAGGCGAATCCGGTTGCGGTAAAACGACTGCAGGCAAAGCGATGCTGCAATTGATTGCACCGACTGCTGGTAGTGTGCGTTACACAGGCAATGAATTGATGCGACTCAACTCCAGTGAATTACGTAAGCAGCGTGCCGGAATGCAAATGGTGTTTCAAGACCCGTATGCTTCGCTCAACCCGAAAATGCGCGTGGCTGAAATCCTTGAGGAAGGCATGGATGCGCTGGACATTGCTAATAATAGTCAGGAGCGTCAGCAACGCATTGATCAATTGTTGAGCCAGGTGGGATTAGCGCAGGCTGCGAAATGGCGTTATCCCCACGAGTTTTCCGGTGGTCAGCGGCAGCGTATAGCCATTGCCCGCGCCCTCGCGGTGAATCCAAAACTGCTGATATGTGACGAGCCGACCAGCGCGCTGGATGTGTCGGTGCAGGCTCAGATATTGAACTTGCTGAAATCATTGCAGCAGGAATTAAACCTGAGCTATTTGTTTATTTCTCACAACTTGGGAGTTGTAGAATACCTCGCACATGAAGTCTGTGTAATGTATCTGGGGCGTATCGTGGAGCGAGGTTCAGTGGCGGAGGTGTTGCACCATGCGCAACACCCGTACACTCAGGCGTTGCTGGCTGCAGTGCCACGTATCAATGGGAAGGGGGCAGAAGTGGTGCGCTTGTCGGGAGATATTCCTTCTCCGGCCAATCCGCCGCAGGGATGTTACTTCCATCCGCGTTGTCCGCATGTCATGCCGGTCTGCCGTTCGGTTTATCCCGAATCAATTGATGCCGGTGGAACGCATCGGGTGCATTGCCATCTATATACCCGTTAGAGAGCATTTCACCGAAAGGGTGAATGAGTCCTGCGAAGTAATCCGATAAACTGACTATCTATCGAGAGGCAAGGTGCAAATGATGCGGTGACTTGTGGCCTAAATGTTTCTTGCTTTTTAAGCTGGCCAGATGAAGATTGTTGTTTCTGCCGAGTTTTGCTTGGTGGTGTGATTTGGCAGTTCCTGACAACTCTGCGACAGTGAGCGTTTCACCGATAGTGAGATGCGAAATGTTACTGTTCATGCGTTTCAGTTTGCTCACACTCACATGATAGTGATGAGAAATGCTGACAAGCGATTCCCCTTTTTTTACGGTATGGGTTACGCTATGGACAAGAGGTTTGTCGCTCGGCACAAGATGGGTATTGAAGTCTTCGAATGAGTTGTCGCCGTCTTCACCGTTAAGAGGAACCAATAATGATTGACCGTTGCTCAGTTTTGCACGGGGTGAGAGCCCGTTGATGGATTTGAGGCTTGCCACGGAAAGACCAAAACGCGGGGCAACCCGGTCGAGGCGCTCACCTTTTTTGCTCCGGTAAGCTTGCCACGAAACCAGCGGTTCATTGTAAGCCTCAAGGTTCGCACGGAATGTTTCTGCCTTGTCAGCCGGCAACAGCAAAACATCAGAATTTTCCTGCAATATTACCGGACGGTTGTTGGCCGGATTGAGAGCCATGAATTCTTCCATGGAGATATCAGCAAGTTTGGCGGCAAGTTTGACATCAATATGGCGTGCGGTGGTGACAGCAGTGAAATACGGCTGGTTAGGCACTGAGGGCAACGTCAGGCCAAACTTTTCAGGATTGCTGATAATGTTCTTTACCGCGAGTAATTTTGGGATGTAATTGCGCGTTTCGTCAGGCATTTTCAGGCTTGCGTAATCTGTGGGCAGGCCACGCTTCAAATTATGTTTCTGCGCACGGTCTACCGCACCTTCGCCCCAATTATAGGCCGCCAATGCCAGTTCCCAATCGCCGAACTGATCATGCAGTTTTTGCAAATAATCCAGTGCTCCTTTGGTTGCGTTGACAATGTCGCGCCGGCCGTCATACCACCAGTTTTGCTGTAGCCCGAAATTGCGTCCTGTAGAGGGAATGAATTGCCAGATACCCGAGGCATTGCCAATTGAATAGGCGCTCGGATTGAAGGCGCTTTCGATCATGGGTAACAAAGCAATTTCAGTGGGCATTCCCCGTTTTTCAACTTCTTCCGTGATGAAGTACAAATAGCGCTGGGAACGGTCTGTCATCCGTGCTACATAGTCGGGGCGGTTGGCATACCACTGCTCATGGCGGGCAATCAGCGGGCTATCCATATCATGCATGGCGAATCCGTTTCGAATTCGTTGCCACAAATCGTTTGGCATCAGGCTGGTTTCGACGACGAGCGAAGGTTCAGTGCTTGGGCCGGTATTGGAAAGGATAATTTCCGTTGAAGGCGATGCGGGAGAGTCTGTGCCATTTGACGGAGCGACTGGGTTGGGAAGCTCGGCGGGCAATGCGGGAGGCGAGACAATGGCCTTTAAAGGATTACCTCGCATGTCATTGAGCGCAAGTGCTTCTTTATCATGCATGGCGGGCGCGCTCTCGACCGAATTGACTTCGGCACTATAGTCAGCGCTGAGAGCAGGCGCTGAGGCAAGCACAAAATATGCTGAAAAAACGAGTAAAAATAAGCGGCTAAGAAACACTATTAGCATCCGGGAAAATTTATATTTTCGCGATAGTATCCGAGGGCAGCAGCAGCGTCAATAAAAATATGACTCTAATTTTGTTGATGATTTGACGTGCAGGGCACCACCGCACATAATCGGCAGTTCATTTCAGATTGCGCTTCGCAAAAATATTATGCACGAAATCAAACCCGGTCAATCCATCGAGCTGTTAAAAGAGTTACACATTTTGACCCGCGACGGGAAGATGAATCAGGATTCGCGACGCAAGCTCAAGCAGGTATATCACCTCTTTCAGTTCATTGAACCGTTGCTGCAAGAAGTTCAACGGGATCACGCCGATATCAAGTTGGTTGATCACGGGGCAGGGAAGTCTTATCTCGGTTTTATCCTGTATGACCTGTTTTTCAAATCCCTGAGTGGGGCGTCACAAATCACGGGTATTGAAACCCGCGAAGAACTGGTTTTGCATTCGCGCGAACTGGCGAAGCGATTGGGTTTTTATGGAATGTTTTTCCTGAATCAATCGGTTGCCGAGTCGATTGAGTCAGATCAACTATCTGCCAGGGTGGATGTGGTCACGGCGTTGCATGCTTGCGATACAGCCACTGACGATGCCATACGCTTCGCACTCAAGAAGCAGGCACAATTTATAGTGCTGGTACCTTGCTGTCAGGCTGAAGTGGCGGCGACATTGCGCAAGAACAAAAACAAGCAACTGGGCAAAAATGTGCTGACTGAACTTTGGAGGCATCCGATCCATACTCGCGAATTTGGTAGTCATGTCACGAATGTTTTACGCTGCCTGCAACTTGAAGCGCACGGTTACCAGGTCACTGTGACCGAATTGGTAGGGTGGGAACACTCGATGAAAAATGAACTGATCATTGCAAACAATAAGAATCTTCCCCGCAAGCGACCGGCAGAACGTTTGAATGCAATGCTGCAGACGCTCGGTCTGGAAGAAATGAGCGGGCGTTTTTTTACTGGATCAGACTGAGAAAAATCCAGCTCAACCACATGTTAGGAAAGATCTATTGTAGAAATGAATAAAAACAGCTGAATCCGGCTGGGTAGCTGAAATTCCAAAAATTAAAACAAATCGATATCGCCGGTTTGAATTTTTGATGCTGACAATTTTCCGTCACTGACCAGTTCTTCGTAGTGGCCAACAGCATTACGCCCATGCTGTTTAATGTAATAAAGTGCTTCATCGGCCCGATCAATTATTTGCGGTGGCGTGTCATTGGCCGAAAGCTGGCAATAGCCGACGCTGACCGTTACGCGTCCTACCTGACTGAAATGATGGCTTTCAATGGCCTGACGGAATCGATCAAAAATTCGTTTTGCGGAAACTGTGTCGGTTGGTTGAAGTACCACAACAAACTCTTCACCGCCGAAGCGAAATATCTGGTCCTGAAATCGGAAAGAGTCTCGAATCAGGCGGGCAAACATCACCAGCACTTCGTCGCCAATCAGATGGCCGTAAGTGTCATTGACGGACTTGAAATGATCAATGTCAAAGACTGCCAGCCAGTGACTGCCGGCATTCTTGCCTTTGCGCCGTTTTGGAATGCCATCATTACTGAGTGCCCCGGCTTCATCGATAGCCGCTTGAGAAAGTATTTCATATAAATGCTTGTCGAATGTCTTGCGGTTGGGCAATCCGGTCAGCGTATCGGTTTCACCGTAGTCAAGAAGTGCGACATGATTGGTGAAATATTCAATCAGCCCAATAAGAATGGCACGCTGTTTGGGTAACAGATCTTCAATAATCGTGATGTCAATGAGGTAAAGCAGGCGGTCTACCGGTGCAATGTAGAAAATAACGCGACTGGAACCATCCGGCATATTTTCATAAACGGCCGAGCGCTCATTCTTGGCGCGTACCAATAAAGGGTCAACATCAATATTATGTGAATATTCGGCTTCCGGCAGATAGGCGTTACGCACATAACGCCCATCCTGGCTCATTCCGGCGCAATTAAAAACCATGGTTTTTTTTGAGTCGGCGTAAACCCGGTAAATGGCAAGAGCTTTGGGAAAAAACAAATCCTCCATCGCGTCAACCAAGGCATCATTGACTTCTGTTCGATCCCGTTGGGCAGACATTCGTGCTATATGATTGATTAGTTGTAGCATAGTTTCTAGCCGGTTCGTTTAGAAAGACTGCTCAATCTTTTTTTCTACAAGTATCAATGGATGGCACCTGATTTGTTGATACAGCAGGAAGTATATCAAAACTAATCCCGAGTTGAGTGATAAGTGGATGACTATTTATATTATAATAGGTAAAGATAATATTCAGACAAGCTGAAGCTTGGCATCGTGCGCACTGAAAGTGTATTCATAGAAGTTGGAACCGGAGTGTCACAAGCCTCGGATGGTCTTGGGGCCGGTTCAAGTGCGGCCCATGCTGCGCTACAAAACATACAGAGTTTTCCAATTTCTGTCGTTCTGGTTTACGCCTCGGTTTATTACAATCTGAATCAGGTATTAGCCGGTATTCAGGACGCAGTTGGCAACGCACTTGTGCTGGGGGTCACAACAGCGGGTGAAATTTGCGGCGGAATACACCGGCATAGCGTGACGGTGGTTATTATCGCTTCTCCCTTTTTGTCAGTCCGCGCAGCCCTTGGCAAGGAAGTATCGAAAGATTGGCGCCAGGCTTTGGCGCAAGCTGTCGAGAATCCGACCTTCTCCCCCTATGTCCAAGAGGAACAGTTTTTCAACTCCGAGCTTTTATCTAGAGGGAAGTCTTTATTCGCGATGATTTTTTACCCCGGAAATACGCGGGCAGCGAGTTCAATGGGGTATGAAATTCTGGAAGCATTCAAGCAAGCCAGTCTTGGCCGTATCCCTGTTTTTGGAGGTGCCGCCGCCGATGATTGGCGTATGGAAAGCAATGCTGTTTTTTTGGGGAATGAAGTCCATCATGACAGTGTCCTGATTGCCATTTTTGAAACTGAGCTTGAATTTGGTATCAGTCTCGGTCACGGTTTTTTGCCGGTCGGTCAACGTATGGTGGTGACCGGTGCGGAGGGTCATGAACTTATTTCTCTCGATCAGGTTCCTGCCGCCGATGTGATGGCTCATTGCATGGGCAAACCGAGGGCAGACCTTGAGGGAAAGCATCTCACTCTAACGACCGGCTATCCCATAGGTTCTCCTGATCCCATGGGGCAATATAGCGTTAATGTCGCTACTTATTTTACGCCACGCGGTGGAGTCAGAATGACCCAGCCGGTCAGCGTGGGTTCGGAAGTCACCCTGCTTGTTGATAATGAGGATAATTCCGTATTGGCCGGACAGGGTGCGGTTCGGAAAGCAATGATCAGGGCAGGGACGGATTCACCCTCCTTGTTGCTGGTTCATTATTGTGCCTTACGACCGCGCATCATGGGTGAATCGCGGGTGCAAGTGGAAATGGGTCATTTGCTGGACATAGCAGGGAAAGCCCCCACAGCAGGCTTTTTTAGTTTTGGTGAAGACGCGGTCGCCGATGATGGCGTTTCACGCCACAATAATGGTGTGGTTGCAGTCCTGGTTTTTGGTAACAAGCTTTCCGCGTATGCCATGGTGGCACGTGAAAACAAGCGCTTTCAACGGCAGATCGCAGCACAGGCTGAACAACGGTTATTGGCTGATGTGCTCAAGCAAATGGAGGATGCCATTTCCGTTGTTGACGCGGAATTTCGGATTACCTACGTCAACACTGCGTTCTCGCGGCTATTTGGCTATGACTCAGTTGAAGTGATAGGGCGCCTGATTGGAGAGGTCTTTCCGGAAGGTGTTGCCAACGTGACGGGTGAAAATGATCAGGGCAGTTTAGCCTCTGCCGAAGAGTCACTTTATCGCGGGGAAATATATCGGAGCCATAAGGATGGTCGATTAATTCCGGTGAGGCTCACCGTTTCTACTCTGGCAAACGATGAAGGAGAGATAACAGGATACGTGGGGGCAATGGCCGATTTGACTCACTATATTCAACTGGCTGCAGAAAAGGAGGCAAGCGAGGCGCGATATCGGGCCGCTTTCCAGACCAGCCCGGATGCCGTCAATATTAACCGGTTATCCGATGGCGTCTATATGGACGTGAACGATAGTTTTCTTGAAATCACCGGCTGGTCCAGAGAGGAAGTGATTGGTCAATCCTCACGTAATATTAACATCTGGCAAAACATCTCTGACCGGGATCGTTTGGTGAAACAACTCCAGACTAGCAGCATCTGTACGAATTTTGAAGCACAATTTGTCAAGAAAAATGGAGAGATCATTTATGGTTCGATGTCGGCCAGCGTCCTGACTTTTAACGGGGTGATCTGCATTCTTTCCTGTACCCGGGACATCACCGAACGCAAGCAAGCAGAAGAAGCCCTAAGCATCACGGCGAGCGTATTCGGCAGCACCCGGGAAGCGATCGTAATCACCGACGCGCACAACGTCATCATAGACGTTAACCCGGCCTTTACCGACATTACCGGATACACCCGCGAAGAAGCCTTGGGCAACAATCCCAGCA
>Ga0316222_1004192_pt1 | contig 13375 bp, 11 predicted proteins | sample TBH18011metaG_FD_206008 | JGI IMG/M metagenome (GOLD analysis project Ga0316222, IMG submission 206008) | Freshwater microbial communities from Trout Bog Lake, Wisconsin, USA - TBH18011 | ecosystem: Environmental > Aquatic > Freshwater > Lake > Hypolimnion/Profundal zone | place: USA: Wisconsin... | reverse complement strand
CGGCACGATCTCATCCAGCTACGCCACCGGGGCGGTAAGCGGTGGCAGCGGCGCTTTTGACATCGGCGGGTTGGTGGGGCAGAACGCCTTCGGCACAATCTCATCCAGCTACGCCACCGGGGCGGTAAGCGGCAGTGGCAGCGGCGCTTTCGGTGTCGGCGGATTGGCGGGGCAGAATTCCGCTGGCACGATCTCGTCGAGTTATGCCGCCGGGGCGGTCAGTGGCAGCGGCGGCGCGAGCGCAATCGGCGGCCTAGTGGGGTCGAACATGTCCACGGTTTTGTCCAGCTATGCGACCGGGGCGGTGAGCGGCAGCGGTGGCGCGAGCGCAATTGGCGGCCTGGTGGGGGCGAACGTCGGCGGATCCGTTACCGCCAGCTTCTGGGACGCAGACACCACCGGGCAATCATCAGGGTACGGGCTTAACAATCAAGGCTCCTGGACCAACAACGCCGCAGTGCGGAGTTCGACCGGCTCGACCGCCTACGCCCAGTCGACCTACACCGCTGCCGGCTGGACCTTCGCGACCACGCCGACCAACGGCACTTGGTATATGATCGACGGCTATACCCGGCCGATTCTCGCCAGTGAATACGGCACCACCATAACCAATGCCCATCAGCTCGAATTGGTTAATCTCAACCTGTCGGCCAATTACGTCCTGGCCAACAACATCAGCATGGCCGAGCTGTCGCAGGCGTCCGGCGTGTGGAACACCAGCACCGGCTTCGTGCCGATCGGGTTTTCGTCGGCTCTAGGGGTGGACGCCTTGGGCGCCTCGGTCGCCAATGCCTCGCCAACGGCGTTTACCGGGATTTTCGACGGGTTGGGCCACACGATCTCCAATCTGACCATCAGCAACCCGGCCGCCAGCAATCTTGGGCTATTCAGCTTTGCGGGCCGTATCGTCCAAAACCTTGGCCTCGTCGGCGGCGGCATTGTCGGCGGCAGTGCCTCCGCCGGAGGGCTGAACGCCGGCATGCTCGCAGGCATGAATACCGGCGAGATCATCAATGATTACGCGACCGGGACGGTGTCCAGCGGTTACAATACTGGCGGGCTGGTTGGGCTCAATGCGGGCGGCACGATTTCGTCCAGCTACGCCACCGGCAACGTGAGCGGCAGCTCCCTCTACACCGGCGGGCTGGTAGGGAGCAATGCTGATGGCATGGTTTCATCTAACTACGCCACCGGTGTGGTCAGTGGCGCTGGCGGCGTCGGCGGGTTGGTGGGCTATTCGTACGGCGGTGGTATGATATTATCGAGTTATGCCACCGGGGCCGTCAATGGCGGCGCCCTGAATACCGGCGGATTGGTTGGCTGGATTTTCGGCGGCACGGTGTCGTCCAGCTTTGCCAGCGGCACCGTCAGCGGTGTTCAGGCCGTTGGCGGGCTGGTGGGAACCAATACCTCGAACGTCTACTACAGCTACGCCAGCGGAACGGTCAACGGCGCGTCCCAGGTTGGGGGGCTGGTTGGGCTGAATGACGGCACGGTTTTATGCAGCTACGCCACCGGGGCGGTGAATGGCACCAGCGGCAGCGGTAACATCTCTGGCCCGGCTTATATTGGCGGGCTGGTCGGGTTCAACGCCAGCGGACTGGTTGGAACTGGAGCCAACGCTGGAATGATCGACTCCAGCTATGCCAGCGGGGTGGTGACGGGCGGTGCCGGCGCTCAATTCGTCGGCGGCTTGGTCGGCTACAATGGCAACGGCTGGGTGCAGAACAGCTACTGGGACACTACCACGACCGGCATGTCGGTGGGTAATGGCAGCAATTCCGGCAACTTCGGCGCCACCGGACTGACCGATGCGCAAATGAAAAATCCCGCCGAATTCCCACCCAACGTCGATTTCGGCTGGGATTTCAGGAACACCTGGTACCAGGCCGCCGGCACCCTCCCAATCCTGTTCGCCTCGCCGTATGTCCTCAAGGTTACCGACGACCAGGCGATGACCTTTGGCGGCGCGGTGACCCTGGTCCCGACCTACAGCAATTTCTGGGGCAGCGATACCGCTAGTATCGTTAACGGCCTGTCGCTGAGCACCTCGGCAACTTCGCTTTCGGACGTCGGCGGCTATAGCATCGCTGTCAGCGGTGGCACCGCCACCAGCGGCACAGGTCACACCTACACCGTCATCACCGTTCCCGGCATGTTGGCGATACTTCCGGCGCCACTGACCATCACCATCGCCAGCGCCAGCAAGACCTACGGCGCTACCGTTAACCTTGCATCGTCTTTCACCACCTCGGGCCTAGTCAACGGCGACAGCGTTAGCGGCGTCACCGAAATGTCCAGGGGAACGGCGGCGACCGCCAGCGTCGGCAGCTATCCCATCTTCGCCGATTCGGCGGTCGGCTCTGGCTTATTAAACTATTATATTAGCTATGTTCCCGGCACCCTGACGGTGACTCCTGCGCCGTTGACCATCACTGCTGCCAGCGTCAACAAAACCTACGGCGGTACAGCTGGCATGGCTTTCCCCATCTTCGGCCTGCCCTTTAGTACGTCCGGCTTGGTCAATGGCGACAATGTCCGCGGCGTCGCCGATTCCTCTGCCGGTGCCGCAGCTACCGCCGGAGTTGGCAGCTATTCCCTCGTTGTCGGGGGGGCAATTGGATCGGGTTTGTCCAATTACACCATCACCTATGTCCCCGGCGCGCTGACCGTGACTCCGGCACCGCTGGTCGTCACCGCCAACAGCGCCAGCGTATCCCAGGGCGCCGCCTTCCCGGCGCTGACGGTGAGCTATTCCGGCTGGGTCAACGGCGACGGCGTTTCCAGTCTGCTGGTCGCGCCGACGGTTTCCGTCGCGACCAATTCGACCGCCTCGGCCGGCAGCTACACCCTGGTTCCCGGCGGGGCGGTCTCGGTCAATTACGCTGTCACCTATGTCGGCGGAGTGCTGACCATCAGCGATGCCGGCCAGGCCACCGTAATCGCCAACACCCAGGTCCTGGCGGCGATCAGCCAGATCGCCCCGTCGCGCCCGACCGCCGTCGCCACGCTGGCGACCGGGGGCAGCGTTGGCCCCGCCGCTCCGCCGCTGTTCACCGTCGCCCCCGAACTGGGCGGCACCGCGACCGCGCCCACCGACGACGCCAAAAAGCCGCAGCCCTAGCCCGGCTTCTTCAGCACCGCGACCAATCCCGGCACGTCGGCGTTGTCGTCCTGGCGGGTGACCGCCTCCTCCAGCAGGGCGACGCTCAGGCCGGCTTGGGCGGCGGTGGCGCGGACATAGTCGGGGGCGTGGGCGTAGCGGCTTTTGGCGCCGAGCACATAGCTGGCGACGTCGGCGCCGGCCCGCTCGACGGTGAAGGCGAAGGCGCCGCCTGGCTTCAGCGCCACCTGGGCGGCGTCCATCACGCCGCTTAGGCCGCCGAAATAGACCAGCACATCGGCGGCGACCACCAGATCGTAGCGACCGGCATCGGCCCGCAGCCGCGTTTCCAAATCGCCGACCGCGACCTCGTCATAAAGGCCACGGCCGACCGCCTTGGCCGCCATCGACGGCGACAGGTCGATGCCGACCAGATGGTCGGCCAGCGGCCGCAGCACCGGGGCCGCCAGTCCGGTACCACAGCCGATGTCGATGATGTCGAGGCGGCCGGCGGCGGCGCCCAAGGCGCGGGCCAAGGCGTCGGCGATCACCGCCGGGGCGCGATAGTCCAGCCGCTCGACCAGTTGGGTGTCGAAGCGGTTGGCGTAGTCGTCGAACAACTGGCGGACATAGGCAGCGGGGGCCTTGTCGGGGGTGGCGGCACCGGCTGCCAGGGTCAGGCGCAGGGCGGCGCCAAAGCGGTCTTCCGGGTCCAGCGCCAGGCAGGCGCGGTAATGCTGGGCGGCGCGCTCTTTCTGGTCCAGCGCCATGGCCGCCTCGGCCAGGCACCAATGGGCGCGGGCGGCGGTGGGGGCGCAGGCGGCGGTGGGGGCGACGGCCAGGGCGCGCTCGAAGGCAGCCGCCGCGCCCTCGGCATGGCCCAGGCCCTGGCGGGCCAGCCCCAATTCGAGCCAGCCATCGGCGCAGTGGGGATCGCGCTGGATCGCCGCCTCGGCCTCGGCGCGGGCGTCGTCGAGCCGGCCCATGGCGCGGTGGATCGCCGCCAGATTGGCGCGGAACAGGGCGTGGTCCGGCTTCAGCTCGACCGCCCCGGCGGCGAATACCTCAGCCTGGTCAAGCCGGTCCAGCCGCTGCAGCGCCAGGGCGTAATTGTTGAGCGCCGCCGGCCAGTCGGGCCGGGCCTCCAGCGCACGCTTGAGGTGGGGGGCGGCGGCTTCGGCAGCGCCCTGCTCCAGCAGCAGCGCGCCCAGGCAGTGATGGGCCTCGATGTGGTCGGGGGCGGCGGCCAGGGCCCTTTTGCAATGGGCGATCGCCTGCTCGGCCTTGCCGGCCCGGCGCAGCAATTCGCCCAGCCGGGCATGGGCCTCGGCATGGTGGGGATCTTGGGCCAGCACTGCGCGGTAATGCAGCATCGCCGAATTGAAATCGTCGGCCGCCTCCAGCGCCTGGCCCATGGCGAAATGGGGCGCGGCCTGCTCGGGGGTGATGGAGATGGCGCGGGCGAGGTGGCTGATCGCCTGGCGGCAGTGGCGGCGGTCCAGCGCCAGCAGCCCGAGAAGGTAGTGGCCGCCGCCGAAGCCGGGGTGGTCCTCGGCCAACTGGGTGGCGAGTTTGCGCGCCGCCACCGGGCGGCCCCCCTCATATGCTCTCATCGCTTTGGCGAAGGCGTCGCCGATGGTCGGGGATGGCCGGGCCATGCTCACTCCATTGGTGGCCGCCCCTTCCATTCTCCGGCGGCGGTCACAGTTCAATAAGTGTAGCGCTCATCGCGCCATTCCGACAACGAAGGACCGCACATGGATGTCCCATTGGAAATCCGCTTTCACGAATTGGAGCCCTCGGCCGCGCTGGAGGCCGCCATCCGCGAGCGGGTCGAGCGGCTCGACAAGCTTTACCCGCGCCTGACCAGCTGCCGCGTCGCCATCGAGGCGCCGCACCGGCAGCACCGCAAGGGCAACCTCTACGCCATTCACATCGAACTCGGGGTTCCCGGTGGCAAGAAGCTGGCGGTGACCCGCGAGCCACACCACGCCTGGGAGAAGTACGCCCTCCCCGACATCTACAGCACCCTGCGCGACGCCTTCGACACCGCCGAGCGGCAGCTGACCGACCACAAGCAGATGCTCAACGGCAACGTCAAATCCCATGACGGCGCCCTGGACAGGGGCGGCGACGAACGAGACATCAACGAACGAGGTATAGGATGACCAGCCTGATCGACTCGGTCCGGGACCGGATCAACCCCGATGGAATGGTGGCTCTGCGTGAGGAGACCGGCGCCGACGACACCCGGATCGAGACCGCCATCACCACCGCAATCGCCGCCCTGACCGGCAGCGGTGGCGAGCGGACCCTGGGTGACGCCTACGAGGACACCGTGCGGGCGATCTGCGTCGCCGCCCGCCTGGAGGCGGTGCCCGGCCGTCGCGTGCTGTCGGTGGTGGCGCCGGTGTTGCCGGCGGCGATCGACGCGGTCCGCCAAGCCGATTCCCTCGACGGGCCGGCGATGGCTGGCTACCTCGCCCGCGAGCACGACCGCCTCACCGCCGGCCTGCCCAAGGCCGCCGCCGGCATCATCGGCGAAATCTTCAAGATCCACCCCGGACCGTTTGAGCGCTTCATCAAGAAGCAGGATTGAGGAGGTGTCGCGGGACGCCCGGGGCGATGCCGGGCGTCCCGCCTAAACCGCCGTGCCGCCCACGGTAATGCCGTCGATGCGCATGGTCGGCTGGCCGACGCCGACCGGCACGCTCTGGCCGTCCTTGCCGCAGGTGCCGACACCGAGATCGAGTTCCAGGTCGTTGCCAATCATCGACACCCGGCTGAGCGCGTCGGGGCCGTTGCCGATCAGGGTGGCGCCCTTGACCGCCGGGCCGATCTTGCCGTCTTCGATCAAATAGGCCTCGGAGGCCGAAAAGACGAATTTTCCCGAAGTGATGTCGACCTGGCCGCCGCCGAAATTGACCGCGTAGAGGCCATGCTTGACCGAGGCCAGGATCTCGGCCGGGTCGGCCTCGCCGGCCAGCATGAAGGTGTTGGTCATCCGCGGCATCGGCGGATGGCCATAGGATTGGCGACGGCCGTTGCCGGTGGCCTGGGTGCCCATCAGCCGGGCGTTGAGCCGGTCCTGGAGGTAGCCGACCAGAATGCCGTCCTCGATCAGCACGGTGCGTGACGACGGCGTGCCCTCGTCGTCGATGGAGATCGAACCGCGGCGGTCGACCATGGTGCCGTCGTCAACCACGGTGACGCCCTTGGCCGCCACCCGCTCGCCGATCCGGCCCGAGAAGGCCGAGGTGCCCTTGCGGTTGAAGTCGCCCTCGAGGCCGTGGCCGACCGCCTCGTGCAGCATCACCCCCGGCCAGCCCGGCCCCAGCACCACCGTCATCTCGCCGGCCGGGGCGGGGACCGAATCCAGGTTGACCGAGGCTTGGTGCAAGGCCTGGTCGACGCACCGCCGCCAGGCGGCGACAGTGACAATGCCGTCATAGGCGACGCGGCCGCCGATGCCGTGGCTGCCGGTTTCCATGCGGTCGCCGCTGCCCAGCACCACCGAGACGTTGAGCCGCACCATCGGACGGATGTCGGCGGCGTGACTGCCGTCGGCGCGGACGATGCAGACCGCCTGCCACGAACCAGACAGCGAGGCCGAGACCTGCTTAACCCGGTGGTCGCGGCCGCGGGCGTAGGAATCCATCTCCTCAAGCAGCGTCACCTTGGCCTCGAATGGCAGCAGGGTCAGCGGGTTGAGGTCGGTGTAGAGCACTTGGTTGGTGCCGGCCGGGCCGGCGGCCATGGTGCCACTTTTGCCGCCGCGCACCGCCTTGACGGTGGTGGCGGCGCGGCGGATGGCCGCTTCCGACAGCTCGGAGCCGTGGGCGTAGCCCTGGGCCTCGCCGGCCACCGACCGCAGGCCAAAGCCCTGGGCGGTGTCGAAGCTGGCGCTCTTGATCTGGCGGTCGTCGAGGGTGACGCTCTCCGACTGGCGATATTCCAGGTACAGCTCGCCGTCGTCGGCCCCGGTCAGCGCCTCGGCGACGATGCCGCGTACGGCTTCGGGGTCAAGGCCGGCGCGAACGAAGAACAGCTCGTGGGCATGGGCATCGTGCGGCATGACGGCTCCTCGATACACCGGCGGGGGACTGCCGCCAAATATGGGCCGGCTTCCGGTGGATGCCAGCGGTTTGTTACGGCTGCGGGTGGGCGGCGGCGATGCGTTGGGTCAACAGCGCCTGCAACTCGTTGTCGATCAGGAAGATCTGCATCCGGCCATCGGCGTTGCCGGTGACGATCGCTTCGTCGCGGCCGTTTTTCCAGTGGGCGGCGGAGGTCGAGCGCTGCTGCGGCGGCCCGAAGGTTTGGCCGAAGAGTTCGAGGGTCGAGGCGAAGCTGCTATTGGACTGGGCCAATTCGAGCTGCACCACCCGCTGCACGCCATCGCCGTCGACCAGCATCAGCACCCAGAAATCGGCCGGGTTGTCGGCTAGCTTGGTCTGCTGCACCTGGTATTTGTGCAGCTTGTCCCCGGTGGGGGCGAAGATGCCGCAGCGGTCGACACCGGCCTCGGCCAGTTCCCGCGGCACCGTCAGCCCGGTGCGGTCGGCATCCTCGATCGGCGGCAACTCGCGATCGGTGCCGCACAGCAGGCGCATGCCCGGGGGAATCTTGGTGCGCAGCTTGGCCAGCGACATGCCTGGCCAGGCGAGGCCGGGGATGCCATAGGCGATATCGGCCGCCGCCGCCTGGTCGGCACCGAGCGGGCAGACCGACAGGCCGGCACCGATGGCGACGATCAGGCGGAGCGACAACAGGGACGCAAAACGGCTCATTTGCCGAGATCCTTGGGCGGGTTTTTCTTGGACGGCTGGGTCAGCCGGGCCTTGGCCAGCGCGTTGAGCCGGTTGTCGATCAGGAAGGTGATGATCGCATTCGAGCTGGCATGGGCGACGGTCAACTCGGCAGCCGGACTAAGCCAGTGGGCGGCATATTGGTTCGCGTCCCTCGGCGGGCCCGAACGCTCGGTCAGGTAGGCCACCGTGTCGGCGAAGAATTCCTTGGCCTGGCGAATCTGCGCCTCGGCCAGCACCGGCGGGCCACCGTCGTCGCCGACGATCGCCATCGCCCAGAAGCCGGCTGGGTGGCCGCCCAGGGTGATTGGGCGCTGGTGCCAGCTACCGTCCTTGTCTTGGCCAAACAGGGCGCAGGGAATGATGCCGGCCCCGGCCGCCGCCGGCCCCAGCGAGATTGCGTGGCGCGATTCGGTGTCAAGCGTCGGCAGGTCCGTGTCGGTGCTGCAGAGCAGCCGGGTCTCGGCCGGCCAGGCCTCAGCGCGGAGCTGCGCCAACGGCATCCCCAGCTTGAGGAAGCCGATTTCGAATTGCGGTTCGGCGCGCGCCGGCGCGGCCAACAGCAGGGCGACGGCGAAGCCGAAGATGGCAAAGCGGCCAGACAAAGACACCTCCCAGAGTAATGCGGGCGGATGATGGCATGGCGCGGTCCGCCCGTCATCCCTTTGTAAGAAGGAAGCGAGATCGAGGGACGCGATGCTTAATTCCCGTGCCGCAAATTGTGGGCCGTAAATTGTGGTTCCCGCCGTCGCCCGGGGAGTTAAGTATTGCGTCCCCCGATCTTCGTCCCCCGATCTTCCGTCCCCCGATCTCGCTATCTCTGGTGCCTGCGGGCCAATTCCTCGTTGGCGCGGCGGTCGGCGCCCGATGGCAGCGGCTGGGCCGGGTCGGCGATCCAGGCGGCGACGTCGTCGACCACGGTGGCCGCCTGCAGGTCGCGCAGCAGCATGTGGTAGCCGTTGGGGTAGAGCGCCGCCCGTTGGGTCGAGCCCAATCCCGGCAGGGTGGCGACGGTGCGCCAGGTGGGGTCGGCGGGGATAATCTCGTCCTTGGCCCCGGCCAGCACCAGGGTCGGCAGGTGAATGAACGGCGCCGCCGCCACCGCCTGGTCCATCAGGTCGACCAGCCCCTCGATGGCGTCGGTCCGCGTCGCCTTGATCACCAGCGGATCGCGCGACAGCTGGCGCAGCATCTCGATGTTGTCCGAGGGCTGGATCTCGAGTCCGTGGCCGGTCAGCTCCCAGCCCGGCGCCACCTGGTAGGCCAGCCACAAAGCGGCGCGCTCGAACACGTTCATGGTATCGCGGCCCCACACCGCCGGCGCTGACAGGATGATGCCGGCGACTTCGGGCGGCGGCCGCCCGGCCGTCGCCACCATCACCACGGCGCCGCCCATGCTCTCGCCCAGCAGGTAGAGCGGCACGCCGGGGTGGCGGCCCGCCACCAGGGCGGCGGCGGTGCGCAGGTCGGCGGCCATCGCCTGGCCGCTCGACCAGTAGCCAGGATGCGGCCCCTGGCCGAAGCCGCGCTGGTCATAGGCGTAGACGGCGATGCCCCTGGCCGCCAGCGCCTTGCCGGGGCCGTCGAAGGAGTGGGAATAATCGTTCATCCCATGCACCGCCAGCACGACCGCGAATGGCGGACCAGGCGGCAGCCAAGCCCGCACCGGCAGGCGAACCCCATCGGGCGCCTGCCAGTGGTCGTGGTCGAAGGCGGCGGCGACCACCGGTGGCCCAGGCAGGTGGAACTGGGCGGCGCACCCGCCCAGCAACAGGCTCAGCAACAAGGCGGCGACACGTCTCGGCATGCCGACAGTTTAAGCCAGCGGGCGGGGCAGCGGCAATGCCTCCACTGGCCGCCTTTCATCGCCAAAAGGAGCGGCGGGCCAAACGACGGGCGGCGATATGGCGGGCGGCGGCGTGGAGCACCGCCGGAGTGAGGCTGCGCCAAAGGAACATCACGGGACCTCCTGCCGGCACGGAAGCGGCCGGTCCCCGCACCATGGCAGAGGCCGGCCTCCGGCAGCAAGCATATTTGCGACTAAGTCGCATTTACATCTTTTGGCCCGTCCAGGGAAAGCTACTCCTTGTCGCTGACCCCGGCCTCGGCGAAGGTCGACATGCCGGCGTGGCAGGCCAGCGCCGCTTGGACCAGGCCGAACGCCAGCGCCGCGCCCGACGCTTCGCCCAGGCGCATGCCGAGGTCGAACAGCGGCGCCTTGCCCAGCTTTTCCGCCAGGCGGCGGTGTCCCGGCTCGACCGAGGCATGGGCGATCAGGCAATGGTCAAGCGCCCCCGGCCGCGCCACTTCCAGCGGCGCCACTGCGGCGGTGCAGACGTAGCCGTCGAGCAGCACCGGCACCCGCTTGAGCCGCGCCGCTACTACCGCGCCGGCGATCGCCACCAATTCGCGGCCCCCCAGCCGGCGCAGGATATCGAGCGCGCCGCTGCCGCCGTGGCGGGCGACACCGGCGGCCACCACCTCGGTCTTCTTGATCAGCGAGGCATCGTCGACGCCGGTGCCGCGGCCGGTCCACAGGGCGGCGTCGCCGCCGAACAGGGCGCAGGCGATCGCCGCCGCCGGGGTGGTGTTGCCGATGCCCATCTCGCCGACCGCCAGCAGGTCGGTGTCATCCGGCACCGAATCCATGCCGGCGGCGAAGGCGGTGGCGAATTCCGCTTCGCTCAGCGCCGGCCCGGCCGTGAAATCGGTGGTGGGACGGTCGAGCTCCAGCGCGATGACCTTCAGATCGGCGCCGAAGGTGCGGCACAACTGGTTAATGGCGGCGCCGCCATGCTCGAAATTCTTGACCATTTGCACGGTAACCTCGGCCGGGAAGGCCGAGACCCCCAGCGCCGCGACGCCGTGATTGCCGGCGAACACCCGTGCCCGCAGGGTCTCGAGGCGGGGCGGATGGCGGCCCTGCCAGGCGCTTAGCCACCGCGAAATCTCTTCCAGCCGTCCCAGCGCGCCGGCCGGCTTGGTCAGTTGCGGCTCGCGCGCCGCCCAGGCGGCCTCGGCCGCGAGGTCGGGGCCGGGCAGATCCGCCAATACGGCATCCAGGGCCGAAAGGCTAGAAATGGAGGTATTCAAGGCTTATCTCCCCAAGATGTTGCGTTGGCGACGATCTCCGTCCTATAACCGAAAGCACCCTTTTCGTCATCAGCCATGAGTGACAGCGCCATCCCCGATTCCTCGCTTCGTTCCCCCCTGCGCTGGCTGGTGGATCTGCATTTGGCCGCCGCCTTTCTGACCCGGCTGCCGTTGCCCCCGGCGCATTGCGACACGGGCGGCCTCGCCCCGGCGATGGCTGCCTTCCCGCTGGTCGGCGGCGCCATTGGCGCCATCGGCGGACTGGTCTACGTGCTGGCCGCTTTGGCGCTGCCACCGCTGGCGGCGGCGCTGTTGGCGCTGCTGGTGGGGGTGATGCTGACCGGGGCGCTGCACGAGGACGGCCTGGCCGATCTCGCCGACGGGCTGGGGGCGCGCGGCGGCCGCGAGCGCCGCCTTGAGGTAATGCGTGATTCGCGCACCGGCGCCTTCGGCGTCCTGGCCCTGCTGTTCAGTGTGACTTTGCGCGCGGCGGCGCTGGCGGCGGCGCCGTCGGGCTGGGCGGCGCTGGGGGCGATGGTGGCGGCCGGTGCCGTGGCGCGCGCCGCTCTCCCGGCGGTGATGCAGGCGCTGCCGCCGGCGCGGCCCGACGGGCTCGGCGCCGCGGCCGGGGTGCCCGACGCCAGCGTGGCGGCGCGGGCGGCGGTATTCGGGGTGGTGTTGGCGGTGGCCGGCTTGGGGCCGTTGCCAGCCTTGGCGGCGATGGTGGCGGCTGCGGCGGCGGCTTTTGGTATCGGCTGGCTGGCGCGGCGGGCCATCGGCGGCTATACCGGCGACGTGCTGGGCGCGGTGGCCCAGGCGGTGGAGATCGCGGTGTTGCTGGTCGCGGCGGCGGGGTGGAAATAATGAGCGCGAACCCAAGCCGCCATTGCGGCGGCGGCCAAGCGCCCGGATGGGCGCGCCCGGCAAGGGGCAAATCAATATGAACAATTCTTGGACCAGATGGTGGCTGGTGCGCCACGCGCCGGTGCCATGCCCCGAAGGGCGCATCCACGGCAATCTCGACCTTGCCTGCGACGTTTCCGACGTCGAGGATTTCGAGGCGTTGGCGCGGCGGATTCCGGTCAACGCGGTGCTGGTGGAAAGCGGCCTGGTGCGCTGCCGCCAGACCGCTGGGGCGCTGGAATCGGCCGGGCTGATGCTGCCGCCGCCCGAGGTCGAACCGGATTTGGCCGAGCAGGATTTCGGCCATTGGCAGGGCAGTTCCTGGCTGCACCTGGAAACCGCCAAGGATCCGGCGCTGCCCGAATTTTGGCGCGATCCCGCCGGCACCGCGCCGCCGGGCGGCGAAAGCTTCGCCGAGATGGTTGGACGGGTCGGCGGCGCGATGGCTCGCCTCAACGCCAGCCATGCCGGCCGCGACATCCTGGCGGTCTGCCATGCCGGCACGGTGCGGGCGGCGTTGGCCGTCGCCCTCGATCTGCCGCCGGCGACGGCGTTGCGCTTTGTGGTGCGGCCGCTATCGCTCACCCGCATCGATTATTCGCCCGACGGCTGGCGGGTGGACGGGGTCAACATCGGGCCGGGATGACTGGGGTGATTACAGTTGCATGATCCGACCATTTCGGATCATGCCGAGCCGCCATTGAGGCGGCGGCCAAGGGGCCGGAGGCCCCGCCCGGCGAGGGGCGATCATTTAAGCGCCGCGGCCAGGTCCAGGTCGGCGGTGTGGATGTGGTGCAACCAGGCCCGGGCAAAGCGCCGCAGCGCCTGATCGTCGAGGGCGCCGGGACCGCCGGCCCGCCAGGCCGCCTTGAGCTCCCGCGTCAGGGCGGCGATGGCGCGGTGTTCGGCGCCATGGCCTTCGGCCCGCATCGCGGCGAGGCTGGCGAACTCGGCCTCCTCGCGACGGAAATGCTCGTCGACTTGGCGGATCAGGGCGTCGAAGGTCGCCGCCATCGCCTCGGCGGGGGAATCGACACCCAGCGCCACCCCCAGTTCATTGACCAGGGCAACGACCATGCGATGGTCGGAATCGACCCGCGCAATGCCGGTAACCTCGCATTCTTCCCATTCGACGATCATGGCGCGTCCCCCCTTCTGCCCACTCCCAGTGTGCGCCGGGTTGAGGCGGGCGCCGCCTGGGGAAACGGCGTAGCCGGCCTATACCGAGGAATCAGATTGTTCTGGCGCCGGAGGCGTTTCGGCAACCAGCCACTCCAGCCGGTGGCGGCCGATTCCGGGGGCCAGGATCGCCGCCAGCTGGGGCAGCAGGGTGGCCAGCGCCCCGTCCAGTTGCCAGGGCGGGTTGACGATCACCAGGCCGCTGCCGACCAGGCGTTCACTCTCGCCGCTCGTGCGACGCTTGCTATCTTCTCCGTTGCGCACCGTGACCTCGGCGACCAGGGTGGGC
>Ga0316222_1004186_pt1 | contig 13384 bp, 7 predicted proteins | sample TBH18011metaG_FD_206008 | JGI IMG/M metagenome (GOLD analysis project Ga0316222, IMG submission 206008) | Freshwater microbial communities from Trout Bog Lake, Wisconsin, USA - TBH18011 | ecosystem: Environmental > Aquatic > Freshwater > Lake > Hypolimnion/Profundal zone | place: USA: Wisconsin... | reverse complement strand
CCCGCCGCTGCGCTGCTTCTTGTGCTGCCAATGCACATCCATCAGCCGCGCGAACTCCGCCAGATTGCCGGATTCCAAAGCCACCTTGCTCTGCTGGCCCAGGTCCTTCACAAAATGCAGGTTGTCGATCATGCTCTGGTCCGCCGACTTCGACTTCTGGTCCTGCTCCTTCAAAATCGCCGAGGCCGACCGTGAATACCCCGTGAAAAACAGCAGCAGGTTGTCTTCCAGACTGTCGCGCGTATCGTCCGAAATCTTCAGCGGCCACGCCTCCACCCGGCCGTCCGGCAGAAAGTTGAAACACGTCAGCCCGCCGTACGCCGCGATATATTGGTCCTGCTTGCCGATCGGCTCTTTCAAGCGGTTCAGCTCGATGTCGCACGCCTGTGCCGCCAGCTCCGCCGGATGCACCAGGTTCTTTTTGTGCGCGTGCAGCGCCTTCAGCAGCGCCGTCGTGAAACTGCCGGAAGAACCCAGCCCCGTGCCCGCCGGGATATCCGCCATCGAGGTCAGCTCGAGCGAATGCCCGTTGTGCCCCACCAGCGCGAACGCCTCGCGGATGATCGGATGCTTCAGCAGCGACGCGTCCGCCACCCGTTCCAGCTCCGAATACTTGATGATCAAGTCCGGCACGAACGTCTCGTGCAGCGTGATATACACATACCGGTCGATGGCCGCGGCGATGAGAAAGCCGCCGAATTTTTCGTAGTACGACGGCAAATCCGTGCCGCCGCCGCCAAGGCTGATCCGCAAGGGTGAACGGGCGATGATCATAGGGTGCAGGGTAAAAGTTGGGGGTGGAAAATCAAAATGGATTCGGCAAATTCAACGCATCATGGACTGCGCCGGCAGAGCGGAGCGGCAACGGCGCTTTTCCACGCGCGAACCCGGCGGCACTGCTTTCCAAAGCGGGGTCGCGCTTCGCTTGCCCCCGCAGTCCAAAAGCTGGCGCGGGAACACATCCTTGAAGCGACCGTGAATTTGATTTCAAAATCATTTTCAGTCTTTCTTCTGCCCGTAAATCTTCTCCACCACCGCCAGCGCCGCGCGGGCTTCCTTCAATCCGGGCGCCGGCGTACGCTTGAGCCGGATGTCTTCGAAAAATTCCGCCATCTCGAGCTTCCACGATTCGTCCCCGCGCGGAAATTCATAGATCACCGTCTCCGGCGGCCCCATCTGCGGCAGCATCTTGTACCACGTCAGCCGCTCGATGCCATAGCTCCCGCCCAGGCCCTCCCAGTGGAGCTTCGCATCGCGCCCGTAGATCTCCAGGCTGAACATGTTCTTCCACTCGCTGCAGCTCACCTGCAGCCACGCCGTGTTGCCCGCCGCATTGCGGAGGCTGAGAAAGGCGTTGTCATCCACCGGCATCTTCCAGAAATACGTCGCCACATGGCCTTCCACCTGCGTGAACTCGCCGAGAAAAATCCCCGCGAGGTCGATCAGATGCACGCCCTGGTCGATCAGCTCGCCGCCGCCCGATAGCTTCGCATCCGCGCGCCATTCCTTCTCGTAACCGATGCGCCCGCCCTGTCCGTAACGCCCGCGCAAAAACATCATCGGCCCCAGCGCGCCGCTCTGGAAAATCTCCAGCGCCTTCAGCGCCGCCGGATGATAGCGGTGATTATACCCCACGCGCACCAGCGCGCCCGTCTTCGCCGCCGCCGCCGAAAGTTCGTCCAGTTCCGCCGTGCTGATCGCCGCCGGCTTTTCGACGAGCACATGCTTGCCATGCTTCACCGCCGCCAACGCGATCGGCGCCAGCGCGGAATTGATCGTCGCGATCATCACCACATCCACATTCGGCGAACTCACCGCCTGCTCAAACGAATCCGTCGCCACGCAACCCGCGCTCTGCGCCGCCAATTTCTTGGCGCGGTCAATCTGTGTGTCGCACGCGACCGTGACACTGCCCGGCGGCAGAAGGTTCAGCCGCTTCTGGCCGATCAGGCCGCATCCGACAAGGGCAACGCGCAATGACATAAAATAAAAAATCAGTCCAACCAAGCGCTCTCAACACGCCACGGGCCTGCTTGGGCAGCCGGTTGGTAGGGCGCGTCACTCCGTGCGCGCCGCCGCCTGCCAACCATCGCGTCCAAGCTCATCCCGACAGCCCGTCCGCAGCAATGGTTCTCGTTCAATCCTTCCACCCGTCCGACCAATCCAGCAACATGTCTTTCCCAACACGCTGCAACCGTTTCTCCCTCTCCCCGGGGGAGAGGGCCGGGGTGAGGGCGAGCCATCACACCAATATCGCTCCCCCGCCCTCGGCCGGAGCAAACAACCCGTTGATGTTTTGAACGCGCCATGCTCAATTCCATTTCTTCCCGCGATCTTCCGGCACAATCCGCCGCAGACAATAAATATCCGACTTCGCCAGTTCCTCGCGATGTTGCTGCAAATCTTTCCATGGGTCCCACTGCGCGCTGAGGAGCTTGCCGGTGATGCCGTCGCTCTCCGCGCTCGCCAGCCAGACCGCCAGGCTCGCGCCCAGCTCCAGCGGCACCGCGCCTTTTTCCTTCCAGTTCTTGTTTTTCTCGAAGAACGCCGCCCCGACTTTGTCCGGCCCCGCCGCGATCACTTCGTCCACCAGCCGCGTCGCCAGCGCCCCGGGCGCAATCGCGTTCACATCCACCTTGAAAGCTTTCAACTCCTCGGCAAACGTCTCCATCAGCCGCACCACCGCCGCCTTGCTGGCCGCGTACGCGCTGATGTTCGGCAGCGGATTCGTCGCCCCGCCGCCGCTCAGCACCACAATCTTGCCACGCCCCGCCTTTTTGAAATGCGGAATCACCGCCCGGCAGGGCAGCAACACGCCGAAAAGATTGATGTCCAGCGCCGCGCGCCATTCCGCGAGCGAAACCGATTCCGTGGGCCCCATCGGCCCGTAGATCCCCGCGTTCAACACCAGCGCCTCCAGCGAACCCAGCTCCGCGAGCGCGTACGCCGCCAGCGCGTTCACCTGCGCCTCGTCCGCCACGTCGCACGTCTTCGCCAGCACCTTCTGCCCCGGAAACTGCCGCGCCAGCGCGTCGCGCGCGGCCGTGAGTTCCTTCGCATTGCGTGCGCAGATGACCACGTTCGCGCCTTCGCGCAAAAAATGTTCCGCGATGCACCGGCCCAGACCCTGGCTGCCGCCCGTGATGAGTGCGTTGAGATTTTTGAGTTTCATGACGCCTGGCCGACCGATAAATGTTCCACCCCCGGCAAACCCTTCAGTTCCTTGCCGAGAAACCGGTTCGCATCCACGAACACCGGCGCTTTCAGCCCCGCCACGAGCGATGCCCAGTCCGCCTGCCGGAACTGCGGCCACTCCGTGCACACCGCCACCGCATCCGCGCCGGCCAGTGCCGACGCCAGATCCGCGCACGCCGTCAGCGCGCTCAATTCCGCCGGCAACGTTTTGATCGCCGGGTCGTACGCGCTCACCTGCGCCCCCGCCAGCAGCAGTTGCTGCCCCAATTCCACCGCCGCGCTCCGGCGCAACGTGTCCGTGTTCGGCGTGTAGGTCAGCCCGAGCAGCGCGATTTTCTTGCCGCGCAAATCGCCCAGCCGCGTCTGCAACCGCCGGAACGCCCAGCCGCGATGCAGGTCGTTGCTGCGCTTGATCGCCGGGATCACCGAAATCGTTTCGCCATGCGCCGCCGCCAGCTTCGTGAGCGTGACCACATCCCGCGCCAGCGTGCCGCCGGCGAACGGTCCGCCCGGTCCCAGATACGCCTTCGCGCCGATGCGCGCCTCGCTCTTCAGCCCGGCCGCCACCTCGCGCGCATCCGCGCCCGTGTGCTCGCACAACCGCGCGATCTCGTTGATGAACGTGATCGACAGCGCCAGGAACGCGTTCAGCGCATGCTTCACCATCTCCGCCGATTCCGTGCGCATGAACAGCACCTGCGGCGTGAACGGCGCCAGCAATTCGCCGAGCAACGCCTTCTTCGCGTCCGTGCGCACGCCCACCACCACGCGCTCGGCCTTCTCAAACGCGTCCAGCGCGCGCCCCAGCCGGAGATTCTCCGGCGAGCATGCGAAATGGAACTGCGGAAATTCCTGCTCCAGCCCCGCGCACGTGCCCACCGGCAATTGCGCGGAGATCAGCACCAGCGCCCCCGCCGGCAGATGCGGCAGCGTCCGCCGCAACGGCCCCAGCACCGCGTCGATGTCCGATTCATCGTTGCTGTTCACCGGCGTGTCGTACGTCAGCCAAAGAATATCGGAGCCCGCGCACGCCGCCTGCGGATCCGTGGTGAAGGAAAGCTGCTGGCTCGCGAGCCCGGCGGCGATGAGCTCGTTCAGCCCCGGTTCCAGCAGCGGCGCCTGCCCCTGGTTCAGCCGCGCGATGTTCGCCGCGTCGAAGTCCAGGCCGGTCACCGGAAAATGGCGCGCACACGCCGCCGCCGTGACGTTGCCCAGATGCCAGAGGCCAAGAACCGTGATCTTCATGATTATTTATGACCGCGCTGCTCGTACACCCACTGGTTCTGTTGCAACCACTGAAGCGTGCGGCCGATGCCTTGTTCAATCGTCAGCGCCGGCTTCCAGCCCGTGGCGCAAATCTTTTTCGTCTCAAGGAAAATGAACGGATTGTCGCCCACCCAGCCGCGGCTGCCGCCGGTGTATTCCAGCTTCGGCTGCACCCCGAGGCTGCGGCAGATGTAGGCGATGGAATCATTCACGCGCACATATTCCGGCGTGCCGAGATTGTACACCACCACCCCGTGCTTCGCCTGCTTCGCCGTGCCGAGCTTCATCACATGCAGCATCGCCGCCAGGCAATCCTGCACGTAGAGATACGATTTCCGCTGCGAGCCATCCCCCAGCACTTTCAGCGAATCCGGATGCGCCAGCAATTGCTGGTAAAAATCGAACACATGGCCGTGCGTGTAACGTTCGCCCAGAATCGAGACGAAGCGGAACACATAGCCCTCAAATTTATAACCTTCGCAATACGAGGCGATCATCCCTTCGCCCGCGAGCTTCGAGCTGGCATAGAGCGAGGTCTGCACCGGGAACGGCGCGTCTTCCGGCGTGGGGATCACCTCCGCCTCGCCATACACGGAACCGGTGGAGCTGAAGGCGATGCGCTGGATGCCGTTCGACCGCATCGCTTCCAACACGTTGAAGGTGGCGATGGTGTTCTGCTGAAGGTCCTTTGCCGGATGCTCCAGGCCGAAGCGCACATCCGCGTTCGCCGCGAGGTGAAACACCGTGTCCGCCCCCGCCATCGCTTTGGTCAGGGCCGGTAGGTCCAGGTTGTCGCCCTCGATGAACCGGAAGCGGGGCTGCTTGAGCGCGCCCTCCAGAAAGCGGATCTGGCCGGTGGAGAGATTATCCCAGCCGACCACGGTTTTCCCCTCCGCCAGCAGGCGGTCCACCAGCGTGCTGCCGATGAATCCGGCGGCCCCCGTCACAAAAATCGTTTCCATTTGAATAAGAGCGTCAATTCTAGTGAGAAGCCCCCGGGTTTGCCAATGCTTTTGCACCCGCTCCCGCCATTGCCAATATCACCGTCAGAAAAAACTCGCTCCGCACCCCAATTTCTTCCACGCAACCAACGTTGCAATACCTTTGTAAAACGTTAAAAACAACCAAAACAAACCAATAAATTGCCTATTTTAGCATACGTTAACGATAAATAACAAAAAATTGACAATTCAGCCCGGGTTTGACTCGCAAAACCTCCCCTGTTGAGCTATATTATTAACCGATAACGCAACCACTGCCCATGAATGCAGCCCGGTAATTCAGCCCGGTAATTCAATTGACATGTTTGAGCTATCTCGGTTGAATGACGGGTACTTTGCAGGTTTAGGGCAATGGCATTTGGACAAATGTTATCACATGACAGCGAAAGTATTCAGCGGGAAGCAACTTCTGAACGGGGAGAACGGGATTTTATCCGGACTTGCGTCCGGATTTAAATTATTTTCATAGTTGGCTTTACGCTGAAAAATGCGAAGATGGAAATCCGCATGACTTTTGACTTCATGCTGAGCAGGACGGTCTGCCCCCGGGCGGCCCGAGTAGCTGGCTATTGGCTGGTCATGGCCCTGACGTCCGCAACTTTCGGGGCCCACGGAGCGGTGACCCGGCAAAATCTGTCCGGCCACGTTCCCTCAGCCGTCAGCCGGCTCACCGCCCAGGCGGATTTGCCCACGACCAACCGGCTGCAACTGAACCTCAGCCTTCCCTTGCGGAACCAGACGGAGCTCACCGGTCTGCTGCAAGGATTGTATGACCCGGCCAGCACGAATTATCACCATTTCCTGAAACCGTCGGAATTCACCGACCGGTTCGCTCCCACGGCCGCGGATTACGAGGCCGTGGCGGCTTTCGCCCAGGCCCACGGCCTCGCCGTGACCCGCCGGCATTCCAACCGCATGCTTGTGGAGGTGAGCGGCTCCGTGACGGATGTGCAATCCGCCCTGCACACGCATCTGCATGTCTACCGGCATCCGGCGGAAGCCCGGACTTTCTACGCGCCCGACACCGAACCTTCGCTCGATCTGGCCGTGCCCGTCCTGCATGTGGGCGGTCTCGATAATTTCACGATACCGCATCCGATGAGCCTGCCCGTCGCTCCCCAGGATGGCAGCGCCGGCGGCGCGGGCGCGGCGACCAACGCCACCAGCGGCGGCAGCGGCCCCGGCGGCAGCTTCTTCGGGGACGATTTCCGGTCAGCCTATGCGCCGGGCGTTTCCTTGACGGGCACCGGCCAATCCGTGGCCTTGGTGCAATTCGACTCGGGCTTCTATCAGAGCGACATCACCGCCTACGAGACCGCCGCCGGCCTCACGAATGTTCCGATAACAACCGTGCTGCTGGACGGTTACAACGGCGGCCCCGGCATCGCCAACAACGAGGTTTCCTTGGATATCGAGATGACCATTGCCATGGCCCCGGGTCTGGCCGGCGTCATCGTCTACGAAGGCACCAGCCCGGACGACATCCTGAACCAGATCGCCACGGATGACGCCGCCAACCAGGTCAGCATCTCGTGGACGTATCCCACGGACGCCACCACCGCGCAAATTTTCCAGCAACTCGCGGCGCAGGGCCAATCCTGCTTCAATTCCTCGGGCGATGCGGATGCATATTCCGGCGCCATTGCCTCGCCGTGCGACAGTCCCTACCTCACCGTGGTGGGCGGCACGGCGCTGACGCTCGGGGCGACGGGATTTTACGGGGGTGAAGCTTGGGATGATTATGATTCCGGTTCGTATTGGACCGGAGAAACCGTCTGGAATCTCGGCAATGGCATCGGTTCCGGCGGCGGAACCAGCACCGTTTACACGATCCCCTCCTGGCAAGCCAATGCGCGCGCCACCAACGGCGGTTCGGCGACCATGCGCAACCTGCCCGATGTGGCGATGGCGGCGCATAATGTCTGGGTGTGTTATGGCAACGGCAGCACCGGCGCGTTTGACGGGACGAGTTGCGCGACCCCGCTGTGGGCCGGATTCACCGCACTGATCAATCAAGAAGCGGCGGCGGCGGGCGAAGCACCGGCCGGGTTTCTGAACCCCGCGCTCTACCAGCTCGGCAGCCAGTCGGCTTACAATTATTATTTTCACGACATCACCACCGGCAACAACACCAGCACCAACAGCCCCGGCCATTATTATGCCGGGACCGGTTACGACCTGTGCACCGGCTGGGGCAGCCCGGGGGGACAGACGCTGATCGACGCCTTGGTGAACCCGAACTCCCTGGTGATCACCCCGTCCGCCGGATTCGTGTCCGTGGGGGGGACGAACGGTCCGTTCTCGACCGTTTCGCAAACCTTCGGCCTGACCAATTGGGCCAGCCACTCGCTGCACTGGTCGCTGACCAACACCTCAAACTGGCTGAACGTCTCGTCATCCGGCAGCACGCTCCCAGCCGGCGCGGGAACCGCCGTGACCGTCTCCCTGAACAACACCGCCAGCAATCTCCCGGCGGGAACCTACGGAGCCACGCTGACCTTCAACCTCTCGGGCGGCAATGGCAGCGTGGCGCGGACCTTTTATCTGGAGGTCGTCGGGCCGCCGGCCATCACCACCAGCGTGAATAATGTCTATGTTCTGGCCGGCATGACGGCGACGTTCCAAGTCGGTGTCACCAGCGGCGTCCCGGTGAAATACCAATGGCAAAAGTACGGCGTCAACCTTGCCAATGGCGGCCGGATCACCGGCTCCACCTCGAATGTGCTGACCATCGCCAATGCCTCCACGTCTGACATAGGTGCCTACAGCGTCGTGGTCAGCAATTCTGTCCGGGCGGTGACCACCAGCTCGGCCGGATTGTTTGTCCTCGTGACCGGGCCGGCGATTTTCACCCCGCCCACCAACCAGACCGTGCTCGCGGGCGGTTCCGCGCAGCTGTCCGTGACCGCCTACGGCACCACATCGCTCGGCTACCGCTGGACCTGTGCCGGAACCAACGTGGCCGGTGCCACGAATGCCGTGCTCCTCTTCCCCAATGTGCAGCCGGCCAACGCCGGGACTTACAGCGTCATCATCACGAACATTTTTGGCACCACGAACAGTACCGGGGCCACGCTCACAGTGCTGACGAATCCGCCGTGTGATGCCCCGCCGTCAGGATTGGTCAGCTGGTGGGGCGGCGAGGATAACTGCGTGGACCTGATCGGCACCAATCTGGGCATCCCCGGGGCGGGCCTGACCTATGCCCCGGCCCGGGTGGAGGACGGCTTTGTGATGGCGAACACCAACGCCTATGTGCGGATTCCCGCCAGCCCCAGTCTGAACGTGGGCGCCGGCGGCGGCTTCACGTTCGAGGCCTGGATTCTGCCCGCGAATGTGACCGGCCTGCATCCCATCGCCGAATGGAAATCCGGCGCGAATGAAAACGCCAGCTATGGCGTCCAGCTTTGGATCGGCCGGCGGACCACCGACCAAGGCGTGCTGTGCGTCACCTTGGTGGATACCAACAACAACAACTACGCGCAGGTGACCACCCGGTCCGGCGTCCTGGCCGCCAATGTCTTCCAGCACGTGGCCCTGACCTACAGCCAGACGGACGGCTTTGTGCGGCTGTTCGTGAACGGCACCAACGTGGCCGGTTCCTACTGGGGAACTTTCAATCCGGCCACGCAATATGACCTCTGGCTGGGGGCCCATCCGGACCTGTGCGGCGGCGGCTGCGCCTCGGACGCCACCTGCCTGGGCGGGCTGATGGATGAACCAAGCCTTTATTCCCGGGCGCTGGCCACGAATGAAATCGCCGCGATCTATCAGGCCGGCGGCAGCGGCAAGTGCGAACCGCTGCTGCCGCCGTACATTGATGCCGCGCCGGCGGACCAGGCGGCCACCGTGGGCGGCATGGCCACGCTGAACGTGCAGGCCGGCGGCACCCGGCCGCTCGGTTACCAATGGAGTTTCAACGGCACCCCGCTGGCCGGGGCCACCGCCGCCACGCTGTTGCTGACCAATTTGCAGGCCGGCCAGGCCGGCCATTATTCGGTCACGGTGAGCAACGTCTTCGGCGCCACGAACAGCAGCGCCGCCGCCTTGCAGATCTACACCGTGCCGGCCGTGCCCCCGTTCATCACCGCGCCGCTCACAAATTTGACCGTGGCCGCAGGCCAGACGGCCGGTTTCTGGGTGGCAGCCGGCGGCACCGGGCCGCTGGGTTACCAATGGAGCTGGAACGGCGCGCCCATCGCCGGCTGCACGAATGCCACCCTGCTGTTGCCCAATGTGTCCGCCGCCGGGGCGGGCACCTATGCGGTGGTGGTGACGAACCAGTTCGGCGCGGCCACCAACAGCGCGTCGCTGACGGTGACGTCGGTGACATCCGCCCTGGACCACTTTGGCTGGAGCCCGGTGACCGGGCAGCAATTTGTCAACGTGCCGTTCTCAGTCACCTTCGAAGCCCAGGACGGCGGCGGCAACTGTTTCACCGCGTATGCGGGCGATTTCAGCCTCACCGCCACGAACGCGGACGGGAGCACGGCCCCGGTGTCAACCGTTTCGGGCAACTGGTCGGCCGGGGCTTGGACCGGTTCCGTGATCCTCTCCGCCCCCGCGACCAATGTGGTCCTCGTGGTATCGGACAGTCTGGGCCACACCGGCGTTTCCAGCCCCCTCACTGTGGCGGCCCAACCGACGCTCTCCGCCGGGGTCACGGGTTCCTCCCTGCTCATGCAGTGGCCGGCCGCGCCGGCGGGCTTTGTGCTGCAGACATCCCCCAGCCTGACCTCCGGCCAGTGGACCACCGTCACAGATTCGCCCGTCCAGGTGGGCAGCCAATGGCAGCTCCCGGTCAACATGTCAAACGCAAGCTGTTTTTATCGTTTGATTTATGTCGGAAACTGAGACGCCTTACCCGCCTGGTTTTTGAACAGCCGAAGGGCGGGGCCAGGGCTTTCCAGCCTTGACGGTGGCGGGGCGGGAGGTAAGATAAGGACAGTCAACTTGGATGATTAAATTTTAAACCAACCTGTGAAAACAATTCGCGTAGTTTTGGCCAATACGATGTGCCGGACGCCCTTGGGCAACAACCGGGAGATTTTCGCCATTGGCGGCGGTTCGCGGTGGCCCTTCGCCTACGAGGCGCCGGTGGACGATGTCCCGGGCTACCTGCCGTTCCCCTTTGAGCTGGCCTATGCGGCGGCCTTGCTGGAACGCGACCCGAGCGTGGAACTCTTCGTGCGCGATTGCATCGGCGAACGCGATTTCGAACCCGGCTTCCTCAAGATGGTGTTCGACTTCAAACCGAACGTCGTCGTCATCGAGACCGCGATGGTGAAGCTGGACGGCGATATCCGTCTGGCCGCCGCCATCCGCGCCAAGTTCCCGGAAGTGGTCATCATCTTCTGCGGCAACCTGGAGCCCGAATATTTCGACCAGCTCAAGGAGCAGGTGGATTTCCTGATGCTCAAGGAATATCCCGTGAACCTGCTGAACCTCGTGCGCTGCATCCGCACGGGCAAGCCCACCAACCAGGTCCCCTCGCTGGTGCGCTTCAAGCCGACCTTCGAGCAGAATTTCTCCTACGTCGAGATCGATGCCGGCCAGTTGCCCTGGCCCGCCCGCCAGTATTTCCCGCTCCAGGTGTACAAGGACGGCTTCATCCAGCTCCGCCCCTTCGGCGTGATGCTCGCGAGCCGCGGCTGTCCCTTCAAGTGCGCCTTCTGCGCGCCCATCACCGTGAATTTCAACGCCGGCAACCGCCGCGACCGCAACCCCGTGGATATCTGCAACGAGATGGAATATCTCGTCGAGAAGCACGCCGTGCGTGAGATCTACATGGACGGCGATACCGAGACCGGCAGCAAGTCCGCCTTCCTCGCCATGTGCCGCGAGATCAAGCGCCGCGGGCTGGAAAAACGCACCAAGTGGTCCATCATGGGCGACTTCATGGTGACCGATTCCGAAATGCTCCACGCCGCCGCCGATGCCGGCATGATCGGCATGAAGGTGGGTCTGGAATCCGCCAGCCCGAAAGTGCTCAAGGGCATCAACAAGCCCGTCAAACTGGAACGCTTCGAGCAGAATGCCGAATTGTGCTACCAACTGGGCATCAAAACGCACGGCACCATCACCTTCGGCCATCCGGATGACACCGTGGACACGCTCAATGAGACGCTCGAGTTCATGAAGCGTTCCCCGCTGGCCACCTGGCAGGTCAGCGTGGTGACGCCGTTCCCCGGCACGCCGCTCTATCACCGCCTCAAAGCCGCCGGCCGCATGAAGGGCGAACGCGGGCAGGATTTCAACGGCAACGGCAAGTGCATCATTGATTACCCGCCGGAATCCGGCCTGAGCACGGAATACGTGGAAGAGTTCCACGTGCGCGCCTTCCAGGAATGGAAGCGGCACAAATTGAAAGACCCCAAGTGGGTGAAGTTCCACCTGCGCCTCGTGGCCCGCGCCATGTGGAGCAACCCGGGCATCATCGTCAACCGCTTTCAGCAGACCACGGAATCGTGGACCCGCAAGGCGGTCAAGGCCACCACCCCGCACGAAGCCAAACCGCCGACGCCTCCGCCCGCCCCGGCGCTGGCCGGCAGCTGATTCCGCGGAGGTATTCGTGGGCGGCCATGGCACGGCAGCAGCGGCCCGCAAAGGCGGGCCGCTCGACGTCAATCAGAGCATCTGGATCCGGAGCGCGCTGACGGACAGCCAGTATATTTTCCGTTCCCTGCGGGACACCCTGCTCCGCCGCGGCATCACCGTGCTCACCCTCAACGGGCCCAAGGACGCCGAGGGCCTGGAAAAGATCCGCCAGAAAGTCTGGGCGTCCGATGCCCATGTCATCCTCGACGGCATGATGCCGGGTGAGCTGAACAAACTCCGCCCCATCTTCGAGCGGCGGAAAAATTTCTCCATGGGGCTGGTGGATTGGTGGACGAGCGTCTATTGGTTCACGAAAAACGCGGATTATCTCCTGTTCCGCAATTACAACGGCATCGCCGCCCGGCGCGGGCTGGGCCAGTTCATGGGCGGACGCAAACCGCCGCTGTGGCTGCCGCCGGACAAGAAGACCACGTACGGCCTGGCGTGTTCCGCGCTGCGCGTGCCGGCTTTGGCCGCAGCGCCGTTGCTGGAACTGCAAAAGGCCTGGCAACGGTCGCAGGAATCATTCCCGGTGGAGCGGCTGATTTATTTCCCGTTCAGCATCGCCGCGGAACACGTGCCGCTGGTGGAGCGGCCCATCAAATACGATTTTGCGAATGTGAGCGGCACCGGCGGCTTCTGGACCGTGCGCGATCCGCATGCCTCCGCGTGGCTGAACTACGCCAATCTCTACTACGACCGCTGGCGCATCACCGACCGCATCAGCGAGCTGAACCAGTACCGCGTGTTCGACCTCCGCAAGAACGCCTACATGAAGTGGGACGCCTATTGCGAAACCACCCGGTCCAGCCGCTTCGCCATCGCCACCGGCGGCATCCACCAGAATTCCGTGGCGAAGTACGCGGAATTCATCTGCCTCGGCGTGCCCATGGTGGGCGAAGACATCCCGTACGAATATCCGTGGCTTAAGGACTGCCTCTATCCGGTCGACACCCTGAACGCCACCGCGAAAGAATTGGAACCGCAGTTGCGCGAAGCGCTGGCCCAGCAACCCCGGCTGCGCGAAAACTGCCTGGCCCTGCGGTCACGACTGTTCGACCTGTACAGTGCCGACCGCATCCTCGATCTGGTGCAGGAACAAGTGGCCGGCAAACCGCTGCCCGAAGGCTATCTCAAGCCCGGCGTGGCGGGACCGCTGGGACGCTGAGAGCGGGATTCTCGATGCTGGGAGCGCTCATGAAAAAAGCCCAGCACTTCAGTGCTGGCTCTAGTCTCCTGAGTCATTGAATTCTTGCATAATTAGTCAGTCTGAATTCGCACCGTTTCCGCGGTGTAGCGCCGGAGGCTTTCAAGGATTTGATCGG
>Ga0316222_1004185_pt1 | contig 13386 bp, 10 predicted proteins | sample TBH18011metaG_FD_206008 | JGI IMG/M metagenome (GOLD analysis project Ga0316222, IMG submission 206008) | Freshwater microbial communities from Trout Bog Lake, Wisconsin, USA - TBH18011 | ecosystem: Environmental > Aquatic > Freshwater > Lake > Hypolimnion/Profundal zone | place: USA: Wisconsin... | reverse complement strand
TTACGACGATGACCGAGCAGTTGATCACCAAGGAGTTTAAGGTCCCGCCCGGATTTATCACCAGCCAGGCCAGTGGCGACAGCACTACCTCGATGAGCGCATCTGCGACCAAGAGTGGAGGAGGAGGAGGGGGATCCGCCGCGGGAAACGCTTCGTCCATTGCAAAACGGGTTCAAGCCAAGGAGTTCCTTGAAAACAACGGGGTTGTGTTTCCCCAGGGAGCCAGCGCCAACTTTATTCCGAGCAGCAGCCGTTTGATCGTGAAGAACACCCAGGACCAGCTCGACTTGATCGAGAGCCTGGTGGAAGCTTCCAACGGCAACGCCACCCAAGTCGAGATCGAATCGAAGTTCGTCGAAATCACCCAGGATAACCTCAAGGAGTTGAGCTTTGACTGGTTGCTCGGGCAATTCAATATCGGCGGCAAGAAGGTATTCGGTGGCGGCGGCACTTCGGGCGACGGCAATACGGTCAGTCCCAGCGATTACACTTTTACCCAGCCGGGATCCACTTCTCCAGTTGGAACCAATCCGCTTACCGCCGGCAATCGGACGGGCAGCGGTGCTAACGGCGCTATCAGTGCCAATGCGATCGATGCGCTGCTCTTTCCCGCCGCTTTGGGCGCATCGAGCGCCGCGCCGAGCATCTTCTCCGTGTCGGGAGTTTTCACCGATCCTCAGTTTCAGGTCCAGATTCGCGCTCTCAACCAGAAGAAGGGCGTCGATTTGCTCTCCGCTCCGAGGGTGACCACCAAGAGCGGCCAGCGCGCCACCATCGAAGTGATTCGCGAATTCCGTTATCCGACCGAATTCCAGCCGCCTCAGATTCCGCAACAAGTCGGCGGCGGCAGCAGCAGTGGCGGCGTCGGCGGCGGGACGACGGTTATCCATATCCCGATTACGCCGACGACCCCGACGGCCTTTGAGACTCGCAACACGGGCGTCACTCTGGAAGTCGAGCCGGTGGTCGGTCCCGATGGAGCGACGATCGACTTGAACCTCGTTCCGCAGGTGGTCGAATTCGAAGGCTTCATCAACTACGGCAGCCCGATCATGAACCCGGCGTCGCCGAGTACGCTCGACGCGCTCACCGGCCTCTTTACCGCGGCGATTCCGGCGACGGTGTTGACGCCGAACACGATCAACCAGCCGATTTTCAGTACCCGCAAGATCACCACCAGCGTCAGCATCTGGGACAACTCCACAGTCGTCATCGGCGGCTTGATGCGTGAAGATGTACAGAAGGTCGAGGACAAAGTGCCGTTCCTTGGGGACATGCCGCTGCTCGGGCGCCTGTTCCGTTCGTCGGTGGATCAACATCTCAAACGCAACCTGGTCATTTTCGTCTCGGCTCGCCTGATCAACCCGGCGGGCGATCCGATCATTCACGAAGAAGAAAAGGAGGATGCGATCGAGTCGTTGATTCCGCCTGCCGCCGCCGTCGTCCCGGGCGGGGGCGGATTGCCTGAACTGGCTCCGGCGCCATTGCCAAAATAAGTGCCCGTTTTGGGAATAACTGGCGGAGTCGCCACTGGAAAGTCCACTTTCACCCGGCGTCTTGCCTTGGATTTGCCGGGGGCGGTGTTCGACGCAGATGCCGCCGCCCGCGATATTTTGGAGGCCGATCCTGAGGCTTTGCGCCTTGTTCGGGAGACCTTTGGAGAGCAAGTTGTTGCACCGGGGGGGGGCATCGACCGTGGCCGGTTGCGGGAGATCGTTTTCCGCGATTCCTCCGAGCGCGCAAAGCTCGAAGCAATCCTGCATCCGTCCATCCGTGAACGGTGGTTGAGGGTGGCCGAAAGTTTTCGGCAATGCCGGGGTTGGCTTTTGGTGGATATTCCGCTATTGTTCGAGACCAGCGCCGAGTCGGCGTTCGAGGCCGTGGTGGTCGTGGCGTGTGCCGCGAAGACTCAACGGGATCGAATCGTTGCCGAACGCGGTCTCACCGCTGAAGTGGCCGATCGAATGATCGGCTCGCAGCAGAGCCTCGCGTCGAAGGTTGCCCGCGCGGGTTGCGTCATCTGGAATGACGGACCGCGGGAGCGACTGGATGAGCAGGCACAGACCTTCGCAGGTTATCTTAGAGAACGTTATGGATGAAAATCCTGTCAGTATACCGCCCGAGCCAACTGCCGCACCGTCCGCTTTCGAACCGGTGAAGCTGCCCGCCCGGGTTCACATGAACGAACTGCACGCCATGACACACATGGCGCTTGTTGAGCGTAGCGAACAATTGCGCTTGCGGGTGAGCGCCGACCGTTCGCGTCATCACCTCATTCTCGACCTTCTGCGGTTCTATGGAACGCACGGAGTCGAACTGGAGGCGGAGGGCGTGCTCGAAATCGGTTCGGACAACCAGGCGTTCCTGCGCTGGCCGCGCTATAGTTTCAAGCCGTTTCCGGAGGATGTTTTCGTGCCGCGCAACGTCCTCCAGCGCTTCGGCCTGCAACAGGGCCATCTGGTAAGCGCACGGATTCGTCCGCCGCGCGACCACAAGGAACGTTGGATGGTTCTCGATCAGGTGCTGGCCATCGAGGATATTCCCATCGAGCGCTGGGTGGAACCGAAGCCGTTCGACAGCCTCACAGCCACTTTTCCGAACGAGCGCATCGTTCTTGAAAACAACGTCACGCGTTCTTTGAGCGCGCGCGCAGTGGATTTGATCACGCCCCTTGGTCGCGGCCAGCGGGCGCTGATTGTCGCCCCTCCGCGCGGCGGCAAGACGATGATGATGAAGGACATCGCCCGGGCCATCCGCGCCAGTTCGCCGGAGACCGAGGTGATCCTGCTCCTGGTCGACGAGCGCCCCGAGGAAGTGACCGACCTGAAGCGGGAAGTCAACGCGGACATCTACTCCTCCACCTTCGACGAGAGTCCGGTGCGGCACATCCAGGTGGCCGAAATTGTGCTCGATCGCGCCAAGCGCCTGGTGGAGCTGAAGCGGCACGTCGTTGTTCTTCTGGACAGCATTACCCGCATGGCTCGCGGGTACAATAACATGATGCCCAACAAGGGGCGCATCATGTCCGGCGGCGTCGATGCCAAGGCGCTCATCAAGCCCAAGAAGTTTTTCGGCGCGGCGCGCAATGTCGAGGAAGGCGGCAGCCTCACCATCATCGCCACCGCGCTGGTGGAGACCAACAGCCGCATGGACGAAGTGATTTTCGAGGAATTCAAGGGCACCGGCAACATGGAGTTGCACCTGGCGAGGGAGCTCCTGGAGAAACGCGTTTTCCCGGCCATTCACATCTTGAATTCGGGCACTCGCCGCGAGGATCTCCTGTACCACCCCGATGAATTGATTCGCATCAACGGTTTGCGCCGGCAACTCGCCCAGCTTCCTCCCATGGAAGCGATGGAGGTTCTTATCCGCCAACTGCGCGCGACCAAGACCAACGCCGAGCTTCTCCTGAGTGGATTGAGAGGGGTCTAAACACGGTGATTGCCAACTCCGAAGCGCTGCAGGAATTTTTGGAGCCGCTCCGCCAGACGTGCCGGATCGCGCTCGATACCGAGGCGGACAGCCTCCACTGTTATTTCGAAAAGCTTTGCCTGATCCAGATCAGCATCCCCGGCTACGATGTGCTGATCGATCCGCTGGCGGGTTTTCCGCTGGCGCCCCTCTTTGACGAATTTCAACGGCACGAGGTTGTCATCCAGGGCCTGGATTACGACCTGCGCTTGCTGCGCCGGGTGGGATTTGAGGATGCAGCCGGCGTGTTTGACACGATGATCGCCGCGCGGCTCACCGGTTGCCTGGAGTTCAGTCTTGCGGCGTTGCTGCAAAAACACTTCGGCATTACCCTGGCCAAAGGTTCGCAAAAAGCCAACTGGGCTCGGCGACCGCTTTCGCCGCTGATGGAGGATTACGCGAGGAACGATACGCGCCACCTCTTGGCGCTTGCACAAAAGCTGGAGGATGAACTGCGTCGCATGGGCCGCTGGGAGTGGTTCGGACAGTCTTGTGACAGGGCGCGCGAAGCCACCCGCATCGTCCGCGAGCGGGACATGGATACGCTCTGGCGCATCCCTGGCAGCGGGGACTTGCGCGGTCGCGCCTCCGCCCTGCTGCGCGCCCTCTGGTTTTGGCGCGACGAAGAAGCGCGCGCGGTGGACCGGCCGCCTTTTCATATCGCGCGCAACGAACTGCTGATAGAGGCCGCCCGGCGAATTGCCGCCGGGGAGACGGTTCGCATGGATCACCTTTCCTCTACGCGCTATCGCCGGTTCACGGAAGCCGTCGAAGGGGCGTTGGCCTTGCCCGAAAATGAGTGGCCCCGGCCCATCCGCGGCATCCGGAGCCGTCCCACGCCGGATCAGGATCGTCGATTTGCCGAGTTCAAGACGCGCCGGGACCGCTCCGCGACCGAGCACAATATCGAACCGTCGCTCATCGCTCCCAAGAGCGTGCTCGAAGCGCTCGCAGCCGATCTCGACCACACCGCCCCGAAGCTGCTGCCATGGCAGCGAACACTGCTGGGATTTGAGGGGTGAACCCAAAAGCGGCGGAGACGCACCGCCCTTACTGCCGGTAGCTGCCTCCCATCGCCCGGATCAGGTCGATGGTGGCGGCGTAGCGGGCGTGGAGCGTATCGACTTCCGCAAGCTCCGCGGAGAGCAGGACGCGCTGGGCGTCGATGACGTCCAGATAGTTGATGCCGCCTTGCAGGTAGGTTTGTTGCAATGCGTCGAAGACCCGGCGGGAGTCTTTCGAGGCTCGCTCACGGGCCGAGGCTTGCAGGGTCCGCTGCCGCAGGGCGCTCAGCGCGTCTTCGGCCTCTCGAAATGCGGTAAGCGCAGTCTGCCGGTAAGCAGCCAGGGCTTCTTCGGCCTGGGACTTGGCGGCGCCGACGCGAGCCGTGGTCCGTCCCCCCTCGAAAATGGGGATGCTAATGGCGCCCGCAATCGACCACACCCGACTGTCGTCCTTCGCCAACTCGCTGAATTCCGCGCTTTCGTAGCCGTAGTTGGCCAGTAGATTGAAGCGGGGATAGAATTGTGCGCGAGCCGCCTTTATGCTTTCGCTCGCGGCGGCGATCCGGCGTTCCGCTTCGATAAGATCGGGGCGCCGGGCAAGCAACTGGGCGGGAATCGTCGCAGGAACAGTCGGGAGCCGGGTGTGCTCCAGGGGTTGCGCCGCCATTTGAAAATCGCTTGCGGGTCGCCCGCAAAGGACGGCCACGGCGTTCTCGAGCTGCGCGCGCTGCCGGACGGCCTCGTCAAGCTCGGCTTCCGTGTTGGCCTCTTCGACTTGCGCGCGGAGCACATCGACGTCGCCCGTCGCGCCGATCTTTGCCCGTTGCCGTTGGATTTCGAGGGAATCGCCGCGAAGGCGCAGCGTTCTCTGAAGAACGGCGACCTGGGAATCGACCGCCCGCAACGCGAAGTAATTCGCGGCCACCTGCGCGGTCAGCCCGAGTTCAACGGCTTGCCGTTCGGCTTCCGATGCCGCGGTGATGGCTCGCGCCTGGCCGTAGGCGTGCCGGATGCGCCCGAAGAGGTCGATCTCATAGCTGAGTTCGAGCGGGGCCTGGAAATCGTTGAACGTGCTCGAAAGCACCTGGGCCTCAAAGGACGGCTGGGAGCCTGTCACGGCGCCGGTGGAGAAGGGTCCGATGCCGGCAAGACGCGAGCGCATTACCGGGCCGTTCCCGGTGGTGCGCTGGCGCGCGGCCCGAAGCGGCGCAGTGAGCGTCGGGAAGAAATCGGCGGCAGCCGTTCGGGTTTGTGCGCGGGCTTCGTCAACCCGGGCGAGCGCCAGGCGGAGATCCTGATTTGAGAAACAGGCGCTGTGTTCGAGATCGTCGAGGGTGCTGTCCTGAAATATGCTCCACCAGGCCGCCGCAAGCTTTTTCGAACTGGCGGACCGATTGCCTTCGCCGGCCTTGAATCGGGCCGGGATTGGGAACGGCAGAGACGCTGCCAGGGTGCCTGCAGCGGGCGCTCCAACGGCGTTGAAGACAGATGTGAAAATCGCGACGGAAACGGCGATCGTTTTCACGATGAGGTCGATGTGAGCGAGAAAAGCCTGCGCGAAGCGCTTTGGAGTGCGGCGGCCCCCCGCCGCTTTGGGGTACCGCTCAGGGAGCACCACATGCTTCTTAATCCACCACAACCCTGTCTTCACGGCACTTAAAAGAAAATCGGCTTCGCGCGAAGGCAGCGCGCTTGCAAAGCGGCGGAGGGCCGCACGCACTCCAAAGCGCTTCGCGCCATGCCATCGAACGACCCTCGACCTCTCCGCGTCTGACGTGCCGGTATCATTAACGTTGCGAATCCGAGATTGAAGATTTCCAGGTAAGTCGATCCGATTTACCTCCTCCAAACAGATCTCGTCCACGCCGGGTGAGACGCTCGTTCTCATCAAAGGGTTCATATTACTTGATCCTTACGCTGACCACCGTCGAAAGCCCTGGACGCAGGCGGTCTTCGAATCCGCGAAGGCTATCGCGGTCGAATACCACCTTCACCGGCACGCGCTGCACGACCTTGGTAAAGTTACCGGTGGCGTTGTCGGGCGGCAGCAGCGCGAACTGCGCTCCCGTGGCAGGGGCGATGCTCTCCAGTTTCCCTGCAAAGCGATGATCGCCGATGGCGTCGATGGCGATTTCCACCGATGCGCCGGGGTGCATGTGTTGAAGCTGGGTTTCCTTGAAATTGGCGGTAATCCAGAAATCCGGATCGACCAGCGCAAACAATGCCTGGCCCACCTGCACGCGGTTCCCGACCTCGATGTTCTTGTTGCCGATGCGGCCGTCGCCGGGCGAGGTAATCGCGCAATACGCAAGCTCCCGCTCGGCGTCGCGCACCGCCGTTTCCTCGGCATCGGCTTTGGCTTGAGCGGAGGCGGCCATGGCCTGCGCCGAAGCGATCGCGGCGGCGCTGACTTTCACCCGCGCCTCGGCCGATGCGGATGCGGCTCTGGCGGCGGCCACGGCAGCCCCTGTGGCCTCGGCGGCGCTGCGCACGGTGTCCACTTCCGCCTTTGAGACGGTGCGGGTGTCCGCGCTCAGGAGGCGCTCGGCCCGGTCGCGGTTGAGGTTCGCCAGCCGAAGCTGGGCCTCGGCCTGTTGTAACTGCGCGGCGGCGACCGCGGCTTGCGCTTCGGCCTGGCCGTGTTCGGCCCGGGCCTGGTCCACCGCTGTGGTGGCTTGCAGGACGCCGGCCTTCGCCACGGCCAGTCCCGCCTTGCTCCGTTGCAGGGCGATTTCGCAGGCCAGCGAATCCAAGCGGGCCAGGACGCGCCCCTTCTTGACGACTTCATTTTCGTTCACGAGCACTTCCGTCACCGATTCGGACAGCCGCGGACTGACAATGTGAACGTGACCGGCGATATAGGCATCGTCGGTTTCCTCAAACACCAGCGCGCGGTGAATGAAGTTCGCCAGCCAGCATCCGCCGCCGGCGAGCAGCGCGACGGCAACGATTCTGAAAACAGGGCCGCGCTTCTTCTTCGGCGCGTGCTGCGAGGCATGGGCGGACCGGTGAGCGTGCTGGGTTGGTTGCTTCGAGGACTCCGTCTTCGTTGCGGGCTCTTGAGGTAGTTGCGTTGTGGACATGGGTGTGTTTCAAATCATTAGCTAATGAACCGCGCTCTCCGCCTCGGCGGCGGTTGCGGCATCTTCGGCGCGGGCATTGGTTTTGCCGCCCAACAAGAGAACCAGCGGAAGCGACAGAACAAACAGGGCGGCCACGAAATAGAAGACGTCTGTATACGCGAGCAGCCCGGACTGGGCGTTAACCGTCCAGTCGATCACATGCAGGGCGCCGCGCCGTCCCGCCCAGGAATCGGCGCCGTGCTTCGCGAATCCGCCGGCCAGCATCTGTACGCGCTCGACGACCGGTTGCCGGAATGCGGTTATTTTCTCCACCAGCACCGCGCGATGAAAGGCAGCGCGCCGCGCCAGCATGGTCGTAATCAACGCGATGCCGATGCTGCTGCCGAGTTGCCGCGTGAGGCTGTAGATGCCCGACCCGGCGGCGATGTATTTCCGCGGGAGCGGTCCCAGGGTTGCGATGCTTAGCGGCATGAACATCATGACGCTCCCAACGCCGCGAATCACCAGCGGCCAGAAGAATTGATTGGCGCCCGTGCTTGGATTCAAGCTTAGCAACATCACGCCGGTGAGGCTGGTGAGGAGCGCTCCGGCGCAAATGAGAAGGCGCGGAGGAAGGCGGTGGGCGATCTTTCCGTAAAAGATCATGGTCACCGCCGAGGCGATCGCTCCCGGAGCCATTAGCATTCCGCTCTGCAACGCCGTAAAATTCAGAAAGTCCTGCACGAACACCGGGACGGCAAACATGATGCCGTAAAGCCCGAACCCAAGAATGGCGGAGTAGAGGCTGCCGGCCGCCATGGAACGATAGCGCAGGATGCGCAGATCCACGGCGGGATGCTCGGTCGTCAGTTCGCGGTGAATGAAAAGGACGGTTCCGACGACGCTCGCCACAGCCATCCAGGTGATGAAGCGGGAGGCAAACCAATCGTCCTGCTGTCCTTCCTCCAGTACCATCTGGAAAGCGGCCAGGCCGACACAAAGGTAACCGATGCCGGTCCAGTCGACCGATCCGGCATGCTTCAGTTCGTCCGGGTCATCGTCGGGAAACAGCAGGAGGCACATGCAGACGGCGAGAATTCCGACCGGCAGATTGATGAAGAAGATCCAGCGCCAGCCGAGATTGTCGGTGAGCCATCCGCCCAATATGGGACCGATCGCCGGTCCGGCAATGACGCCCAGGCCGAACAACGCCTGCGCCAGAGGGCGTTCCTTCGGTGAAAACGCCTCGAAAACCACCGATTGCGCTTTCGCCAGCAATCCGCCGCCGGCAAGCCCCTGGATGACCCGCGCGAAAATCAGCATTCCGAGATTTCGCGAAAGCCCGCAAAGGAGCGACGCCAGCGTGAAGCCGGCCAGCGAGAACAAAAAATAATTCTTCCTGCCGAAGCGATTGCCCAGCCATGCCGAGAGCGGAATGATTACGACGTTCGCGCATGCGTAGCTGGTCGATACCCAGCCTGCCTCGGAAAGCGTCGCGCCGAGGTTCCCGCGGATGTCGGGCAGGGCGACATTGGTAATGACGGTGTCGATTACTTCGAGAATGGCTCCCAGCGATGCAGCCAGGGCGATCGCCCATTTCAGGACGCCGAGCTTCAGCAACCGAGCGGCGATGGGCGACAGGAACGCCGGGTCGGTACCGTACAGCCCCCCTGCGGAGGCGTCGCTTTTTGCGGAGGCGCTCATCTGGCGGTTGCCGTTCTCCCGCGTCGCGGCGGCGGCACGGCTTCGATGCCCCGCACGATGGTCTTGACGCTTTCTTCAAGGTAGCGGTCCTCGCGATACTCCCGCTCCAGAGGCAGAGTGGAGCGCAACATTCCCGTAAAGACAATCGCCCCGACCTGATCGGCCACGATCGCCGGGTCCGCATCCTTCCGAACGAGTCCTCGTTTTTGTGCCAGGCTCAGCCGTTCGACCAACACCTGTCGTTCGGGCTGGAGGATGCCGCGGATCACCCTCAACTCGTGCTCCTGAAAGTGCTGTATTTCCCCGACAAGAACCCGCACCAGGGCAAAGTTCCTGTCCAAACGGGCGGCATAGTTCCGGAGATATTCCCACAGGATTTCCGCCAAATCCGGCTTCGTGCCCGCAGCGGGCTTTCGGGCCGGGGAGGCTCCCTCGGGCGTCGCGGAAAACACGCGGTCGAGCACCGCGGCCAGCAGGTTGTTTTTGTTCTCGAAATGACGGAAAAGAGTGACCTCGTTCAAGCCGGCAGTCCGGGCGATCTTGCGCGTCGTAGCCGCAGCCAGCCCCTCGCGCGCAAACACCTCCGTGGCGGCGGCGAGCAAACGCTCCCGCGCGGAAGACGGTGCGGCGGTGGAAAGCGAAGATTTTGCGGAAACAGGCATGAATGCAAGCGGTTGCTTGCACCTTATTACCGCGCCGGGGTTTCCCTGGCAAGCGTTTCATGTGCGCTTGCATCGCTCTTCAAAAAGCGCCACTTCATTTGGAAGTCCGCTTTTTCTTAAGATCTTCGAACTTGTTCCCGCCACCCAAATTGGCAACGCCGGCCGAGAAATAAGCAGGGAGCGAAACGTCCTTATACTTCGCTTCCACCACGTAGCCCTTTGCGAGCGAACCTCCCTTGACGTCTTCGCCGAAATAAACATCGTGGAGTTGGTGCTCCGAAAGCGCAGGCGACTCCGCCGTAACCTTCTGGGACCGCCCCGCTTCTACCGTAACGCTCTTTTCATCGTCGCCGTAGATAAAAGGTTCCCGGGTGGAATTCCGAACCCCGACCCAGTAGATGCTAACAGCCACGTCTTTCGCGGGGCCTCGTCCCATGTTGCGAACCTCGATTTCCACCGTCTTCTTGCGAAGAACGTCCCGGCTGTAGCTGTAGTCGTAGTAACTGTGATGATTGGTGATGGTCTGCCTCGTGGCCTGTTCCTTGACAGAAAACGAGATACTCGACGGCTTCGCCTCCTCCTGGGCAAACGCCCGGAGCGTCAAAATCGCTAAGGCTGCAATCGTCAAACGAATCTTCACGGTGCCGATTATCGCCATTCGCGCGCGACGGTCAAGCCCTCCCCCTGCCTCCGGCTGGAATTTTCGGGGGGGACTTCAGCTAGTCCTCGTTGGGTTTGCTTCACGCTCGGAAGGCAACCCGCCCACGATGCGCTGTGTGCGCGGCTGGCTGGCGCGACGGGGCTGGAAAAACTTCAACAGGATTCGCAGGATTATAAAGGATTAACGGGATTGGAGAGCGCGAGAGGGGGTGAAATTTTCTCACGGAGGCACGGAGACACAGAGAAATTCCGTTGGGTTGCTCTCCGTGTGCTCCGTGCCTTCGTGAGAGCCAAATTATCGTCGAAAACCTGTTCGTTGTTTGGAAGAGAGATACTAAAAACGGTGATGAAAATTTCGCGCAATGGCGCCAAGCACGCAAAGAAGAAGGGTTGGAAGAGTATTAAGTAACCCAAGTGGCTAACCCTCACGGTAATCCACAGCAAAGTTGTAAGTCTCTGTCTTTGCGTGCATTGCGGCCTTTGCGCGAGATCCATTCCCGCGTTTAGGTTTATCGAAACCACGGATTTCACGGATTGGCACGGATGAAACCTATCCGTGTTCATTCGTGTAATCCGTGGTTGATCGGTTGAATGCGGGTTTACTTGAGCGAAGATGCCTTTGGCGGGGCGCCAAAGGCCGCACGCGAGGGCGCGTGCGCTCCCCAGAGCCCGGTCTCCGACGTTCTCGCAAGAATCGGCGGTTGCATATTTTGGCCGGCGATCTCATCATTCCGCGTCTGCGCAATGCTCCACATCACCAGTCCATGCGGCGAAGCCGCCATTCATCCCGACCGTCGCACAGATCCGCCGCTGCTTGCCGATCTCCTGGCGCGCAAGGGGCTGGCGCTTAATACCCGCTGCAACCGGCGCGGGCTTTGCGCGGGCTGCACGGTCTCGCTGGAAAGCGGCGGATTGCGCGACAGCGCCGGTGGCGGCGAACTGGAAGCGCCGCGGGAATTGCTGGCCTGCCGGGCCGAATGGATTCCAGGCGCCGAGGCTGCGATCCGCATCCCGGCACGGTCGCTGCTGGCGCATCGGCCATCGGTGGCCGACGATTTTGTGGCAAAAGTGGCCACGGGCGGCGCCCCGCTTTTTCCCGGCGAATTCGGTCTGGCCATCGACATTGGGACGACGACAGTGGTCGTGCTGCTGGCGGAAATGGCCACGGGGCGAATCCTGTCGCGCGCCAGCGGGTTCAACCAGCAGATCCGCTTCGGCGACGACGTGCTGACGCGCATTCAGCTTTGCCATTCCCAACCGGAGATGGTGGCGAAACTTCAGGAGGCGATCTGCCGGGACACGCTTCTGCCGCTGGCTGGCGAGGCATGCGAGAAGGCGGGCATCGCAGTGGAGCGGGTGGGGGGGATGTGCGTGGCCGCGAACACCACGATGCTTCATCTGCTGTTCGGCATTGATCCTTCGCCGATGGGCATCGCGCCGTTCACCGCGACGTTTCTCGAATACAGGGTCACCCGGCTGCACGCGCTCGGGCTGTGCGAACTGCCGGACATGCCGGTCCACGCGCTTCCGGGTTTGGCCGCGTATGTGGGGGCGGATATCGCCGCCGGGATCTTTGCCACCGGTCTGCATTACGAAACCGAGCCGGTCCTACTCGTCGATGCCGGCACCAACGGCGAAATCGTGCTTGCCAAGGGCGACCGTCTCTATGCGTGCGCCACCGCCGCCGGGCCCGCGTTCGAGGGGTGCGGCTTGAGCTGCGGGATGCGCGCCACAGACGGAGCGATCGAAGCGGTCTCCATTTGCAGGGAAGGGGAGGGGACGCCGGTGATCGCTTGCAAGACGATCGGGGACAAACCGCTGGCGCGGACTCCCGGCATCTGCGGCTCCGCGTACATCGATTTCCTGGCGCAGGGCCGCTCTGCCGGTTTGCTAATGGAGAACGGACGCTTCGACCCGGACGCGATGACCGCCGCCCCGGCCTTGTTCTGTAACGTTGAATATGGAAGGGCGCTTCTCTTGTCCGCCAACGAAGCAGGGCCGCGCATCACGGAGCCGGATGTAGCGCTGCTGTTGCAGGCGAAAGCGGCGATTGCCGCGGGTATCGAAACGCTGCTTCACCTCGAAGGTCTGCGACCGGCAGACCTGAAGAAGGTGTATCTGGCGGGCGGGTTCGGAATGCACATCGACGTCACCCATGCGACGGCGTGCGGCTTGCTGCCGGGGATCGATCCCGACCAAATCGAAGCCGTGGGCAACACCTCGCTCGGAGGCGCTTACTTGGCGATGCTGGACCGCTCGGCCGTCGATGAGATGGACAACGCCCGACGCCGCGTGGAAGTGGTGGAACTCAATCTGGATGCGGGATTCGAGGATCGCTACATCGAAAACCTGAGGGTTCCGTGAATTTGACAGGCGCCATGCCAGCCATGAATCCCAGCGATCCCGACAACGAAGCCTTGAGGTACCACATCGCATCGGAACTGGACGAAATCGCCAGAACCGAAATGCCATTCGGTCGGTTCATTGGCAGCAAGCTCTACGAACTGCCGGCGGAGTATCTGCAATGGTTCGTCGGGAAAGGCTGGCCCGCCGGACGCCTCGGCGTTCTGATGCGCATCGTCTATCAGATGAAAGCCGACGGTTCCGATGTCGCTTTCGATATCTACCGGGGCAAGGCAGCGCTTCGGCGACCCGCGGATTCGTGACGAGACTTCGCAGCGAGGTGAAAACGAACGTTGTCATCCTGAGGAGCTAACCTCGCCAAAGCGCGAGGGTGATTGTTGGGCATGAACCGGGGAGCGGCTTCGCAGTCGCGCGAGCGTCGTGGAGTGCGGCAGTCCTGTGCCGCCTTGGGAGAAAACG
>Ga0316222_1004183_pt1 | contig 13403 bp, 14 predicted proteins | sample TBH18011metaG_FD_206008 | JGI IMG/M metagenome (GOLD analysis project Ga0316222, IMG submission 206008) | Freshwater microbial communities from Trout Bog Lake, Wisconsin, USA - TBH18011 | ecosystem: Environmental > Aquatic > Freshwater > Lake > Hypolimnion/Profundal zone | place: USA: Wisconsin... | reverse complement strand
ATACCCACAGCCGCCAGCAATTCGGCAAAGCTCCGCTTCCCTTCCGGGTCCCGGTAGCTGTTCACGTTCTGCCCCAGCAACTGGATCTCCGTGTACCCCATGTCTGCAATTCGCCCCGCCTCGTGCAGTACAGACGACGAGGTACGGCTCCGCTCTTTGCCCCGCGTGTAAGGCACAACACAGTAGGCACAGAACTTGTCGCAACCTTCGATGATTGTGATGTAGCCCCGGTAGGGATTCTGGCGTGAGGTGAACTCTGTCTCGAAGGTCTGGTCCGTCTGCCGGTCATCCAGACCGGTAATACGGCTTTCACCTGCTTCCAGGCGGGTCAGCATCTCGGGCAGTTTGCGGTAGGATGCGGATCCTGAAACCAGGGACACGTACGGCGCCCGCTCGAAAATCTTCTCGCCTTCTTGCTGTGCCACACACCCCAGCACACCAAAGCGCTTGCCGGCCTTGAAGAGCTTCTTGTAATCGTTCAGACGGTTAAAAACCTTCTGTTCCGCTTTGTCGCGGATCGAACAGGTGTTGTAAAGGATCAGGCTGGCATCTTCTTCAGACGTCACTTGCCTGTAACCCTGCTGCTCCAATGTGCCAATAACCTTTTCAGAGTCATGGGCATTCATCTGGCAGCCGAAGGTCTCAAGGTAGAAGGTTTTCTCGGTTGCCATATCAATCCCAAGTATACCGTGACGCCACATCCCAAAAGCGCCACTCTCTCGTCAGCGCAGGCCGCTATGCAGGTAGGCCAGCAGAGCCGCCATCTGTTCTTCGGTAAAGCGCCCCTCAAAGCTGGGCATCATTCCTTTGCCAGCCAGCAGCTCACGCCGAACCTCGATATCATTGGCGGCAACGCCGCTGGGCAGGTTGGCCCGAGCAAAGACCCCGTGCAGGTTTGGTGGAACCTTCTTGAGCGCCAGATCGTTCTCTTCGTGGCAATGAGCGCAGCGAGCCTCATAGAGGTGCTTCCCTGCCGCTTCCTGCGCTGTCAGGGCCGGAACAGAATGACAACCTCCCATGCCGACCCCGAAACTAACGCCAACTCCAACCAAAAGCAGCGCAATAAGGCTCCTATTTAGAGTCACTTGATGGCCGCCCGCCTATGCCTTCTGTACAAACTGGCCGCTCACATAATCCCAGTTCACTACCTGAAAGAAGGCCTTCACATACTCGATGCGGCGGTTCTGGAACTTCAGATAGTAGGCGTGCTCCCACACGTCCACAGCCAGCACGGGCTTTTGTCCCATAGTCAGTGGGCTGTCCTGGTTCGGTGTGGTCTCAATTGCCACCGTGCCGTCGGGAAGCTTCACCAGCCAGGCCCATCCGCTCCCGAACACGCTCATTGAAGCAGCCGTCAGTTTCTCCTGAAAAGTGGAGAAGGAGCCGAATTTGATGTCAATAGCCTTGGCCAACTCACCCTTGGGTGCTGCGCCACCTTTGCCCAGCGTCGGCCACCAGAAGGAGTGGTTCGCATGTCCTCCGCCGCTATTGCGCACTACCGTTCGGACGGATTCCGGCAAGCTTCCCAAGTTTGCCACCAACTCCTCAATAGACTTCCCTGCCAGCTCAGGGTGCGCGGCCGCAGCAAGGTTCATGTTCGTCACATAGGTCTGGTGGTGCTTGTCGTGATGCAGGTGCATGGTTCCAGCGTCGAAGCTCGGTTCCAGTGCGTCATAGGCATAAGGTAGAGGCGGAAGCGTAAAAGGCCCCGTGGGCGGCGCGATTGCTGGCGGTGGCGCCGCCTGGGCAGCCGATGTTCCCTCGGCATGGATGTTGCTGGCCAGTAAGGTGGCGCCTGCAATGGCGCCCATCTGCAAAATCGCGGATCTGCGGTCGATCAAGGACGCAGACGAAGAAGTTGGCAATGACATAGTAACGATCCTCCGGGGAGTTGAGGTTTTAGTGCAAAGCTGGAATATTCCAGCACATACAGACGACTCCCTCAGTTTGAGCGGGCAAAGCGAGAAGGTCAAGCCCCTTGATATCAGAATCATAGAGCCGCACTGGGACGGATGCGCCTCCAGTCGGCCCTGAACCGGTATTCTGGCTATGCAACTGCCGAAACTCGAAACTATTCTCGAAGCCTAGATGAAGGATGACAATGCCCCACGAAGGCCTTACCCCCATGGTTCATGCCGCCCAAAGCCGCTGTTTCGGCTGTGGGCCGGCCAATTCGGCAGGAATGCAACTGGAGTTTCTACTTGCCGCGGACGGTTCAACCGTCTGCCTGCCGACCGTCCCGGATACATTCGAGGGGCCTCCGGGATATGTGCATGGCGGAATCATCGCAACGCTGTTGGATGAAACCATGAGCAAGGCGGTCCGGGCGCATGGCATTACAGCCATGACCCGCCAATTGGAGATCGAGTACCTTCGCCCTGTTCCTTCGGGAGCCCCGATCCGCATCGAGGGCAGAGTGACCAGAAGCGAAGACCGCAGGCACTGGACTGAAGCAACAATCCTCAGCGCTGCGGGAACTACCCTCGCCACGGCAAAAGGGATGTTTGTACAGGTCCGGACCAGCAGGTTGACAGGCGGACGAGCAGAAAGTCGCCCGCCTGTCCCAGGCCAATAAGGGCCTAGTGAATCATATTGATGGTTTCCTGGGTTACCGTGTCGAAGGTTGTGATGGTCTTCGAGTTGGCCTCAAAAGCCCGCTGCGCGATGATCAGGTCAGAGAACTCGGCAGAGATGTTCACGTTGGATGCCTCAAGGGCACCGTCCTGAAGCTTGGCCAGCCCAGCCGTTCCTGAGGTGCTGATCGCCGCCGTTCCGCTCGATAGGGTGGTGGCGTAGTCGCCGTCTCCAAGCATCTGCAGACCCTGAACATTGGCCACATTCGCCAGCGCCAACTGCCCCACGTTCTGCTTCTGCCCATTGGAATAAGTCGCCGTCACCGTGCCATCGGATCCAATCGTGAAACTCTGATACTGGCCGCTGGCGTAGCCGTCTTGTGTGGTGGCCGCAACCGCTGAGGCCGTATCGACCTGGCTGATCGAGGGCTTGCCGCTCGCCCCAAGCAGGTTCCAGCCCATGCTCAAATCCGAGGCGCCATCCTTCAGCCCCTTGAATGAGAGTGGAATAGAGGACATCTCGCCCGTCCCTGTCCCCACAGGCGTCAGCGCTCCACCGGCTGGAGTCACCGAGGCAAGATTGCCGCTTGCGTCGAAGGTCATCGTTCCGGTAACTGGTGTGGAAACCCCGGAGGTAAAATCCGTCGCCGGCAAGGCAACCGAGTACCCCCACGTGTTAACTCCCGTCTGCGTGTACGTGACCGTTGCGATGTGGCTCTCGCCCAGAGAGTCATAGACCGTAACCTGAGCCGGGAATGTTGACCCCGTTGCCGATGCGGCATTCAGGTTCGCCGTCATGTTCAGCGTCGAGGTAGCGTTCGGCTGTTGCACCTGGCCAATCGGAATGCTGATCGCTGTCAACGGCGCGTTGGTGTTCACTACGCCGTTCACTGCGGGGTAACCCATCACGCTCAGACCGCTGGATGTGATCAAGCCTCCATTGGATTCCAAAGACATGTTACCGGCGCGGCTGTACTCAGTTCCTCCGCCACTATTACCAAGCACAAAGAACCCGTTTCCATTCAACGCCACGTCGGTCGCATTGCCTGTCGAGTTGATCGAGCCTTGGGTAAAGGCCGTCTCATTCGATGCCACTTTTACTCCGGCGCCCACCTGAATCGGATCGCCCGCGCCGGTTGCGCCAATCTGCTGATAGAACAGATCGGAGAAGTTGGTTGTCTGCGCCTTGTACGCTGTCGTGTTCATGTTCGACAGGTTATTTGCAATGGTGTTCAAGGCCGTCGTATCTGACTGCAAGCCAGTGAGCGGAATAAAGAAACTTGCCATGGTAGATCTCCTCGTAATAATCTCTGCGGTTCGTGCGGCCTCTCCGGCCAACAGGTAAAAAAGTACTTATCGTGCAATGAAATGCCCGCTGCGGATGGACTGCGTCTGCCCGTCAAGCGCATGAGCCACGCTTTGTGCCGCGGGCTTTGCGCCGGGAGTACTGAGGTTGCCAGACGAGTACCTCGCCGCAGCCTGTGCCAGCGGATTGCTCCCTGGGTTTGCGCCAGTGGCAAAAGACTGAATTCCAGCCAGCGCGCCTCCCTTGCCTGAAGCTCCACCAACAGTTCCGGCCGCACTCGAGTTCCCTGCCGCAACTGCGCTGCTGGTGGCGCTGTTTGTGGCCGTGCTGCCCGAGACCGCGGGCGTTGTTCCAAGCGCATTCGACAGATTCTGATTAATGCTGATCAGTTGCTGCAGGCTGTTCACATTCACAAGCTGATTGATGTACTCGTTGGGATCGGTTGTTGCGGTCGGGTCCTGATTCTTCATCTCGGTCACAAGCAACGTAAGAAAGTCGTTGGCCGAAACGGTGGCTGAAGTACTGCTGGTGCTGGTTGAACTGCTCGTACTCGTGCTGTCAGTCCCGGCAGTCGCACCCGTCATGGGACTTGCGCCCGCACTCGTGAGCGCTTGCGTCGCTGTCAAAGCGTGATTGAAGATTCCTGCTAATGCCGCCATTCCTTCCTCCTGCCTTCCACTTTCCTGTTCCGCACAAATTTCCGATTGCTTCAACGCACTCAAGCCACTACAGAGATGTGCGCGCCTTCAAGTCTTGCAGGCTGCGTGGTTGCGCCCTGCCTGCCTGCAAATTCCCTTTCCTCTGGATCGCCGCTTGCTCCTGTAGCTGGTGCGCTCGCCATCGGACTCGATTGCAACCCTGAATACCCGCCGCCCTGTTGGGGATTCTGTCCACTCCCTCGATCCATGTCTTGGCTGGTGCCCTGGCCCGGGCCCTGACCAGTTTCCATCGAGCCTGCTCTGCCCTCGGGCATCGCCAGCGTCACACTCTCTACAGGGCTGTGTTGCGCAGCCAGGTGGGCACTCAATCCCGCCATGTGGCCGCTTAGAGCCTGGGATGCCTCGTTCGACCCCGGCACGAGAGCCGCATGAACACTGCCTCCGCTCAAATCAGCCCGCACGCCCACCCATCCAATAGCCGGGTCCTGAAAACCCGCCTCGGCCCGTTGCGCTCCCGCATGAATCCAGTTCGACGTGCGAGGCCCAACTTCCGCATCAATGGCAGAGAATGCCTCCCGGGGCTGAGCGTCGGCAACGGGATTGGCCGATGCAACTGCATTGCCACTCGTCGCATTCATTCCTGCGTGTGCGCTTGCGGGGTCACGGGACAGCGGCAACGCATCATTGGCCTGGTTCACCGGCACTGCAGCAGCGTGATTTCCATACTCAACTCGTTCTTCCGCTGCCGTCGAATGAGAAGTTCGTAACGCTCCTTGCTCCGTGCTGCGCCGCGCACTGCCCGTTGAAACTTTCTCAATGCGAGATGGTTCTGACGAGGACTGCAAAGAGGCAGCCCTGGCTGTTGCAGTCGTTTGACTGGCCACTTCGGTTAAGGGAGAGGCTGTGGCAACCTGTTGAGCTTGGGCGCTATCTGGCCTGCCAGTCCCCGGAATCTGAACTTGATTTTCAGTCTGATTGAAATGCTCCATCTTGACTGAATGAGGACCAGCCAACGAGGGCTTCCCATTGATATCCGTCCCATCAGCAACACTGGACGCGGCTAGGTCACCTTCTGCTGAATCCTCCACATGCGCCGCGATTTGCCCACTACTTTGGCTGCCTTCATCCCGAGCAGTCGAGGTGCTTCCGTTCAACAAGTGCTTCATCGAATCTGTGGTTCTGCTCCCGGTTGACCATGGTTGACTGCCATGCGTTTCACCCACTAATCCCGATAGTCCTGAAGTTGGTGCATCTTCCCCAGCCACTTGGCGCAGAGCGGCCGCATTCTCCTTCGGTGGGCTATCGGTAAATTGAAGCTGCGGCAGTAACCCGGCCGTCTTTACATCCTGGGCAACAACGATAGGCACCGGTGCCTGCACCGTGAGGTTAGCTGGCGCCCCGGGAGATGGCATATTCTCAGGCCCATCCGCAGTCGCCTCCTTCTTGATGTCGATGCTTGAATTGACTGCCTTCTTCTCACTCGTTGAAGCAACCGTATGTGTACTCACCAAACTTATGGAGGATGTCTTCGCGGCTTGCTGCTTCCCGCCGCCCGCACTCCTGGTCACAACTTTCCCGGCACCACTCTCGGGTCGAAGAGAAACTGCTTCAGAGGTAGACGAGGCGCGATCCGGCCCCGACTCCAGAGTCCCCGATTGAAAGGAACTGCCACCAGCAACAACAAATGCTGTTTGAACATTTGCGGCAGTTGAGCTCTTGCCACAAGCCGGGAACTTGCCACCTTCGCCTGTTTCAGTCGTAACTGCGCCGGGCGCATCCACACTCTTGTTGATATGCGATACAAGCAATTGCAACTGGGAGCCAAAACTCGTAGCGTCTGGCGCTGAACCGGTGCTTTGCGATTTGGCCGGTACTCCAATCGCGAGTTGATTCAGGGCAGCCTTCGGGCCAGCTCCCGTTCCATTCCCGGCTTCGAGGCCAATGCTCATGTGCTGGGTAATTGCAGATGCCGTGCCAATGCAGGGTGGCGCAGGTTAGAGCATTGTCAGCAATGGGACTGCAAATCCAATTCAGAACGCTCCATTTCTATTCCAATGAAATTCCGCTCAAGTTATCGCTCTCACTCAGAGGGGTCACGCACAGCATCGCCAAAAACTCCCTGCCTGTTTGGCTTCTTTGTTGCATCCGGTCCACGCAGTTGGCTCAGGTACCAGTCGTCCAGGCCCCTTTGGCTGCGCCGGCTGGCTTGCAGTGCATCCCTCGCCTGGGCTTCTTCAAGCAGAGTCTCTGCCTGGCGGCGCTCAACCCGCTTGGCCAGAAACACCTGTTGCAATGCCGCTGCGTTCAGTTCTGCTTCCTTGATTCTTGGGCTCAGTGCCTCGGCTCTCCGGGCAGAACAACGGGTCTCTTCAATTCCTGCCAGGCGGTCCGGCAACTCCCCTGTGCCCGCACTTGCCACAATCAGTTGCCTGCCTTTGCGCTCCCGCTCGGTCGTGGCTATCAGCGCGCGTTCCAGGCTTCTCAGGTTGCTCAGTGCCGCCTCCAACGCCAACCGGCATTGTTCCTCTTCGATCTCCAAAACACGAGCCAGGCGGCGCAGCGCCATTGACACGGCCATGGCTACACCTCTGCTGCCAGGGCGCCAAGGCGATGCACGCAATCGGCAAAATTCACCTGCTCATGGGCGTCCTGGGTCATAAACGCACGCATTGCCCCGCGGGCTCGCAGAGCACGGTCCAGATCCAGATCCGATCCCGGCTTGTAGGCTCCAATGCGAACCAGGTCCTCGGACTTCGCATACACTGCCATCATGCGCCGCAACAACGCGGCCTGCTCACGATGCGCAGGTGCTGCCACTGCCGGCATTAACCTGCTGATTGAGTCCAGCACTTCCACGGGCGGATACCAACCCTCAGCCGCCAGCGCGCGCGACAACACAATGTGCCCATCAAGCAATGACCGCACCGCATCCACAAGCGGGTCCTGCTGATCGTCGCCTTCCATCAACACCGTATAAAACGCCGTAATCGATCCAGTGCGAAACTGCCCGGTGCGCTCCACCAGCCGGGCCAGCCGGGTAAAAACTGAGGGCGTGTATCCTTTCGCCGTCGGTGGTTCGCCCGCCGCAAGGCCAATCTCCCTTGCCGCCATCGCAAATCGAGTCAATGAGTCGAGCACCAGAAGCACATGCTTCCCCTGCGTGGCAAAGTACTCCGCCACCGTTGTCGCCGCCAGAGCCGCCCTCATGCGGAGCAGGGGAGACTGATCAGAAGTCGAGACCACAACCACCGAGCGCGCCCGGCCCTCTACCCCGAGCGCATCTTCAAGAAACTCCCCCACTTCGCGGCCACGCTCTCCCACCAGCCCAACAACAGTCACATCGGCCTCGGTGTTGCGCGTCATCATTCCGATCAGTGTGCTCTTGCCCACTCCCGAACCGCCGAAGATACCCACCCGTTGCCCCCGGCCCACAGTCAGAAGTGCGTCAAGTACGCGTATCCCGGTTCCAAGCGGCACACGGATCGGTGCGCGGTCCAGCGGCGAGCGCACCACTCCGTCCAGGGGCAGCGCTAGTGAGACAGCCGGAGGCCGTCCCTCATCAATCGGCTTGCCCAGGGCATTCAATACCCTGCCCATCAACGCCGGGCCCACTTCGATCTCAGGATGAACGCCCAGGGCCACCACCGTATTGCCGAAGCGGATGCCCTCGGTCGTATCTGTAGGCATTGACAGCACATTCGATCCGCGAAACCCGATCACTTCCGCCTGATGAGGCAATCCAAACTGATCCTCAATCTCGCAGCACTCGCCCACAGAGGCCAGCGGCCCCTCGGACTCGATCGTCTGGCCGACAGATTCAACCACCTGTCCTCGCCAGTTCCAGGGCTGGCCCCGTTCCAATCGTGCAAAGTATCGCCCCAGGAGCTGCGTCATCGCTGGCTTTCCCGGCTCCCGGCCACTGCCAGGTCCTGCCCGGAATGGGTCACGGATTTGGTCGCCCGCGCGCCGTCGAAGAAGCCGCGCTCAAGCTCCAGTAATTGCGATCGGATCCCCAGGTCCACCGTCCCAAACGTGGTCTCGATCTCGCACTCGCCCAACCGCATTCCTTCCCCGGCAATCACAGCTGGCTTCAGAGCCAGGTTAGGCAAATGGGCTATGGCATCCGTCCACAAATCCAGCTCGCCCAAAGGCACTTTCAGGCGAACTTCACCTGAGCCGGAGAGCTGCCCAAGCGCCACTCGTACAGCCCCCGTTAGCAGCAGCGGGTCCATCATTGCTTCACGGCGCATAATGCGCGCGGCCACCGCCAGCGCCAGCTTCACCACCTCATGCTCCACTGCATGCAGATATCGCTCGTGTTCCTCTGCGAACTTCTCCACCAGTTCCGCGCCCTGCCGCAGGTACCGCTCTTCCAACGCTTTTTGCGCCGCTGCCTGCTCCGCCCTTGCGGCCTGGCTGCCCTCCTGTCTGCCTCGCTCCCGGCCGGCTTCAAAAGAGAGGCGTGTCTCTTCAGCCAGCCGCCGTTCAAACTCAAGGCCCGCCGCAGTCGCAGACCCATCGGTCGCAGAGTCGAACTCCGGTGCGCGTAACTCGGCAGCCTCGGTGGGCTCCATCCAGCCATTCCAGGTAGGGATTGCAGCCGCATGGGGGCTCACAGGGTACTGAAACACCTCGATTCGCCCCGGTCCCCAACTTCCCTGTCCTCGTTCCATTGGCCTCAGGATTCCCCTTCCCCGCCCTTGAGTTCTTCAGCCACAATCCGCTCTGGCCTCGCCCCGCTCCATCCTCTTCAGGCCAGCATCTCGTCGCCGGTCTCAAGTTTCAGAACCACCTTGCCCTCGGCCTCAAGACGGCGAGCAAGATTCAAAATCTCCTGCTGCGCCTGCGCCACTTCACGCGAGCGCACCGGTCCCAGCACCTCCATGTCCTCTTTCAACATCTCCACGGCTCTGGAACTCATTGACTTGAATATCTGGGCGCGCAGTTCCTCATTCGCGCCTCGCAGCGCCAGCGCCAGTTGCCGTTTGTCTACACCGGAGACAATCTCGCGGATAGTTCCCGGCGGCACCGTCACCAAATCCTCAAAAGTAAACATCAGATTGCGGATACTCAGCGCCAACTCCGGTTGCCCGTCCTCAATCGTCTCCAGAATCTTCTTTGACTCCTCGGCATTCAGCCGATTCAAGAGGTCCGCCACCGCCTTGAAGCCTGAGTAGCTCTTGCGTGCCGTATCGCCAACGCTCTCCAGTCGCCGGTGCAAAATATGAGCCACCTTCTGCGCCATCTCGGGTGAGAACTGGCGCATCTCCGCAAGACGCTGAACGGAGACTACCTTATGTTCCTCGCTCAGGTTATCCAGCACCAGGGATGCCCTGCGCGGGTCGAGGTGCGCCAGCACCAGTGCAATTGTCTGTGGGTGCTCGGTGTCGAGAAGCTTGCCAAGTTGCTGAGGGTCCGTGCGCTGAAGCTTGGCCAGGTTGCCCTGCGCTGCCTCCTGGGATCGGCGCACCAGCATCAGCAGATCGTCAGCTCGCTCCTTGCCAAAGGTCTCAAGCAACAGCCGGCTGGCATAGTCCAATCCTCCGTGGACCATGAAGTTCTGTGTCTCCAGCAGTTCCCAGAACTCCTCCATGATCTCGGAAGACATCTCTGGAGTAATCACTCTAAGCTCGGCCAGTTCCTCGGTGATCCGCTGTACGTCCACCTCCGGCAAGGCGCGCAGAATCTCTTTGGCCAACTCCTCGCCTACGGCGACAAGCAGAACCGCGGCCTTGCGCAGCCCAGACATATGCGCGGACTGCCGTCGCCGGAGTGCTCCGTTCTCGTTGCCCTGTTCGGCCAATTTCAAGTTCCTTTCTCATCAACTAGTCGGAGTGAATCCAGCTCTGCAAAAGTCGTGAGCTCTGCGTCGGTTCACGCTTCAACTGTGCCGTTACCTGGTCAAATATCTCCTGGGCCCGGGCCCGCTCCGGGTCAGTCTCGACTGCCTCGGGAGGCTTCAGGATGCTTGGGGCCGGTGCCGGGGCCCCCATGGGCAGTTCTTTGACTCCAGACTTGGCGGCTTTCTGGCTCGCAGGCGTAGCCCCGGCATTGCGGAGAGCCGGACGCACTCCCAAAGCCAGCACCACCAGCAAACCGGTCAGCAACGCAACATACTTCACCAGCACTGGAGATCTCTCTGTCATACTCAACAGCTTTTGCGCCATCGATGCCTGCGGCGGAGGTCGGTTATCGTCAAATGCCAGATCTTCCACCGTCAACATATCGCCGCGCGCGCCGTCAAAGCCCACCGCCGCTTGAGCCAGCGCCGTCAGGTTGCGTATCTCGTCCGCTGAGCGAGGCTGCCACACCGCTGCATTGCTCTTCCCCGCAGCCACGGCAAGCCTGTCGTTCACCACAATCGCCGCAGTCAAGCGCCGCACTCTGCCAGGCCCCTCAATTACGTGCCGCTCGGTCTTCGATGCCCCGTAAGTTCCAGACTCTGTTTTGGCCGCCTGCGGAGGCGTGGTCTGTTGCGGATAGACGGGAAGGGCCTGCGAGTTGGGAGCGTTCGAAGCCGTCCCGGGCACTCCGGCCGCAACTGCCTGGCTTCCCGTCGTCTGCTCGGTGCGCTGCATCGAGAGCGTCACAGTCTTGTCCGGGTCGTAACTCTGCTGCGTAACATCGGTAGCGGCTTGGTCGTAGTCCAGGGTAACGGAGGCGCGAACATTCCCAGTACCCGTTATCGGTTCGAGAGTCGAGATAAGCTTCTCTTCGAGTCCCTGTTCGGCTGTCTGCCGCTGAGCGTCGGCGGTCTTGGGCCCCAGGGGCAGATGCCCGGCCGCATCAACCAGCACTACGCGGTCTGTTGTCAATCCATCCACGGCAGAGGCCACCAGGTTGCGAATCGCCTCCGGCTCGCCATCCGCCAGTGACCGGTGTCGCAGCTTCAGTACCACTGAAGCCTTGGCAGGACGATCCTGTTCCCGAAACAAGGAGTCATGCGGAAGAACCAGATGAACGCGTGCCGACGCGACATCGGATAAGGTTCCCACCGTATGCTCCAACTCGCCCTCGAGCGCGCGCTGGTAGTTCACCTGTTCGTCGAACTCGGAACCTACCCAATTGGGCTTGTCGAAGATCTCAAAGCCGAGGCGGCCGCTCTTTACATCGCCCTTGGCTGCCGTGGCCAGCCGCGCCTTGTCCAGTAGCCGGGCTGGAACCTGGATGCCCGTTCCATCTGGAGTGGACTGAAATGATATCTGCGCCTGTCCCAGAATCTGGCTCATCTGGCGCGCATCCTCGGGAGCAAGGTCTACATACAAAGTCCGCCAGTCCGTGCGCAACCCATACCAAAGCAGACCGCCGGCAATGCCCGCCAGCAGAACCACCGCCACCATCGCCCACCCACGCTGGGCTGGCGCCATCTGAATCCAGCGCAACCGGCTCAGGCTCCACAACGCGCCCAGCCGACCCGCTAAATCGGATTGCCCGGCGATGCTCGGTGCACTCTTTTCCAATTGTGTTCCGCTGGCCATCGTCGCTAGGTCCCGCTGCTTTCCTGTCCGCTTACTTGCTATCCGGCCCCTTGTTCCGGAAGCCAAATTCCATCAGCGGATACTAGAACTGCATTCCAATAACCTGCTGGTAGGCTTGAACCGCCTTGTTGCGGACAGATAATGCCAGTTCAAAGGCCATATCTGCTTTCTGGGTGGCGATCATCGCCTGATGTACGTCTACGCCCGTGCCAGTCATCAGCCCGGTCACAGCCGATCGAGCCTGGTCCTCGAGTTGGCCAACCTGCCCCACCGCATCTGTCAGCAGATCCCCAAAGGGCGCAGGCCCCGCTTTCTGCGCGGTCGTGAAAGACGAAGCAGAAGCCACGCCCTTTTCAGCCATATTCGATAATGCTGCGGAAGCGCCGTTGAGTGGACTAATCCCGGAAAACATCGCTGCTCCTTCTCAATGTGGAAACTGAGCCTGCCGTTAGGACTTGGCGATATCGAGCGCGGAGACAATCATGGCCTTCTCGGCCTGTACCGCCGACCCATTCAGGCCATACGCACGCGTCGCGCCCATAAGATCCACCATCTCTGTGAGTGGGTTAATATCCGGATACGATACAAACCCATCGGCTCCAGCATCCGGATGTCCAGGATCGTAGCGCTTGAGCGGAGGCGCGGTATCCGTAACCACCTCAGCGATATGCACACCGGGCGCAGCCGCCCCAGAGCTACCGAAATTGCCGACGGGCAATGCTGTTGAGCCTGCCCCTGAACCTCCGCTCGCCGAAGCCAGGGAGTTGAGAAAACCTGAATCGCCCTTGTTGGCGGCAAATACCACATGCTGGCGTTGATACGGACCGCCAGAAGCTGTGCGGGTAGTCTCCGCGTTCGCCATGTTGGCTGCAACAACCTCGGCGCGCATCCGCTCGGCCCGCATCGCCTGCCCTGAAGTATCCATCAATCCGAACAAATTCATTGTTTCGTCCCCTCTTGCCCCGGCTACTTGTCGGCGTGAATCGCGTCGAGAATGCGTTGATTCTCCTGCCGAAGCAGCGCCACGCCGGTTTTGAATTTGAGCTGAGCCTCAGCCAGGTTAAGGCTTTCGCGGTCCAGTGAGACGTTGTTGCCATCCGGCCGCGCAATCAGGCCATCTGTCATCTGAATACGTACAGGCTTCGCCGCTTGGCCCTGGTCCAAACCACTCAGGGCTTCACTCATCTCGGTTTCAAAGTCCATCCCCACGGTTCGATAGCCGGGGGTATCGATATTGGCCATGTTGGCTGCCGTCAGCTTGGTCTCGCTGCTGGCAAGGTCAAGGAAGCGGGCCAACTGGTCGCTCAGCCTGGTCTCTATCTCCATCCCCATCGATGCCTCCCCTTTTACCTCAGTTCACCGTCAGACCAAAGTCGATCTCGCGGGC
>Ga0316222_1004177_pt1 | contig 13422 bp, 11 predicted proteins | sample TBH18011metaG_FD_206008 | JGI IMG/M metagenome (GOLD analysis project Ga0316222, IMG submission 206008) | Freshwater microbial communities from Trout Bog Lake, Wisconsin, USA - TBH18011 | ecosystem: Environmental > Aquatic > Freshwater > Lake > Hypolimnion/Profundal zone | place: USA: Wisconsin... | reverse complement strand
TAGGCGAGACATCGGGGCCGTTACGGCCAGATGTCAACCTATGTGTTTCAACCTCAGCACATGGCAGTCGCCGGTTGAGGGATTGCTGAGCGGATTTCCCTCGCACGCTATGAGGGCTATATCGCTGGCCGTTCGCAAGGAGATTCCATGCTCGACAAGCTCGAAGACCGGCTGGGCAAGCAGCAGGCAACCGTTACCAGCAAACAGACGGCGTATGTTGCAGCGATGAAGGCCCGCGTGGCCCGCGAGGAAGCCGAGCGTCTGGCCAATCGTATTCCGCGCGCGGAAAAGCATTTCGCTGAACTGAAATCAGCCATCACCGTCCAGATCGCCCGCTTTGCGCGCGTGCGCAAAGGCCGTCCTGGCATTGAATCACTCAAACCCTTCCCCGTGGCGCGCGAGTTCGACGGCTTCAAGGGCGCACATCTGGATGTGCGCAACGCTGAAGACGTGGCGCATCACGTCTGGGCTGCCTTCGTGGCCTGGGGCGCGGAAAACCGTCTTGAATTGGAGATGGTGGAAATCGAGAACGGTGAACACGGCGTTCGCGTCTCGGTGGCCTTGGACTAAGCCCTCCATCTAGAGCAACCTCCGATCAGACCGAGCCGGAACGGCTCGCCTTGATCGGAGATAAGTTGCTCTAGGATCATATTTTTCGGCGCACACAGCAAAGCAACCCAGAAATCATAGGCTCAGCCTGTGATTTCTGGGTTGCTTTGCTGTGTGCGCTGGGACGGCAGTGCCGCCATCCGTCCGAAAGTTCGACAGCTGCCTGCAGCTGCGCGCTGAACGACGCATGCCCCAAACAAAAACAACGTGGCAGGAAGAGCTTCCTGCCACGCCAATCTCACGCCGAGAGATCGTGAATCACAAGCTGCCCGAAACGGGCAGCTGGATCACTTGATCTTGGCTTCCTTGAAAACGACATGCTTGCGGGCAACCGGATCATACTTGTTGAATTCCAGCTTGCCGGTCTGGGCGCGCGCGTTTTTCTTGGTGACGTAAAAATACCCGGTGTCTGCGGTGGACACGAGCTTGATCTGAACAGTGTTCGTCTTGGCCATGGTCTCAAACCTCTCGAAGGAGGCGGAAAATGCAGATCAGGCCTCGCGCAGTCAAGAGTGCAATGCACTCACGGTGCGACGGGGGCGCGGATCAGGGCCGCGTCATAGGCTTGTGGTGTATCGAGCAGAAATTTTGCTGCCATCATATCCGAGTCGCGCCCCTCAGACGCAGGGCAGGCATTGCGGATCTCCAGCACCTCGGCAGGCAGCAAAGGCGGACGTGCTTCGCGGTTGCGCGACACCGCGCGCTGCATCGGCTGCCGACCAAGGGCGAGTTCAGCCAATTGGCGACGCAGATTATCCTCACCGAGGGATGTGCAGACCTGCGGCAACACGCCGAGCGACTGCAATGGCCAGCCCTGCGGGGCCAGCACGCGACTCCAGGTGAGCGACAGCGCCCCGCCATCGGGCAGTGGCAGGATGGTCTGCACCAGCCCCTTGCCCAGCGTGGCGCTGCCCACGACCACCGCACGGTGCTGATCGGCCAATGCTGCGGCCAGCACCTCGGCGGCGCTGGCTGTGCGACCATCCACCAGCAGGATCAGCGGCAGGCCGTGGGTTAGATCCGTGCCGGCGGCGCGGAATTCATGGTGGGCGGCGGGGTCGCGTCCGGCAGTGGAGGCGAGCAAGCCGGAGGGCAGCATCAATTCCGCCACCGCCACCGCCTGCCGCAACAGCCCACCGCGATTGCCGCGCAGATCCAGCACCACGGCTTTTGGTGGCTTCGGAGTGGCCAAACCGCGCACCAATTCACCGCCCAGGCTCTCGGCGGTGTTGCGTGCAAAGCCGGTGATACGCAGCACCAGCAGATCGTGATCGCGGTTCGCGAACACGGTGGGCGGCGTGAGGATGGCACGGCGCAATTCAATCTGGCGCACTGGCCGGTTCTGTGTGCGCACAGAGACGACGACCGGACTGTCCTCCGGCCCCGCCAGCAGGGCGCTGACGGCGTTCAGATCCGCGTCGTAGAGGGAGAGGCCGTCGATGGCTGAGAGAGTGTCACCGGGCTTGATATCGGTCCTGGCGGCAGGGCTTGCCGGTGCGATGGCGCGGACGATGAAATTCTTGCCGACGCTGCCGATATCCAGCCCCACACCGGCGCGGCCATTGCGGCGGATCTGCTCCTCGCTCGCCTCACGTGGGGTGGCGTAGCGGGAATAGGGGTCGAGATGGTTGAACAATTCATCAAAGAACGCGCCGATCACCCCGGTGGCGCCGGCATGGCGCACCGGCTCTGAACTGTCCCACCCCGCCCGCGCCAACGCCGCCACCGCCTCGCCCCAGGCGCGGCTGTCATTGCCGGGCAGTTTCATGGTCAGCAGGAGCTTGCCGGCGAGGTTGAGGGTCAATGTCTGCTGGGTTGCGGTGGCAACGAGGCGCGAATCGAGGGTGTTCAATCCGCGCAGACCCCAGATGGCAAGCTGCGCGGTTGATTCCGGCTCCAGAATGCGCGGGGCCATAAAGGCAAGGGCGGTGCCGACAACATCGGCGATCAGGCGCTGATCGAAATTCGCGGTGTCGCTGAACGATTCGGCACGGGGGCGCGTGGGGAGAACGAAGGTGAGCAGCACAAGCAGCAGCACCATCCGCAGATCGAGCAGTTCAGCCCGATGCCGCCTCACTTCCGCCGAGCCTTCTGCCCGCCCTTCCTGGACGGCTTTTCTGGCGTCTTGTCGAATTTCGGCGCTGACTGCTTCTTCAACGACGACCCACCACCCGGCGGTCGCGCCGCATGCGGGTTGCCGCCGAGGAGATGGAAGATCAGCCCGCCGGTCACGGGGCTCGCCTCCGACAGGCGCGCCTCCACGTTCTGCGCCAAGTGATACACATGGCGGCTGCGTTTGCCCGACAGGGTTTGCGTCGCTTCGTCGAACATCCAGAAATCGTCCGGAAGGGAACCGATCGGCACGAGTCCCGAGGCTCCGTTCTCGATCACTGTGACGAAGAGGCCAAATCGCGTCACGCCCGAAATGCGTGCTGGGAACACAACGCCTTGCTTATCTGCCATGAAAGCAGCGAGGTAGCGGTCCACCGCATCGCGTTCGGCCAGTGTGGCGCGGCGTTCGGTGGCGGTGATGTGCTCGGCACTGTCTGCAAACCGTGCCACTTCCTCGCCCGTCAGCCCATCCGGCCCGAGCTTGAGACCGGCGATCAGCGCGCGATGTACCAGCAAATCGGCGTAGCGGCGGATCGGGCTGGTGAAATGGGCGTAGCGCATCAGCGCCAGACCGAAATGGCCGACATTCTCCGGGCTGTATTCCGCCTGAGACTGGCTGCGCAACACCACCTCGTTGACCATCGGCGCTTCCGGTCGGTCAGCCACCTTCTTCAAGACGTGGTCGATGTCGCGCGGATGGATCTGATTGCCGGGCGGCAGTGAGATGTCGAATTGCCGCAGGAATGTGCGCAGATTATCCAGCTTCTCGTCCGATGGCGGCGCATGCACGCGATACATGCACGGGCGCACGAGGCGTTCGAGTTCCTCGGCGGCGCAGACATTGGCCAGCACCATGAACTCTTCAATCAGCCGGTGGCTGTCCAGGCGCGGGCGTGGGGCGATGGAGGCCACTTTGCCATCCTCGCCGAGCACCACGCGGCGCTCCGGGATATCGAGATCAAGCGTGCCCCGCTCCACGCGGGCGGCGAGCAAAGCGCGGAAGGCGTCATACAGCGAGGGCAGCGGCAGATGGGTTTCGGTGCCTGCATCATGCACCTCCTGCACCTGCTCATAGGTCAGCCGGGCGGCGGAGCGCATCAGGCCGCGACCGAAGCGGTGGCGTTGCTTCTGACCGGCTTTGTTGACGATCATCTCCACATAGAGACAGCCGCGATCTTCGTCTGGCTTCAGGCTGCACCAGCCATTGGACAGATCTTCCGGCAGCATCGGCACGACGCGATCCGGGAAATAGCAGGAATTGCCGCGCAGCCAGGCATTGCGGTCCAACGCCGAATCCGCGCGAACGTAATGCGCCACATCGGCAATCGCCACGATCAGCCGGAAGCCGTCCGGGTGGGGTTCGGCATAGACGGCATCATCGAAATCGCGTGCATCGGCACCGTCGATTGTCACCAGCGGAATCGGGCGCAGATCGTCGCGCTTGCCTAAGGGCACACCCTTGGCGCGGCGGGCTTCGGCCAGCGCATCGGGCGGGAATTCCTGCGGGATGTCGTGCATGGCGATCACCATCAGGCTGACCGCCTTGGCATCGCCCAACTTGCCCAGCCGCTCGATCACCCGCACCGGCTTGGGACCAAGCCCCAGGCTGGGCAGCGGGTTGGCGAGCACGATATCGCCGGGCTCGGCACCGTTCTCCTCACCCAGCGGCACCACCCATTCCGCCTTGACCCGCTTATCCGTCGGCTCAATCCGGCCACCGCGTGGATGGGCGCGGAAGATGCCGAGGATGCGGCCAGGGGCGTCGGTGAGGCGTTTGAGGGTGCGGCCTTCATATTTGCCGCCGCCAATCGGGCGCAGACGGGCAAGCACACGCTCACCGGGGGCGAGTGCCGGGCGGCCTTTGGCTTCGGGGGCCATCAACACCAGCGGCGGCGGACCATCGGCCTGCCAGCCAACCGGGCGGGCGGTGGCCTCGCCGTCATGATCGATGCCGACCACCTGCACCACCATCGCCTCGGGCAGACGGCCGGGCGGGGTGAAGCGTTTGTGACCGGCGGGGGCGACTTCGCCTTCGGCTGCCAGCGCTTTCAACAGATCGCGCAGCTCATGGCGCTGCGCCACGCCGAGGTTGAAATGCTGGCTGATCTCGCGCTTGCCCACTCGCCCCGGTGCCGAGGCGATGAATTTGCGCACCTCTTCACGCGACGGCAGGTTGGGCGGCGCGTCGGGTTTGCGCCGTTTCATCTCAGGTTGCGGCCTTCTTGGCTGCCGGTTTCTTCGCAGGAGCCTTCTTGGCGGCAGTCGCCTTGGTCGCCGTTGTCTTGGCCGCTGGCTTCTTGGCAGGAGCCGCCTTCTTCGCAGCAGGCGCTTTCGCCTCTGCTGCGGGCTTCTCCGCCTTCGGAGCCTTCACGGCCTTCGCCTTCGCAGGCGCTGCTTTCTTCTTCGCCCCCGGCTTGGCCTTCAGCGCCTTGCCCTTCTCGGCGAGCAGAGCCACCGCGTCATCAAGCGAAATATCGTCCATCGACACATCGCGCGGCAGATTGGCCACGATCTGGCCGTGCTGCACATATGGCCCGAAGCGGCCCTTGCGGACGATCACCGCCTCTTTGTCCTTCGGATGCACACCCAACGTGCGCACCGAGGCGAGTTTCTTGGCCAGCACATCGACGGCGCGGTTGAGACCGACGGCCAGAACGTCGTCATCCTTGTCGAGCGAGGCGAAGATGTTGGCCATCTTCACATACGGCCCAAACCGCCCAATGCCCGCCTCTATCGGCTCTTTCAACTCAGGATGAATGCCCACAATCCGCGGCAGTGACAGCAGACCGAGCGCCTGTTCCAGCGTGATCGTCTCGCCATCCATGCCCTTGGTGAGCGAGGTGCGGCGGGGTTTGACCTTGCTGCCCGGCTCCTGCTCGCCCTGCTGGGCATACAGGCCATACGGGCCGCGACGGATGGTGATCTCTTCGCCGGTGGTCGGATGGGTGCCGAGATTGCGCATCCCCTCCTTCAGCGTGGCCGATGCCTCGTCCTCACCGCCATCAATGGCCAGCCTGCGGGTGAAGGAGCAATCCGGGTAGTTCGAGCAGCCGATGAACGAGCCATGCCGCCCCAGACGCAGGCCCAGACGCCCCTTGCCGCAAGACGGGCACACGCGCGGGTCGGTGCCGTCTTCGCGGGCCGGGAAGAAATGCGGGCCGAGTTCTTCATCCAGCGCGTCGATGACGTTGGAGATTTTGAGGTCTTTGGTCTCAGCAATCGCCGCCGAGAAATCGCGCCAGAAGGCGTGCATCACCGCGCGCCAATCGGCCTTGCCTGCCGAAATCTCGTCAAGCTGATCTTCCAGACCGGCCGTGAAACCGGTGTCCACATAGCGTTCGAAGAAGCTGGTCAGGAACGCCGTGACCAAGCGGCCCCGGTCTTCCGGCACGAAGCGGCGCTTGTCGATTTTGACGTAGTTGCGGTCCTGCAACACCGAGATGATCGAGGCATAGGTGGAAGGGCGGCCAATGCCGAGTTCTTCCATCTTCTTGACCAAGCTGGCTTCCGAATAGCGCGGCGGCGGCTGGGTGAAATGCTGCTCGGCGGCGACGGATTTGGTGGCGACCGCATCATGCTCTGTCATCGGCGGCAACATGCGGTTGTCGTCGTCACTTTTATCCGTGGCGTTCTCGTCGGCTTCTTCGCGATAGAGCTTGAGGAAACCGTCAAACGCCACAATCGAGCCATTGGCGCGCAGCACCGGCGATTTTGCGTTCTTTGGATCGGCGAGATCAACCGCCACCTGATCAAGTTCGGCAGCGGCCATCTGCGAGGCGCAGGCGCGTTTCCAGATCAGCTCATACATCCGGCGCTGGTCATGCGACAGATGCCGCGCCACGTCGTCGGGCGTGCGGGTGATCTCGGTGGGGCGGATGGCTTCGTGGGCTTCCTGCGCGTTCTTCGCCTTGGAGGTGTATTCGCGCGGCTGAGCCGGCACGTAATTCGCACCGAAGCTGTCGCGCACATGGCCGCGAATGGAATCAATGGCTTCACGCGCCATCGAGACACCATCGGTTCGCATATAGGTGATCAAACCGACGGTATCGCCGTCGATATCCACCCCTTCATAAAGCTGCTGCGCCAAGCGCATGATCTGCTGCGCGGACAGGCCGAGCTTGCGCGAGGCATCCTGTTGCAGGGTGGAGGTGGTGAACGGGGCCGGCGGGTTGCGGCGGACGCGCTTGCGCTCAACCGACTGCACAGCCAGCTTGGCGGCCTGCACCTGCGCACGCGCGGCTTCGGCCTTGTCCTGGTTCGGCAGATCGAATTGATCGAGCTTGCGGCCATCCAGATGTGTCAGCCGGGCGGCGAAGGGCGCACCGGCGGGGGTGGCGAGGGCGGCTTCGACGGACCAGTATTCGCGGGTTTTGAAGATCTCAATCTCCGCCTCGCGCTCACAGATCAGCCGCAGGGCCACGGACTGCACGCGGCCTGCCGATTTGCTGCCTGGCAGTTTGCGCCACAGCACCGGGGAGAGGTTGAAGCCCACCAGATAATCCAGCGCGCGCCGGGCCATATAGGCCTCGATCAGCGGCTGATCGAGATCACGCGGATGCTCCATCGCGTATTTGATCGCGCTGCGGGTGATCTCGTTGAAGGTGATGCGCTGAACGTCGATGCCTTTGAGGAGCTTCTTCTCCTCCAGCATCGCCCGGACATGCCACGAGATTGCTTCGCCTTCGCGATCCGGGTCAGTTGCGAGATAGAGGGTTTTGCTGCCCTTGAGCGCCTTGGCGATGGCGGCCATCTGGCGTTGGCCGCGCTCATCGGCGGCCCAATCCATCGCGAAATCTTCATCGGGGCGCACGGAGCCGTCTTTCGGCGGCAAATCGCGCACGTGTCCGAAGCTCGCCAGCACGGTGAAACCGCCGCCGAGATATTTGTTGATCGTTTTGGCTTTCGCCGGGGATTCGACAACGACAACGTCGGTCATGTGTTGGTCACGCTCAACTGCCCTGGTGACAGCAGGGCGACTCGGCTGCCAGGCAGAGCCTCGACACGTCCCGCCAACTCAAGGTCCAGCAGGGCAGCCCGGACCTCAGGTGCCGAGAACTGGCAGTGCGCGATCAGATCGTCAACTGCGGTTGGTACGGGGGAGAGCAAAGCTGTGACCGCGGCGACGGCTTGCGGTGGGACGAAATCGGCAATTTCGGGCGGTCGCGGGCGGGGTGCCTGGGTTTGACGGGCGAAAAGCGGGTCGCGCGAAATTCCTTCAAGTTTTGGATGCGGCGGCAGATTGGCGATCACATCGTCGGCCGTCTCCACCATCTGGGCACCCTGCTTGAGCAGCCAGTTCGAGCCGTGGCAGCGTGCATCCAGCGGCGAGCCCGGCACGGAAAACAGCTCGCGCCCCTCTTCCTGCGCCAGACGGGCGGTGATCAGGCTGCCGGAGCGAAAGGCGGCCTCCACCACCACCACACCCAATGAAAGCCCGGCGATCACCCGGTTGCGGCGGGGGAAATGCCGCGCTTGCGGGGCGGTGCCGAGGGGGGCTTCGGCAACCACCAGCCCGCGTTCGGCAATCTCGGACAACAAATCCGCGTGTTCGGGCGGATAGGGACGGTCAAGTCCACCGGCGATGCAGGCGATTGTCACGCCGGTCTTCAACGCGCCCCGATGCGCGGCGGCGTCGATCCCGCGTGCCAGACCGGAGACCACTGCCACCCCGCGCCCGGCGAGGTCGGCAGCCAGATCGCCGGCAAAGCGCATCCCGTTGGCCGACGCATTGCGGGCACCGACCAAAGCCACGCCGGTGCGTGAGAAATATGCGGCATCACCCAGCACGGCGATGGCGGGCGGGGCGTCATTGAGCAATGCGAGCAGTGGCGGGTAGCCTGCTGTGTCCACGAACAGGAAATGCCCGCCGAGTCGTGCCACCGCCTCCATCTCGCGCTGCACGCTGCCCACACTCGGCGTGTCGAGCGGCTGGCTGCGACCGGCGCGTTGGGCGATGGCGGGAAGTTCGGCCAAAGCGGCCTCGGCACTGCCGAAGCGTTGCATCAGCCGACGATACAGGATCGGCCCCACCCCGGTCGTGCGCGCAAGTCGCAGACGGGTGGGGGCATCCTTCATGATTTCTGGCCGATCCGGGGCTCCGTGCCCGCCAGCAATCGGCTTATATTGGCGTGGTGCTTGATCCAGACCAGCACGGCTATGATGGCCGCCAGCTCCACCCGATCCATCCGGCCATCGATCAGCCAGATCAGGAATGGAGCCGCTGCACAGGCAGTCAGCGCCGCGGCGGAGGAGATTCTCACCAGCCGTGCCATCACAATCCACACCAGCCCAGTCGCCAGAGCTGCGAGGGGGGAGGCTGCGATCAGCACGCCGAAGCCGGTGGCTACGCCCTTGCCGCCTTTGAATTGCAGCCAGACCGGAAAAAGATGCCCCAGCACTGCCGCAAGCCCGCCCACCAGCGCGCCCATCGGACCAAGCCAGGCACCGATCAGCACCGCCGCTGCGCCCTTGAGCGCATCGAGCAGCAACGTTGCCGCCGCCAGCCCTTTGCGACCGGTGCGCAACACGTTGGTCGCCCCGATATTGCCGGAGCCGATTTTGCGAATATCGCCAACCCCGGCCATTGCCGTGATGATCAGCCCGAACGGGATGGCGCCGAGCAGATAGCCCGTCACCCCGGCTGCCAGCATCGCCTTATCCATAGACGCGGCGTCCGGCCTTCCAGGTGCCCGCCACCCGGCCTTCGAGTGCCCGCCCATCAAACGGCGAATTCTGCGCCTTGCCGGGCAGGGTGCCGACATTGACCTGCCAGACCCGCTCCAGATCGAACAAGCACATATCCGCCGCCGCCCCCTTGGCCAAGCGCCCGGATTCGACGCCAAGCAGACGGGCCGGGGCAGAGGTGAGCAGTTCCAGCACCCGCAGCAGCGGCAAATGCCCGCCATGCGCTTGTGCCAGCGTCACCCCCAGCAATGTCGCCAGCCCGGTGCCACCGGCAGCGGCTTGCGCGAAGGGCAGGCGCTTATCGTCTGGGTCGCGCGGCTGATGATCGGAGGCAATGGCGTCAATCGTGCCATCGGCGAGCCCCGCCAGCACCGCCAGCCGGTCGGCCTCGGTGCGCAACGGCGGGGAGAGCTTGGCATAGGTGCGATAATCGCCAATCGCCGTCTCGTTGAGGTCGAAATAGGGCGGTGCGGTGTCGCAGGTGACGCTGATGCCACGCGCCTTCGCCCGCCGAATGACGTCCAGCGCCTCGCCGGTGGAGATATGGGCGAAATGCACCGCACCACCGGTCATCTCAGCCAGACGCACATCGCGCGCCACGATAATCGCCTCTGCTGCTGCCGGAATGGCGGGCAGGCCGAGGCGGGTGGAGAGTTCACCTTGGGTGGCCGCCCCGCCGCGTGCCAGCTCCGGGTCTTCCGGGTGCTGCACGATCATCGCGCCGAAACCCGACGCATAGGACAGCGCCAAGCGCATCAGACGGCTGGAGCCAATCGCCCGCGCGCCATCGGTGAACGCCACGGCCCCGGCTTCGCGCAGCAGGCCGAATTCGGAAATTTCCTCACCCTTACAGCCGCGTGTGGCGGCACCGTAAGGGATGATGGTGATCCGCCCGGTTTCCTCACCGCGTGCCCGCAGCAACTGCACCAAAGCCGGGTCATCAATGGCGGGCGAACTGTCCGGCATGGCGGCAACCGTGGTGATGCCACCCGCCGAGGCGGCGAGGGCCGCGGTTGCAATCGTCTCGCGATATTCGCCACCCGGCTCACCGAGTTCGACGCGCATATCGACCAGACCGGGGCAGAGAATGCCGCCATTGCCATCAACCACCGGCACACCATCCGGCCGCCCGAGCGCGTCACCGAAATCGACGATGCGGCCGGATTTCACCAACAGAGCACCATGCTGATCCATCCCGGTTGCCGGGTCGATCAGGCGGACATTTTCAATGAGAACATCAGACATTGCGGCGGCTTTCGCGCGAGAGGATGTCGAGCACGGCCATGCGCACCGCCACACCCATTTCCACCTGTTCCTTGATCACCGAGCGCACCGGATCATCGGCCACCGCTGAGTCAATCTCCACGCCTCGGTTCATCGGGCCGGGATGCATGATGATCGCATCTTTCTTCGCACTGCTGAGTTTTCCGAAATCCAGCCCGTAGAAGCGGAAATACTCACGCGCAGACGGCACCAGACCGCCCGACATCCGCTCGCGTTGCAGGCGCAGCATCATCACCACGTCGGCGCCTGCGATGCCTTTGGTCATGTCGTTGAACACTTCCACACCCAGGCGCGCGCATTCTGCCGGGATCAGCGTCTTCGGCCCGATCACCCGCACAACGGCCCCCATCGCCGAGAGCAGATGAATGTTCGAGCGGGCGACGCGCGAATGCAGCACGTCTCCACAAATCGCCACGATCAGCCCTTGCAGGCGACCTTTGCGGCGACGAATGGTGAGAGCGTCGAGCAATGCCTGTGTGGGGTGCTCATGCGTGCCATCACCGGCGTTGATCACCGCGGCATCGACCTTTTGCGCCAGCAAATTCGGCGCACCCGATTCCGCGTGGCGCACCACCAGCAGGTCGCACATCATCGCGTTCAGCGTGGCGGCGGTATCGAGCAGGGTTTCGCCCTTATTGACCGAGGAATTGGCCACCGACATGTTGATCACGTCGGCCCCCAGGCGCTTGCCTGCCAACTCGAAGCTGGTGCGGGTGCGGGTGCTGTCTTCGAAGAACAGATTGATCAATGTCCGACCACGCAGCAGATCACGCTGCGTTTTGCCGGAACGGTTGAGGAGCACATAGCTCTCGGCCAGATCGAGCATCATCTCGATCTGCGGCGGGTGCATTCCCTCGATTTGCAGCAGATGCCGGTGCGAGACGGTCACGGCGATTCCTTCATGCTCCATCCAATCGAGGGACGTGCCACACGGCAGGGTGTGGGCGCAATACGGGGGGATTGCGGAGATGGGGAAATGTGGGGAGATGCGTGGGGGGTGACGTCCGCCGCGATGTTCGAAATTTTGACCAAGGGCCGCATTGCCCGCAACGTCGAAGACCTTGACGACGACACGATCGCGGCGATTGCGGGCGCATCGGTGCCGGAAGGTCACGCCAATCTCGACCAGTTGCTTGAAGACGGGACGCCGTGAGCCTGCCGAGCCCGGTTCCGGGGCTTGTCATCTCCTATTCGTATCTTTGGGCCAGCGAGCATGCCGGTGGTGCCGAAGAAGGCCGGAAGAACCGACCTTGCGCGATCATTGCCGCGCGGCAGGTGGTGAATGGCCGTGAGGTTGTCACGGTTGTTCCCGTCACGCACACGCAGCCCTCCGAGCCAGGCGATGCGGTTGAGATACCCGCCGCCTTGAAGCGGCATTTGGGCCTTGACGATCAGCGGTCTTGGCTCGTGATCACGGAGTTGAACGATTTCTTGTGGCGGGGCCGGATTTGCGCTCGATACCGGGCAGCCTCCCGCGCCGCTGCGATTACGGCTTGCTGCGCCCCTCCTCGCTAGACGCCCACCATTGTGCGGTGCCATAACAGCCGCGATTTGATGCAAAGCGCGGCATGCGCGTGCGGGTAAGGCAACATGATCCTCCTGATCGACAACTATGACAGCTTCACCTTCAACCTCGTCCATTTCCTGGGCGATCTCGGTGCACGCTGCGATGTGGTGCGCAACGACAAGATCACGGTCGAGGAAGCCATCGCGCGGGCACCTGAAGCCATCGTGCTCTCGCCCGGTCCGTGCACGCCCAATGAAGCCGGTATCTGTCTTGATCTGATCGCCGCCGCCGCAGGCAAAATTCCGCTGTTCGGCGTCTGCCTCGGCCATCAGGCGATGGGCCAAGTGTTCGGCGGCGATGTCATCCGTGCGCCCAAGCCGATGCATGGCAAGGTCAGCCCAGTGTTCCATGATGGAAAGGGTGTCTTCGCAGGTCTGCCCAATCCGTTCGGTGCCACGCGCTATCACTCACTCACCGTCGATCCCGACACGCTGCCCGATTGCCTCGAAGCCACCGCCTGGACCGAAGACGGCATCATCATGGGGCTGCAGCACCGCACATTGCCGGTGCATGGCGTGCAATTCCATCCGGAAAGCATCGCCAGCGAGCACGGCCATCAGATACTTCAGAACTTCCTTAACATTGCGCGCGGTGCCAACACCCCAGCAGGCCCGTCTCAGGTGAAGGCAGCCTGATGAGCGGCAATCTCAAACCCGTCCTCGCCCGCCTCGCGCAGGGGGAGACGTTGAATTCCACTGAGGCTGAAGAGGCGTTCGGCATCATCATGGCTGGTGAGGCCACGCCCGCGCAGATTGCCGGATTGCTGATGGCGATGCGGGTGCGGGGTGAGACGGTGGCCGAGATGACCGGGGCCGTGCAGGCGATGCGCGCGCGGATGACCGCCATTGAGGCGCCTGAGGGTGCGATTGATGTCGTCGGCACCGGCGGAGATGGGGCTGGCACCTACAACGTCTCCACCGCCGTCACCTTCGTGTTGGCAGGTCTCGGTGTGCCGGTGGCCAAGCATGGCAATCGGGCGCTGTCCTCGCGCTCCGGGGCGGCGGATGTGCTGAGCAGCCTGGGCGTGAATGTTGATGTGGCGCTGGATCGGCTGGCCGATATTCTGCGCCGCACGAATTGCGTCTTCCTGTTCGCGCCACGCCATCATGCCGCCTTGCGCCACGCCGCGGGTGTGCGGGTGGAACTCGGCACGCGGACGATTTTCA